>Ga0181563_10000105_pt1 | contig 69973 bp, 43 predicted proteins | sample 011ome_25_FD_133759 | JGI IMG/M metagenome (GOLD analysis project Ga0181563, IMG submission 133759) | Coastal salt marsh microbial communities from the Groves Creek Marsh, Skidaway Island, Georgia - 011512CT metaG (megahit assembly) | ecosystem: Environmental > Aquatic > Marine > Intertidal...
GCACCTTTGATTGATTCTTGGAAGAAAGGCTGATCTGGATCTGCTTCGTTCAACCATGCTTCTAATCGTTTCTTACTAATCTCTGTATCATCAACTAATAACTTAATAACTTCTCTAAATGCTGTACGCCATGTAGAGAATTCATCTGTGTTATATTGTGCGATACCTGATAGTAAAGGCACACTTGCATGTTCATCATCTAACGTAAAGTCTAAGCCATAACCATAGTTCTTAAGTGTTAAGTCTTTGTTATACGCAATCATAGCCTGATGTCCATAGACTAATCCATTGACTGGATTCTTTGCTTCAAAGATATAATGCTTAGGTTGTTGCATTCTATCTGGTTGCCAGTTAAAGTCAAACTTGGGCGATACTTTTAGTTTAGCAAATACAGTAAACGCCCAAGGTGTTTCACTTGCTTCTGCTGATGCGTGATATGCTTGTACACGACCATCAACACCATCTACTCTTACTACTCTGTTTGGTACATTTTTTGTAATTTTTTGCAGATGTTCCCAATTTTCCTCTGCTCCTTTCTCTCCGTTTGATAAGAAAACAATATCCATAGGCTTCGATAACGCAAGTCTATTGGCATTTTTAATATATGGGTATTCGTATAGTTCTCTCTTTACATGATCTTTTACTTCACGTGGAACTATAATTCTAGTTGCTCCTGTAGATTGTACTATGATGTTTTTAGACTCTGCTGTCCATAATGACATAGGTTCTTCATCAACTACTTGTATATCTTCATCTGTTTTAGACACTAGAGTTACATAAGGAAACTCGTCTATATCTTTTAACGTCTTTGTATGTGTATCACTCTCAGAAACGATTACAGGCGCTCTCAGACGTTGTGTACGCAACGTTTGATTGTAGTTTATCTTCTCATAGTCTTCTAATGATTCCATGTTGTCGATCAAATCACGTGTTTTATTAACGTCAATAAAGAATGTATCTCCAAACTTTTGTTTACTGCTTGGAAACACATGCAATTGGTCACGTGCAAATGGATCGCATATATAAGAGAAGTCAAAGTCACTGTAATCACAGATTGAGGATGCTATCCATATGTGATGTTCTTTACGTTTAGGTTGATCTTTAACAATCTTTTTCAACGTAGTAAGATAATCTGTGTCATGTTCGATAGTACTTACACGTTGTCTTGGTGCTTTGTCTTGTAGTTGCTTAACAACTGCTTCTGTTTGTTTATTCCCATGATCGACAACTACAATATCGTATACACATTCAGTGGCTACTGCTCTGTTTTCTTTTACAAAGTTTAAGTTGTCTAAGTGTTCGATGACATTAATGTATTTGGTGTCTTCATTAAATGTTTCTCTGTTAACCAGGTATGTTGTACCCCAATGCGACCATTGTGTACCGAACACATGTACCATTTTCATTTGCCATGGGTTAGGATAATAATTAAAATCAAATTCTTCGTAATCTAATTCTGAATTTAAGATCCAAAGTAAACTTGTTGTTGATCTGTTTATACATCTGCGAGTAGTTTCTACCCATGAGTTTAAGTATCTTGTTTTTTGTATGTTGGGATATCTCTCCTGTAATTTTGCAAATCGTTCTTTTGCTTCTTTGTTACCTCTATCAACATAGAACATATCTAAGTTGGCTTGTATTTCTCCTATAGAATCAGTCTCAACATAGTTAATTGTTGCATCTTTAAAGATTGCTGAGTTCACAAAATATGTTTGCGTGTTGATATTATCTTTAGAACCGAACGCATGAATATAATTAGATTGATACACATCAGGTCTCCAACTAAAGTCAAAGTCTGTGTAAACTAAATCCATATTCAATGCCCAGAATACTTCGTTTGGATGCTGTGCTACTAAATCTTCTAAAGTTGTTTCAATAAAGTAAACATCGATTTCGTCAGGTATTACATTGTCTGATTCAACGTTTTGTAAATATAATACTTTGCCATCATTGCCGGGTTGTACATACTTAGGACCGTCATCTTTACCTGCTGTACTACCGAACTGATAGATTGCAGGATCTGCTGTATCATCTGGGTGCCACGAAAAGTCAAACTTGCTAACGTCTAAGTCACCGGGCACTACCCAATGCAGACGTTTACTGTTTGCTAACTTACGTGCTTTAATAATTCTTGTATCAACATACTTGATGTCTTTTGCACCGGGCACTGTATATGTTGGTCCACCTGTCTTTTGATGCTGTGTACCAAATTGATAAATGAACGGATCATCTTCTGCGTATGGATGCCAACTAAAGTCAAAGTCTTCGATATCTGTCGGGACTTTCCAGTTTGTTCTGTCACCTGTATCTAATGAGTACGCAACTGGTTGCTCAATATACTTGACTTTAGTAGCACCTTGAACTGTATACTTTGGACCACCTGTTAGTGCCCACTGAGTACCGAACTGATAAATGAAGGGCTCGTCTAAGATATCTGGATGCCATGAGAAATCAAATCCTTCAACATCAATGCCTTCTGGTATTTCCCAGTTCTTTTTGTTTGGTAATTTGTGAGCAATATTTCCTTCTACATATTTTACTTCAGTTGCACCCTCAACAATAAACTGCGGTCCACCTGTCTTTTGCCACTGCGTACCAAACTGATAAATGTATGGTTGATCTTCAAGCGGAGATGGTCTCCAACCAAAGTCAAAATCTTTTGTATCTACATCATCAGGTATAATCCAATCTTCATCGTTTTCTTCTAATTGTGCAACTACATCGTGTACATACTTAACAGACTCTGCACCTATAACTCTATATTCGATAGTAGGCATTTCTTCTGCTGAATAAAACTTGTTACCAAACTGATAAATGAATGGCTCGTCTGTTTCATCGTGGTGCCAACTGTAGTCAAAGTCTTTAATTTTATAGTTACCTAACGTTCCCCAATGTCTATTGTTGGGGTCAGGTAATCTTTTTGATTTTATAATACGTGTGTCAATATACTTGACAGCACTCCCTTCATGTGCGCCGGGTGTGATGTATTTGTGTCCACCTGTCTTTTGCCATTGAGTGCCAAACTGATAGATAAACGGCTCATCTTCTGCATAAGGATGCCATGAATAGTCGAAATCATCTTCATCAATTAATTTAGGATCAAACTCCCAATTGTCTTTACACGGCAATGCTTTTGATACTTGATCTTCTACGTATTTTACTTCTTCTGCACCCTCAACCGTATAAACAGGTCCGCCACTTAGTGCCCATTGAGTAGGAAATCTATAAATGTAAGGTGGACTTGTTGCATCTGGATGCCAACTGTAATCAAATTTATCACTATCGATATTTTCAGGCACAGTCCAGTTGTCTATTTTAGGTAATGCTTTTGCTTTAAACTGTGTTTCATATTTTACTTCAGTTGCTCCTTCTACATGATATCTTGGACCACCAGTCTTTTGCCATTGCGTACCAAACTCATGTATCATTGCTGGTTCGTTAGGATTAGGTTTCCAACTAAAATCAAACTCACTTACGTCTATGTCTTCTGGTATCTCCCAGTTTGTTTTATCATGTCCTAATGTTGCTATCAAGTCATTAACATAACTAACTTCGTCTGCTCCAATGACTCTATACTCTAACGTAGGCATTTGTTCAGCAGGATAATATTGATTACCAAACTGATAGATAAATGGCTCTGATGTTTCATCGGGATGCCAACTAAAATCAAACCCTTTAATACAATAGTTATTCAATACTCTGAAACTATTTGGATCTGCTAGTCTAGTTGCTTTTAAAATTCTTGTATCGATATATTTGATAGCACTGCCTTCATGTACACCTGGAGTAATATATTTTGGTCCACCTGTTTTTTGCCATTGAGTACCAAATTGATAAATGTACGGCTCATCTTCTGCGTAAGGGTGCCAAGAAAAATCAAATGAATCTTCTTCGATTAACTTAGGATCAAATTCCCAATTATCTTTGCATGGCAATGCTTTTGCTACTTGTGAATCTACATATTTAATTTCTTCTGCATCATCACAACGATATACAGGACCACCTGACATAGCCCATTGAGTTGGAAAATGATAGATGTATGGTACAGGTTCTGTTGAGTCTGGATGCCATGAGAAATCAAATTCACTTGTATCTATATTGTCAGGTATTTCCCACTTATCTTCGGTGGGTGTTGCAATTGCGTAAAAAATATTTTGATATTTTGTTTCTGTTGCACCCTCTACAGTATAGATAGGTCCACCTGTCTTCTGATGTTGAGTACCGAACTCATGTATCATAGCCGGCTCGTTAGGATTAGGTTCCCAACTAAAATCAAATGTATATTTTTGAATGTTGTCAGGTATTGTCCAGTTATCAGCACACGGCATACGTACAGTTGTTTCTGGCATAAACTGATATTCAGTTGCTCCTTCTACTTTAAACTCTATACTAACTTTATCTTCTGCTTTATTCCATTGATTTCCCCACGCATAGATATAAGGTGGACTAGTAGGATTAGGTCTCCAACTAAAATCAAATTCATTCATGTCGATTTTTTCGTTAAACTCAAATAACTCTGGCTTTGACTTTAGTTTAGGTGTATATTCGGTAACATACTTGACTGCTTCTGCGCCTTCGACTTTGTATATAAGTGTAGGCATAATTGTACCATCGTATAATTGATTACCAAACACATAATTAAATAGTTCTGTTTCGTTTGGATCAGGTCTCCATGTAAAGTCAAATGAATCTTCTTCAATTTCTTCTAACACTTCCCACACAGACATATCTACTGCTAAGTCTACTGGTTTATCAATGTACTTAATTGTACCGTCATTACCAGGTACATGATATTCTAAGATTGGTACTTGTTCTGCGGGTGCCCACTTGCTTCCCCATACATAGATAAATGGCTCTGTGTCTAATGGGTCTGGACGCCATGTAAAGTCTACTTTACTTTCATCGATAGGTTCATTAATTTTCCACCTAGACATCTGTGGTTCAAGTTCGACAATAGTATCCATATACTTGACATGTCCTACATTATCAGGCGTATGATATTCTACAACACTTCTTTGTTCTGCTGTTGCAAATTTACTTCCCCATACATAAATGTAGGGAGGATCTGTAGGGTCTGGATGCCATGAAAAGTCAAATTTACTCTCATCAATTGTGTCAAACAGTTTCCAGCATTGATTTTTAATAGACTTGCGTTTGATGGGTGCAACATCTGCACGATAAACTCTGATATCACTTTGTTCTTTAGCACATAACCAAGTGCCTGAATCTTTTTGATGTTGACTAGGCCATATGTTGTTGTGTTCTTCTGCCCAAACGTCTTCATCTGGTAAAAAATCAAAATCAAATTCCCAATCAAATCCTGTGTAATCACAAAACTCATTGATTATCCAAAAGTGATCTGTCGTGGCTTCTTTGCGAGCCTCATCTATATCGAAAACTTGTCGTTCTCTAGGGTGAACGTTTGGTTTTTCACCAAAGTAAAATACGTCTCTAAGCATATTATATACTTATGAAATTACGCGGGTCTTGTAAAGTTTTTCAAATCGATCTGCGTCGGATCTATCATTAACCATGGGCTCACCTCGTACATTTAATGATGTGTTTAACAAGATAGGACATCCTGTTTCTTTGTACCATGCTTCTAACAATCTACGAATACCTGTACCGTCATTTGGAACTGTTTGTACTCTACTTGTGCCGTCTTTATGTACAATAGCAGGGAACTTTTTAGGATACTTACAAGGTGCTGTAACTTGCATATAAGGTGAGTTGTTCCAATGCGTCGGCATTTCAAAATATTCATCTACAAGTTCTTCTAGTATCATAGGAGCGAACGGTCTAAACTGTTGTCTCTTTTTAATCTTGTTTACTTCTGATTTTATCTTTGATCCTCTTGGGTCTGCTAGTAATGATCTAGTTCCCAATGCTCTAGGACCGAACTCAGCACGTCCAGAGGCTATCCCCACAATCTTATCTTCTTTTAGTGCTTTAACAGTTTCAACAACAGGATAAACACCTACAATATCTGTACCTAAAAATGCGTTTTTCCAATTTAATTTTTTGCCGTAGCCCAATGCCGCGGCTCCTAATGAATTACCTGCATCACCTGGATTAGGCATAATCCAAATGTTCTCAAAGTATTGACCTAAAAATCTATTAGCAGAACAGTTAAGTGCGACTCCTCCGCCATAGACTAAGTTGTCACTCTTGTTTAATTGTCTTGCTTTGCTCATTACTATCTTAATAAGTTTTTCTACGTATACTTGTGCTGATGCGGCTATGTCGAACTCATCTGCACCTTCTAAGAATGAATCGTCAATACCAATGTGTGTATTTTCTTTAAACAACAATGAATCTGTGTGGGCGCCGAACTTATCTTCTATGTCTTTAACATATTTAGGCTCACCATATGCGGCCACACCCATTAAAATGTATTCTTCATCTAGTGGGCGTAAACCTAATCTTGCTGTCATTGCACTATAGTATAATCCAATAGAGTTAGGATACTTAAGTGTCCACAACTTTTTATATTTTGCTTTGCCTTTTTTATTGTAATAACCTTTCCAAATAGTAGCACAATCATTTTCACCGATCGCATCTATAATAACTATAGTTGCTTCATCAAAAGATGATGTTTGAAAACTGGCTGCCGCATGACATTTGTGATGAGGGTGCGTTTGAACAAAGTGAGGTATATGTCCGTCATGCATAAAATGACCCCATTGTTTTGTAACTCTTTCATATAGAGTATTGTATATGTCAGTACCAAAAATGTCTGAAAAATTAAATGGTCCTAACTTTTGACCTGCTCTAAACTGGCGCCAGGCTTTTACCCAAGGTCGTTCATAATAGTTTACAAATAACCGGTCGCCGTTATCTACCCATTCTAATGCTTCATCGATAATTTCAGGACACAACTCTGAGTCATGTTTCTTTTTACTATATCGTTCACTGTGACCTGCAAATAAAATGTCGCCGTTGTCGTCTACCAAAGATACGCCGGCATCATGGAATCCGCAACTAATGCCTAAATATTTTTTCATTTGTAAATAAACGGATCTCTTTTTTTAAGTTCTGCTAAACGTTTCTTGTATTCTTTTTCACGTTTATATTTGATGTAGGGCGTCTTTAAGAAATCAGCAATCTTACGTAAGACATTTTTAATTTTATCAATTATCTTTTTAAACATTTGTATTCCTCATTAAAGTTAATCAATTCATCAGCAAATAATTTATGCGGTTCTTCGCCGTGATGCCAATACTTTGCTTTTTCGTTGACATATCCCAGACGTTGATATTTTTGATAAAATGCTTCGTCTTTATTGTTTAACTGATAGTATTTATTATCATCTACCAAGGGCAGAAGATTTTTGATAGCAGGTATATCATCTAAAAAGAATGGCATTGCATTTAACATCATATAAGGAATTTTATGTGATTGCAACAAATACTGTATTTGTAAGATTAATTGATATGATTGGTATTCTAAGTAAGGTTGATGATTAGCCATAAATTTGTGCAAGTCCGGAGTATATCTTTGTTCTTCTTCATCTCCACCATTCCAACCTATAATAACTTTATAAAAGTAATCACTGCTCTTTTCGTACCAATCAGTTGAATGTGATGCACTTTGATAGTTGCGTTCTGATTCACTAGGCATTTCTAATCTAGTAGGTTCTGTCCATGATACAAGTACATTGACGTTCATAGTATCTGGATTATAACAATTGTGAAACCAGTGCATTACTTGTCTACTAATACCTGTATTAGTTGCACCTACTTGTGCGATATTAACTGGTTTACGTTTTAACTTTTTAGCAACCAATGCACCGTATGAATGCAGTCTATTGTAGTCTGAATCTTCATTGCCGTCAATCTCAGATCCTGCGGCATGTGAACATCCAGCAATTAATAATATCTTTTCTTTTTTCATGCTACTCCTCTCAATCGTTTTACGGTTTCATCATAATCTAAATAAAAACTGCCATTATATCTTTCTGTAAAATATCTCATGTTTGCTAATACATTTAATTCTGTAAACAAATCTGTTCGTTCAAAAAGTTCCCAACCAGTATACTTACTTCGTTTATCTTGTGTCCAAGAATTTTGATTGTACAACGTTCTTTTAATGGGTATTGACGATCTATGCGAAAACTCATTGTTTACTAACTTTTTAATAATTGGTTCTTCTAAAAACGCAAGTACTTGTTCACCTGTATATGAACCAAAATCTGAAGTGCCGGGTATTTTGCGAGATTCAAACCAATTACTATAACTGTTTATTCTTTCCATTTCTTCCCAACACCATGTTCCTTCTTCTGTTTTAATTAATTGCGGTTCACTTGCCATAACCAATGTACCGTCTACTTTAATAAGTCCTTCCATAAGACTACACATCTGATAAGAACAACATTTAGATTCTTCTGCATTGTCATATAATTTACCGCTTCTAATTAAATCTTCTAAATCTATATCTATTACAACTGGATCATAGTTATACTTATTGCACCAATTTAATGCATATCGTGTGTCATGTTTATTATATTTAAAATCTTTACCATAACTTATAATTGCAACTTTAAATGGTATTTCTGCTTCTCTAAAAACATTAACCATATACTCGCCGTCGTTGCCTCCCCCAAACATAAGATGTAAATCATTATTTGATTTTTCATATAGTATGTGAGCAGATGTAGTTGCTTCTTCGTAGAATGACCCTACTCTGTTTTTTACCGGTTTAATATCAACTGTAAACTCGTTTCCGTTACCACTGAATACTAAACAATCATCATGTACTACGCCTATTTCCATTAAGAATGAAACTCCGTGTCATCAAAATTTGGGCTCCATGTTAGTTTTAAATATGTTTCTCTATTGTGTTCTAATATGGGCATCATTTGTTCGTACATATCATGTAGTTCTGACAGAGGTTTATCTAAAATTGATTTAATCAACTCTAATATTTTTCTTAAACGTTCGCCGTGATCTTCAGTTTCATCATAACTTTCGTCCCAAAACTGATCAAACGTTTGATAACCAGACTCTTTAATATACTTTAATGTATGCGGTGGTGCTAATAATATAAACGGCTTCATGTATTGTATTGGTTGCAATACTTTTTCACTATAGTTCGCACAAGACTGTGCAAATCTAGTTTCTGTTACAATATCTACAAACACATTTCTATAAAAGTTTGCTAACATTGTTTCTTTTGTATTGTATAATGATGGTGTTTGTCCGTCTTTGTATTCTGCAACTTTAGGCCAAATTGCTTCTTGCGAATCGATTCCTATATCACTTGGTTTGTCTACAGTATAGGGTGCATTCTCTTTACATACTAAATTATTATCTGTTAACTGTTGATAAACTTCAGGTGATGTTGTCATCCATTGATCGATATCAAAATATAAATTGTCTTTTACAACATCTAATGAATCACTAAAGTACCAACTTAAATAACCATTTTCTCCTGCTAAAAAGTTTGCTAAGATTTGACGATGTTTTGTAAATCTCCAGTTCAATGATATAAAATGTTTATTGAACTTGTGCTTGTGAAAGTCTTCTTTAATCAATGCGTGTAGTCCTACAATAGGACGTTGTGACATAAGATATAGGTCTTCACATTCTAAGTTTAGTGCGTTAGCATAATGTGGATAAGATTCTTTGATTCTATATTCACCAGTCTTAACTGTAATCATCATAGGCTTTATACCATTGCGATGTTGATAACGTTGAATAGAATCTAATTCTTTAGAACGCATTCTACTCTTATCTTCAGGAAAAGAAAACTCACTATAAAATCCCTGTGTAAATTCTTCTCCTTCATAATACGAACACATAGGTTCAAATAACCATATAGTCAATCCCCATCTATTAATTTCATCTACACCATGTTGATCATGTTCAATCTCATCAAGTTCTTTAATATAACCATTGTGCATGTATATCATGTGAAATTGTTGTTGATCGTTTTGCGGGTTGATTAAAGGCAAGATTGATGTCTGTACAAACGGATGCGACAGTTCTGGCTTTGCATGTTTGTTAGGTACATTAATAGGAAACAAATGTTCTAGTTGTCCAACGTAAGATTCTTTACCTACTAATTGTAACATATACATTTTCTTTTTGCCTACGTTTGCATATGATACTTTTGTATCAGCCCAAAACTTAAACCAGTCTCCCTTCTTCCAATTAGTGTGTGGTATGCCACCAATTTCTAATAGATGTCCTGGTTGCCAGTCTTCTAACATTAAGTAACCGATCATTACGTCATCAGGATCTGCTTTGTTTTCTATGCAATAATCAGTGATTGTAGGGACATGCGGGGGAATAACATCATACTGACTTAAACGAACAAATTTAAGACCTTGATCAAACAGTCCAAATACTTTTTCTATATCATTTGCCCACGTAGGTATAGTCGGTTCAGTGTATTCTTCTACTGTAAAATTAATTGCAGTATTTGTTAAATAACCTTCTTTGTGATACAATGATACTCTTTCGGTTGATAATGTAGGACGAGTATAAGGCAAAAGCCTATGTTCTTTTTGCCAAGTAACTCCAAAATGACCTCTTTCAGTTTCAGTGTTAATGTTGTACCCCTTTGTTAAAAATTTCGTATGTTGATAAATTAGGATAGTCTTTATATGACCATAGTTTAGGTACACGTGCAATTGCATCGTCTAATTTATCTAAGCCTAACTGTGCTGTTTCAAATGTCATATGATAATGATATCCAAATCTTTTGATTTCTTGGTCTGCCCATGCGGCTTCTAATTCTGGCCTACCGTCATACCTTATCTGTCTTAAAATTTCTGCATCTTCTGCATTGTCTAAAAGTATCATACCGCCTTTACCAACACTCAAATGCTTTTTAAGTTGAAAACTTACACACATAATAGTTGATGGTATGTATGAGTTTTGTCTCCACATTGTTGCGGCATCAAATACATTAGTGTTGCCTATTTGATATAACTCTTGCCATTTTTCTGAAGTAAAATACCAATCATAACCTAACTTTTCAAACGTCATGGGTATAGACAAATATGTCCAATTAGGACAAGTAACTTGATATTTTATTCCACGATCACCTTCATCTATCAATCTTAATGCTAACTCAATACCATGTGTGCAACAATCAACTGCGACTGCATAGGGTGCACCGAAATAATTTGATACTCTTTCTTCTAATTGTAATATTGGATTCATCTTCATGGTAATAATTTAGGGTCAAGTTTTGGTCTGCCTTGTTGTGGTTTCTTTTTAAGAATAGAATCTAGTGTTATTGCTTGTTCCATTTCTGCTTTTTGCGGCAAGTCTAAATCTTTAGATGAATCTCGTCTTTCTGCTTTTTCTGCTAGTGTGACTTTATATTGATCTAAGTCTTCCCAGTCTCCTGTTCCTTGCCAATCTAATTCAAATGAAAAGTCGATACTTGCATTTAATTCTTCTTCTTCACGTAGCAAGTCAGTAAAGTCTTGTCCTGACCTACCTTCATTTACGTCCCATTCTGCTTTTGCTAATTTTCTTGCACGTTTAGCAGTGTTGGCTTGTATACGTGAATAATCTTGTGCATAGAACGGACCCTTTCTGCCTTCTGGGGGCGGTTCTCTGTCATCATAAGGATTATCAATTTGATCAAATTTCATTTTAAAATCTGCTGTCCATTGACCTGCATGATCAATTTTAAAATTGTATTCAGCATTAAACATACCCGGTCCATACTGAGTGCCGAACTCTTTTAAATCTATTTCTGGATTAAATCTAATGTTTGCTGTGTATCCGCCTCTTGCTCTCCAAAGATTTCTTAAGAAAGGCCAAATCTCATTAACAAGATGATTAGCAAAAACATTGTTGTTGCCGTTCTTATCTCTTATATCTTCTTTAATAATGTGATAATCAAAGTCTTCTTCATATTCTAATGATCCTTGAAATTCTTCATCATCTAATATTATATGGTAATGTTCTTTCTTTAACGCATCTCTAATAGGGTATGTAATAGGAACTTCTGTACAGTTTTGAAAAAAGTCTAACCACATATGAATAAGTTTAACTCTCATCATTACATGTGTGCCGCCCATCTTAAAGTCATTTGATATCCAATGACCTTGATACTTATGCCACGACACATTGTATGCATGTGGATTTTGTCCTACGATTGTTTCAGGGCCTAAGCCGTAGCCAACACCCAATCCCATGTTGTTAATGTTATTGTTTCTGTTACGCCACATGAATGTCATAGTGTCTGAATAGTCTTGGTAGTCTTCTGTAGGGAATGCTACGATCCAGTTTGTTGCTCCCCATATACCTACTTTCTTACAGTCAATAAAGTTTTGTTCCATTGCCTCGACAGTTACACCTTTATGCATATCATCTAATACTTTTTGTGAGCCTGACTCACAACCAAAGTTAAACATGATACAACCGCCGTCTGCTAAGTCTTGTAGATATTCTAAGTCCATACGTTTATCACAACGAGCATAACCAGTCCATTTGACTTTTAATTCTTTTGCTTTACATGCAAGTGCAAAGGCACGCAATTCTTTAATGTTACCATTGATTAACGAGTCAATAAACCAAATAACATCTGTACCTTTATTATAATATAACCATTCGATTTCGTCAATCAAATCTACTGCTTGTCTTTGACGATATCTCCAAAAGTGTGTCTCCTCACAGAACGTACACTTTGCAGTACAGCCTCGACTAAACTCTGAGTTGACGCCGTTAGGTACATCATACAAACTAAAATCAATTGATTCATAGTCTGGCATAGGCAAGTTATTAATATTAATTCTTTCACTTTCTGCTTGATCTAATATCTTAGGTCCGTCATGTTCGATGCCTTCTTCGATTTCTTCTAACATGACTAAAAGATTCTTTTCACCTTCACCAATGACAACGTAGTCATAATAATCTTCGATAGCAAACCAACTTTTATGTACGTTTGGTCCACCTACTGAAATTTTAATACTTGGATCACGTTTCTTAATTTCTTGCATCATATACTTACTAGGTTCTTCTGAAATATAATACAACGAAAAGCCTACAACATTAGGTTTCATTTCTAATATTCTTTCTATCTGTTCATCAAGCAACGGTTTAAGTATAGGATGAATGTCAGTAGTGTAAGTAGGAGGCAGCCAATGCCAAGATGACGATGGATCCCAAAGTCTGAACGGAAGTTTCTCGTTTGGCTGCCAATCTTTTCTATATTCCTGATACGCCATTGCGTTCAAGTCTATAATAGTTGTTTCATATCCTGCGGCTTTTGCAATACCTGATAGTCTTGCTAACGAAAAAGGTGGCATATATGGTGACCATTCAGGACACAATACTAATACCATAGTAGTTTCACGTGTTTTGTAGTCTACATAAACTGGAGTTAAATTCTTTTGTTGTACTGGCTTAGCATATTCAGAAATAGCCATCATCATGTCATGGTGTCTTGCATCTCCCACATCTGACGGCGGTTTGGGCTTTGGTTCATTTTTTCTTGCTAATGATTGTAGTGTAAAATCCATACGTTGCTTGTTTACTCCCGTTACATGTATATTTAACAAAATTTCACACCTGCAATATTTTTACGACTACCCTTTTCTACACTAAATATTAACATAGGAGTAGTTAAACTTATGTACAGCAAAAATGAATGGGGTAAATTAAAGAAGGTAGTCGTTGGTATTGCAGATAATGCACGTATACCAGAAGTTGACACCAGCCTTCGACACATCAATTATGCTGACGTTAAAGATGAACTAGACATTCCTACAGGGAAGTACCCCCAAATAGTCGTTGATGAAGCAAATGAAGATTTAGAAACATTTGCTGACTTTTTGAGAAACGAAGGCGCGGAAGTAGTTAGGCCCGACATCACGGAGTGTAATTACTACAACTATTGTCCGCGGGATTCCGTTATTGTTTATAAAGATAAGGCTATTGCTACTCCTATGCCTCTGAGAGCCAGACGTAACGAGTACCAAGCATATGAACGTCATTTAGAAAACGTACATCCATATGATATTATACGCAGTGATGATCTTTACAACACAGAATGCTTGGGCGACCCAGACGTATTAGCATTAACAGAGGCAGAACCGGCATTTGATGCCGCTAATGTGTTACGTGCTAATGATGATTTATTATACTTAGTTTCTAACTCCGGTAACAAATCTGGTGCAAGTTTACTACAAAGCATCGTTGATGGCAAAGTACATACAGTAGAGGGTATCTACAGTTATATGCACTTAGACTCGACTGTGTGCTTTCTCAGAGACGGTTTGATGCTACTTAACCCTAGTAGAGTCAAAGACGTTAATCAATTACCAGAACCATTTAGACATTGGGATTACATAATGTGTCCAGATCCTGTACCAATTGGACACTATGAAAATTATCGTAATTCATCAAACTGGGTAAGTATGAACTTGTTCTCAGTTAATTCAAATTTAGTTGCACTAGAAGAAAGACAAGAACCTCTTAGAAAAGAACTAGAAAAACACGGCATTGAGTGTGCTATGTTACCTATGAGACATGCAATTACATTGGGTGGATGCTTTCATTGTGTAACTAACGACTTAATACGTGAAGATGATTAAAGGCAAAGTAGAAGTTATATGGACTGAAGAAGATTATATGAATCTTCCTTGGTTTACAAACGATGTGCATGAAGAAAAGTTTAATGCAACTGTAGAAACTAAAGGGTATGATGTAGGTGTTTCTATGTGCTTTGAAGATTTGCCTGAAGTCTTTCATAAAGTAGTAGAACAATTTGATTTCTTAGACAAAATTGTCATTGCAATTAACAAACTAGAAGTAGGTAAAATCTTACCATTTCATACTGACAGATTCATGTCATACAAACAACGAAACAATATCAGTGATAATCAACCAATTGAACGTGTGATTGTGTTCTTACATGATCAAAAGAAAGGCCATCAATTGTGGATAGAAGATGAAGTGTGTACGGGGCCTGCAGGATCATATTTTGGATGGGAACAAAACACTGAACATATGGCCGCTAATTTAGGCGATGAAGATAGATATATTATGCAGGTTACAGGTATTACTAAAAATCGTGTAAAAGAACCACAGCATCCTTCTGAGGGAGAAGCCTCTTTAAATTCTTATGGCGATGTTGTTATCTATCGTAATGGTACTTGGGTACGCCCTTAGGCTTGTTTATCTAACATTCCCAATTCTTTTTGTAGTTTTTCTATTTCTCGTTTAAGATGCAATTTATCGAATTTTTCTTTTTGAATGATGGAATCATCAACTCGGTTTTTGTAATCGTCTGAAACTTTTTTGTCTAATGCTCTGTGTCTGTCCATTAATACTGCTAATCGATTACGTAGTGATTCTTTTGAACTCATCGTTGGGGTTCCTCCTTAATTTTTGAATAATTAGTATACAATAATACTTAGCAATTAAGGTCTGCGTAAAATAGTTTTCTTTTTTGCAATGTCATCAACAATGCATCGTCCTAGTTGTTCGTGTCCCATTGGCGATGGGTGATTATCGTAGGGCTCGCCGCCTATACGTTCATAGTTATATCGATGACATCTAGTTTCAAGACCTAATGGATCATCTTCTAACATTGGAAAACGATCATATATGTAGTCTTGTATTTCTTGTGGCATTGCGGCAACATATTGATTAAAGTACCAGTAATAACACTCAATTCCTTTACTAGTCAAAAAATCATACAAGAATCCCATATGAAATAACCAAGTATACATTCCTTCTTGGTCAGTGTAAGTTCTATATCTGCTTTGCCCTTGTTTGATGACATCAGGATCATTATGATTTTCAGCAAATGATATAAGACCATGTGGATTTACCTTAGCCCATCGATCTAAATTATGTAAAACATCATAATTATTATTGTTTATTTTTTGCTCATGCCAAATATCTTCTTTCTGCATAGGTGACACTTGATATCTTTTTTGAAAGTCATCTTGTTCTTCTTTTTTAGGAACATAATATTCATATCTGTCTTCACATGACCATTGAATGATAACTGTAGTATTTTTTAAAGTTTCTTCGTCTTGTTCATTGACCCAATCAAATGTAGTTCTACATATACGTTGATTGCTTCCGCAACCTTCAGCAAGATTTACACATCTATCAAAGTTCATTAGTTTTTTTACGTGAGCAGGCCAAACAATGTTAGCATGTAGATAGTCTAGGTGTTCTTTAGTGCCCGGTTCATGAGGAAGATTAAATTGATTTTCTTTGCTAGGTCGATCTAATCCGCCACCATATGTCCAACTACAACCGTTAACGAATAGAGTTTTCATATAATGCCTGTGCTTCTGGTTTTAATTGTATATCGAACATGTCTTCAAAGTATGATTGTGCATATAAAAATCCACCTTTGTCATAAAAGTCAGTATTGAATTCAAATATAACTAACGGATTGTAATCAGGCTTGTCTATAGTGTGTGCTAAAATAAAAACACTGTCTTCTCGTAAATCTTCAGGAATAGAATCAAAATCATCACTACGAACAACAAGAGTTTTATTCGCAGATTCAACTATGTCTCTGTTTAATTCTAAGACAGTTTGATGTTCGTTCATTACTTCATCATCATATTCTAGCATGTTTGCTATTTCAGATGAAAGTCCTATTAGATATATTCTTTTTGTAATCATAATTTAGTTAGCCATGCTTTGCCAAAGTTTCTGCGCCTTGCAAAGAAGATTTGCTCACAAAATCTTTCAAGTGACTGTTCTTTATCTTCTGGGAAGTCAAACTCATACTCTGCCGGAGTTTCTAACTCACATTGATCTTGTAAGTAGCCAGATATGTCATGTTCAAATTGAATGTTTAATGGATAATCTGCTTTATCTTCAAAGTTGATTAAGAACTTACGTTGAAACAACATTAAGTCTTGGAATAATTCATGTGATAATAAATCACCATATCTTTCTTTAACAAATCTTTCGATCATATCGAATACTTGTTTGTGTTTGCTTTGTCCTTGAAGATTAATAACTGTACTATGAATTAAGTTCCAACCGTGTATCTCCATACCTTGTATCGGTTCGTGGTCTATTTTACCATTTTCTGTCCAATTAAAGTAATGTTCTCTGATTCGTTCCATTTCATCATTTATCCATGGATCTTGTTTGATAAATTCTAACAAGTTATCATAGAAATCTTCATATTGTACGCCATGTTTCTTTTCTAAAACTCTGCTGATATAGTTAGTCATGCCATTAATGTGAAACGTATTCATAAACCAACTAAACAACTGTGCTTCGATCATTTGATCTCTTGGCAAGTCTCTTGTTGAAGTAATAACTTCAATACCCTCTTTTACTTCATGTTCATTATAAGTGCCAACTAAGTAATCATAAACAACTCTGCCTTCCATCTTAAACATTTTCTTTTGTGTCAAATTCATTTCTGCATTTTCAAGCAATTGTGCTTGATAGACAGTAATACCTGTATGATTTCCTGATCTATATAGTTCATAGAAGTTGTTTTTCCATGACCTCAGAGTCTCTCCGGGCAGGCCTAAGATGAGTTCTGTGTAAAGAGGTATATTATGTTCTTCACATAAGTCAAATACTTGTTCTATTTTGTTTATTTCTAAGTTTTTACGTTTGATAATATCAAGGACACCTTCGTCCATTGATTGCACTGATAAGTTAAGACCCATTTTAGATCCTCCCTCATATATCAGTTTTTTAACAATGTCTACTACTTCTTGTTTTTGATTTTTTGCCCATGCAATTGTATATGCTTTGGGATTGTCATATTCTTTTTGTACGGCAATAAGTTTTTCTGCAATTTTCATATCACGTTCAGGGAACATACCAAAATTTGCATCTGCTAACGAAATAAAGTCACAACCGTTTTTGCCGACCCATTCTAATTCATCATATACTCTGTTAAGACAAAACTTTTTAACTTTGTTATATGTTAAACTGCCCCAATCGCAAAATGTACATTGATAAGGACAACCTCTATTTGTTTCAAGTGTGACATTCCATCTGACTTCTGGATGTTTTGCCATCAAATCTTTAAATACATCTGTTAAATATGGACTTGGTATTTCATCTAATTCATTGATACGTTCTGGTTCTCCTGTTCTAACAGTTTTACCATCTACATTAATAAGTAAACCCGGTATATGTGTAAAGTCTGGCTTATCGTTTTTTAATTCTTCTAAGATTGCTTTTGCTGAACGTTCTCCCTCTTGTACTACGACAACATCTATATAGGGAAACTTTTCAAAGAACTCTGGGTCAGTAACCGGGGGTTCAGGACCACCTGCAAAAATAAAGATGTCTGGATTTGATAATTTTAATTCTCTACCAAGTACGTGATTATATGCACGATTCCAAATGTATGTAGAAAATCCTACGACATCACTATCGGCTAATGTTTTAATTGCTTCTTCGATAGGATCTCTGCGCCATATAAACTCACCCAACTCATAATGCTGGTTGATAGAATCAAATTGATTCACATAACTCCAAACAATGCCCGGTGAGTATGGCAAATAATATGCATTATACTCTTTGGGTCCTTGTTGAAAGTTAGGGTTTACAAAACTGACTTTTTTCAATGTAACCTCGTTTGTTAATAAATTTTGCTAACTCGTCAGCAATAACTCTGTAACCTTTAATAGTAGGATGTGCTCCGTCATCATTAGTAAGATACTCTGAATGTGTACTTAGGTTTCTTGGATTATATATTTCATTAAATCCTCCCCAATGTATACTTGCTGGTTTGGAAATCAAACCATCTAAGTCTACTAATTTTTCCATAAACGCAACGTACTCTACATCTGCATCATTGTGCAGATAACAAGACCAATCAAATTGTGATACTAACGGCCCTGCATATTCTATTAACCAATTCTGTATACCGTCATGCCAATTTTTAGAATCATGCATACGTTGATTAAATGCATTGGCTAAAATAATTTTAAAATTATGTGCTTTAGCCCATGATTGTAAATTTAATAGTGCTGTCATTGTCATACATGCTACAAATTGTTCACTCCATAATTCACGTGCATAACAATTCCAAAATTTATAATCTCCTTGATCTGATTCCATAGGCCAAGCAGTGCGCCACTTTTCATGTTTAAAATGACCTTTGTTGTATCCATCTGGTTCTTTAAATCCCCAATGATCCATTGGTCTTGTTTGAAAGACATCAAATCTTTCAAATCCAGTTAGCATCATAATTACAATACCTTCAGAATCATTAAAATCATAATTATTAGCAAAGTGTAATTGATTAACGGCGGCTGTATTTCCAATACCCTTGATTCCTAAATTTATAGATTTATATTCAGGAAAATGATATTTTGTTAATTGATTAACCCAACTGTTTTCTAATTCATGTTCACGTAAGTAATAATCCGTGTCAGGTTGTCCTTTTTGTCCGGGTCTAAGTTGCGTATACCCACCGTGTGCGTCTACAACTTCTTTTGGATATCCACCTTCTCCTTGAGTCCAACTACAGCCTAAGCCAATTATATACTTTTGTTTCATGCACTATTACTTCACTTTTTAGCAGTCTTACGAGGCGCTTTTTTCTTTTTGGTAACAGTTTTTTTAACCGAAGAGTTTTGCACACCAGGTGTTTTAGGATCAGTGTCTTTAAACTTACCCTTAGCACTTTTCTTAACTTTTACGTATGCTTCATCAACGTTAGGTGTTGACTTATCATCACCTTTATATTTACCTTTTGCATCTCTATTTCTAACAACGACCCAGTCTTCTTCTACTGGTGCTGGGCCAAGAGTAAAGAATGATTTTACTTTTTTCCAAAAACTCATAATAATCTCCATTAATTAATGTGTTCTAACATCTATTTATTCTATGATGGGTTTGCACAAACCTTTTAACTATCTACCAAACCCTCTTATCCAAGCCCGTTTAGCAGTAAGAGACTTCTATGTTTCATTATTACTTCCCCATATCTGTTCTAAACTTTCATCAACAGAAAAGTAATTTTGGTAGCGGTCCCACAAATCACCGCCGACATAAGATGAGTCATTTCTATAATGTATGACTACTTCTCTAAAAAAATCTAACACCCAATGAAGTTCACTACCTGTATTATCCATATGATCAGGAGTTAAAACATTGTCTAACTTTTCTAATTTATATTCAAGAGGATCGGGTGAATTTATTCCAATGTGATGCATAATGGATTCTGTAGTTATACCGCTTCGCACAGTTGCCATATACCTAAAAAGATTACGTTGTGTTTTTGCTTTTACACTTTCCCACAATCGTTTATAATCATCAGGTGATTTATATATTTCTGACAAATGTTTTATGTTATTTACAATAGCATTAATGCGTTGTCTATAATCAGGCCAATCATCAAAACCATAATCAAATATTTCATCATAAAGTTCTATACCCTTTTCTTTTTCTAACCATCGATGATAGCCAGGGGCGCCAACAACTAAAAATGGTTTGTGTGCGAACAAAGGTTTACATGTTTTTTCTGACAAATAGAATTCACCTTCTTCTATTATACTTTCTGTTACAATATCAATAACACCTCTGTGGTAACTATGGGGCAATGAATTTGGCCGAAACTGCCAGCCAGAATTTAATTTAAAATCGTGTTCTGCTGGATGTGGATCTTTTAAAGGCATAAGATAAGGCACATTTCCAATTTCTTCCCAATGTTCTGGTTGCCAGTCCGGCTGTTTTGGATATTCAACTGTAAAGTGACGATACGTAATTATACCTAAATCTTGTAGACTTTCACCGAATAATTTATTAACAGTATAACTTCTATAATGATCCGGTCTGTTGTTATAACATGTAAATAAAAGATCAGGCGAGTAGTCATCACCAATCGGTGTTAAAGTTTTGTCTTCTTGTAAGGGACAAAAATAAGCAAGAACGGTGTGATAATTAATTATGTCATAAGTTGAACATACTATTGGTACTACATAATCAGGATAATCATATTGGTATTGTTTACATGATGTAAATGCATAGATTTTTTTTCCTGTTTTGTTACACCATTCTTCTAATTCAGATATTGCAATACCATATATACATTTAATGTCTGATTCACTGCCACTGGCTATGATAAATCCTGCAGGATCATGTTGTTCAATTATTTTATTAAGATAATCTTTAACTTGTTGCCTTCTTTGCCACTTTGTATATTCATGACCTTGAACGTCAACTGCTGAAGTATTACGATGGTCTAATAAACACCATTTAGACATCTTCTACACCGGATTCAATTTGTCCGCAAATCCAGTTATAAGTCTTTTCAATTCCAGTTTCTAAGTCTTCATCTGGCGCCCAACCAATTGTTTCTTTAATTAAATTGTTATCAGATGTGCGACCCATAACACCTCGGGGTCCATCGATATTTTTAATTGTAACTCTTTTGTTTGATATCTCTGCGATGAGGTGTACTAATTCATTAATAGATATTTTACGTGTACTACCCAAGTTCACAGGCTCTGTGAGGTCACTTTCCATGATGCGTTGTATACCTTCGACACATTCGTCAATAAACAAAAATGAACGTGTTTGATTGCCCGGGCCCCATACTTCGATAACGCCATCGTTATCAACCATAGCAACTTTTCGGCATAAGGCAGCCGGCGCTTTTTCTTTCCCGTTGTTCCAAGAACCTTGAGGGCCAAAGATGTTGTGAAATCTTGCAATTTTCACATTCATATTATAACATCTTCCGTATGCTAAGTAAAGCCTTTCTGAAAATAATTTTTCCCAACCATAATCTGAATCTGGGTTTGCTGGATATGCTGTATGTTCTGCTAGATCAGGATTGTCAGGGTCTAGTTGATTGTGTTCAGGGTACATACATGCACTTGAACTATAAAATATCTTTTTAACATTGTATTTACGAGCAGACTCTAATACATTTAAATTAATTGTAGCAGAGTTATGCATAATATCTGCATCGTTTTCACCTACAAATATATAACCTGCGCCTCCCATGTCTGCTGCCAATTGATACACTTCATCAAACTCATGTTGCGAAAAAATAAAATCAACCATTTCTGCTTGACGTAAATCTTGTTTATAAAAATCATTTGCTCTTGTGTCTTCATATAAAGGAAACTTAAGATCAACACCTATGACTGTGTGACCTTGTGCTTTTAGGTCGTTGACTAAATGTGTGCCGATGAATCCACCTGCTCCACATACTAATATTGTTTTATTCAAAATGACATCTCCTGTCTGTAGTACACCAATGGGTGTAGTCTTGGTTAAAGTTATTGGTTATGTGTTCATATATGTTATTTACTACTGCAATAGATCCAGGATCTTTAAACATTTGATAATTATGTTCTATGATAGGTTTGACTCTACGTTTAAAATCTAAAATTTGATCTGGTGTCCAAGATGCAATTTCTTGTAATACTTTTTCTATAGCAATAAATCGTTTACTTGGTTCTTCAATCGTATCATATTCTTCATTCCAAAACTCACTAAATGTTTTAAAGCCTAAATCTCTTAGCCCTTGTACAGAACCTGCTACACCTATTATAATAAAAGGATGTTTATTATACATAGGTTTAAATGATTTTTCTGTTAACGTACATTCATCTACATTAAAGTTTGTTTCTGTAATCAAAGATATCAATGATTGTTGATAATAAGTCTTTGTGTACCCATAGTCTTCGCACATTTTATTAATATCTTTTTCTCCATCAATTTCTAATGGGCAACGATCAATAAATCTTTGTGCTACTTCTTCTGGTATGTCAAGGTCTAAACAATCATATAATCGTATGTGGTTACCATTACGTTGATTGTTTATCTCCTCATTTACTGTGTGGTGTTGCATTTCACCATCTATTTTAGCAAAACTCATAAGTGATCGTTCAATTAAGTTGTTCTTTTCTAATATTAATGCTAAACTAGTTCTGTGTTTTCTAAATCGTCTGTTCCAAGTCAAAAACAATTTATCAGGAACATATGAATCGTCATAAGGTGTTTCTTTGAACTCTGAAATATCTTCACCGTGATGAGATGGATCATCTTTTTTCATTTCAGTATAAAAATTATAAAAAATTTCACGTGAGGACGCATACGGAATAACATGCATTCTATGCTCTCTGTCATTGCCTATGCGATGTCTTTTACAAAACTTTTCATAAACTGTACTTGCATTTACAGTACCTGTCAAGTATATAATTTTATACATGGGTATTTGATGTCCACTATGAAAATATGAAAACATTGCATGTAGTTCTGTATTTGACATAAATGCTTCTACACTATGATCGATTAATATATAACCGTTTTTTGTAGAAACCATATGTATCAACCATTGTGGCATATGTGAAAATTCTAATACACCTGAATCTTTAATAAAATATGATGCAAAAGGTATTCTCCATGTCATAGAAAAAGGGTAAATGAACGGAGTCATTGCATCTGCTCCGATACCTTGCACTGGTGTCAACTCAAATTTATCTTTTGCTTTAGAGAACTGTTTATTCCAAACATCATCAGACCAAAAATGGCGTGATGTCATGTTTGGATTTGTGCCTTCTGCTTCAGCAGACATAGTTAGAATGTTTGGTAGTTCAGTATTCCATACGGGACCTTTGGGGCCGAACCAACTATAGACAACTTTTACTTTGTCGTCTTGGCTATGCGATATGACTGATCGGAATTTTTCGTTCACTTTTAACGGTCTCTCCTGTCCATTGTTTAGGTATGATAATATCTGTACCACACATGCACATTTCTTTGTAGCATGTAATTTCTTTAGGACCTATATTTTTAATGTCTTCTAATATATGTCCTACATCTCCGCCCATACCACAACTTGCTAAACTCATTGTACCTACAGGATTAATAAAAATACAATCGCCTACATTGCATTTCCAACCACTAAAGAAGTTCTGACTATTTACTATGATATCATTTGCATTACATACTTGCTCTGTGCCATCGTCATAACGATTGTATGATACAGTCATCTCTGTTCTTTTGTTTGGCTTAGGAACACTTTGATGTGTTTCTATGTTATGTTCTTCAATAAACTTTACTTTCTCTGGATCACTGTACTTCCATGGACCAGTTACATGTGATAGTTCATCGTAGAGAGGTGTCCATTCTAAAAAGTAATTAGGCATTACTTCTTTTAATTCGTTACCGAACTCAACACACTCCCAAAATCTTTCTTCGTGTAATAATATTTTTGTACTTAAGTAGTTAACGTTCTCACATAACCATAGTGAGTTTTCTTTGTATCTGTCTTTGTTTACTTGTTCTATGTGTAGACTAGCAACAATGTCATCAAATAGATATGCATGTTTTTGCCACCATTTCAAAGGTCTTGACAAATTTGTATTAACTGCTAAAGTAGCATGTGGTAGATTTTCATATAACCATTCACAGATAGGAATAAAGTTACGCCATGCTGTTGGCTCTCCACCAGAGAAAAAGAATTTAAAGTTTTTGTACCCTGCTTTCTTATAACGTTTAACTATTTCATCTAGGTTGTTGATGTAAACGTCTAAGTTTCCGTTGTTAGGATTATCGCCCGCCCAGTTACCAGGATTACAATAACTACAACTGAAGTTGCAAAAGTTATTGACCTGCCATGTTATTGCTAAGTATGGCTCAGGTGCAAATACTTCTCTTAACTCTCTGCCCACTCGTATACTTCCTTGATTTCTGGTACGATGTCTTCAAACTTTTCATCTCTATATTCATCTAGTTCGTCATTGAACTTTTTGAACTCTAGTATTCCACCTTTGTTTTCATCACCTACTGTTAAGTTATAGATGATCATTTTAAAGCCATTGTAAATGTCTACATTGTCTTTATGTTTCTCCTGATATACACGATACAGTTCTGCTAGTCTGCGTTTAACACTTTGTGGTAAGATCATTACGTTAGCATACCACGGGTTAGTCGCAAGATTGAATCTTGGCGAAGAGTATTCAACATCAATAAAGCCATTGTCAACCATGTAATCCCAGAAGTCAGGAAAATCAAAGATGTTCCAAATGGATATCGTGGGAGTTATTTGAAATTGAGCATGTGGAACCTGCTCTTTGACCTCTCTGATATTCCTGACAATTTTTTCCCAATCGGTACCTGAACGAATGCACTCTGCGACTTCGCCATGTGCATCTAAACTCGCCCAAATCTTCAATTGCGGAAACTTTTTCCAATACGCAATCAAGTCAACATTTTTCTTATAATTAAGTGTTGAAAAGTTTGTCGTATAGGTTAATTCTACTTGATCTGTTAGATCGTTTTCAATCCAATAATCTAAACACTCGTAATGCTCTGGAGTAATAACAATTTCTCCACCTGCAAAATAAACTTCTGTAACGTCATCTAAGTAAGGCTTAAGTTTTGACATCAACGTCATTTCATCATTGTTACTGATAACAATTTTACCTTTGTTCTTAGGGAAGTACTCATCGAATACTTCTTGTCCACGTTCATTTAAAAACTCTTGTGACCATAGTGATGAGCATGAAGGACCGCATGATCTACATTTCATATTACATATATTACTAAAACGAATATCCATATACTTCATCTGAAACTCTTTCAGTGAGCCGTCATCGTTAGTAACATCTGCTATGTAATCAACATAGTCAAGTCCTTTACGTTTGTTATGTGACTGTCGCATAGTCCACTCGCCCATTAACTCTAAGTCATAACAACGTTTACATTCTGCTACAGGTTCATCACGCATCATCTTAGAACGTAAATCATTATACTTGTCAGAATTCATCATCTGTATAATTGATTCATCATCTCTAAGTTCTGCTGTAGGCAACTCACTGTCTGCGACACAGCAAGGCATCACACGTTTGTCTGGCCATGCATGAAAATGTACCCAGGGTAAAACACAGAAATGCTTACCGTTTTCGACTAGATTCTTTACTACGATCTTTTCCATATTAAAACTTTACTCCCAAAGTTATATTAAAAATACTTCTTTCTATTGGATCTTTTGTATAAACATTTTTAAGACCCACTGTTACTTTATCTGTTACACTATAATCAAATGATGTTTCGTTTCTTATGTAATCATCTTGTCCTGATTCCCATAACAACTTATTTACAAATGTAACTTTTTTGTTTAAGTTGTATGCATACCAAAGTGATGAACGTATAATAGGTTCACTAATCTCATTTGAATTAAGGTATGCAATTGAATTTTCTATCGATGCTTTGTGATTTTCTGTTCTGAAAATTTTATATCCATGACCCATACCTATTACGATTCTATCATTGTTATCTCTAAATTCATCGTAATCATAACTGGTAGATCCTATTACATAATGCTTTTCAGTTATAGTTCTAATTGCTTTACCACTAGTTCTAAACTTATTAATTGTTTGCTCACTGTCTTCTGATTTGTAGGCATAGTCTGCATCAAATACTCCCTGCCATATATCTGATTCCCATTTATGATCAAACGATCCTGTGAATACAATTGACTCATCGATGTTAACAAACGTTCCACCGACTTTTGCTTTTGTTTCTGCTGATGCAGTAGGCGCTAATATAATCATTGCGGCAACTGCAAGTAATATAGTCATATCTCCTATAAATTTTAATTTCTTTTTCATTCTTCTAAATCTCGTAAACTATTGAGTTCTGGAAACACACTCCAGAAGTCCTCATCTCTTATTTTATCTATGGACGCAGTGTGTTGCATCATAATCTTTTTGTTATCTTGCCATGTATTATCTTCATTAGCAAAATTAACTGCATCTCTAATTAAACGTGATAAACTTGTCTTGTCACCTTCAAACTTGTCAGCAAACTTTAAAGCATTCTCTGCCGCTGGTCCCTTCATTGCAGTAGGTAAACTCTTAGCACTATAGTAACTAGGATGCACAGCAAGATATAAACTATGATACCAATCTTCTGCTCTTACAATATTCTTATCTTTAAGATATTGATAAAACTCACCGATCATTGGGTAATTAAACATAGAGAATACTGTGTTCATTTGAAATGTTACGTAATCTAAATCTCTGAATGTAAGTAAGTTGTTTTCTACTACACCCCAGTCTGTTCCTTTACGTAACCATTCTGCTCTTTCGCCATAATGATCAACTGAACAACTTAACTCAATATTATCAAAGTGTTTCCAAAGTTCTAATATATCATGCTTCTTATATTTAATATTACTTGCGTTAGTATTATACCTTAAGACAGGTTTTTTACCACGTCTAATAAATTCTTCTAACATGACATAATGTTCGTCTGTAATAAGTGGCTCTCCACCTGCAAAATAACATAAGTCAATATTGTCAATGTGTTCTAGTGTTTCTTCTAGTACTGTTCCTGTTTGATCGTCTGCATGTATTAAGATAGGATGTTTAGGATCGTGGTTGGCTCGCATCTCTGCTCCCCATTGCGAACTAAACTCACTGCCACATGTGCGACATTTGAAATTACATATATTAGAGAACCTAATATCAAAGTAATGCATTCTAAAGTCATCTACTGTTCCGTCTGCTTTTGTCTGTGGTACTAATTCATCGAATCGTTTACCAAAATGTTCTTTAGAATAGTTTCTAAAACTATGTGGACCTGCTTCTTCATGTTTGTAGCAGAAATCACATACACTATTCTTTTTATCGTTTAGCATATCTAAACGTAATTGTTTCATTTTGTCATTGTTAAATGCTTCTTTCAATGATGTTTCTTTTGTGTTGCCAAATGGTTGTGTATAGTCATTAGAACAACAAGGATAGATATCTCCTTTAGGTGTCACGTTTAAATGCAACCAAGGAAACATACAGAATGTTTTACTTTCTTCTAATAAGTAAGTTTTGTCTACTATTGGTATACGTTCATTGCTCATGGTCGCAACGCCTTTGGTACTTTATACAATGCTGCCAACTCAGGGAAAGTAGTTAAAAAGTCTTCTCCCCTTAACGCATCTATTCTTTTTATTTCTTCTTTAAACTCTACTTCTCTTTCGTTCCAAGTATCTTTAGACATTAACCATGGAATAACCTGTTGTATTTCATTTATCTGTTCTTGTCTAAAGTTTAAATCTTTCATGTAATGCATAGTTAAATGCAACTGTTCTAGTGCTTGTTCTTTATAGCCGTCAGGCAATACATGTGAAGATAAGTGTTCTGGTGATCCCATGCTATAGAGAGTCCACACAGAACTCTCAGGCGTATAAAAATGATTGTCTATCATATACTTGTAAAAGTGAGAAATAGTCAATGCATTGAATATACTGTACACAGTATTCACCTGAAAATTAACATTCTTTGCTTTCTTTAATTTTTTTAAATTTGTTTCAATTGTTTTCCATTTAGTTCCGTGTCTAATGTATTCTGCCTTTTCTCCCATATGATCAATTGATGCATAAATTTGAACTGGCTGTTCAAAATGGTCCCATAGTTTAAAAATATCACGTTTCTTATATTTAAAATTAGATATGTTTGTATTATACCTTAATTGAATATCTGTTTTCTTTTTCTTAATCATCTCATCAATTAACATATAATGTTCATCAGTGATTAATGGCTCTCCACCTGCAAAGTATGCAACTTCAAAATTGGGAACTTGTTTTAATACTTCTAATATAAATTCTTCTCTGTTGCCTTTTTCTAACTCTATAGCATACATAGGCAACCCTGTTTGCTCACGTGATTCTAAATCTTCTTGTTCCCATTTAGAACTAAATGCACTGCCGCATGTACGACATTTAAAGTTGCAAATGTTACTAAAACGAATATCAAAATATCTCATACGAAAGTTTACAATTCTTCCTGTATTCATATCTGTTGTTTCAATTACATCGTTAAAGTAATCAGCCCATGCTTCGTTGCTTTGTGTTCTGAAACTTGGTACACCCTGATCATCATGTTTATGGCAATTCGCACATTCAGGATTTTTGTTTCCTTTTAACATATCTAAACGCAACTTCTTCATTTTAGGAGAGTTAACTAAGTCTGCAAGACTGCTACGATTAGAGTTACCAACGCCCTGATTGTCTGCACATGATTTTGAGATGCAACAAGGAGCACCTTGTCCTGTGGGTGTAGTATGCATGTGTACCCATGGAATCATGCAGAAAGTTTCTGATCTATTAAGAAGCAAATCTTTTAGAAAGATTGCCTGCTTCTTATCTACAGCGGGTTTGTTAGGCTTACTTGCTGGCATAATTTATAAAAATCCATATACTCTGGATACACTGTTAATATATCTGTTTCTCTACGATCATCTAGTTCGTTAAAGAAGTTGTAAAAATCTCTTCTACCTTCAATTAATTTGTCTTCGTCATAATGTGTATTTTCCATATAATCAACGACACGTTTGAACTTTTCATATTCTATTGTAGTAAACTTATCACTACGTTCATTATCTACGTTGTCTTCGATAAACTTAAGTGACTCGTACATGTAAGGCATGAATTCTTCTTTAGGTAAAATATTCATATCATACTGTAAAGGTTCTTTCAAGTATGGAGTATCAAATCTAACTCTGTGTTTATCTTCTGACTTCCAATCGTACCATCCATAGATCGCACGCCATTCTAAAAACTTTTCTAATAGACTTTTAAAGTCTGTTACTGCTAACAAATTAAAAGTACACATAAATGTAACAGGAGAGTCTGTCTCTGTTAGATACGTATGTAAGTTCTGTTGAAAGAGTTCCAAGTCTAGTCCAGTTCTAATATATTCTGCTCGTTCTCCCCAGCAGTCTAAACTAGTAAACAATTTAAAACTTTCTAGTTTTTCTTCGTCACACAATTTCTTTACAGAACTACTTAGTTTTTTTACTAATGCATTTTTTGTACCTAAGTTACTGTTTACATTAAGTTCTAACCAAGGCATAGGTTCTTCATCGATTTGTTTTAGCAGTCTCCATGTTGATGTATGCATTGTTGGTTCTCCACCTGTTACACGTAAGATATTTAAGTCTTTACGCATAGATGGCCACCACTCCCAAAACGCATCAACATATGGATTTTCTTCTTCACGTTCAAACAGTTTCATCCAATCAACATCATTTCTATGGTTCTTTACAGTTTCAACTGGACCGAATTGTTTAATCTCACTGTGATAACTTGATGAATACTTTGGATGACAATAACCACATTTAAAGTTACACTCATTACCAAAGTTAATTTCTAAATATTCTGGATTAATATTTTGATCCCAAGGGCCATTAAGTGCTTGATCGAATCTTTCTTCTGTGAAAATAGAACCGTTACGAATATGTCTGTCTGAAATATAATCAGGACCCATGTCTTCAACATTCCAGCAATATTGACAACCTTCTGGTCTCTCACCTGCTAACATTTGTTTGCGTTCCATTTTCTTTTCCCAAGTATTATGTAATGCACTTGGGTTATCTTTTAATTCATGTAATGGAATTTTGTGTGGGCGAGGATGATAACAACTATGCGTTTCACCTGTTTGTAAGTACATAGTAACATGTTGCCATTTAGCCAAACAGAATGAAGGCGTTGCTTCATTTTCAACTCTTATCTGAATTGTTTTTATTCTATCTGTTTCTTTGGACATTACCAGCCCTCTATTTCTCTGATAATCTCCATCTCTGTCACTAGGGGACCTAGGTTTCTTTTATCTGCGTTATAATGCCTTTTGAAAAACTTTGATTGTTCAGCATCAAGCATGTTCATGGGTAAGCCCAACTTGGCTTTTAGTTCTACCCCAATTTCTTTTGCGGCTTCGATTGGGTCATTGTTCATATGCTGTTCCCACATATTCGGATAGTTATCAAACCATTGAATGTCTGTGTGTTCAAAATCTGTTAACATTGTCATATATGTTCCCAATCTTGCGCCGTATATTGCCCAGTCACCGTTCTCTGCATCTAAGCCTACATTCTGCCATATAGTTAGATTGTTTAAATTTTTATCTGCTACTCTACCTTTAAACTCATCTACAGTTACTAATGCTCCGCGGTCTAATACCATCTTTACGCCTTCTCTAAAACCAGCACGCCATGCTTGGAATGCTGATTTGTTAGGGTAAGTAGTTGAGTAGCAATCATACATTGCCCAGTACAATGAGTCTGCTGAGTTCATCATAAAATCAACTTGAGTTGCTTCAGAACCGTCAGTATGTTCATGCGTAGTCATATTCTCTACATAAGTTTTAGTCCATGAACTCATTCCACCGTTGCCATAACGCAAACCATTAATATTGTTGATTGACTTCCATCTAAACTGTGCTTGTTGATATCTTGGGTCTTTATCTGTGAAATCTAGTTGAATGTTAAAGAAATCTTCTTCTGGTAAAGTGTCACCATCGATAAGAATAAATCTTTCCGTTTCACTTAACTCACCTGCGGCTTTGTGAGCCGCATCACTTCCTAATACGCCGTCAACTCTTTGAGCCCACGGAACCATGTTTTTAACTTGTACCCAAAATTCTTCTTTTTGTGGTTCATCGTAACTTAAATAAATTACATCTAAGTCTGCAATATCAACAATATTACTCATCAAATTTCTTTTCACCTCTGGAATAACTATCTTCAGGATTTATTTCGGCATCAGCATTTATAAATCGCATACGTTGAATTAAATCCCAATTGACATCTTTCCAATTTTCGTTAACACTTGTGTATTCTTCGTTATTAGATTTCTTCACTGAATAACTCCCAATATCTACCTTTAGATTTATTTGTTACTAGTATACTTATATCATCTACAGAAGCCAGTACACCTGATGTACTAGGCTTATATTTTTGTACACCCGCTTTACGTCTATTACGTGTAATACGACCATCGATCACTTTGATGTCAGGTCTGGCTTCTGCAAATACTCCGGCGTCGATGACTATGAAATTGCCCTCAGGCTTTTCACATGTATAAAAGTCAACGGTGCCGTCTTCTTTATAGTACAATCTAAACTCGGGATCCTCAATCTTGGGTGCTTCCCAAACAGTGATGTATTCTTCGTTATCAGTCGGGCTGTGTTTTTCATCACTCATTGAATCGACTCCTTTATTTTATCAGAAAATGATTTGATATGATAGTGAAAAGGATACGTCTGTGGGATTGTATTCACTCTCAATGTATGTGGATAAATCTCATATACAAAAGTATCAGTCCATTTTTCTGATGCAGTACCATTAATAAATTGCTTCATGTGTATCATTGAAAATTCTTTAAAAGTTGGTAGTGTAGACTTTTCAACTCCTATAACATGACACGCATAAGCATAAACCCAGTCAGTCGTTGCTGGCTCATCTGGGTTACATTGAAGTGTGTCTCTAAACTCACTCCAATTCTCAAAGACATGTCTTACGATGTCAAAAAATTCTTTTGCTGTTTCTGACTTTTTAAAATAAGTTATAGCATTATATACGTCTGGCAGTTCATTATCGTCTATAAACCTACGGTAGGTGCGTACATGCGATATATTTTGTTTAAAGTCACGTATATGTGTAGAGACAACTAAGTCTCTTTGTTTCAGTATATCCCACCAATAGTCTATTGATGTTGGGACATATAAATCTGCTTCTAGTTTAATTGTGTGTTTATAAGGACTTGCTTCATACACTTGCCAATCGTTAATAAGTTTCCAATCACTGTCGGGTTCTAAGTCTCCATAGGGCAATGGAATAACTTTATGAAATGCTTTGCACTTTGTTTTGTCATCAGAGATTAAAGATACTTTTGCATCTGGCATCACTCTCATAATAGACTCTGCTAATTGTTCGGCACATTGGACATAGTTGACATCGGCAGTGTTTTGTGCTAATATAACGAAACCCTTATCCATTCATAATCCCCACAAATAAATCTTTGTTCATAACATGAAAGTCCATGTCTTTGATTAACATATATTCTTTTCTAACTTTGCTTTTCTTCCAATGATCAAACATGATTGTAAATTCTGTGTTAAAGTCATATACGTTACCGTCACAAGGTACTTGTACATCTATTTGATTTGGATATACAGAAGTATTCTTACCTACATGAATTAAGTTCCATGGTATATAATCACTTGGTACATCTGTGTGACCATTGACAATCTTAAGTGCTATCGTTAATCCATAGTCATTACGATATACTCCGCCAATAAAACTATGAATGCCTGCATAGTGTTCATAATTGTTTTGTACCATTTCTAAAGTTTCAAAGATTTGTTTTGCACGTTCAGACTTTTTAAACATAATTACAGTTGCCCATAATGTTTCGTATGTATAACCCATCTTTTCTTGTGCCGCTTCTGGATGCATGAGCATATGCGTATTGCTATGACAACAAAACGTGTCAGATAAATCAAATGTTTTTAGTAGTGTATCAGAATTGACAAGATAGTCAACATCTATTACTAGAGTTTCATCATAAGGACTAAGTTCATATGCTTGATAACGTCCTTTGTTGATCCAAGATGTTTGATCTTTAATATTAGTTAAATCAGGCTCGACTTCAACGACACCATCAAAAACTTTTCTATCGTCTAAAATAGTTTTATAAGTGTCTACGTCTGTAATTAAAGTTGTAGGTAAATCTAAGAATGCCTTAACTCTTTTTGCAGTATATACGGCCATATCGGCATAATTATATTTGCTAGAATTAAATGCAAATAAAACTACGCCTCTAGTTTTTACCTCTTTCGTTCTAGTTCTTTCCATTCACTGTTCCACTCAGTCATTACGTTAGTATATGTTGTAGTAAGAGATTCTAATAATTTCAGTCTATCTACTTTTACTGGATTATCAAACGTGTCTATAACGACAAGAGTTTCATCAGAGAATGAATTAAGAAAGCCTATAGTTTGAGCATCGGCATTCCACAAACCGCCTTGTTCTGCAATGACAAGTTTGCTCTTATATTTTTCTTGTAGGTATGCTTTGGCTGAATTATGACTGAATCTAGCCTTTGCATCTTTGATTAATTTTGTTGTATCCATAGTAAATAATACTCCCATGAGTATTTAGATGGATTTCAAAGTGGCTGAAAAAAACTTATGAGCCGGATACTGAACCTGAGATCGAAGGTGTTCCCCACGATGCAGATAAGTATGTAGTCTCAGGAAGTTGAACAGTACATGTAACAGCACTACCACTAGTTGCTACTAAGTCATTAGGAATCTCGTCCCAAACAGAGTAGATTGTGATAACTGATCCAGTGTCACCGTTAGATCCTTGAGCACCATTAGACTTAACAATATACCTAATGAATGATGACAAGTATCCTGAAGGACCTGAGTCTGCTAACTGTGTAAATGCAGTTGCGTTTGCTGTTGTAAGTCCAAAATATCCTTTGTCTGCGTCAACAGTAGGCGTATTACCACCACCACCGACTTTAGTAATACCAGAATATGATGAACCTGAAATACTGATTGTACCTGAGTTAGGTGCAGATACAGTAACTGTTCCTGTGTCACTTGCTAAATCTGAGAAAAGCAAGTTAATACCTGAACCAGTTGGGTGTGAAGCAGTCATTTTGATTTGACCACCTGCGTTAAAGAAGTAACGAGCGGCATCTCCTGATGCGAATGTAACTGTATGAGTGAATGTAAGACCATTCTGCCATGAACTACTACGTGTTGCTGTATCAGCAATCGTAGATCCTTGTGATGCGGCGTTTCTTCTGTTAGTGTAAATTGTTGTTAAGTTTGTAGGGATCGCAGACAAATATGATACAGTTCCACCCGATGTAGGTGCAGTAACTGAAGTGATTGATGACCCTTGATGTGATGCAGACGATGCAGTATTAGTTACAAGAGCATTCCATTGTCCTGTTGCAACTACAGTGTCTCCGCCACTTACTTGTGATACAGCAGTTTGTCCGTATCCAGCAGTTGTGCCACCAGTTGACCAAACAGTGTTTAGTTTGTTTGCTCCGGTTTCTGGGTTACCCCCGACAAATCCATTGAAGTCTGTTGCTTCGATTAAACCATTTTGTGCGTAACTCATGTTAAGTATTCCCTAATTATTTAATAGTAACAATGGCTTCTACTGTGCCAAAGTCTGTTGTTGTTTTATCTTCTAATGCTCTACCAATAACATTAAAAGCAGATGCTTCTCCGTCTTCAGCGGCTCTTGCATAACCTTCTCCAGCACTTACAAGTCGTTGACCTTTACGTACTGTTCCTAATGTTTTCACTCGTACACGTCCTGTCATTGCAACAGCAGGGTGAGTATCATTGTCACCTGCGCCGTTGTTCATTAAGAACGCCATGTTATCAGAGATAACACCGAATACGTCTTCACTTAATTCATATTTAACAGCAGTAATTTCTGCACTGCCGCCTAATTCTACAACTGTACCAGGCTCATATACATCATCAGCACTAAATCTTTCCGCTAAGTCAGCATATGTTGCTGTAAGACGAGAACCTGTTGATAGAGTCCAATTACCTGTAATTGTACCTGCTGTTGTGTTTGCACCAGTTGTTAATGTTGTTGCTTGAGTTTGTACTGTTAAAATATTACCGTTATATGTTGGTAAATATGAGGCTACGTTTGAGTTACTGTATGTACCTGCAAATGAGATCGGATCTCCGTTTGCATACATGTATTTGTCAGTTCTGATACCATACAAGTTACCAGAATTATTAATGTATATACCACCTGTATCTAGCAAAAGAGCAGAAGCATTTGCACCAGTATTACCTGTTACAGTCCAAATACCTGTTAATGTGCCAGGTGTAGTTGCTGAACCTGTTGTAATTGCTGTTGTTGTTAGTGTACCGATGTTTGCTGTTGTTATACTAGCATCTGCAATAGTTGCATTTGCTGATATTGTTAAATATCCTGCTGTAAATGCATTTGCTGTAACTTCGTTTGTTGCTGTAAAATTGTTTGCTGTTGCATTGCCTGTTATGTTGACTGATCCGAATGTTGTATTACCACCTGATGCTGTTGAAGTCAATGACAACCAGGCTAAACTATTTGATTCGCCGTCAGTTGGGCAAACTTTTAACGTAGTGTCAGATGTGTCGTACCAAATTTGACCTCTAAGAGGATTAGCAGGTGGAGTGCTGTCTGCAAAATTCTCAGTTACATGGACAAAGTTAGTATCTAAAGACTGGCCATATCCTGCGTAGTTTCTACCAGGAAGACCTAATGAAGTACTACTTGTATTAATAGTACCGTCGGCAATGGTCGTTAAGACTGTCCCATCACTTTTTACAATTGTATATGCCATTTTCTAATTCACTCCGTTAATATTATTTATCTTAAATGGTAACTAAATTAGTTAGAGATTGTATCCTAACCGTGTAATCTATCTGTATTTGCCTATTCAAGGACTTTTGGACAGGGTGAAAGATTACATGAGTTAAAAGTCTTGTAATTACGTTCCCGTTTGCGTCTGTTCCGTAGTTTGCTAATAGCCCTAATTCATCAAATATGAAGTTGGAATCAGTTTGCGTACTATTATCAAATGCGGCTTGTCCTGCAGGTTCTCCATAATCTAGTAAACATTGTACTAAGATATCTGTGTACACACGACCTGTTGTGTGAAACACTGTCATTTTATTTCTTGTTGGGTCTAAGTTAAAAACACTTGTATCGTCTACAATTTTTGCATATGTTTGGTTATATAATGCCGCATTTTGACCCGTAGTATTAGGTGGTAGATATGTAATCACACCTGTTTCATCAACAGAGGCTCCACCATTACCGAATGCCATTTGATATATTTCACCATAACCTCTACTAGACAATGTATCAGCAATTGCTTCTGACATGTTTTCGTAGTTAATTGCGTTCTTTGCTTCTTGTAAAATTTCGCCGGTGTTATAGTCTCTGATCGTCAGGAACCCTTCCATTTTTAGAATTTGTTGATCACCGGACATTAACTATCTCCTCGCACTTGCACTAATACTTCTTCAGTATTAGGATCAGTGATTTTAAGGCTTGAAGAAAAGTAAATTCCACTGTTTTCATTGGGTTTTACTTCTTTCGGCTCTTGGTTCTCTGATTTATTATCGTTCATCTCTTTATTTATCATTTACGTTATATCCGTATGTAGAAATTGTGCAGGAACAGTTTCTGATATTGATAATGGATCTCCTTCTACTGTATTAAAGTTATAAGAGTTCCAACTTTGATCAATATATAAGTCAGGTAAGCGGTTATTGCTTAATAAACTGAACACTTCTGTATATTTTGCAATGTATTCTTGGACTGCTGTGCCGTTTGCGCCGCGTTGTAATCCAGTTACTGAATTATTATTAAAGTCTACACTACTAAATTTAATTTGCTCTCCATTAATATACAACACATTACCTTCTAATGATGTAATTGTCAATGAATCTCCTGCAGAAATATATGTACCATCTGTGATTTTTAAGATAGGTGCAAGTTCTTCAATAACAACTTCATATGTATCAGTGTCTAATGTGTTTCCAGTAGTATTATTTAGAACAGTTACACCACTCAAAATGTTTTTGTCTGAGTTTAGTCCAATTGAATAGATATTGTTGATCGGAGTAGGTGCAGTTCTTTCTTCTACTAAATTATCAGTCACTCTAGTTACATCACCTAAGTAAATTACTTGTGATAGAGGGAAGATAGGTTGTGCTAACCAAGTTCTACTTTGAGTATTTGCTCTATAAATTGACTGAGTACTCTCTGCATTCACTGCATTTAAATAAATTTCTTCGTCAGGTGTTGAGTGCGGTATCATATTGGTTATAACAACAACATCACCTGGTGCAATGTCGGTTAAAAGACTTACTTCATTGTCTTCATCTAGTCTTAGTCTACTTGTTGGTAAACGGTAACCATTAACTGTAACCCAAAGTCTTTCAACATTTGTTTGTTCCCATTGTGTTACATTCATAACACCTGTATCATTAGTCAAAGACACTTCAACAGTTGCATTTCTAGTCAAGCCAACAGTAAATTCAGTATTGCTTAATATTTGCTTGATATAATAAGTCGTACCCTGTATTAATCCACCTAATACTGAAGAACCTGCTACTTGTCCTTGTTGTGAGAATATAACTTCATTATTAACAACAAGTTGACTTGTATCTTGGCATGTGATTCTATTTGTAGTTGCTGTTGCAGTTGCTTGTGTAGTAACTAAGAAGAATGTTCCTTGTTTCCAAACATAACCACCTGATATATATGTTGATACACCAGTAACTGGGTAATTGACTGCATCTAATGCTGGATTGTATACTTGTGTATAAATTTCAAATCTATATTGATCGAACACTCTTGCATAATATGAGTTACCGTTCAATTCAACAGCACCATATACACCATCAATTTTTACTAATTGATCAGTTGCTAATGAGTGAGGAATACCCGTTGTAATTCTTGTTGTTGGGTTACCTCCTACTGTTGTAACCATTAACCCGGTTGCTGTAGATAATACAACTTGTGCACCTGTTTGATCTTTAATAGTTGCAGTTGTAGCATCTATAACATTTTCTACAAAGTAAACTTGTCCTTGTTCTAGTCCACCAAAGTCATTTCCTTGGAAATAAATTTGTTGATCAACAGCAAAACCTGTTGTAGAATCAAATGTAATTTCATTTGATGTCGCGGTTGTAGCAGTTGCCTGAACAACAGCAAGAGGATTTTCTTGTCCAGTTTCGATGTTTGTAATATTTGCGACTGTGATAGCATTTGAACTACCTACCATTGATCCTGTATCAGTTGTCACTGTAACTGGAGTACCGCCTACTTGTAATGAAATTGTAAACGTAGTTGCATCAATAATCTCTAAGATATAATATGTTACACCTGCTGTAATACCACCTATAGTTGGATTAGAGAATACAATTGGTTCGTCTTCCGCTAAGACCGATGTGTCAGCACATGTTAAGTAATCTAATAATTCATCATACAAGACAACTGTAGGTGTATCTTGGTCGTATGTCTCTACATCAGGAGTATCTTCGTCAAATGTACCTTCTAAATGAGTAGTTGCTGTAACTGTAATAGTCGTAAATGAACTGCCTGATGTACCTGAAATACCGTATTGTGTTGTTAGATATTGTCTTTCAGTATTATTATATGTTAAGACAGAAACTTTTGCTCCAAGTGCGGGAGGTGAATTAAACAGAACTGTGTTTGATCCGTCATCGATAGTATATGACGTATTTGTTTGTCGCAGACCATCGATTTCAACAATTGCGTTGTGTGGATTGTCTCCTCCATTGTAATTGTTCATTGGGAAGGATGCTTGTGATCCATTACCAACATATTCTTGTATTTCTGGTAGAGAGTATCCGTACTGTGATGGATCTCCTGAATCTCCAAATATTGTGTAAACAATGTAATCGTCAGCATTGTTATAGCCACTTGGATTTGCTAGTACAAGTTCTGCTTGTATACCATTTGGCTGTATGCCTATTGCATAATCATTAGTTACATAAGATGAGATTCCTGCTGAATCAGTTAAAGTAACAGCAGGGCCACCGTCAGTTTCTGAAATTGTAAATTCATTGTTATCTATAATTGATTCAATATAATAAACAGTATTTGGTGTAATATCTGAACCAAACATATCTGCCGCAAATTGTATTCTGTTACCCACAGATAAACCTAATGTAGTGCCTGTCGTAATCGCATTATTAGATGCTTTAGTTTTACTTACAGTATTTGTCAAACCTAATACTAATCTATTACCATTGTGATATACGAGAGGATCAGTCCATACTGTACCTGTTCCGGTTTGAACATTAACAAGCATAGATCCAGTTGCATCAGTTAACGATTTAATCGGACCTGCTAATCCTGTACTTGAATCATAACTTTCTGATATTGTAATAGAATTTGTTGCTGTAGAAATAGACTTAACATAATAAGTTGTGTCTTCTGCTACTCCGCCGAATACTACTCCTTGGAATGATATTGCTTCGTTTGCTGTAAATTTAGTTACACTTTCACATACAATCGTATCACCTGCGGCAATAGTTTCAATTGCTTCTACTTCAATTGCATTTGACCCGGGTCTGATTGCTCCTGAACCCTGGAAGAATGATGCACTATAATTACAGTTTAAATAGATGTCGTTAAAGCCTGTTGATGCAATTTCTCTAATAGGATCAGTATCAGTATTACCTTTAACTATTTGATTACCATTACCTACTTCATAAACATCTATACGCAATGATTCTTTTGGTGCAAATGATAGTGGAGTATTCAACGTAATTACTTTTGTAACCCAATTAATAGAGTATTCACTTGTTGCTAATCCAGTTCCTAAACCAGTTGCTGGATCAATGATTTGTATTGACATATCTATTGGATATTGAACAAACTGATCAAAACTATAATCAACTTGGAATTCAGTTGTAGGTGCAACAACTCTACTTACAACATTAAATCCTGTATGAGAATATTCAGTTACGTCCCAAACTGTGCCAGGACGAGTAACTACAGTTAAGTTTACATTGTCTTTAATTAGACCCGGCACTAATTCTTCTGGACCGTAACCAGATGTAAAGTCTTCGCCTTTAACATCATAAACAGGTGCTTCTACTGTAAATGCACTTGTCGATGTCCAAGTAACACCTGAGTCTGTAGATTGTAAAATAGTATTGTTGTCACCAACAACTATAAATGTGTCTGTTTCAGATGCATATGTAACGCCATTCAAGTCTTGTGTTGTACCTGATGTTTGTGTTGTCCAACGTAAGCCATTTGTTGATGTTTGAATTCTACCGTTATCTCCAACTGTCATCCAAATACTATCAGCATAAATCACATCACGCAAGTTATCTGAATTTGCATCATACAAATACATTCTTGCTTGTAATGGAATAACATCATCTACTAATGTTACTTGTGATGTTAGTCCTGAATCAGTATATATTTCTACTTGTGTAGAACTTACAATGTTTATATAATAAGTTGTATCTACTAACAATCCACCGAATGAATTAGTAACTCTAATAGGATCTGCATTTACAAACCCGGCTGTGTTAGTGATGTTAAGTTCGTTAGAAGATTCATTTATAGATACGATTCCTACTTCATTAATTCCTGTCCAGTCGCCGCCGTTAGATGTTTGATACTTAACATCATTTTCACCAACTGCAATTGCAATTGTGCCGTTACTTGCTACGCCATACAATCCGTTTGGAGTAAGTTGAGGTCCGTCTTGCCAATACTCTCCAGTTGGTTCATATGAGTATGCAATAATATTAGTATCGATTAATTCTGTTATTCCAGTTGAGTAATCATATTTTTTACCTTTACCAACTGCAATAAATCCGCCAAAGTCTGTAGTGTCAATTGAATTGACTCCGTATAAAGTTACTGCTAATGGTGTGTCATATGTTTTTCTTTCTGACCATACATATGTATCAGGAGAGTTTACAATACTATCTCCAACACTGACATAATAATTATTTCTATATGCTGTACTTTGTAACGACAACGCCGCAATAGATAATGATGTTGATGAATATGGTGTTGTATCATATGGTAACGCACCATACGGTGTAAACCAACCGTTTGTTGTCCATGTAACACCATCGTTTGATCTGTAAACTGGTGTTGCAGTATTTGTAGTTGTCATTACATATAAACCACCACCATATACTATATCAGTTGCATCAACAACAATATTTGAAATTTGTTTTGTTGACCAACTTTGTCCATTGATAGATGCAATAACACCTGAATACTTGTCAAAATTAGCAGATGCTATATAATTAATTCCGTTCCATAAAACACCTGTAATTGAAACTCCTGTTGGATAGAACGGCTCATCTTTTAATATAGTGTCTATTGCAAACTGATCTTCAGGTGCAAATGCATTACCTAAATAAACTGCATTTGGATATGTTGTTCCTGCAAATAATTGATTTAAATCAACGCCTGGCATATTGATATTAGGTTGATAATAGCCTTCTACTCTGTCAAGTGCATTTAAAATTCTATTGTCTGATCTTAATTCTTCCCACTTACCAATAACAAACTCTGGGTCGTTGTTAGAAATAACACAACGATAAACCCTATCTAAGTATTTGATAATAGACTGATTAAAGTAGAATGGTTCTGGTAAGAATGCATAACTACCTGGTTTAGATAAAGTAAGACCTGTAATAGAAACTGTTGTAATTACATTGACCGCAGTACCACCTGGGTTTGTTGATATTGTAATTTCATTTGTGCTTGTATCAATTGTTTTAATGTAGTAAGACGTTGATACTTCTGCATCGATTGAATTGCTCGGTATTGTTCCTGCAAATATTACTTCATCATTTAATGAAAATCCAGTTACATCTGTTAATGTAATTGAATCTGTGCCCGATGTGCAACCTGTTACATCAGTTGTTGTAAATCCATTAAAGTCAAATCCGATACCAGTAACTGGCACAGTCATTCTTGCATCTGAATACACTTCTAATTGATTTTGACTTATAACTTTTAAATAATAATCTGTTGTAAGATCGTTGGGTTCACCTGATACTATCAAACTTGTAATTGCGCCGTCATCGTCAACCTCATTGACTTGCAAAGTAGCATCATTGAGAGGAGATGTTCCTCCTAATTCTGTTCCTGCAATAGTGATAATATTATCGATTGCATATCCTTCACCTGCATTTGATAAAATTACTCTATAACCACCTAATTTATATCCTATATCAAAGATTGCATCTGTTGTTGGTGCTTGAGATAAACTAAATGTAGTGTTCGTGTCTGATACAGTAACATCTTGTGTTCCACCTGATGTTGTTGATAATCTAATCCAAGGGTTACCAGTACCAATCATTGGACCATTGTCATTTTGTAATACAAATGTGCTTCCGCCTACGAGTTCTGAGATTGTAAATTGAGTTGCATTATCAATCGACTTGACATAATACTCATCTCCAACTATAATATTACCTAAACCGACACCCGTAAATGTGATCGGCATGTTTACCCATAGTGAAGAAGTATCTGCACATGTAATTCTATTTGTACTTGATGAAGTAGATGTACAATCTACACTTATGTATGTACTTTCATCTCCGTCTGTTGAAAAATCAAACAAGTAATATGTTACACCAGTAGAAAGTCCTGATCCGCCTGGAACAGAATTAAAGACAATAGGCATCCCGGCATAAAAATTAAATGTTCCTTTGTCTTGGTCACTTAATGCAATTCTGTTGTCTGTGCCTTGTGCGTTGTCACCTGCAATAGTAGCATAACATGTTCTATCAAGTGTATTTGTTAACACTCCTGTATTGATGTCTGTATAGTATGCAGACGTATTATACATTGTAAACTTCTGGCCGTCAACCTGACCCGGTGATACGGGAAGTGAAACGTGCATTAACATAGAACCAGTTGCTGTACTTAATTCTACTGTATCTTTCTGATTGGTTAATAATGCTGAGCCTGTTGTTACTGTAGATAAGGTTAGTGGCGATACGTTTACACTAACTCCAATTTTTAATTCAGTTGTTGACACAATTTCATTTACATAGTATACTGTACCTGATGTAATTCCGCCAAAGTCTGTAATTTTATTACCACTTGCATCCAGCATCATATTAAATATAACTGGATCATTTACTGAGAAGCCTGTAGTGTCAGCAACAGTAATAACATCTGTGGTAGCAGTTGTAGCACTCACTGTGGTTGTCAGAGCCGTTTCTGTAGTACCTAACGTGATTGTTTGCTCGTCTACTACTGTTGTTACATAGTATACATCATTTTCTTCTATGCCGCCAAATACGTCACCAGTAAAGAATAATGAAATGCCTTGATAAAATCCATCAGTGCCGCCTGTACCTACAACACTTTGTGGAATAGTAACTTTGTTAGTAACTGCTTCTGTTGCTGTTGCTGTCAGTAAGCCTGGGTAATTAAGAGTAACTACTGCTGTATCCGTGACTTCACCTGCATATGCAAACATACCTGCACTTGGTGCAGTTGCATCTGGTAGAGTTTTAACTGCTCCACCGGGTGTTTCACTGATTGTAAAGTCTGTTACATTGACAACAGACTCTACATAATAGACTTGCTCATCAACAATGCCACCGATTACTGCTCCAGTAAATTTAATTGGCATACCTACATAAAAACCTATAGTTGAGCCTGATGCATTAAGTTCACCATTGTTTTCATCGTAAGGATCTAATCTAATAAGATTGCCTGTTGCTTCTGTTAACTCTACTGTGCGTTTAAATTCTGTATAATAAACGTCATTATCATTAGTAACATTAACTATTTCAAAAATTGCACCTTGGGCTGATGCAGATATGTCTGCTATCGGCGGTTGTGTTGCTTGTAATGAGATAGACGAACTTGAAACGTTTTCACTGTTAAAATAAGACCCTGCAAAGAATGAACCATAAAAAACATTTGCTTCCCAATCTAAAATTTGGCTAGTATAAGTTGTTCTATCAAAACGGATTGCAATTTCATTTTCTCTTGTAGGTACTGAACTTGTAATTGCAGATGCTTTTGCACCCAAATTAAGAGCAAAGTCACCGTCTGTATTTCCTGCACTAAGTTTTACTCTATTTGTTTCATTAACTGCATCATCATAACTAGTATACAATCCAACTATAGTTGTTGGAGTTGTTTCTAATACATTGATGTAGTACCATTGTCCGTTGACTAATCTATCTACTGAGGCTCCAGTAGTACTATCATCTTTATATTGTATTAAATTACCAGTTTGCAAACTTGGTGCAAACAATTTAATCGTGTGCAACGTAGAGTTAATATCATCATTAGTAAAGAAATATTGCTCTGCTGGTGCAATTCTAATTTCTGGTAATACAGCATACCCTTCTCCGGGATTTATTACGTTCACACTGATTACACTATCAACACTCATTACTGCTTCAAGTTCTGCTTCAACTCTTGGTGCTGGATATTTTTCTAAATCAATGTATGCTGTTATCTTGGGCGGTTCTATATAATTTTTTCCACCGTCAAGTATTACCACTGCAGGCAAATCAATAATAATTTTTGCGCCAGGTAAATGTGTAGTCGGAGTAGTTCCGTTTAAGCCTCTTTGTAATCCACCAAGAGTATTTAAAGCACGATCAACAAAAGAGTAACTTATAATTTCGTCATCTATTTGTATTGTGCCGTTAATCGGGAAACCCTGAGCATTATCTACCATTATTAAAACTGAACCAATTGTCATATATTCATTTAATTCAGTTATTTCGTAATCTGTTTGTCCAACTATAGATAATCCATAGTTGTTATACCAATTTTGATATTGTTCTTTTTGCCATATGGCGTCAGTTGGTAAGAATTCATTTGTTCCGTCAACGTTTTCGTATACTAATTGAGGAGAAATATAAGATTGAGTTGACTCATTCCATTCAGCAGGTAAATCAAAGTCTGTTATGTTTCCTGCATATGTATCGATACCGGTATACTTAAATAAGAAGTCTTTAATTACTACATGATAGGGTTTTGCTTCATTAATATACCCAGACAAGAACTCTTGGTTGTCTTGTTGATAATTCTGAATTGGTTTTAGTTCTCTAATAACATGAGATACATCTACTAACGATGTTTTATTCAACCAAGGTAAATAGTTTTGTGATTCATCTGTTTCACTTTGAATATATTCAAACAAAATAATTAATGACTTGTTTCTAAATTCAACTAATTCATCAATATAAATTTGTTCGTTTAATGCACGAATAATCCAACGTGTTTCTTCACTTGGATATTCATCAAAATCTGTTGTGTCAAAGAAATTATCTCCGAAACCTGTTTTGCCTGCGGCGTAGTCCCAAAGATATGTTTTAAATTGTATTGTTCCGTTTTCTAAACCTATACGAGTCCAAACACTGTTACCATCGTAACGATACATTTCCCATTTACTGTCGCCGTTTGCTTCTACTGTAGCAATAGTGTTTATATCTACATTTAGTTTTGCAAGGTCTGCATAGGTTGCAACACTAACCGTTGATTTAGTATTGTTGTTATATTGTCCTACAGGGTTAGTTGTAGGTAACCACCAATTAACATACTGCCAATAATCTGCTGTGTCGTAAAATTCTCCAGTAGCAAATAAGTATGTTGCATCTTGTCTTGTTTCTGAAATTGGATATTCAGCAAGAACTTTGTTTGCATATTCTAAATAATTTTTTAACCCTAAGAATCTACTAAAGAAGAAACTTTGTCTTGGACGTGCTAATACTCCTGACTGCACTGCTTTTGGTAAATATGGATTAGGTACAACTTCACCCACTTCATCTACACCCGATAATGAATCTAGTAAACGATCATAAAGACCTTCTGGTCTGTTAGTTGAAGTTTGTGGACCGAATTTAGGTAGACCCGGTAAGAAATCATCTGGCTCACCGGCTTTAATTAAATTAAATTCTTGGTGTGAAGGATCGTCATTGTTTCCTTCTGCATATCCTATATGGAATACACTATCAGTTGTGTTTATATAAGGTTGTGTATTATATAAAGCAAACGTATTTTGTAATAAAGGTGCAAAGTATGCGATGCCGGATCTAGTAGGATTAGCAATGTATGTTTGCAATGTAGCATCACTTAATGTTTTGCCTATAGATGTTTCTACTACATTTGTATTGCGTACCCAGAAATAGTAACAAGGTTGAACAGTGTTGGTTGCATTAATATCTGTTTCAACACTATACTTTGTATTTGATTTCGGTACGCCCGGGCCACGATATTGTGCGGGTGGTCTAGTTGATTTTACCCAAGTATAACATGCAACTTGAGAGCCTGGGAATACTCTACCCCAAAACCTAGCATTGTATGCTACATCATTTTGATGATAATTCATCCATCTTACTTTTGATGTATCAAACCAAATATGACCCTTTTGATTTGCACCCCAAGTTAATCCTGAATTTAGTTCTCCTACAGCACTATTATATGTTGCTGGATCGACACTATTAATATAGTCGATATTTTCTCTGACTGCACCTAATAATTTTTCTTGCATCGGATCCATATAATCTAAATTGATTAATGTATCATTTGTTTCTGCACTATAAACTTGTGAATTTTGTATTCTACTGATGTCTACTATAGGGGAAGACTGTCTATAAAGTGCCCAGTCTTTAGCAGTACCTGAATTTTTAAATAGTGTTATCTGTCCTTCTAAGTCACCGACACTTAAGTTCGGTGTACCAATAATAACTTGATTGTTAGTAAAGTCTAATGCAGTTGCGTATTGAGGTTCAAAGCCATAATTTTGCTCTTGGCTATTTAAGTTTTGTGCATATATAAACTTGCCAGGATCAGCAATTGATCCGTTGTAGTTTGCAAGATAATCATACATGTAAAGTGCGCCTGCATTATCCCATGTATCTACCCAACGAGTTGCATTGTTATCAAAAATTGTATCGTTGTCTAAATTTTCATCATCAATAAAGTCAAACGTAGTTGCTAAAAATCTTGTTGATACTGGCGCAGAAATTACTACTGAATCACTTTCATTAAATTTAATTGTGTTACCAAATAATGTTCTGCTTACATTATGAGGTGCAAAGATTGTTTGTGTTTCTGAATATATTTCTAATCCAAGTTCACTGAATGTATTTGTATTCGGTGCTTGTAATAATAATTTTTCATTTACTAATGCTAAACTTGCATCAATGATTGAAATAATAAGTTTACCATCGGATGCACTTGCAGTTATATTTGTAATACCATATTGATTGATAAGATTTGCAACCGTTGTTGCATTGCTACCACTTGCTAACTCTACAAGATAACCATTAATTAGTAGTTTTCTATCGGCTGTAAGTAAGCAATCACTAGTACCTATGACAGTGCCATATTTGCCTCCGCCATTAGTATATCTATAAACAGTACCGTCTGTTTGTTTTTCGCCGTTGATTCTTATTTCACCGGGTGCACCTATTAAAAGTTCACTACCATATGAAGTCATGTCAGAATCATAACCCATAAATGTACCAACTCTTTCATCAGCATATGACACCATTGTCTGTACCCATTGAATATTACGAGTACTAATATTAATAATGTCTCCTGCTCTAATATCACCAAAGTATCTAAAGTCTGATGTACCGCCACCAACTGCATAATTGTCGTCATCAACAACTGTGCCATTTACCGAAACTAGTAAAGGTTCTGTTTGTACGTAGATATCAAAGTTAACAGTATCATTCGTAAATGTTAAAGTAGAAGAACTTGATCTGCTTTCTTTTAATTTAAATGTGTTACCAGAAATATCAGACAAGTAATAGACTTGATTAGGTGTAATTCCTGTATCTCCAAAATCTCCGCCTTCATTGAATGCTACAGGATCATTATTATTAAATCCTGTCATTGTTGCGTTAGCAGTAATAACACTTGATGCTACTGCACTTGCACTTCTACTTGTAAACGATGTAGTCCATGCTAATGGATACTGTTGTGGTTGATTGGGTATTGCAGTGTATTGTGATTCTATATTTTGTACTAAACGTGAGTACACAAAATTCTTACCCCAATTAACTTTTGAAGTTGGAGAAGGGGTATTAGGCGCGCCAATCGATATAGTGTCTCCATTGCTATCACAACTTACAGAAAAACCAAAGTTATCTCCTGCAGTTGCATTAACTGGGGCGAGAGTGCCATCGATATCACTTAACGCCTCATATGAAATTTGATTTGCTGTACCGGTGCCTGTTCCTACGCCAGTTGCATTAAAAATTATTCCTACTTTGTTTTCTACAGCACCTATTGCTGTAAAGTCAGTTGTTCCTACAGCAGTAATTTCATATGTTTCACCTATATTAAAGTACCCTGCAGTTAAAGGTATGCGTTGTCTTCCATATACTTGTACTGAATTATTACTAGGGTTACCAGCAAAAATAAAGTTTTGATCATTACTGATTGCAAGACTTGTACCTGAACTAAATGTTGCTGTAAAAGATTGCAACTCTAAGATGTCATCAGTTAATACAGAATCATTTAAAGTATAAATTCTAAGTGTTGATGTAGTTAATGATGTTTCGGGTTCACTAATAACAAATAAATTATCAGAGTATGCAATTGCTGTACCGAATGATGCAGACTCTGTTAAAAGACTTCCGGTGTCTTCATCAAATGCATTTGTTTGAGGATTTAAACCATAACGATAAACTTTACCTGCGGCTGAGTCTCCTATTAAATAACCCATTCTTGGAGTGTATGCTACCGAACTACCGAACTCTTGTCCATCAGTACGATTTAAATTGTTTGTTAAACTATAATTAATTGATTTACGATATACTCCCCAATCGCCATCACTTGCTTCGTCTACCCAAACAGTATTTTTTGAAAACTCTGCTTCAAGTAAATCTAAATCTACAATTTCTCCTGGCTTTGATACACGTTGATCAACAAATGTCAATCCTAATCCAGATGCATTAATTGGAAACGTTGATGCATTTTCTAAATCTAATGTTAAGTTAATTATAATTTGATTATTATTAGGAACCTTAGTTACAATATAATATCCATTAACATTTGGTGATACTTCTATAAATGCTACTGCATCTAATACCGACAAGCCATGTCTTTGTCTAAATGTAACTGTAGTCGTATTGTCATTATTTGGTTGTACTTGTGAAACTTGTCCAACTGGCTTAATTGAATAGACTCTCCAGTGTTCTTTAAAGTTAGCAATCCACATATAATCTCTTACATAAAATTGCTGAAGAGGAATACGTCTACCATTAACATTAGTTGCTCTATTACTTAAAGACCTAAAGTCATAAGCGGCCATTTTGACATCGTTATAATTTACAAAACCTGCAGTAGGGTAAAGACTTAGTGGGTCTTCACTTTGTAATGTAGATAAAATATTAGGACCTTCAATAGGTCTTGCATAGTTAAATAAATTGTGTACTGATACTTCTTGTTGAGAGCCAATTGTTGGCATACCTTCAGTTAAAGATACAATCCCTGGATTACCTGTTAATTTTGCTTGATCTAATTTAAAGTCAACAAAATTGTTGTTTAATGTTCCGCCGAACTCTCCAGACAGAATAGCCCAGTTTTCATAAACATCATAATCAATGCCACCAGTAGGTAATTGCGTTCCTTTAAATGCTGATACTGCGTTTGTTGTACCTTTAGTTTCAATTAAATTTTTATAAACGTTTACCTGAGTAATATCTGATAAATTTACACTTGCCAAATAATCTCTAGGTCTAAAGCCAATTAATGAAAATGACAATTGATCAGCATCGTTTTCTAAGTTTGCTTTTGTACTATTATAGTACAGTGTACTTTCATAAGAACGTGTTGCAGAGTTAGGCAACAAGCCTTTTTGTATGTCATTATAATCTGTTTCTGTCCAGTCAAGTTCTACAAATGTGGCACTTGGTTCGATTGTTTTATTAGCAATAAAATATTTGTTTTTGTATCTAACAATTTCACCTTTTGCATATTTAAATGCAACTTGCCATTCTTTAATATTATCTTGGTTAAGAATAAAACCAGAAGCATTAACTGTGCCATTCCATTCAGCAGTTTTAGTACCGCGTAAGTAAATACGATTCTGTCTTAAGCCTGTTACCAAATTATAAATGACATCATTGAAAACTGTATTGTTATCGAATACAATACCATGTTCGATACTAGACATATTGAATTGACCATATCCCATAGTATCGCCTACATTCAAAGTTTTAACTTGGAACTTAGTGTCTAATCTTTCTATTGCTAAATCTTTAGTTGCAATAGGATACAAGTTTTGATTTAATAAAAAGTTATCTTGTTCGACTGTAAGTGGCTGAACAACAAGACTATCTTTTTCAATTTTTAAATTTTGTGCAGACGGATTGACTGTTATAATTGACCCGTTTTCCCAATTAAATTGTGTCCAATAGAGATACTCTCGTATCATTGTGTTCCAATTTATTTCTGCACCGTTTTCAATTAAATCAAACTTCATACCCTTACGTTGTAACCAAGCGCCATAACTTGCTAAGAATTGTGAAAGGGCTTGATATGTATAGAACTGTGTACCGTAAGGGACAATTTTTTCATCTGTTTTGGATTGGGTATAGTCGTTTGCAATTTCAACTACATATTCGTCTACTTCGACTTTACTTTTGTTTCCATTACTAATAGGAGTATCGGTAGTAAAGTATGCTTGATCTTGTGAATTACCAAATACTTTCCAACCGTTTGGTACAATTTGAATTAGAACACTTGAAAATTTAATTTGATCGTTAGGTTGATTGTCGTGTAACAATACAGCATAACTTTCATCTGGTATCAACAATGATGAATTATCAGAGTTAGGCGTTGCTTTTTCTACAAAGAATTTTAATAATGTCTTATCACTAAAGCCTGCTAGTCTATAAATTAAACGAACATCTACGTTGTTTAATACTCTTGTAATATCTACAGTTGCATCCACGCCTTGTTGTTTTTCAAAATCAACAATCCAGTTTATATAACTTGTTTTTGCGGTACCGTTTCCATAAATATCAATTGCACTAATGTTTAAATGACTTCGATCATTTACTAGATACTGATTAAATTCTGTGTTAAATTTGTAGTTGTCTAAGTCTGCTCCTAAGTTAAAAAACTGTGAAGGCTTAGTTAATGCAAATATTCGCATTAAGTCGAACGGATAAGATGAACTTCTTCTGTATGAGAATTCTGCCGGAGCGTCATCTCCTACTTTCCAATCACGTTGTAGAGTGTTAGAATCATATGCACCTACTAGTGCATCAAACGGAGATAAAAGATCACCATGTTCATCTACAGGAATAATTTTGCTTAAGCCTGGTCGTTTTAATTCATCAATAGTAATACTTGTTGTTCCACCTGCATTATAAATAATACCTGCTTCGATGTCTCCCCACATAATACCGTTTTCACTTGTGTACGGAGCAGGTCCATAACGACTAGTCCACCAACTAGGCATTTCAGTAAATCCTAACATTTCCCATGGTGCTATGTTTGGCTGAGATGTTCCATAGAAATATTCATAGATACCTCTCCAATAACCTTGATCAATTGGTGTATTAGTTAGTTTATTTCCTGATTGAAAATAGTTCCAACTAAATTGATTGCTTTTGGTATATCCTGTTTGTGTTTTATAATCGATTCTATTTTGTCCAGCCCAATTTAAAAACTGTGAACTGTAAATTTTTAAATAGTCTTCAGTCGAATATGTTGACTCTCTAAAGAATCCAGGTAGCACTTCATAACGTTCAATAGGAACAAGTGTGCTTAATTTAATATTATTATAAATTCTAGTTTCAAATTCTAATAATGCTTGATCTCTAAAATCAGTAAGACCTGTTTCTGGAGTATAATCAATAGTATACAAAGATGTATACGACCCATCATGTCCTCTCAACATATATGTTGGTGTTTGATAATTCGGATCTAATACTACTTCAGGTTTCCATTTAGGATACATGCCCAATTTACTAGGAGTGTTAGGTACAAAGTTACCATATGTTTGATTGTATTCTTTAATAGTAACAACATCACCTGCTTGTAAATCTTTTGTTACTGTCAATGAAGGCGCAGTTGTTGATACAACATAATCTACATCTCTAATCAACTGAGATGTCGTAGTAACGCCTGAAGTTGTCCTTGTGAGATAAACTAAGACACCTTTATAATTTGCTTTAGTAAAGTCATACGTTTGGGCTAGAGGGTAAATGGACTCTTGCAATGCGTTTGCAAACGTATATGTATTTGTTTTGTAGGGTGCTTGTGATGGTAACATGTCTGACCAAAAGAAAGAATCTTGTTCAGACTTTGCTGATACCATTTGTTCTAATGCTGTATCTAAAATATAACTAGGTTCAAATCTACGTTCCCATTCGATATCATTTACAGTTTTTACAAGTTGTTGCTTGTATTGAATATATTGATCAGAATTGTATTGGAGTGCATTAAACAAATTATGTTCAGACTTACGCAAGAACACACTAGGCAATACCAATGATGCAGAGTTTTGAATAATCTTTGTGCCGTACGGCACTAAATTACCTAAGTCTCTTAAATTGTTTGATCCAAAGATTGTACCTTCTGAGTTTGGATTGTTAATAAAGATGTCTTGGTATTGTGATCTAATGTCACCAATGTCTGCAATTTCTAAATCTGTATTAAAAGGGTTGTTACTTAAATTAATAGGTATACTATAATATGCAGTATCAGATGTTTGATTACTGAGTACTAAAATTTGTACAGGTGTATCTACTGTTGGTGCAGTATTTAATTTAATTTTTGTTGTCGTGTCTGTTTCAGTAACTGTGTATGTAGACTCTAATTGATACACATTGTTTACATACACTTGTATGCGTGGCCATGAGTCATCAGACTCAGGAATCACAGCAACATCACACGTGAACGAGGCTTCGGACCCTTTACTATATTCTAATTCAAATATTTGATACTGAACTGAGGGGGCAAGTGCTGTTTGCCAGCCCAACTCACGTGTTTTGTCAGTCCGTGTAGTATAATTATACACGTAACCTGTATTGACTTTTTCAGTTACTGGCGTTGATCCAGTAACATATGAAAAAGAGTCAACATTAAGAGAGCAATCAAAACTAATATCTCCCACATTGTCTACTGCCGAGTAACGTAATGGGAAGCCAAGTATAGCATCGTTGACTCCTGTACCTCTACCGTAAGCAAATAGTTTATTACCTAAAAATGATGTGCCTTGATAGACTGAAGCATCTCCAAATGATACTCCGTCTTTGTCAAAGATATCAAATTGCGGTGCTTGGTTGACTGTAAGTTTTTGTTGTGCTTCTTCCCATGCTGTTCCATCAAACCAAAAAGTAGAACCTTGATAATTATATCCTCTGAGTGCTACTGTTTGATCGTCAACTAAACAAAGAGAATCTTCTGCTTCAGTCAAAGTTATAACTGGTGTAGATCCAAATGTAATCGTTGAGAAACCAACAACATAAATTTTATTTCTAACTTCTAAATTAGTGTCTGCTGTAAAAACAATTCTTGCACCAGAGAATAATTCATAATTGTTTACTGTTGTGTCACTACCTACAATTGATACGTTTGTTTGACCAACTACTGTTGAGTTAGCAAACTCAACTGTTAAAACAGTATTAGTACCAACTTCTTCAATATTGGTAATTTGCGTGTTGTTTGGTAATGCAAAGTTAGAGTCTGTTACATACATATTAACATCAAATGATGTAAAGATATCTGCTGTAGGAATAGTAATCGTTGTGCTGGTTCCTGTAACCCCTGCAATTGTCGCAGTGTAACTTGTATATGTTTCGATGTCAGGATAATATTGTTGTTTGTTTGCAACTTGATCAAATGCATTTGTTGTTCTTGTATCAATAAAGTCTACTGGTGCTTTGGCATTTGTACCAGCATCAAATAGTTTTAAGTTTGGATAAAACTCAATAATCGGACGTTTTGCTTTGTTTGCTCCTGTTGCATAAGTCGTAACAATCGACGGATCTTCATTATAATCAGCAGTTGCATTTATGACATCAATGTGAAACCATCTATTAGAACGTGACCATGCATTTCTGTTAATAGAGTTTCTACCGATTGTAATATAATCTTGGTCGACAGGAATAAACAATTCTGTATCAAAGTTACCAATCGAATATGGCAACGAGTCATAAGGAATATAATTTGTTCCTGTAAAATCCTCAGGTACTGTTAGGTCTGTTGTAGGAATCAAATTAATAGATTCGCCAACACCTTGAACATAATATTCACCTGTCAAATATTTTGACGGTACAACGTCTCCGTCAAATTGTACTTTTAATCCGTTTGTAAATACAACTTCATTTGTTGATGTAAATGTTTTTTGACCTATAATATCTTCGTCAACGTTTAATGTGTTTGTTAAATTACTTTCAATTAATTTAATTGTACCAACTTTATTTGGGTTTGTGCCATCTTGGTAATATAATGTATCTAACAATGCTGAAAGATAAGGTATCTTTGTAATTTCACCACTTAGTGATCTATAAAAATCTAAGCCAATAAATTCTGTACCAAATTGAGCAGTAATTTTTTCTTCAGTTGGAATAACTCCAGCCGGAATCAAACGAATTGTAGGATCTGATGAATCTCCTACGTATGTGATTGTATAAAAATTTTCATTAACATTTGTGTAAAAACCTTCTTCCCACAAACCTTCATTAATGTTTGCTACCATTGAACCTGTTTCAGCAACTAAGGTTAATGTTGGACCGTTTAGTGTTAATGAAATAGTAAAGGATGTTGAATCGATAATATCTTTTACATAATAAATCGTATCTACATCTAATCCACCAATTAACGGATCATTTGCAGGTACTGCTGTAAAGGTAACAGTCTGATTAGCAACTAAATCATCTGTTGTTCCAGATGATAATTTAAGTTGTGATGTTGTAGTTTCATCAATTGCTAATGTTACAGGAGCAACAATCTCTGGTGATGTTAGATTGACATCATAGTTTGCTCCACTCTCATCAAAGAATGATTGAACAAATCCTACTTCGTTAGGTTCTTCTGTTTGATAGAACATAACAGTAAGACCTTCTAATGACGTTACACCATCAATGTTTCCTACTTGACTAACTGTTAAGCCGTTAATTTCTGAAAATAGTTTTGTACTAACAACACCTACTGTGTTTTCTCCGGGGAACAAAAAGTCATTTTGTGCTTCTCTACTAGGAACAGTAAATGTTACATAACCTGAAGTCGCACCATTATTGTTAACACCTAAAATTTCTCTTGTGTTTTGTGCACCGTCCATGCCCGTAACACCAGGTACACCTTGTATCCAAAATTGAGTTTCTTGGTTGATTGCAAATCTATATGACCCGCCACGTAATAAAGTAAGAGTAGGATTAAGAGAACCTGATGCAGTACCTAATGCTCTAATACTATATGCATTTGCTGTGTCTGTTACAATATAATCAGACTCTGAAAATACTGTTGCACTAGCAACTGTAACTGCTGGGGGACCGTCTGGTATCCAGTAGTACTGATTAAAGTTAATTAATTTATCTAAGTCTGTAAAAGAGTCCCATGAATAAAATTGACTATTAAACAAACGAGAATTATCTAATGTTACTCCACCTTTAAGTTGTAATGCATCAATAAGTTCTGGATAAGTTAAAAAGTCTTTAGCAGTAGATTGGTTTTCATTTAAGAATGCAGTACCGGGTGCAAGTTGATAATCTGTTCTTGTTTTGTTTGGTTCAGTTACATAGTAATCTTTTGCGTTAACACCATAACCAAACTTACTTCCAACATAACCTTGCAACGTTTCTGTTTTGGGTTCATTGACTAACTGATCTAATGTTGCACCTAAAAACTGTGCATTGGTAGAGGTTTTAAATATCTCTGGTAAAAACTCTAATGTCCTGATCTTTTGTGCCATATTTTATTTACAACCTTAAGACTGCATTGTCGCAGGAGTTAATGCTGGAACAATTACTATATCTTCTGTAGTAGCCGCATTTACAAATATTTCATACGGTCTACATTTAATTTCATATAAATCACCAAATAATTTTTCTGGATCATCTGAAACAAGTATAACTGAACTCACTAATTCTCCTATTTGTTCATGTAGATACGCACTTAATTCTGAAAAGAAAAAAGTATCGCCAAAGTTCCAATTGTTGATATCAAAATAGTTATCCATTGTTGCTAATACAGAACTTCTTATTTCACTATTAGATGCATTTGTTGACTGTGATTTCACCACTTTAATAGTTGCTCTTAATGATTGATCTGCTTTAGGGCCAAACAATGGCTTAAACGTGACACTATTTAATATAACTGAGTCTGATAGCATTTTATAATTTTGTACTAAAGGATATTCAGTATTCAATTCATTTAATGTTGGTTGTTCAGGTTCTTTAACTGTGTCCGTTGTGTCTTTAATATAGTTGCTGTATGCAGTATAGTATGATTGTGTTACTACATAAAGATCAATAATATTTGTTGTCGCCGGATCAATACGTGTAGTGTTATTAGCATTATGTCTATATTGATAGTCTAATCCTTGTCTGCCTGATTTAATAGAATAATCTAATTGTTCAGTCATAATATAATTAGGCGTTGTTATTGTAGGATCTTGTACCGACTTATAAAATTTGTTTTCATTAAAGGCATAAAATAATTGTCCTACAGGGAATTCATATTTAACAATTTCAATTTGATTTTTAGTTCCATAAGTATAAACAACATCTGTACTTGGTACGATTAATTGTCTGGTTAAATTAACTGGATCTGTTATTGTTCTAAAGAAAACATAAACGCCTGTATTGGCTCCGTTATTTACATACCCAGTAATATCATTAAAGAAGTCAGGGTCTAATATTAATTGACCATTGTTGACATCAGTTGCGGCAACTTCAACTTGGAAGTCATTGACGTATCCATCACTTTCGACAGTTTGTCCTAATATATTAACTTTAGTGTCTGCGCCTAGTGCGGTTGCTGTATTAAACACTGTATTAATACCTAATACATTAATAAAGTCTTGTATAATTTTACCTGTAAACGGATCATATACTAATTCATCTTTGCTATAAGTAAATCTTGTATCTGCAACACTACCAAAATAATATGTAAGTGATCGGTAAGATACTGTATAACGATTGTTTCCTAAACTTGTAAACTTAACAAAATAATTTGCATTTGATGCAGAACCAATTGACCAACGTTCTTGGTTAACTAATAATGAATTATTAAAAATTAAAGTAAAGTCTTGTTGTAATTCAATTTTAAGAATTGCTTCTTGTATAATCTCAGAAGACAAAGAGTTATCAAATACAGGAATAAGTTCTGTAAGTATTACGCCATCGGGTACATATCCATTTACTGTTACTGGTCCTTGACCGTTTGCAAATGTTCCTTCTCCGTTATTATTACCATCACCCACAACATTTAATACTGTTGACCATATATAATTCTTTTCTCCACCTGTAGGTACACCTGCAACTAAACGATTGTCTGCATCGAAATAATACCCTGTAGGTGCATTAAATTTTAATAACGCACCTTTAGTTGCATATTTTGCATTGGTCGTTGTAAATGTTCCTATAGGTTGAGGTCGTTCTATTGTTCCGTCAAGTGAGTAAAAATATCCTGTTTCACTTGATGCATCAACTGAACTTGTTTTCCAATATAAAGTATTTCCACCACCTGTGCCTGGATAAGCATAACGAGTATAATTTTGAATGTAATATTGATTAGCACGATTTAATGCAAGTACAGATGCTAAATCATCTGTAAAAAATTGAATAATATCTGATGTATTATTTACTTGTAACGTTAAAAATCCATCTACGTTATCTTGGTATAGTGCTCCGTCATCTCCAAACGAATTTGTGCTTGAATACTTTCCTGTTGGATCAAGCAAGTCTAAGTTTTTAGATACACCAACTGAACTTCTATTAATTGCTTTTGACTTAATAATAGAGTTATATAAAGTGTATGGGAAGTTTGTATAATCTTCACCATTAACCATTCGATTTTGTGTGTAATATCTTGTCGGTGCTCTTTGTTTAATTTGTGCTAATGGTTCTCTTGCTTGTGCATTTGTTACTGCAACAGGCAATTGAAAATTTATAGATAGAGTCTGAGTACTGCCTGTTCGATCAACATAGTTAATAGAAACACTTACGCCGTTCATTTCTGAAGGGTCAATAGTATATGTTAGTGCGTTACTTGATCTTACATATGCTCTAAAATTACCTACGGGCATTTCTGAAAACACACCATCACCAAATACATATGTGACTTGATCGTTTACACGTGAGTTTACAGAAAATATTTTCTTGTTACTTGACTCAGTTTGTAAGTAAGCATCAGCATAAACATTTTCTACTTGTGTCCATGAACCTAATGTGTTATCCGCGTTTAATTGATACAACCATGTATCAGTTTCATTGACACCTGCAACATCAACATTAATTGTTTGGTTTGAAATTTGTTGCTGGAAATTAAAATTAAAAGGAGTCAATGATCCTTGTTTAAAGAAAAACATAAATCCTGTATTAGGACTACCAAAACCTAATCTGTCATTTCTATATAACATATTAATTTTATTAGTAGGTTTAGGTGGAAGTTCATAGACATAATTTTCATCTAATGACGTTGCACTTACCAATTCAAAATTCATACCCTTACCGTCTACTTGTGAAGTAAAAGGTACAATAGGCATTGTTCCTTCTGGCAATCTTATTCCATATTCACTTGTTCTAACACCTAAAATATCAGAACTGTTTCCTGGACGTCCTATTCTTTGCGAATCTACCATAGCCGCATTGAATATCGTGTTCATTTGATCTAACCAATTAGTGTTAGACGGATCATTCCAACTTATTGGAGTATTACTTAAATTGACACCATTTGCATCTCTAACATTTTCAGTTGTTCTGATAGAAGATACTTTTAGATAACCAGATGCACATGAGTTTCTTTTAGGTGTGTATCCAACTAAGTCTGCTAATTTTACTACAGAGTCTCTGCGTTCGGCCGTGTCGATGAAATTTTCACGTGTGTTTAAATCGTTTCTAAAGGCAAGACCTTGACCCATAAAAGCCATGATATCAAGTAGAGCAATGAACTCCGAACTTTCGATATAATCATTGTAGGTTTCAGGATAATAAAGTCTAATATAGTCGATAAAACTTTTTCTTAGAGTTTCATAATCATATGATCGAAAGTCTGCCTCACGAAAGGTTTCGTAGATTGCTTTCCAATCATTTACTCCAAAGAGTCCTGATTGCCTTGAACTTGTAGCCATAGTTTTTCCCTGTTTCAAGTATTTATCTTTATGGAAAAACCGACTTTTTTTATACTACTGAGGCAGTATTTGTTTCAGAATCAAAGAATAATGCTAGGTCTCCAGCATTATTATACGGAGAAATAGAGAGTTGTACTTCTATTAAAATGCCATTATCTCTAGGAGAAACTAGTATTGTATTGATAGTAAGACGCGGATCTAATCCGGCAACTCGTCTAACTTCATTTTGTATGGCTGTTTGAACATCACTTGTGTTAGGATCAAAAACAAAATCCCATAAAGTAGTACCATAACTCGGTTTACCTACTTTTTCTCCTCGTCTAATATTAAGTGCGTTAACTAAATCTTGTATAACAAGTTGTTCATCGGTTAATCTGAACTTTTTACCAAAGACTATAGGATTAGTTATGCCGTTGGCTTCCCCGTCAATAGCCGGGACAGGGTTAACTGTTCGTGCTTTGTCTGCATTTATTGTTGAAAAACCTATGTAAGTTGCCATAATACTATTTATACCCTATTATTTTAGTACCCATTTACTACCATTATAAATCCACTTAAGTGAGGCACCGCCTAGATAACCAGTAACATAGTTCTCATTGATTGTAATAACTCCGCCGCCGCCGCCTGTTGTACCAGTATAGCCTGCACTTCCGCCTTCTGAACCACCTGCATCTACATTATCAGCATCTGAGTTATCTGATGTTAGTGGACCATCTCCGATATCTTCGCCTTCGACACTTTCAACTGTATTTTCTGGTGCAGGATATCCTGTTATAACAGGCGTATAATCAGTAGTAAAGGGTTCAGTTTTAAATTGTGTCTTTTTCTTCGGTACAAATGTTTTTGCAATAGTTGCTAATATGTTTGAGTATGTTGTATCATCATAATCATTAGGGTTCAAGCCTTGAATGCCTTCAAGTATTGCGGCATTAAAATAATCTTCGTTGTCCGGGCCTGCAGCCTCGGCGCCGGGTGTTAATATACCGTCACCATCCTGATCAGTAGCATACCCACCTCCAAGTTGAGCATTAGACCAAGCCTTAAGACTATTTTCTATAGCACTGAATGGATTTGTTGCTGGGGCAACAGAATTGTCTACATCAATACTAGCAAATAGTGCTTCTGCGGCTTCGATTTTTGTTACCAAGTTTGTATATGTAGATGATGTTGCGGCCGCTTCGTATGCCGCTTGAGCCGCTGTAATTTCAGGTGACCCTGCAGGGAACGTTGTTTGTACTTCAAATAGTTTTGCTTGTTTCTTAGCAATTCCTTTAGATAAAACACTTAATGTTTGTATATCTTTTGACAGTTCTTTTCTTACTGCTAGTAGATTGCTAGCCGCAGTGAGTGTACCTTGAGGTATTTCTCCTAATAAGTTAGGTCTAGGTACAATTGGATCTAACACACTATCTATTAAGGATGTAATAGAAGATCGATCATATGTATTGACTGCAACAACAGGTAGTTTAATAGTAGACCCTCCACCTGCAGTCAAAGATGACAACGCAGATTGCAGTGCGGCTGATGCTCCAGGACTTAACGCATTTGAAAGCGGTCCCTCTATAGCACCTGTCAATTGTTTTGTCATAGAACTAAAAGTATCTTTGACATCTCCTAAACCAGTCCAGTTTTGATTACCCCATACAGCGGCGCCGACATCGCTGCCGCTGAATGCCAAGGCCCCTACTCCCTTTAGACCTTCAGTAACATCTTCTATGCCGTCTGCAATTGGATTAACTGCACCGACAGCATTGTTTACAACTGCGCCTGCTAGTTTTTGTCCACCAGGTAATTGACTTACACCGGATGCGATAGTTCCTGCAATTTTTGATGATTGTCCTTGTTGTACTTGCCTTGCCGCGGCTCCTAATGTTCCTTGAACTGCTAAAGTTTCTGCACTGACTCCAGAAGCATTCAAGGCATTTATAGATTCGCTAATTGCGGCTTTAGCCGCATCGTCACCAGATGCGGCAATTGCGGCAACTGCTCCTGCTTGAGTCGTTAACACGCCTGTAATTCCGTCAGTTACTCTAGGTCTAGTTCCTAATTCTGCATCAGGCACAACTCCTTGTGTAATGAATGGGGCCGTTCCATCGCCCAACGCCGTTGCAAGGTCTGAATCAATTGAGTCTGCAAGTGCTAAATCTAATCCCGTCATACCAGCACTTGCTCCGGCGACGCCGGCTGCGGCTGCGCCTGCAGTTGCTACTAAATCAACAGGAACGTCAGCAGGTAAAACAGGGAATGAATTAACGATAGATTTAAATGATGATGCCGCCGCTCCTATATTTAGATCGGCACCGACACCTGGTAAATCAAGACCGCTGTTACTAAGTGTATCTAATGCTGATACAATGCCACCACCGGCACCTGACAAAGCAGATGCTATCATTGCTGATGAACCGCTTTTCATTTTTGATAGTACTTCGGCTTTGGCTCCTGAAACACTTAGATCACTTCCTTGACTTTTATAACTGGTAATTATGCTCCCTACATCTTGTGCATTTTCTGCTACATTTCCTTTATCTGCTAATGTTGTTGCTGTACCCTGTACAAGTGCCCCGATACCGCCTGAGTTTTCTTTACCTGATATGGCTTTTATTTCTTGTAATGCTTTTTGTCCTTTCTGTAATACTTGTACTGAAGATTTTGCCTGTGCTCCTGTAGAATTTGTAAATTGTTCTAATGTGTTAACACCATCTTTTCCAGTAAATGCAGTTGATGGCATAACTGATGATAATTTATCGGGACTAATAAAGCCATCAAAATCACCATTTGCTTGTACGTTTTCACTGCTAACTAGTTTCCCGGCGTTCGCCGCAATCAAAGTATTAACCATAGTATCGGCGCCTGGCTTAAGAATGCCGCCTGCCGCCATTTGCGATGGGGTTTGACCAAATACACCTATGACTGCTGTTGATGAGGCTGTTGTTGAATTAACTCCATTAACAGAGTTAATGTCTGTAACTACCGCTTTAAGTTGACCTCCTGCCCCTCCTATACCAAAATCTGAAGCAGTATCTTGTGCTATGCTACCTAACATTTGTGCTGTAGCATTTTTATCTATTGCATCACTAATGCTACCCACTTCATTAATTGTTGCGGCAGTTGAAGGGTTGGTTAAGGCTGTTGTTCCTCCTAAATCTCCGGCCAAGTCTGCATTTAAATCTGCTACTGTCTCTGGTGGTTCTGCAGGAAGTGCGCCAGATGCTGAAGGGTCAACTTGTACATCTGCTCCCTGATTTGCATTCATCCAAGGCATATGAGCAGGTGCACGTGAAGTAATACTTGGAAGTTTTGCTAGTGCGGCAGCCCAGCCCTTGACATCATCAAATAATGTGTCTGGGTGCATGACAACTTCTATAGGCTCAACTTCATCTGGTGATAAACTTGCGGCTCCGTCGTTTAAATGTATTTTTGTACCTTCGTTAAAAATTTCAGCATCGGATTTTATTCCTACTTGCCCGGTAGCAGCCATTGCAAGTGCGGCGTCTGCTTTAAATTTTAAGTTTTGTAATGCATATAAACTGTAGTCTTCTCCTACTCTTTGTTTAAATACCTTATCAGTATTCATTGTAGTATTTTCAGATGCGTTTATGTTTACGTTTTTTGCATTTAAGTTAAGTGTTTCGTCTGCATGTAAGTTGAGATCACCCTGAGTACGTAGGTTAATAGAGTTTGTACTAAAGACATCTACAGTACCTTCTTTTCCCAATTCAATATATGATTGCCCATTTGCATGTAAGATAGATAACATTTGTCCGTCATCACTCATCAGTATTTGATGACCTAATGATGTACGTAATCTAATTAATTGATCTCTACCAATGATGTCTCCATCATCCATGACAAGTGAGTGTCCACCTCGTCTTGTTACTACTCTAAAGTCTTGTGGATCATCTCCTAATTTACCTGCAATGTCTTCATCTGTTGCACCGCCTATATAAACAGGACGACCCGGAGTGCTTACGCCCCACCCTACTCTACTTGATGCTTCTCTTGTTGCACTTGAGCCTATAGGACCTCTATACTTGTCTCTTAGAACACCTTGTTGTTGCATAATAGATGCAGTAAAACTATGAACTGGTTTTGCGTCTTTTAAATAATTAACACTGTCTGCAATATCTTTGTTGTTTGTGTTGATATTAGTAGTGGGTAATCTTGTTGCACCACCATATGACGCCGCTTCTGCTCCGTTAAGAGTTACATTTTCCGATGCACCTATCGCAGGTATCATCGATAATGTTTCTGGTTTAGGTATTGTTCCTATATAAAATCCATAGTTAGGATCACCATTAACAAATATACAAATAACTTGAGTTTGTTTATCTGGTGGTGCATTCCATTGTCCATAAGAACTAGGGTTTTGGGTATATGATCCATACTCTCCTATCTCGTCTGGACCTAAAGGCGCTGTTTGCCCTGCAAAAGTTGCAAGTCTACCTACCCATAGCCAGTTGTTAGCATTGTATGCATCTTTGTCTAAATTTTCAGAAGGATAAACAGCAATACGTCCTTGGTGTGTAGGATCGACAGTACTCATTACTGTACAAAGAATAGGTACATCGATTACAGAGGCTACTCCCGCTCCGGGTTGATTCTTTTTTAATTTCCCTCTGGGCTTAAAAACATCAATAGCCATTATGTATCATCGTTTCCTTCGTTATTTTCACTTTCACCTTGTTCTTGTGCTCCTGCTTCATCTCCTGATGTTTCTATAGGTTCAGGATCTGCGAATGTATTAATTGCACAGGATAATTCTTGTGTGAATTTCCCGTCACTAAAAGTACTATCTATAGTTATGACTTTATAACTTACCCCTTTAATTTGTTCTTCTATTGCTGTAGGATATCTGAAAAATAAAATAGAGTCATTAAGATCCATTACACCTGTTTCGCCATTGTAATCTATTGCTTCTTTAAAATCAATTTCAATAAAGACTTGACCACCGTTTGCAGTTACTCTAAATCCATCGTCTCCATAAAATCTTTGATAGAGGTTATCTATTGCTGACCGATGTTCCTGTACTAGAAAATCAGGATCTCCCAATATTTTAATTTTTGCGGTAGCATAAGAATCAGGAGAATAAAGACTTGTTACATATTCATTCTGCGATGATCTACCTCCACCTACAGCATTGAGTGTTGGCATAGATGTTTTTTTGTTTGTTGCAACTGGAGTTTGTGCGGCGCCGCCTGATCCTCTACCTTTTTCATCGGCTGGCGCCGCTTCGCCGTCGACAGTTTTAACGTTTAAATTTGCATTTCCTAATACTTCATTGTAAAATAAATTATCTAATTTCTGTGAGTATTCTAAAATTTCTCTGTTTTCTCCGGTCCACCAATATTCATATCTTTTATGGGGACCATAATAATCAGTCGATGGGTTTGTAACACTTGTAGTAACAATAGGTGTTTCATATCTTTCTATTATAAAAAGAGTTTGATATGCCCAATCAACTACAATACTATCCCATTTGGCTTTTTGAATAACCGGTGTTACTTTATACCAAGCAACTTTTGTATCACTGCCTGGATCTTCTTGTGGTTGTTCTCCTGTTGTTAAGTCAGGAGTAGCCTGACTTTTATAGATGGCTTTTAATGCATCATACATATAACCACTGCCTTTAAGAATTTCATCAAAGATTTCTATAAACGTAGTGTCGCCATTAAATATTATTTTTCTATGTGCATCGTTTGGTACTGCTGTCGCGGCTTCAGCATCAGTTGCGTTATCTGTATTTAATGCGCCGCCGTCTGGTCCGCACCATTTACTTTTGTCTGTGTCTGTAGGCAAAATAAGTCTAGCATCTTTAATAGCATCTACTCCATCTCCTACATATTTTACTTGATATACATTTGGAAATTCTGCTTCGCCATTTTGAACCTTTTGTGCTTCTATCGCATTAAGTTGTGTGAATAATCCTACACCAGGTATTGGAGGATCAGCATTTGGATCTCCTCCTTGCAGGGCTTGATCAAATGTCTGACCAGAAATTGTTTTAGTTGAATCTATTCTGCCTCTTTTTGTACCAAATGCTTTTCCAGGAGATAATGCTACACCTGATAATGCATATCTGGTTGCACCACCTTCAATTGAAAATTTAATACCTGTAATACTTATATCATAATATGTTTGAAAAATAGAGTTGCCACTTGCATTTGGATCCAGCACGTCACCTTCGAAATCTTGGTCTCCTGATATTAAATTACCACTAGCATCGTAACCTAAAAATTTAATACCTATAATAAAAAACTGCCTGCTTGGATTTTCAACTGCACCATTACCTGAATATCCTGTTTCGTTGTAATATGATTGTAATTGATCACTGGCTCTTTTTAGTTTTGTGTTGAAAGAAAACCCATATGGCTCTATAATATCAAACGAGACTGAATAAGTGTTAGTAGACGATTGTGTGGCAGCACCATTGATTGCTTGTTTTAGTTTAAAATTATCTATATAGTAATCTAAATCAAAACCTGGTGCCCTTTGAGATGCATCATTATTGATGCCACCTGATTGTGCAATTAAATATGCACCGCCCGTGTTCTCTTCCCCTGATGCTTCTGCTAATGCATTAATTGATCTTCTGCCTGTTGCATTAAAAGCATCGTATGCATCCGGAGTAATCATATACAGACTTAATTGGTAAGTATAGGAAGACAGAACTCCTAACGGGTTTTTTAATCTTCTGCCAGGTGCATCAGTTGGACTTGGCATTATATGCTCAATACTCTTTTAAGAGTATCCATAGTAGGAACATATATTTTTGCTCCTGAAACAAAATTAAAATATGGATCGGGTCCTAATAAATTGGGGTTACGTGCCGCAAACACCCACCATAAACGTGAATCATTATATAAATGTTCTGCTAACATATCAGGTCTAAATTCATATTGTGGTGTAATAGTAAAAGATGCGTCTGATTGCAATCTAGGTATTTTTGGAAACGGTTCCATAATACCTAAATATTTACCATCAATGACTTCTGTTCTGTTATATGGACTTGAGGGTGGGTATATATTATTTGTAGCCATTACCAAATTCCTGGTTTATCATTTTGTGATCCGCGTAATAATTTTCCTGTTGCATACTCTTTAACACTAAAGTCATTACTAATTGTATTTCTACTAACAACAGGTACGCATGTAAGTGTTATTGTAATTTTTGTAGGGACATATGTGATTGCTTGATCTTCTGTGTCAATAAATGTCGCAGGAGGCCTGTTGCCACCTGGTTGCAGTTGACCACCTATTAAATTAAGATTAGATGTTGAAGATGCATCGTCTGTATTTGTTGCTCGGATATAGTCAACATTATTGGGTAAATTATAAGAAAAATTAGTAACAACGACAGGATGATTGTCTAATTGAAATGCTCCTAATCCATAAAAGAAACCTAATGGAGGAGGAGTTCCGTTTGTTGGGTTTTCGTCTTGTCCATAAAACATTTTAGTCATTGCTTTGAAAAAATGTATTGATGCTAATAAGTAATTTGCTTCAAATGTGTCTTGTGCTGTAAAGTCTGCGGTTACTGTTACTTGCTCTACTGCACTATTCATATATTGTTGAATTCTAAAGTTTGTATGAGTTGGCAATACACCATCATAATTTGCTACATATGAAGTATTAATTGTAGGAGTATATGGAAAAACAACTCCGTCTGTTTTTGCTAGAGGAGCCATGATGCCAGGTGGATCAGCCCTATACAAATAATTAGCCGTTGATGCCAATGATAGTCGTACTCTCCAGTCGGCTAGTCTAACATCTGCGGCTGTATTTGCTTGGTCTTCTGCTGACATATATGATTTCTCCGAATATTTCCCAAGACTTACCTATTTGTATAAATAGTAGTCTTACATGATATATTTATCTATTACAAAAACCACTAAATTTTACCCGTTCATGTTGCATTCGGGAAAGAAATCACATAGAATAGATATATCGACTCCATACTTGTCGAAATAATCAAACTAGAGGAATATTAATGCCAGCACCACGCAAAACAACAAATTATCTTAATAACAAGGATATATTAAAAGAAATTCACAAAAGCAAATCATCATATTGCTATTTTACTAAAAAAGATTATCATCAATATGATCTAATTACTGATTTGGATCTTGCTAATGATGGTCAAACAGGCATTGAAAAGAGTCTGACATGGGCACTTAAGCCTGAACAGATTCAACAAGCAAAAGAAAACAAAGCCGCACGTTTATCAGCAGAGCAAGGCTTGACCGGAAAAAACAAAATTGATCCAGCAACGATTGAAACAGATGGATTAATCTTTAGAGTTATGACTTGGGACCATATTCCTGTTGCACAAAAGCAACCTAGAAAAGTTACTAAGAAAAAGAAAGCGGCAGACATTATTGATTTTGAAGACGATTTAAGTGCAAACCAAGATTTGTTCTCAGATATAGAAGACAAGAAAACAAAGAAAGAAGTTGAAGACTTAGTTCACGTAAAAGTTAACTTCCCTCCTTTTCAGCATTTTAGATTAGATGCTGAAACAATGTCTACCCATTTAGTTGGCAAGTCACATTGGAAGGGCGGTCTTAAGACTGGTAAATTTACTGCGACTGACGGTAATCTTACAGATAAGTTAGCACGTATGTACATTATGTTATGTGAAAAGTATGCTATGAAGTTTAACTGGCGTGGCTATACTTACAATGACGAAATGAGACAAAGTGCCATTCTTCAATTGACTTATGTCGGCTTAAGATTCAATGAAGCCAAGTCAGCAAATCCATTCGCATATTACACTGCGGCAATTACAAATAGTTTCTGTAGAGTTCTTAACTCTGAAAAACGTAACCAAAATATCAGAGACGATATTTTAGAAATGAATGGGTTGAATCCTTCGTTCACTAGACAGATGAAAGATTACAACGGTTTAGGTTACGAAAAGAAAGCAGAAGCATACTCTGAATAACATTTTCGGGCAAACAAGGCATCCAAATGTCTTGCTTTGCCTACCTTTAACATGTATAATAGATGTTGAATACTGGGAAAACTAATTATGTCAAATCTTTTTAAAAAGGCAGCCGTATTCACAGATATACACTTCGGTTTAAAGAGCAATAGCATACAACATAACCGAGACTGTAGTGATTTTGTGGATTGGTTTATTGATAAATCAAAAGAAGAAGGCTGTGAAACATGTTTGTTCTTAGGTGATTGGAATCATCACAGAGCAAGTATTAACATGCATACCTTACAGTTCGGACTTAATGCATTAGAAAAACTAAACGATGCATTTGAAAAAGTTTATTTCATAACAGGTAACCACGATCTTTATTACAGAGACAAACGTGACATTCATTCAGTCGAATGGGCTAAACATCTCAAAAACGTAGTCATTGTCGATCACTTTATCGAAGAGGGTAACTGTGTTATTGCTCCTTGGTTATGTGGTGATGACTATAAACTTCTTAAAAAGAAGAAAGGTAAATATTTGTTTGCTCATTTAGAGTTACCACACTTTTATATGAATGCTATGATAGAAATGCCTGATCATGGCGAGACTAATGCTGACCATTTATCTCATTTTGAAAAAGTATTCTCTGGGCATTTCCATAAACGTCAAGCAAGAAAAAATATTTGGTATATGGGTAATGCTTTCCCACACAACTATGCAGATGCAGGTGATGATGCTAGAGGCATGATGGTACTAGAATGGGATAAAGAACCCGAGTTTCATTCATGGCCCGATCAACCTGTATACAGAGTGTACAAACTAAGTGAAGTATTAGATAACCCAGAAGGGTTGCTAATTAAGAATGCTCATGTTAGAGTACATTTAGATATCGATATATCTTATGAAGAATCAAACTTTATAAGAGAACAATTGATACCAAAACATGAATTAAGAGAAATGTCGTTGATTCCTGTTAAGTCTGACGAACATGCACAAGACTTAGCACCCGGTGAGATTTCTTTTGAAAGTGTTGATTCAATTATTATCGAACAGATTAAAAACATAGAATCTGATTTCTATGACAAGGGTGTACTATTGGAGATTTATCAGTCTATATGATCAATTTAAAACATGTAACTCTCAGAAACTTTTTAAGTGTGGGGTCAGTTACACAAGCAATTGACTTGCAGAATGAAGAACTAACACTGATTTTAGGTGACAACTTAGACTTAGGTGGAGACGGTGCTAGAAATGGTACTGGTAAGACTACTATTATACAAGCAATCAGTTATGCATTGTATGGTGTTCCACTTAACAATATCAAACAGAATAATTTAATCAATAGAACTAACGGCAAAGGCATGATGGTCACATTAGACTTTGAAGCCAATGGCGTTGAGTATCGTATTGAACGTGGTCGTAAGCCTCACGGCATGAAGTTCTTTATTAACGGAACAGAAGAAGAAGACAACGAAGC
>Ga0181563_10000106_pt1 | contig 69970 bp, 57 predicted proteins | sample 011ome_25_FD_133759 | JGI IMG/M metagenome (GOLD analysis project Ga0181563, IMG submission 133759) | Coastal salt marsh microbial communities from the Groves Creek Marsh, Skidaway Island, Georgia - 011512CT metaG (megahit assembly) | ecosystem: Environmental > Aquatic > Marine > Intertidal...
ACATCCCGGCCCCCGTGAGGGCAACGACACCACCGAGCGCAATCAGGTCAGCGAGGGCACCGGCAGGCATGACCCTCATCATGGGCCATCACGTCACCACCCGCCTCCACGATGCCCTCTCACTACCGTGTGCCCACGTCAGTGACTTTCGACCTCGGCACCTGCCCTTCCCGCACCTGCCCTGTCGCACCTGCCCTGTCGCACCTGCCCTGTCGCACCTGCTATCGAGGACGGCACATCACTCACGACGACAGCAACACCGATCTCGCCGACGACGAACTCGAAGGTGTCGAAGGTGGTGAAGGCCAGAATTGCAGCAGCCCAACGCGCGAAGAGCACGAATGGAGCTGTGGCTAGTGGGAGGCCGACGGGGAGCATCGGCCCCGTGTGAGCTCAGCACGATGCGCTGCAGCAATGCCCATACGCCCTCCATGGCGGCGTTACCCCATGGCGGGCACTGCATGGCTCGGATCGATACCCCTAGGGGTATACTGCCCGAAACGGCGCAGCAGGCGTCCCCCGACCGATTGGACCACCAACATGTGCCGACAGACCACGTGCCGCAACTGCAAGAAGGCCACTTGGGCCGGATGCGGGCAACACAAGAACGAGGTCCTGCGCGGCATTCCGAAGAATCAGCGGTGCTCCTGCACGCAGGCTGAGAAGGACGCATCCAAGGGCTTCTTCGCCAAACTGTTCGGCGGCTAACGACTCAGCAGGGTAAGTCTTTTCGGTTAGGCACTCTGTGGAGACCGTGCTACCTTCGAACCAGCGCCGGCTCATTCAGGCCGCGCAGGCGCCGCTCGGCGCAGTGAGCACCCACTGGGTTCGTTCCTGCAGGAGTCACGCCTCACCACACGTAATGGTGCAACGAGCGCATAGCGCTGTGCATCGAAGGAGCACAAGAGATGTCCAGAACCATGACCATCCACACGCACCGCAATCTTCGGACTCGAGATCGCCTCGACGACGAGCGTCGCGACCCCATCGGAATCGCAGACACGGATCGCTGCCGCATCTGTCACGGCCCCATCCTGCGCACTGCCACCACTGGCCTGTGCTGGAGCTGCATGCCCACGTCATAGTCGGCGAACCCGTTCCCTGCGACGCACTGAAGATCCCTATGACGGCTCGTTCGGCCGATAGCGTGGACCCATGATGTTCTCCATGTTCGTGCTGTGGACCATCGTGTTCATCGGCATCTTCCTGAGGAAGAAGTGGGTCACTCCGGTGGCGCTGGTGACCTTGGGCGTGACCGTGCTGGTTCTGAGTTTCCATATGTCCTCTGACCTCCCGCTGAACTTCTGACGGAGGACTGACGGCCATGACCGACCAACAGGTGACCCGTTACGCGCGACTCATCAACGTCGCCGCCCTCCTCGCACTCCTGGGCGTTCTCGCAGGATCTCTCTATCTGCAGTTCGATATCGGAGAGCAGCCATGCCCTCTCTGCCTCGTGCAGCGATCGGGCATGATCGGCCTGGCGGTAGGCCCCGTCATGAACCTGCTCTGGGGAATGAGGCCCGCGCACTACGCCCTCAGCATCCTCGCAGCCTCCGTCGGCATGGCCGGCAGCGTGCGACAGATCCTCCTGCACATCAACGATCCGATCGGCGAGGGCTATGGGCCCGCCGTCCTCGGGTGGCACCTCTACACGTGGGCCGCAGTGACCTTTGCGATCGCCATCGTCGGGTGCGCCTTGCTCCTGCTGTGGACCCGTCCCTTCATCGTCGTGGATCAGGGCGTGCTCACCGACGTGCGATGGATGCGTCTGGTCAGCTTGTTCGCGATCACGTGGCTGTTCCTGGACCTGCTGGCGATCGGGGTGTCCGTCCTGCCCGAGTGCGGACTGGGCATGTGCCCCGACGACCCCGAGAACCTTTCAGGTGGATGGCCCGTGGTGTTCATCCTTGGTCTCGTCAGCGCCGTGGTCGCCTATCTGCTTGATCGTCGCCTGGAAGCACGCCGCGCTCCCGCCGCCTAGCCACCACCGGCCGCGACGGTCGATCAGACACACCAACATGTGATGCCGCGCACGCCGCTCCAACGCCCGGTTAGGCCGTTTCTCGTTTGGTCACTAGCGTCGGTACGTGACCAGCACTGAGATCCTCGAGCCCTTCCGCCACCACAACGGCCCTACAGTCCTCGACGCACTCCGGACTCCACGCCTTCTGACACGCGAGGTACTGGCCGGACTCGTCGTCGCCCTCGCCCTGATTCCCGAGGCGATCGCCTTCTCGATCATCGCGGGAGTCGATCCCCGCGTAGGACTGTTCTCCTCCTTCATCATGGCCGTCACCATCGCCTTCGTCGGTGGTCGCCCAGCCATGATCACAGCCGCCACCGGTGCCGTCGCCCTCGTGATCGCCCCTGTCGCACGGGACTACGGCATGGAGTACTTCATTGCGACCGTCCTGCTCGCCGGGGCCTTCCAGATCGTGCTGGCTGCCGTCGGTGTCGCCCGACTGATGCGGTTCATCCCCCGCAGCGTCATGATCGGATTCGTCAACTCGCTGGCCATCCTGATCTTCGCGGCCCAGCTTCCCCAGCTCATCGGAGTCCCCTGGCTCGTCTACCCGCTCGTGGCCGCCGGAATCGTCATCATGGTTCTCCTCCCCCGCGTCACTCGCGTCATCCCGGCCCCGCTTGTCGCGATCGTCCTCGTTACCTCGGTCGTCATCGTCCTCTCGATCACCGTCCCCACGATCGGCGATCAGGGTGAACTGCCCGAGAGCCTTCCCGACCTGATCGTCCCGGACGTTCCCCTCACCTTCGAGACATTCCGCATCATCGCCCCATACGCACTCGCAATGGCCCTCGTCGGCATTCTCGAGTCCCTGATGACCGCCAAGCTGGTGGACGACATCACCGACACCCACTCGCGCAAGCGGCGGGAGACCTTCGGCCAAGGCATCGCCAACATCGCCTCCGGCCTCTTCGGCGGCATGGGCGGCTGCGCGATGATCGGACAGACCATGATCAACGTCAAGGCGAGCGGTGCACGGACCCGCATCTCGACGTTCCTGGCCGGCACCTTCCTGATCATCCTCGTGCTGGGCTTCGCGCCACTTGTGGCGATCATCCCGATGGCGGCGCTCGTGGCCGTCATGATCATGGTGTCGGTAGCCACATTCGACTGGCACAGCATCCAGCCGTCAACCCTGCGGCGCATGCCACGCAGCGAGACGGTCGTGATGCTCACGACCGTCATCGTCGTCGTCATCACCCACAACCTCGCCATCGGAGTGATCGTCGGCGTAATCACCGCAATGGTCGCGTTCGCCCGGCGTGTGGCTCACCTTGCTGAGGTCGAGCGCGACATTGCAGTGGATCCCAACGGCCGTGCAGTCGCGTGCTACACCGTCACGGGCGAGCTCTTCTTCGCCTCGTCCAATGAACTGACCACCCAGTTCGAGTATGCGGACGATCCCAACACCATCATCATCGACATGTCGAAGTCGCACGTGTGGGATGCCTCGACGGTCGCCTCATTGGACTCGATCACCACGAAGTACGAACGTCGCGGAAAGAGCGTGACGATCATCGGCATGAACGAGCACAGCGCCCGCATGCATAGGCGGCTGGCCGGCAACCTTGGCGCCGATCACTAGCGAATCGTCACCTGCTGGACCCAGATTCAGGGAAGACACACTCCGATCGACTCAGGAACGCATCTCCCAGACCACGCCGTCGGGCGTGTCCCGCACCTCGATGCCTGCCGCCAGCAGGCCATCGCGGATTGCATCGCTGGTCGCGAAGTCGCGAGCCTCACGTGCGCGGAAGCGAGCATCAAGGACGACCTGCACGACAGGGTCGAGTGCATCCCGTGGATCTCCCAGTCCAGCAACCGCCGCTCCGGCCAGTGCCACGAGCATTCCGCGCAGGACTCGTCGTGCCGCATTCGCGTCATCGCCTTGCAAGGTGTCCTGTGACCAGGCGTGGATGGCATCCTCCAGCCCGAGGGCTGCCTCGAGGGCCGCCTCGGCATCACCCGCCGCCAGATGCCCCTGGAATGCCTGCTTGGCCCGCTGGGCCACCTCTCCGAGGGATGTTGCGGGTGCCTGCAGATCCGTCACAGGGTCAATAGACGCCTCATCGGCCGCGTTGTCGACACCGGCGGCAGGACGCTCGGACGTGAGGAGGCCGCTGCGCCCGGACAGGACCGCCTCGATCTCGTCGAGACCGATGGCCTCACCACTCGGGATGACACGGCTGACACCGGCACGACGCAGAGTCATGCCACCAGCCCCGTGGACCTCGGCCGTGCGATGGACGACGTCGAACACCACCGCGGTGTGCTCGTCGACTCCGATGATGCCGGCGCCATCGGCCAGCAGACCTTCCATGATCCCCAGCCGACTCTCGCCCAGGTAGCAGAAGCGGGTGTCGTGGCGGCCGCCCTCGCGGTTGTCGTAGTGGGGGATGACAGCGGCGTCGATACCGGTGATCGTGCCGAGCAGATCCAGACCTGGGATCCAGCGGGGCTCCTCGCCCACCTTGTAGATCTCATAGACCGGGACAGACCATGATCCGGCCGTCACAGCTGCCGCACTTCCCAGGACGACCGTGCCGTCGCGTCCGATGATGTCGACGAGCGACAGGGGCACATCGGTGGAGTCCCACTGCGCGAGCGCATACGAGGGGCTACCCGGTCCCGCAAAAGCGAAACGAGCCTCCTGCAGGAGCGCGAGAGTGCGTTCACGCGACGCCAGCGGATCATCTCGACGTCGCCACCGCGCAACCTCGAGGGCGACGCCCACCGAATCGGCGAAGTACTCCTGGACCTTCTCGGTCAGGTCGTCAGCGTTGGCTTGGAAGCCGAAGGGTGTATCCAGCATCACCCGCCTGCCGGCACCCGCATGCTCGATGAGCGAGCGATGCAGTTTCACCATCGTGGGAGCTGTCTCCCCGGAACCCATGAGAACTATGCGGCCGGTCACGACGCCTAGCCTGTCATTGTCGTTGGCCGAGCGCCACGTGACGTCGGCCCCGCCTCACTCATGCCCGTGCTCGTGTGTGAGAAGTCACCCAAGATGGGGCATGACCTCGGCCGCGATGAGCTCCAGGTGGTCCAGGTCGGACTGGTCGAGAATCTGCAGGTACACGCGAGATGCTCCCTGGTCCTTGAAATCCAGAATCTTCTCCGCGACTTCGGCAGGCGTTCCCGCGAGTCCATTGACGCGCAATTCGGCAAGCTCCCGCCCCATCACAGCTGCCCGGCGCTCAAGATCACCAGCAGTGCTGCCGCAGCAGACCACCTGGGCGGCCGACAGGATGATGGATGACGGTGCGCGACCCATGGCCTCGCAGGCCACGTGGACCCGATCGAAGGCCGCTCGCGAATCCTCCAAGGAGGCGAACGGCACGTTGAACTCACCGGCAAAGCGGGCGGCCAGCGCCGGGGTGCGTGTCGGACCGCCGCCACCGATCAGGATCGGGACCGGAGTCTGATCGGGCTTGGGCAACGCCGGTGAGTCGACCACGCGGTAGTACTCGCCATCATGCGAGTAGGTGTCACCTGCGGGCGTGGCCCACATGCCGGTGATGATCTCGAGCTGATCCCTCAGGCGATCGAAACGCTCCCCCAGCGGTGGGAACGGAATGCCGTAGGCCGCGTGCTCAGCCTCGAACCAGCCAGTACCGATACCGAGCTCAACACGACCGCGACTCATCTGGTCGACCTGCGCGACCGCGATCGCCAGCGGGCCGGGAAGTCGGAAGGTAGCCGCCGTCATGAGCGTTCCGAGTCGGATGGTCGATGTCTCGCGTGCCAGACCCGCCAGAGTGATCCAGGCATCGGTGGGTCCGGGCAGGCCATCGTGATCGCCCATCACCAGGTAGTGATCAGAACGGAAGAACGCGTCAAATCCGAGCCGCTCCGCCGCGAGCGCCACGGCAAGCTGGTCGTCGTAGGTGGCGCCCTGCTGAGGCTCTGTGAAGATCCGAAGGCGCATGATCCTCAGCCCTCGACGATGAGGCGCTGCTGGCGCAAGGACATCACCAGCGCGATGATCCAGCCGACGATCGTCCAGCCCAGGAGCAGGTTCACCCAGAAGACACTCCAATGCGGGACATCACGGACCGCGGCGATCGCCCACGGAAGCATGTAGCCGGCTGTGAGAATTGCGACGACGACGGCCACGACCTTCGTCGTCGTCCAGGACCGGTCTGCGGACTCAACGCGGATATTCGACATGCGTCCCATCGTAACGTCGCGCCCGCCTGAACACCTTCATGCAACGAGGCGGCAGGGATACCTGCCGCCTCGTTGGACACATTCGCCTGGATCGTGCCCGGCGTCACTTCAGCTTGACTGTGCTCTTCACTGCTGCCGATGAGTACGGGCTCGTGGGCGCCGCCGTGTAGGTGGCGGTGACAGTCGCCTTGCCCTTCTTCCAGTTCTTCTTGGCCTTCCAGCTGTACTTGACCGTTCCGTTCTGGATCGGCAGGTTCGACACGATCTTCCTCTTGGACCCCTTCGAGAACTGCAGGTTCACGGCGCCCTGGACATCGGTGACCGTGAAGACGACCTCATAGACCGCCCTCTTGCCGAGCTTCTGCTTCTTGGGCGTCAGGATCTGCACAGAAGCGCCGTTGCCGATGCTGGCCGTCGGACCCGTTGCGGCAGCCGGTGCCGGCTTGGGCGTTGGGGTGGCCGACCCCACAGCGACCGGAGCTGAGTAACTGGCCTGCGCCGCTCCGCTGGCATTGCTGGCGCTGACACCTGCACGGATGAACTGGCCGTTCTCCGTGGTGGTCACCGTGTAGGCCGCAGCCGTGGCACCCGCGATGTTGGCGCACGTAGCGACGTCCGAGGTGGAGCAGCGCTGCCACTGGTAGGCGTAGGTCGATGCGTAGTTCCAGGTGCCGTTCGATGCGGCGACCGGAGTACCGGGCGTAATGCCCGTCGTGGGTGTCAGCACCGGTGCGGCCGTCACCTCAGGAACGACACCTGAGGCAGCACGGCCGATCTGGGATGAGCCCGAGACGGCGAACCAGACATTTCCGTCAGACCCGACGGCAGGACCCCCAGCCGGACCGGTGGCACCCGCAGGAAGGCCGTAGTTCCCGACTACGCCGCCCTGATTGTTTGTCTGCAGGATCGAATTCGACGCGGTGAGCCACAGCCCGCCACCCGGGCCCTCGACGAGATCATTGACGGCTGCGCCCACCGAAAGCTGGGCAATCGTCGTGTCACTGACCAGGTGTCCGAGCTGGGAGGTACCGGGCTGGGCGAACCAGACTGAATTGGCGAGCAGCCCAATGCCCTGCGGTCGTGAATTCGCGGGTGTGGCGACTGTCTCAGTCACCTGCCCGGCCATCGTGATGAAGCCGATCTTGCCGGCGGTGTACTCGGTGAAGTACATCCGATTGGAACCCTCCGGACCCGGAGTGATTCCCCAGACGCCCGCGTTGGCGGTGGGAACCGCATACTCCGCCGTGACTTGACCCGCAGTGGTGATTCGGCCGATCTTGTTCGTGTTGAACTCGGTGAACCAGAGCGCCCCGTCAGGTCCGACAGCGATGTCGACCGGACGGGAGTTGGCCGTCGGGATCCCGTACGAGGTGACGGTTCCGGCCGTGGTGACCTTCGCTATGGCATTCGTACCGGCGAGCGTCAGCCAGAGATTGCCGTCAGGACCAGCGATGATCGCGGTCGGACCTGTGTTGGCACCGAGGGCGAAGTTCGCGACCACACTGCCATTGCTGTCCACCTTCGAGACGGTGCCCGAACTGTAGTTGGCCGTATACAGAAAACCATCAGGACCCTGGGCAACGCCAGCAGGGGCCGACTGCGCAGTGAGGCCGAACACCGTGACGTCGCCGGCGGCCGCCGACGCGGTTGTCGCAAGTCCGACGAGGGAGGCACCCGTCATGGTCGCCGCAGCGATGAGGCTGATTCCCGCCCGTAATCCGCGGGCTCGTAAGGTCGACTGACGCATGGTGCAGGCCTTTCGTGGGGGACAGTCTTCACGTCGCACGTGGCAACACCCCCAGCCTCCGCTGGTCAGGGACTCGACGCAACGACCGACACGCATCTTGGGCAGATCAGTGACATGCAGCTCACGGGAGCGTCAGTACCGTGCTCCCATGGCCTCGGCGCGCGACATTCTGCTGGGAACGACGCGTGTCCACCGGGAGCGGATTCATCTGCGCACCGCACTGCTGACGGGACTGCTCGCCATCCTTGTCACCTGCGGCTGCATCTGGGGTGCTCAACCGTCCTGGGCGCTTCCGCTCGTTCTCGGCATCGCCTTTGTCGGCCTGGCAGAGAGCAGCGAGTCGCCGGACGTCCGCCTTCGCGTGATGCTCTGGACGCTGCTGTGGATCACAGCTGGCACTGCTCTCGGGGGCCTGGTGTCGTCCTGGGCCTGGCCGGAGCTCATCGTCGTCGGCGTGGTCGGGCTCGTCGGAGGTTTCGCCGGGGCCCTGGGAAGTCGGGGTTCCCTGATCGGCGTGCTGAGCATGGTGACCTACACCGTCTTCGCCGGCGTTCCTGACTCCGCTACGAGTGCACTCACGGCGGCATTTCTCGTCGCTCTAGGCGGCATAGTGATGATCGTCGCCACTCTCACTCCCGTTCTTCTCCTGGCGCCAGCGACACTCTCGCACCGAACGGAACGCCCTGAGCCCGTGACGCGGCGACTGCGGGAGCATCGGCGACGTGACGACGTCTTCGCCCACCATGCGCTTCGGCTCAGCATCGCCCTCGTGATCGGCTCCTTCGTTGCACACAATCTGGCGTGGCCGCATCAGTACTGGATTCCCATGACGATCGTGTGGATGTCCCGGCCGGACACCAACGGCACAGCGACCCGGGTCGTGGAGCGGATCCTCGGGACCGTGGTCGGTGTCGCCTTGTCCGTGGTGACGATCGAGTGGATCTCGAGCACATCTGTCGCCGTGGCCATCTATACCGGTCTAGGGACCTTCCTCCTTCTGGCGTTCATCCAGGCGAACTACCCGATCGCAGTTGCGGGCGTCACCTGGATGATCGTGACGCTGTTCTTCCTGCTGGGAGACACCGTCGGGAGCACGGCACCCTCCCGTATCGGTTCGACCCTGCTGGCCGGAGTGATCACCATGGCACTGGCCCTGACCCTGTGGCGAAGGAGCCCCACATCCTGAGGCAGGGTGTCATCCCGTCGGCCTAGAGTCGGCATGTAGCGCCGCAGATCCAGGAGAGGGGGCCAAGGCCGATGCGCATCATCCATGCCGCAGACCTGCATATCGACAGTCAGTTCGACGGCCTATCCGAGGCGCTGTCCGGGCAGGCCGACCCCTCACTCATCTCGGGCGCCACACGTTCCGCGTTCGCGAATCTTGTCACGTGGGCTCTGGGCGAATCGCCCGACGCCCTGGTCCTCGCCGGCGACATCTTCGATGGCCGTTGGCGGTCACAGTCGACCCGACGCATCTTTCTGGAGGGCATGTCCCGACTTCACGATGCGGGCATTCCGGTCGTCATGGCCAGCGGCAATCACGACGCTGCCAGTGTTCTCACCGACAACGTGGCCTACCGGGAGACCATGCACGTGCTGCCGGTCGATGAGGCCGGCACTCACGTCCTGGCCGATGCCGGACTCGCATTCCACGGACAGGGATACGCCACCCCGGCCATCACCGAGTCCCTGGCTGCGCACTATCCGGATCCGATCCCCGGCCTCGTGAACATCGGAGTCCTGCACGCCAACGTGGGCCATTCCTCAGCCCATGGCAACTACTCCCCCTGCACCGAGCAGGATCTCGTCAACCTCGGGTACTCCTACGTGGCCCTGGGCCACATCCACCAGCGCCAGGTCATGACCGAGGGCGAACGCATCTTCGCCTCCTATCCGGGCAACCTCCAGGGGCGTTCCATCCGGGAGACCGGCGCCAAGGGTGCGGTGATGGTCGACCTGGCAGATCCGAGTCGTCCCCGGGTGGACTTCCATCCGCTCGATGTCCTGCGCTGGGAGAGCCTTCGGATAGACGCGTCTGACGTCAAGGACATCGACACGGTCCTGAGTCTCATCGACCAACACCAGCGTGCCGTCCGCACCGCACACCTCGGACTCCCCCTGATCCTTCGGGTGGACATCACAGCCCGGTCGCCGCTGCTCGCGCTGATTCGCGCCGACGAGGGCTTCGAGGACCTCGTCCGCGATGTGTGCACCGGCGTTCTAGTGGAGAAGGTTCGCGTGCATTCCGCAGGTGAGGACGCGACACAGGCCCTTCCGGTCGATGCGGAGCTTCGGGTCGAGCTGGAGCAGGCCGTCGCCCGCCTGACCCCCGCCGAGGTCAGCTCACTGCTGACGGACGTACGCGGGCGCGTGCGCCAGGCGCTCGCGGAGTCCGGCCCCGACCTCACCAGTGCCGAGTACCTGTCGGGCCTCATCGCCGATGCTGGCAACGACCTGCTGATGGAACTGACCGAGGGTGCGTCTGGGGCCCGGCCGTGAGGTACCTCAGCCGACTGTCCCTGGATCGATTCGGGGTGGTGACGAACGCCGACGTCGACCTCGGCCCGGGCCTGACCGTCGTCTTCGGCGCCAACGAGGCCGGCAAGAGCACCCTGCTCCGGGCACTCGACGCTGCCATCACCGGGCGCAGCACGACGTCGGTCCACGGCATGCCGCCTCGCGATCTGCGCCTGTCCTTCATCCTGGACGACACCGAGTCACGTGAGCCGAGCGCCTACGTGCTCAGCCCGGCCGGGCTGCTGAGTGAGCCCGACCGCAGTTCCATCGAAACGCCGTGGGCGAGCGCTCTGACTGGCTGGGGTCCGTGGCTCACCACGCACGGGGTCGACCACGCCATGCTGCGTCGAGGCGGTGCCGCCCTGCTGGAAGGACGCGGCGACCTCGCCGACGTGGTGTTCGAGTCCCACGAGGGATTCAGTGCCCGGAACCTGCGTCAGCGGCTCGTCGCTCGGGCCGATGCCCTGTTCAAGAAGCGTCAGGGAAGCAAGTCGGCGATCGCCGAGGCGATGGACGACTACTCGTCCGATGTCGCTCGACGCGAGGCCTGCACGGTTGACCCCGCGGAGGTGTCACGACTGCGTCAGGCACTGACCGAGGCACGGGTGCGAGAAGAAGCGTCGCGCTCCGTCCAGGGGACGGCGGCGGCCGAACACCGCACGAGTGAACGTGACCTGGCGGCCGTCGCGTACGTGCCGCAGCTCCTTCGGCTCCGGCAGGAAGAGAGCGCTCTTCGCGAGCTCCCCCTTCTTCACGTGACCGATGCCCATGCGGCGTTCGCGTTGGTCGAGCAGCTCGCGACGGACGATTCCCTCCTGGCGGAACTGCCCCAGCGCCGCGAGGAGTTGACCGAGCAGATCAACTCCTCCCCTGCCGAGGATCCTGTTCTTGCAGACGAGAGCGCCATCAGTGACTGGGCAACGGATCTGAACCGCCTCGAAGCCCGTCGCGATGAGGCCTCCTCCTTTCGGGCTGCTCAGCAGGAAGCACGCCAACGTCTCATCAGCTGCCTGGCTCGGCTGGGCCTAGCGCAGCACTGGGATGACGACTCAGCCATCCTCGCGGCAGCCGCAGCGGTGCACGTGGCAGATGACGTTCGCGAGAGCATCAACGCGCGTGCCCAGACAGCTGCCCACGAGCGCCAGGCCTGGCTGACGGCCCGGGACGCCACACATGATGCCCAGGCGCAGCTCGAGGCCCGGCAGCATGCGCTCTCGGAGGCCGAGGGCTTCGACGCCGGGGCGGTGAGCCGTGCCCGAGCCACCCGGGACCTGCTGTGGTCCCGTGTCACACGTGCCCTGCTCGCGCCCGAGACCTCTGATCCGGCCGACCGACAGGAGCTGTTGACTGAGCATGCGGTCGCAACCGCGGCTGCTGACCTGGCGGCTGACGAGGCTGCCGTTCGGGCCCATGACCATGCAACCCTGGTCGAGCTGGATCGACGAGTGCGCGAGGCCGAGAACGCCGAGAGCCGACGCCGAGTGGCACTGGACGAGGCCGAGTCGCTCTGGCGTGATCTCGCTGATTCGGCCGGCCTGCCTGCGGCGCTCACCGATGAGGGTTGGGCTGCCCGCGTGGAGGTGCTCGACGCTGTGGCCGAGGCGATGTCGAGCTTCACGAGCGCCACCAGTGACGCCGACATTCGAGAGGGTGAATGGGACACATTCGCTTCGGACGTCGCGGAGGTCGCCGAGCGACACGGGGTGGCAGGGGACGTGCCAGGCCAGGCCCGTAGCCTCCATGCCCGACTCACCACTGCCCGTGAGGCCCGGGGAACCCACGAATCTCTTACGGTCGAACGCGATCGGATCGACGCGCACATCGCGGAGGTCAAGGCTCGCCATGAGTCGTCGTTGCAGGAGTGGTCGACCCTGATGGACAGGTGCGGCCTGTCCGACGAGGTCGACATGCGGGATCGCATCGACCGAACTCTGGCACTCGAGGTCGCCGAGAAGGCTCTGGCCGACGGCCGCTCTCCCCTGGGCCCCCTCTTCGATCACGACGACGAACTCATCGATCTGGCCGTGTCCCGGCTCGCCGATCGCACTGATGCGGACTTGGCGTTCGTGGTCGAGGAAGCGGCCAGCCGCCTGAGGCGGGCACAGGATGACCTTGATCAGGCGCGTGACGCACGTCGTGACGCCGAGCTCGCTCTGCGACAGGCCGAGGACTCCGATGATGCGATCGGCCCGGCCCAGGACGCCGCCAATGCACGTTCTCGAGTGGTGGATCTCGTCGAGGACTACGCCCGCACGATGATTCAGATCCGACTGCTCGACGACCGCCTGGAGACACTCCTGCAGACGCAAGGGTCAACGACCATCGAGCGTGCCGGGGAACTGCTCGAGGAGTTGACGGGAGGGCGCTACGTGGCCCTGTCGTCACAGGAGGGGCGCGCCGGTGAGCGTTCCCTGCTCCTGCATCGTCGCGACCAGTCGCCTGCAGCACCCGAGGAACTGTCCGAGGGGACCCTGGATCAGGTGTTCCTTGCGCTGCGACTGGCAGCGTTGGAGATTCGGCTTGCTCAGCAGCGGGACCACGGCATCACGCTTCTTCCGATCGTGCTGGACGACATCCTGCTCGCATTCGACGACGAACGAACCGAGCAAGCGCTGCGCACCCTGACGGAGTGGGCGTCGGACAAGCAGGTCATCCTCACGACTCACCACGCCCAGGTCCGCGACTGCGCGGAGAGACAGGGCATCGACATCGCGGCTCTTCCCGAAGCTGCCCTGATCGAGTCACTCGGCGAGCCTGCCCGCACCCGGCGGGACCTGTCAGCTCCGCGGCTGACCTCGCCCAGTAAGAGTGGTCGTATCGACGAGAAGGAATTGCGAGCACTCATGGTGACCTGGGCGCTGGAGACCGATCGCACCCCGCCGCGACGAGGACGGATTCCTGATGCGCTTCGACGGGACTTCGCAGCTGAGCATCCAGATCTGGTGATTCCCGGACTCCTCGACTGACTCGGGATGTCGCGAGCCTGGATTCCGGCGCTCTCGCAGACAAGTGTCATCGCCCAGGCGACTAGAACGGAAAGTCCTCCTCCTGCTCGGCCGGGCTGCCGACGATCTCGCGCAGCACGACGTCCGGCACCTGATGCCACGACACCTCTCCCCCATCCGATGCCAGGCTCGCCGAATCGAGAATGTCGTCGAGCGAACGTGCTGGCTGGACATCGCACCAGGCGGACACCTCGCAGGTGCGGCATGGGGGATGCTCCCCGATCGGATGCGTCGAGTCGAACAACCAGGCGTCCACGCGATTGGCCAGCGCCGTGCGCGCCACAAGCACTGTTGTGGGATCGGCCGCATCAAACTGCACAACCGCCGCCTCCGCTGGGCCGAGAAGCTCGAGTTCGACGCGCCCCGGGTGCTCGGCGGGCTGAGTATCGGGCCGATAACCGTCAGCCAGCAGGCAGATCGCAGCCGCGACCTGCGGGTAGCGCGACAGCAGATCGGTGGGGTCCTTCGGGAGCCCGCGTGGGCTGAGGGTCTTGGTCTCGCGCATGACCCAGGCACCGTCTGCATCGAGATAGGCCGAGTCCGGGCGCGTAGTGAACACCACGTTGGCGTCGGTGTCCCACACCGTGATGTCGATTTCGCTGCGGAGCGTGGACACACCATCACGCGCCAGCGGGCATACGTCGATGTGCTGAGCCAGATAGGGCCTGTTGGCCTCGTACTCCACCGGGCTCCAGCCCAGAGTCAGGTGCAGCGAGTCGGCGCCCGGCTCATCCTCTCCCGGAAGGTCCGCTGGGGAGCAGGCCTGGCCTCGATCGTGGGCGTGCCTCAGCCAATCGTGAACCTGGGTGCCCCTGCGCAGGGCGTCCGAGGGTTCGAGCCGAGTGCGCGGCAGGCCCAGATCACGCGCAAGGAACAGCTGGCGCGGGCAGGCACCATGAGTCCAGAGCATGGAAGGCGACAGCGACCGTGTTGTGGGCGAGAACCCCGCAACGCCGAGAACACCCGGAAAGAGAGCGATGCCCGGGCATACGTAGCGCACATTGCAGGAGGCGCAGGCATAAGAGGGGAGCGTCGAACCACCCGCAAGGGGACCCAAGTGCGAGGGGACCAGCGCTGCAAACGACTCATGCGCCTGGGCAGGTGAGCCGTCGAAGCGAAGGTCGCTGGTGGAGTCGAGGAGCCCGACCACGCGCACTCGTACCCGATCGGGTGGAGGGGGCTGTGGCGGCCGAATGGTGGGCAGGAAGCGCTGGTACCACTTGCCGTGCTGAGCGATGAACCCATCTGCGGCGACGTTTGCTATCAGGGCCAGCTCAGCTTCACTCAGCACCACATCACGGGCCGAGCGCCAGCGCAGCAGGTGCACCTCACGCACCGAGCCTTCCTCGCTGATGTGATGGATCGCCCACGTCCACAGCTCGATTCGCTCAGTCGCCGGTTCAACCACGCTCACGAGGTCGCTGAACACCCGGGTAACGGGCAGTTCACCTGCGACACGCAGTGACTCAAGGACCTCGAGATAGCCCACGACTCCCGCTTCAACGGCTGGGAGGGAGTCCATCGGCCACTCCTGCCAGGAGTCCTCCGCGGCCCTGCCGACAGCCAGCCGAACGACCTCAGCCGGCAACTCGCCGGTCGAGGAGACGCGTGCCTCCGGTCGATCGTCACCAATCAGGAGGAGAACGGCATCCCGGACCAGCCCCAACGGGAATGAGCCCGGCCCCGCCGGTTCACGGGGAGAGTCACCGGAGGGAAAGGAGTCGGGCCGTGCCTTGCGCGCAGTCTGCTCGGCGCAGCCCCGCCCTCGCATCATCGTGCTCGTGATGCGGACATAGCCGCCGGTCGAATCGACAGGCCACGGCGGATCCCATGCGGGGATGACCAGGCTCATCAGTAGGCTCCGCTCTCCCCAGCGTTCTGTGCCGCGGCTTCGCCGCCGCTCGTGCTATCGGCGACGGCGCTGTGCACGAATCGTGGTGACCGCCGGACGACGTCAGGACTGCGTTCGAGTTGACGCTGACTGTCGGCGCTCCCCGGTGTCGGCACCGCGGAACGTGACCACGCAGGACACACTCCGCGGAACGGACAGCTTCCGCAAAGCGGACCCGTGCGCGCCATCCACCGCGACTGCTCATCAAAGTCGGCTCGCGCCTGGGCCGCATCCACCAGATCACGACCGGCACGCTCACGCGCCTCCGGGGGCACTGGGCGCACCATCAGGCGGGCCGGCTCACCCAGGTAGAGCAGGGCAATCTCGGAGACATCGAGGCCATCGTTCTCGAGCATCTGTGCGTAGAGGAGCAACTGGCGCCAGTAGGCCTCGGCGTACCGAGGCTTGGCGCCGCCCGTCTTGTAGTCCAGAACCCGCACACCGCCCACGGAGAACTCGATCCGGTCGATGGACCCACCGATCGGCACCCCGTCGATGGTCGTCATGACACGCCGCTCCAGCCCATCGGGAACAAGCTCGACGTCTTCTGGGGTCTCCAGCTCGAAGTACGAGGTCAGGGCCGTGCCCGCACGCGCGCGCAGGTCGTCCTGATCCACTCGGGGATCCAAGGTCGTGGCCAGCTCGGCCGCATGGAGGGCGTATATCTCACGGGCCCGCTCACGCGTGCGCGCAGCGGGTTCAGCCGAGAGCAGCTCCTCCAGGACACCGTGGACGAGGGTGCCGGCTTCAAGAGCCGCATTCGGAGGTGAACGCCAGCCTTGGGCGTACTGCCACCAATACGCCAGCGGACACTTCAGGAAGGTGTTCAGCGAACTGGGCGACCATGTTTCTGGCAAGCCACCGGACCGTTGATCATCGACGGTGACGGGAAGCTCCTGGTCCATGAAATCGACCCTAGCCGCGAGGCCTGACACTGCGGCACGAATAGGGCAGTCGTCATGTCCGGACGCAGGATCGACCATGTCTGCCTACACTCGAGGGGACACGTTCGGGGGACACACTCAGGAGGGGCTTGCACGTGCACAGTCGACACCGGATGACGCTCACCGCGAGCCGCCTCGCCGTCAGCGTCACCGTGGTCACCGCGGGCGTCGGCATCGTCGCTGCCCTATCCCAATCAGCCCTCGCTGCCCCCGCGCTCACTTCCCCCGCCGCTGCCTCCCCCAGCCTGGAATCGCCGACCGTCTCACCTCTGGGTGGCACCTCCGCCTCGCCACTGGCTCGCCCCGCTCACGGCCCGGCGCTCACGGCCCCCGCAGTGCGCGGGAGGCAGGAGGCCAATGAGATCGTGGCCGATGCCATTCGCCTGCGCCGCGACGTGGCCGCAACGCTGGCAGAGTACGAGCAGGCCTACGGCCCGGACCTCTCGGCTTCTGACCGCAGTCGCCTGAGCGGCTACGTGCGCACGGCCGATCTCCAGCTGGCCGCTGTCGTGCGCGACACCACTCGACTTCGTTCAGTGGTGCGACGCTCGTCCTCCAGCACCAGTCAGGTCTCGGCGGCCAAGGCTCGCGCACAGGCAGCCTGGGCACAGGCGCAGGGGACGTCCGAGGCGTCCTTCGCCTCGGCACGGAGAATCCTCGAGCCGCGAATGTCCCTTTTCGCCAAGGCCAGCGCCCTCGTCGACTACACCACCCTGATGACCAGGTTCGAGGACCTGGGCGAGCAGATCGACACTCTGGGCGTCTCCTAGCCAGCTGGTCCGAGCCACCAGGCCTCCCCGACAACGCTCCGGCGGCGGATCATCAGAGCGTCACAATCGTGATCGCATCGGATTCGCCTTCGGGAATGGTGCAGCATGAGCGCGTGCGCGCCACCCGAGTCATCTATGTCGAGAACGACCCGGCGCTGCTTGGCATCATCACGAACCTGCTGGAACAGCAGATCGGCATCGATGTGATTCACGCGTGCTCCTCCGCGCACGAGGCCTTGGCCCACCCGTCGGTCGAGCAGGCCGACGTGGCACTGATCGATCTTGCTCTCGGATCAGGCAGTATGAACGGGATCGACCTGGGCATCGCACTGCGGGAGCGCAACAGCGACATCGGGATCGTCATCCACTCCCAGCACGAGGTCAGTCACGTCCTGCCACTCCTTCCTGCCGGTGACGACATGGGCTGGTCCTATGTGCCCAAGACGGGCGACATGCGCATATCGGATGTGGTGGCGATCCTGCGCTCCACAGCTGCCGGAAGGAGTATCGGGACGGACACACCCGGGGATTCAGCCGGGCCGCAGACGCTCAGTGCCCTGACCGACCGCCAAAGAGCCGTGATGGCTCTCGCCGCAGATGGGCTGGCAGCTCCCGAGATCGCCCGTCGACTCGGCGCCACGCACGAGGCCGTTCGTCAGGAGCTCTCGCGCTCCTACAAGGTTCTGGTACCGACCTACAGCGAGGGCGACGATCGCCGGACGCGCGCCGTCGTGGCCTACCTTCGACTCGTGCGACAGGACTCCTGGACCGAATCGTGATCCGAGCGCTCGCGCCGGACAGAGCGCTTCCCTGGTGGCGCTACATCGGTCCGTGGCCGATCAGACCGCTCATCGTCGCCCTGTTCGGTGCCTCATTCTTCGCTTTCACTGCCTCGGCCACTGTTCTGGTCCAGCCGGACCTCACGACGGACGTCACCCCCCTGACCCAGTTCATCTCCGTCCTTCTCGGATCGATCATCGTCTGGGCGACCTTGTCCCTGGGACGACGGTGGCAGGAACGCCATGGCATGGGGCTGTTCGTCTACCTGAGTCTCACGATGGTGAGCAGCCTGGCTGCCCTCAGCGTCCGTTCCTACGTCGGTGGCGTGGCCGAGATCGTCTTCGACTCCCCGGGGGCCTTGGCCCTCAGCGTGCTGCGCCTGTGGATTCCTGTGCTCGCCATCAACTCGATCGTGGGAGCGACGACAGCCCGCCTCGAGGCCCAAGTGCAGCAGACCACGGCGGCGCTGGCCGTCACCCGCGTGCAGCAGGACTGGATGCTGGAGGCAGACGAGCGAGCGCGCCGCCAGGTCGCCGACACCCTCCATGATCAGGTGCAGGCAGCCCTGATCGCTGCCTGCCTGCACCTGCAGACCGTCGAGCCGAGCGATCGCGCCGCCATCGACGCCGTGATCGGACGCCTCGAGCACCTGCGCAAGGTCGACGTGCGGAGAGCGGCTCGAGCCCTGAGTCCGACCCTGTCCGAGGTGGGGCTGGCAAGCTCCCTGGCCGAGCTGGGCAGCCAGTACGAGCCGGGGATGCTCACGTTCGTCAAGGTCAGTCCCCAGATCGATGGTGCCGGCAGTCGTGTGGACGAGCGGACACGCCTCGGGTGCTACCGCATCGTCGAGCAGGCTCTCCTCAACTCCGCCGTCCATGGCGGAGCGCGGAACTGCCACGTGAATGTCGAGTGCACCGTGGAGGGCATCCTCGTGACGGTGATCGACGATGGAGCGGGCTTCCGGGGCATCGATCCGCAGGCGGGGTCCGGGTCGGCGCTCATCAGCACCTGGGCGCGCACCCTTGACGGCACCTGGAGCTGGGACGAGCCAGATTCAGGCGGAGTTAGACTGCTGGTCCACCTCCCACATCACATGTGTGACTAAGCAACTCAAAGCGACCCTGCCGGTCTACAGTCACAGGAATCAGCTCACTCACATCGGAGGATCGTGTGACCCGCAACCGGTTGAACCATCGAGCAGCGGCAGTGGTCACAGCCACCATGGCCACCGTGGGCCTGATCCTGGCCACGCCTGCACAAGCCGACGACGCGCCTCTGAACGGTGGAGAGGCGGCAATCTCCCAACCGGTCGAGATCGACATCCCGGTCCCCACGGTTGCGGCTCCCGGCCGCGAGGGAATGAACGGCGTCATGGAGATCACGGTCGGGCGCTCGGCTCCCTTCCTGGTGATGGTGGACACCGGCTCCGTGGGCCTGCGCGTCTTCCCCGGCGCTTGGGGGCAGCAGCCCCGCGGTGTGAGCCTGACCAAGGAGTCAATGACCACGAGTTCAGCCGGGACCAACCTCAAGGGCTTCCTCGGCAAGGCCTCCATGACGATCGGTGGTGTCACCACCACGCGACCAATCGGCTTCCAGTACGTCAATTCCAGTGCCCCTATCGTCCGAGGCTGGGCTGCCAAGCGGGTCTACGGCATCATCGGCATCGGCACCGGGCGCTACCAGCTGAGCAATCCGCTGTCGGCACTGCCGGGCGAGGCCGGTGCCCGCTGGAGCCTGCACCTGGGCGGCAATCCGATAACCCGCCAGTCGGGCATGGGTCACCTGATCCTCGGCGCAGCGGAGCCCGAAGACGCTGACGCGAGCTTCGCCCTGCCGCCGCTGGGCCCCAACGGTTACGGAGCCCTGCTGTGGGACGACCACAAGGCCCCCGGCTGCTGGACCTTCGGCAGGACTCGCGTCCAGTGCATCGATACCTGGTTCGACTCGGGGTTCCACCCGATGCGGGTCAAGGGCGCAGTGTTCTCGCGGGTCCCTGTCACGGCTGCCAAGCAGGTGCGTGCTGGGACCAGCGTTTCACTCGCTGACGCAGGCAGCGCCTTCAACTTCTGGGAGTTCCGCGCCGGGCGAACCGACTCGTGGAACAAGGTGCGCCTCGTGTCCGATGGACGTGCCGCCATCAACACCGGCAACGCACCGTACTTCAAGTACGTCGTGACCTACGACGTGGTCAGAGGCCTGATCAGCCTCGAATCCGCCCGCTCCTGACTCAACCCCACAAATGCTCCACATCCGCAAAGAGAGGACCGACGTCCACCATGGATGACAACTCCACGCAGTACAACGGGATCGACCCAGCACTCAGCGGTCACCGCGCTTCACAACTGAGCCGGCGTCGACTCCTGCAGGCAGTGGGAGCGGCAGGTGTGGCTGCGGCGGCCATGGGAGCTGGTTCTGGCACGGCCCAGGCGGCGCCGATGCAGCCCTTCCGTCCGCGAGGCCGCCTGCGCCGTCGACCGAACTTCCTGATCATCATGGTCGACGAGATGAGGCACGCTCCGGCCTACGAGAGCGTCGAGACGAAGGCCTGGCGAGCCCGGAACCTTCAGGCGCAGAACTTCCTGCGCAGCAACGCCATGGACTTCACCAACCACCACATCATGTCGGTGGCCTGCCAGCCGAGCCGCGCTTCGATCTATACGGGCCAGTACCCCACTCTCCATGGCGTCTCGCAGACGTCAGGAGCCGCGAAGAGCGCCATCGAGGAAGACCTCTACTGGCTGCAGCCCGGCACGGTCCCTACTCTCGGCAACTACTTCCGCACCGCTGGCTACGACACGTACTGGAAGGGCAAGTGGCACGTCTCGGACGCCGACATCTACCAGCCGGGCAGCTACAACCCGATGCCCAGCTACGCAGCCAATGGCGGCCGTGACCCCTACCTCGAGACTCTGTACGAGGAGGCCGGCATGCTGGAGCAGTACGGCTTCACCGGCTTCATCGGCCCCGAGCCGCACGGCAGCAATCCCCTCAACTCGGGATCCTCGGGCCCGGGTGGCGAGGGCCGCGACGCAGTCTACGCGCAGTGGGGAATCGAGAAGCTGCTGCAGCTGCGCAACTCGAAGACTCCCTGGCTCCTCGTCAACTCCTTCGTGAATCCGCACGACATCACGCTCTGGGGAAGCCTGACGCTTGCTGCTCAGCAGTTCTACCTGGCCCAGCAGCTCGCCGGCTCCGACGTGCCCGTCAACCTGTTCTCCCCGGAGTACGCCCGGTCGCGCAATGAGGACCTGTCGGGCAAGCCAACCGCGCAGAGCAGTTTCGTCGAGCAGTACCCGCTGGGATTCCAGCCGCTGCGTGGCGACGAGCCCTACGAGCGCTTCTACTACCAGCTCCAGAAGAATGTCGACAACGAGATCGCCAAGGTGCTCAAGGTGCTCACCGGGTCCAAGGAGCAGTACCGCGACACCATTGTCATCTTCCTGTCCGATCACGGAGAGCAGCTCGGCTCGCACGGTGGAATGTTCCAGAAGTGGTCAAGCGCCTACGACGAGACAGTTCGCGTCCCCTTCGTCGTCCACAGCCCCGTCCTCTTCGACCGGGCCGAGCAGAGCGATGTCATGACCAGCCACGCAGATCTCATCCCGACGATGCTCGGACTCGCGGGCCTTGACGAGGGAGTCCTGAACAAGGAATTGCGCAAGACTCACACCGAGGTGCAGCCTCTCGTCGGCAGGGACCTGTCGGGATACATACTCGGAGAGAACGATGGGGTGAAGTATCGCGCCGAGTCGGTCTACTTCATGACCGATGACCAGATCTTCAAGGGCACCAATGCGCTCTCCTGGGCAGGCACCCAGTATGCCCCCGTTGCCCAGCCGGCCAGTATCGAGGCGGTGTTCATGACCCTCCCCACGGGCCCAGCAGGGCAGCAGGAGGTGTGGAAGCTGGCTCGGTACTTCGACAACCCCGAATACTGGACCACGCCGAACGTTCAGGACGTCCAGACTCTCATCAGGGGGGTCGTCAATCAGCCTGGCAAGAAGTTCGGCGAGACGACCGTCAAGACGATGAATCCGACGGCTGGTCAGATCGGCCCGGCCCCGGATCAGTGGGAGCTGTACTGCTCGAGTCGAGACCCGATGGAACTCGACAACCTCTATGGCAATCCTGCCTTCGGGCCCCAGCTTGCCATCATGGTCGCGGAGCTGAACCAGCAGAGTGCGCGCAAGCGACGCAAGCCTACGAACGAGCCATGGGCCAATGGCTCAGCGGTCCAGTTCGAATTCAACCCGGCCGTACCTCCGCCCGCGGGGATTCCCGTGCCCGCGGGGGCGAACCTGCAGCAGTAGGGCCAGACCACGCCCGGGCCTCCGGGCGGCGGCACAGCTTCACCCGAGGGGTGGGACGGAACTCTCGTCCCACCCCTCCCCCTTTCCTCCACGAGCGGTGGATCTGTGCACGAGCGGTGGATCTGTGCACGAGCGGTGGATCTGTGCACGAGCGGTGGATCTGTGCACGAAGAGGATCGGCCCCGGCTAGACCACAGTGCTCGAAGCAACTGCCGCAGACAACTCCATCTCAAGCCCGGTGTCCGCAGCGACACTCATCGAACACGCGATCCACGAACACGTCCCGGGCAGGTCGCAGGGATGTCGGCTGTCCATGTCATATTGGGGTCATGACCCCATCCCGACGGCACTGGTCCCCGATCTCCGCAGGAGCGGTCATCCTTGCCCTGGGCATTGGCCTCTCGGGCGTCGTCGCCCCGGCGTCTGCGGCTCCTCCCACCAGGGCCAACGCTGCGACCAGCATCGCCATCGACGGCACCAGCCCCGTTCGCCTTGATCAGAATCCTGACTTCACGATCGCCGTCTCGGGAGTCAGTTCCGGAACGAAGACGCGCGTCAACTGGGGTGACGGATCTGCGACCCAGCGCCAGAAGGGCGTCTGCTCCCCAGCCAAGGCTCGTCGCTCCCCGGCAGCATGCACCTTGACCTTCACCCATGCCTATCGCGCTACCGGCACCTTCACCATCACTGCCGTCGCAGGCAAGGTGCGCGGCTCCCAGCAAGTGACCGTCACCGCTGAACCCCAGCCGTGGCGCCCCTCGCCTGGTCAGACCTTCACGTCGTGGAAACCATTGGGTCGCCAGGCGACGTACACACCGTGCCAGACGATCGAATGGTTCTTCGACACCACCGGACAGCCCGCTGATCGGTCGACGATGCGCGACGACGTCGTCGCCTCCCTCGATCAGCTAGCAGGAATCACCGGCCTGCGCTTTGTCGAGACCTCCAGCCCCCAGGGGGCGGATCTGACGTTCTCGTGGCGAGATCTGACGGAGATGGGCTACGCCGAGGCTTCCGGCGTCGGCGGCTTCACAGGCCCCGGTGAGGGCTGGGTCGCCTTCAGCCCCACGAACGAGTGGACGAATGACTACTGGGCTGGTGCCCAGCCCAAGACGCGACAGTGGCAAGAAGGTCAGTGGATCTACACCTTGAGCATCAACGGCCGCCAATCCCTCGTCACGCATGAGGTCATGCATGCGCTGGGCTTCGGCCACGTCGAGGACTTCACCTCGATCATGTATCCCCAGAGCATCGGCAACGGGGCCGGCGAGTTGAGCGCTGGGGATCTGGAGGGGCTGAGGACGATGTATCCCTCGGACAGTTGCCCCGTGACCTCAAGCTGACCTCCAGCTGACACCAACCAGCGCACCTTCACCTGGACGACGATGGCTCGCGACCTCCGACGAGATGTCACGTCGACGCCCACCACCGGCATTCATGGGGTGGTGGGCGTCGATCCAAGCGACGCGACTGTGACTACCGCTGCACGACCGTCACATCGAACTGGATGATGACGTTCGACGCGCCACCCTGATCCGACGGCTCATCCGGATTCAGGACGGTGATCGTGGCCGTGCCCGGACCCACTGCAACCATGCCGGCGAGCGACGCGGCGTCCCCACTCGACTGAGCCTGGGAGACATCGACGACACTCGGGTCGCTCGACTCCACGACCAACGCCGGATCCTCAGGCAGGTCCGTGAAGATGGCCGCCTGATCGACCACCATGTTCACGGTCGTCCCGTTGGTCGACTGGGTGATCTCCAGTGGGGCCCAGGTGCTGGGGTTGTCTCCCACGATGGCAGATGACGACGTCGCAGGCGAACCTGCGTCTGAGGAACTGCAGGCCGCAAGGCCGATACCGCCGAGGGCCAGAGCTCCGGCAAGAACAAGTGCGGGTGTGCGCTTCATGACTGCTCCCTTCGCTCCGGCCCTCATGGCCGGCGTCGTGACACATGGAGCATTCCCCGAGTTTCGGTCCCTCAAACCTGACGGACCGAAACTCCGGGAAGTCAACGACTTCGAGTCGCGGCGGAACGCCCCTTCGTGGGGCTGCGGTGCGCGCGCGGACGCCCTGAGCGTGCCTTGCGAGGCGCCGGGGCCACCGGAGCGCGGAAGGCCACGGGTGCCGCTGCCGGACCCACAATCGACGTGACAGTGCCATCGCCTGGGGTGACGGAGTGCTTAGTGGCCGAAATCGACGCCATCTTCATCAGCTTGCCCACATCGCCCTTCTGGTGAGGCATGCCCACGGTGACGACGACACCCTCAGCACCGGCGCGAGCTGTGCGGCCCGAGCGATGCAGGTAGGCCTTGTGCTCCGCCGGCGGATCCACGTGGACGACCAGGGCAACGTCATCGACATGGATACCTCTGGCGGCGATGTCCGTTGCCACGAGTACTCGTGCACTGCCCGACTTGAAGGCATCGAGGTTGCGTCGCCGGGCAGCCTGGGTCAGGTTTCCGTGGAGGTCGACGGCGGGGACTCCCGAGTCAGCCAGTTGCTGCGCAAGCTTGCTGGCCGCGTGCTTTGTCCTGGTGAACGCGATCGTGCGCCCCTCGCCGGAGACCAGTTCGCGAACGACGGCGGCCTTGTCGGATGCCGTGACAGTGACGACGTGATGCGTCATCGCAGGAACATGCGAGGACTCGTCATCGACCGAGTGAACGATCGGCGAGGACAGATAACGGCGGACAAGGACGTCGACACTCTTGTCGATGGTCGCCGAGAACAGCAGACGCTGGCCGTTGGACGGCGTTGCGTCAAGGATGCGGCGAACGGGAGGAAGGAAGCCCAGATCGCACATGTGATCGGCCTCGTCCAACACAGCGATCTCCACCTTGCTGAGATCGACGAATCCCTGCTCGATGAGGTCCTCGAGTCGACCGGGGGTCGCGACGACGATCTCGACGCCACGACGCAAGGCATCGACCTGCGGGTTCTGTCGAACGCCACCAACGATGGCAACGGTGCGCAGGTTCATGGCCTTCGCGAGCGGGGTCAGCGTGGACAGCACCTGAGTTGCCAGCTCACGAGTCGGGACGAGAATGAGGGCACGCGGGCACATGGGAGTGCGCTTGCCGCGTGACTGAGCCAGCCGGGCAACAACGGGCAGACTGAAGGCAACCGTCTTTCCGCTGCCTGTGCGACCGCGACCGAGAACGTCGCGTCCTGCCAGGGAGTCAGCGATCGTGGCCGCTTGAATCGGGAAGGGCTCGAGAATGCCGTCGCCCGCCAGGGATTCGACGAGGGGTTCAGGAACGCCGAGTTCAGCGAATCCGGGCATGACGGCATGGGTGATGACAGATGTACTCACGGAGATTTCCTCTACTGCTGGTGCGCGTTGATGGCCGATACTGCGGCCCAATCACGCGCTACCGCAATGGGGAGACCGGATGTCTACCGATCGAACAGACGACCTCGGAAGTCCGGATGGATCTTCCTGTCACCTACAAGAATACCGCAGCGGGCGGCCTCCTCAGACCACTCGACAGGTGCCCGCCACAGACCTAGGACGTGAAGAGTCCCGCGTAGGCATTGAGCGCCTGCTGTCCGCCCAGATGCGCATAGAGAACGTTCGAGTCAGATGGGATGTCCTGGGATGACACCAGGTCGATCAGCCCCGCCATGGACTTTCCCTCGTAGACGGGGTCGATGATCATGCCCTCGAGACGCCCCGTCAGCCGGATAGCCTCAAGTGTCGACTCGACCGGGATGCCATAGAGATCGCCGGCCCACCCCTCAAGCACAACGATCTCATCGTCGCGCAACTCACGACCGAGTTCGATCAACTCCGCCGTGTGGCGGGCAATTCGCGCCACCTGATCGCGAGTCTTCTCCAGCGTCGCGGACGCATCTATACCAATGACACGTCTTGGACGGTCCTGTCCGGCGAAACCGGCGACCATTCCGGCGTGGGTAGAGCCGGTGACGGTGCAGACCACGATCGTGTCGAAGAAGATGCCGAGCTCCTTCTCCTGCTGCTCGACCTCGTACGCCCAGTTGGCGAAGCCAAGGCCCCCGAACTTGTGCTCAGAGGCCCCCGCGGGGATGCCGTAGGGCTTGCCACCGCGGGCTTCGACGTCGGCGAGCGCCTGCTGCCAGCTGTCGCGAATCCCGATATCGAAGCCAGCCGGGTCCAGTCGGACCTCGGCGCCCATGATGCGCGACAGCATGATGTTGCCCACTCGATCATTCGTCACGTCGGGCCACTCGACCCACTTCTCCTGCACGAGGACCGCCTGCATCCCGAGCTTGGCCGCGAGGGCAGCAACCTGGCGTGTGTGGTTGGACTGGTATCCGCCGATCGACACGAGCGTGTCGGCGCCGGACGCCAGAATGTCAGGGACGATGTACTCCAGCTTGCGCGTCTTGTTGCCGCCGTATGCCAGGCCGCTGTTGCAGTCCTCTCGCTTGGCCCACACGGAAGCCCCACCCAGGTGAGCCGTCATGCGGTCAAGACGATGCACCGGCGACGGACCGAACATCAGCGGATAGCGGGGGAAGTCCTGCAGTGCCATGAGTGCTCCTTAGCGCGGCCGAGCGGGGGTCGTCTCTTCTGGGCCTAGGACCCAGGGGAACCGCATTCCATCATGGGAGCGGGCCATCCCTTCACCCGGAGTCATCCGTTCGCCGAATCATCCTTGGCCAATCGACTGCCGATCAGCACGCCCGTGACCAGGATGAGCATTCCGAGCGTGAAGATGATGTTCTGCGACGCTGGGTCCAGTCCGTTGTACTTGGAGTTCAGGTACATCACGAACCAGTTGCCTCCGACGGACATGAATCCGAACATGAACACCGTCAGGCCGAGGATTCCGCCGAGATAGGTCCAGCGCTGACCATGCGACCAGCCGTCCACATCCCCGCTCCTGCGCAGTCCGATGACCCCGGCAATGAGCAGGACGATGCCTGTGAGCGTTTCCAGAGCCATGATCCCGATGTAGCTGATCGCCTGGAACCACGTGGCATCGATGAATCGCCATTCGAATCCGCTGTCGGCAGGGACCCCGTCTCCGGACAGCACACCCTGCACGAATGGCCAATTGCTGGCATTCGGATTGGTCGGGTTGGTGATGTTGTCGAAGCCGACGATCAGGTAGTAACTCGCCACCATGAGGACGAAGATGCTCGTTGCCAGGCGGGCAGACCGCCATACCGTCCACGTTCCCATGCCAGATCCCCTTCGCTTCTCCGTAAGTGACTCTATCCATCCGACCGGACAGAGCGAGGCCTCTCGCGCCTGAGCACTCTCGGAGATGGAGGATCGGGCGCTCGACATTGGAGGGAAGGAAACCCTGGAGAGCCATGCGCGCACCGAGCAACCAAGCATGAGCCTGACGATCACCCTCTTGCCCTATGTCAATTGCTCACGAAGGCGCAGGATGACGAACGGGACGATTGCCCGGCCGCGCAATAGGAGACGCATGGCACAGTGCCTGCTCCGCAGGTCAATCTCCCAAACGCCATGGACGGCAGGTCACATCACCGCCGAGTGGTCCTGCCTTCACAATGCCAACCCCGAAGTCGACCAACTTCACCACGAGTCGCAACGACTGGTGATGGAGGCTCACCGCGTCAACGGTCAGGATGCAGGGCTGACGGGCTCGACCCGCCAGCCCCTCGCTCCTCGTGACTACCCGAAGAACGCACTGGCCTTTCGACTGAACAGCACGAGCAGGATGATGAGTGACACCACGATCTGGAATATGGCCGTCCAGAGGTTGCCCGAGAACAGTCCGACGATTCCCACGACGAGCATCAGGACCGTGATCACGGCGATGAGCATCCGCGCCGCACGGTTGCCTCGGCCCAGGGCTCCAGCGACGGCGAGGTAGATCAGGCCGAAGATGATCAGGACAAGCGAGTACACGATGTTCACGTCGTCACGAAGCATCAGAGCGCTGATCACGCCGCTGATCACGGTCAGGATGCCGTTGATGACGATCAGGATCATGATCACCGTGACACCGAAGGGGCGCGAGACGCCTTGATTGTTGGACATGCAAACTCCTCAGAACAGTGGTTCCGCCAGCACGCCAAGGTGGTCGCGCACCAGTCAAGATAGCGACATGACAGCTGAAAGTGGCGCAATTCCGGCACCATCCGCCGGAATCGCTCCGGACGGTTTCGCCCGTACGATTCGGCTGTCCGCCTTACGTCGACACGTCGGCCGGGCTGCCTCGGATTGCGATCGGAGGAGTCGAGACACGTGAGCGACAAGATCGACTTCAAGAGAGCCCTCGACTGCTATCAGGCGAAGCAAGGAACCTTCTGCATCATCGAAGTCCCCGACATGCAGTACATGGCGATCGATGGTCACGGGGATCCGAACACCTCCACTGCGTATGTCCAGTCCCTGGAGGCCCTCTACCCGCTCGCATACACCCTGAAGTTCATGAGCAAGAGCACCCTGGACCGCGACTACGTCGTGCCGCCTCTGGAGGGTCTGTGGTGGGCGCCGAACATGGATGCATTCACCTTCGCGCGCGACAAGTCACAGTGGCATTGGACACTCATGATCATGGTCCCCGAATGGATTCACGAGGAGATGTTCGAGTCAGCCGTGGCCCAGGTCGGCTCCAAGGCCAGTCGCCCGGCACGCCTGACCGATGTCAAGCTTCGGGACCTCACCGAGGGCCGGTGCGTTCAAACGCTCCATGTCGGCCCCTACGACGACGAGGCCGAAATCCTTGAGCGGATGCACCGGACGTACATTCCCGACAACGGCCTGGTGCTGGATGGCACCCATCACGAGATCTACCTGAGCGACCCGCGCAGGGTGGCCCCGGACAAACTTCGAACGATCCTCCGACAGCCCGTGGTTGCTAGTCCCAGCCCAGCATGAGGAACTCGTCAGGGTCAGGACCGGTGCGTCGCCCGTTCTCAAGAGTTGCGATCGCGGCCATGTCGTCATCGTCGAGAGCGAAGCCGAACACGTGGATGTTCTCGGCAATGCGCGCGGGCGTGACCGACTTCGGCAGGACGATCAGTCCAAGCTGGAGGTGCCAGCGGATCATCACCTGAGCAGTCGAGACACCATGCTTCGCCGCAACGGCCTGAAGTGTCGGATCACCGATGAGCTGGCCCGAGGCCAGAGGACTCCACGACTCCGTGGCGATGCCGAACTCCTCGTGCACCGCCCGCATGTCGGACTGTGGAAACCACGGGTGCAACTCGATCTGGTTCAGGACTGGCACCACGCCTGTGACATCGATGATCTCGCGCAGGGCCGGCTCCTTGAAGTTCGAGACACCGATGGAGCGGACTCGGCCAGAGGCCTTCAAGTCGATGAGTGCACGCCAGGTGTCCAGGTACTTGCCGAACTGCCTGCACTGCCAGTGAATGAGATACAGGTCGACCTCATCGATCCCGAGCTTTCCCATGCTCAGATCGAAGGCACGCATCGCCTCGTCGTAGCCGTGATCGGGGTTCCAGAGCTTCGTGGTGACATAGACGTCGTCACGATCCAGACCGCTCTTGGCGAGGGCGATGCCGACCTCGGCCTCGTTCGCATAGACGGCGGCCGTGTCGATGTGGCGGTAGCCGACGGCCAGCGCCTCACTCGCTGCCGCCTCGGCCTCGCTGGGATGGACCTGCCAGGTGCCGAAGCCGATCTGGGGAATCGAGGTTCCGTCATTCAGGATGACACTCGGGACGATGCTGGGATCGAGGGACATGGCTCTCCTTGGTCTGTTGACAGAAACCTACTCCCGCCGAGGGGCATTCAGGTCACCTCTCCACGTGGCTCGAACTGCTCAACCCGGCGAGGATCAGGTCGAGTCCGAACTCGAAGGACGCCCCGAAGGCATACCCCGGCTGAAGAACATGCTCAAGCGTGAAGGCGGCAAGGGTCGGGTAGTGCTCAGGATCAAAGGCCGCGGAGATCTCCTGCGCCACCTCGGCGATGCCCTCGCCCCCACCCGCTGGAAGCATCGCCTCCTCGAAGGCGAAGCCGTAGATGTAGCTGTCCAGGATCGCGTAGGCGCGGGTGGTCATCTCCCACGACAGACCCCCTCTGCGCAGGCAGGCGAGCACCGCCTCATGGTGGCGCAGGCTCATCGGTCCCGGCATTCGGCGGGGTTCGAGCAGCGGAGCGGCCCACGGGTGACTGCGCAGAACTCCGTGGGCGGACAGGCACCGGACCCGGACCGCCTCCGTCCACGGCAGTTCCTCGGGAGGCAGATCGATCTCAGCGAAGACCTGTTCGACAATGCCCTCCACGATCACGGCCTTGGACGCCAGGTAGTGGTAGATAGTCATCGGCTTCACGCCAAGATCGTCAGCGAGGCGGCGGTCCTATCCGCCTTCTCCCGTCAGCGTCTCACCTCCTTCATCAGCCGTGAGCATCTCGAAAATTCGGATCGACTTGCTGAACTCCTGGATTCCAAGGACGTTGTTCCGTTGATCGGGGGACGTCATCCGCTAGCTCGCGCGGGCGCCGCACCCATCGACCCTCACGCCTCCACGACGTGGCGACTCACGTGCGCGGGGCAATCTAGTCTCCCGACGACAACCCCACCGTCATCCAGACAGCGCACCAGACTCGAGATTGCTGCGGTTTCGACGAGCCGCGACATACAGGACTGCCCAGCCGGCGGCCGCGATCAAGAACCCGACGAGACCGTCGCGACGCAGTGCTGCGGCGAAATCCTCGAGCTGCGTCTGGCTGATGGTGGTGGAACCGCTGGCCAGGGAGACGCTCGACAGGACCGCTGCCCCCAGGACAATCATGCTGAGGGCAGATCCGAAGGAGCTCGCGGCTGTTCGGAATCCCGAGACCAGTCCGGAACTGCCCTCGGGCGCACGACCCATGATGTCGATGTTCATCACCGTGAGCGCCGCCGTGCCCGTCAGGCTGAAAGCCGTGGCGACAAGGATCAGGAACCACATTGATGCGCCGGGCCGGAAGAACCCAAGAAGGAGCATCACCAGTCCCGTTGACAGCAGCAGGACCCGGCCCGCCCGTGCAATCCCCCAGACAGCGATCGCCCGACTGGCGACAACCTTGGCGCCAACGATCGCTCCGATCTGTGCCGGCGCAATGACGATCGATGCCTGAAGCGGTGACAGGTCGTAGACGTACCTCAAGGCGATCGTGACGTAGGTGAGAATCTGAATCAGCCCGATGACAGCGATTGCGACCAGCAGCGGACGCATCATGGCGCCGGTCAGGGGTCGCAGCGAGAGCCCGGGAGTGCTCGCCCTCCTGATGACCGCCACGCATGCAGTCGTGGCAAGCAGGCACATGCTGGTCGTGATCACGACAATCGTGACGTTGGGCTCCTCGCGGCTGATCTCCTGAAGCATTCGGCTGCCGGTCGCCAGGGCAACGCCGGCGAGGATCGGACTCGCCCACTCCCCCAAAGCCCCTTCCGGCCTATCACTGTCCAACAGGAGCAGCGCCATGGTGATCACGACGACACCCGCCATCGCCCACAGCACAGGTATCCAGCGCCAGTTCACCGAACCGACGACAAGCGCCGTGGCGACCGGGAAGACGAGGAAGGCGAATGGAAAGACCACTCCGAACGTCGTGAAGGCCCTCACATGTGCCGGGCCATCGGGGGCGGTCCGTTTCAGGAGGCTGAGCGCCACCACCTGGATCGCGACCGAGCCGGCCCCGCAGAAGGCCAGTCCGACGATGATTACCGGGTCGATCGTCGCTGAGGCAAGAAGGCCCGCGCCAACGGTGAAGACGATGGCGGCGGCGATGATCATCCTTCGCTCACCGAAACGGTCGCCAGCCCGTCCGGCTGTGAACACCACGAGCAGGGAGGCGATCGACGGCGCCACCAGCGCAAGATCGATGGTCGGCTCGGAAAGGCCAAGGTCGTCCGCCATGGGCTGGATCAGGAATGCGAGTCCTGTAACGACTAGGAGCGTCAGGCCGACAATGCCAGAGAGGGTGTAGGTAGTGCGCCGCTGTGCGGGTGTCACGGCCAAGAACTCCCTCAGGGACGGTCTGCGACCGCGATCGACACGCAGTGTGCTGCGCTCACCATTGCACCTTTGGACTACCAGCGCCTCGTCAACCCGCCAGAGTCGCTGTCAGGAGTCCGAATGGATGAAGGGCTCCTGGAGTCCCGGGGACTCGTCATCGTCAGAGACGCCCAATGGCCAGGACGTTCAACGTGCTGTCGCGGGGCAGAAGGCAGGGCGCGACCACCGGTTGCGTGCGCCACGAGATCCCCAAACAAATCACCGGCGACACTGGTGAGGCACCGACCCACCCGATTGAGTTGAACTACTCGGGGAGAGAACCGCTTCAGGGCCCATGAGTGAGGGACCCTGAATTCATCGGCATGGCCGACTTTGGCAGCGGGGCCAGGAGCCGTCGGATCGCCTTGGCGATCCTCCTCCCAAATCCTGACGCTTTCTCCCCCACCAAAGGAAAGAACCCAGGGCCTCAACCCTGGGTTCTTTCCTTTGGTAGCGGGGCCAGGATTTGAACCTGGGACCTCTGGGTTATGAGCCCAGCGAGCTACCGAGCTGCTCCACCCCGCGTCGTTGTACCCCTGAACTATACGTGGAGCGCGCCGACAGGCCAAATCCGAGAACAGTCACGTTCCTCCCGCTCACTCGTCACCACGACCACCCCGCAACCTCTTGGTCGCTCCTCGCTGCTTCTTTGCACGGATTCGCCGCTCGTTGGAGCCCTTGCTCGGTCTGGTGGGTCGTCGCCGCTTCGGCGGCGGTGCCATCGCCTCCCTCAGCTCCTCGAGGAGGCGGACAGACGCCGCACGCCTGTTCTGCCACTGCGACCTGCTGTCCGAGGCCGTGATGGTGAGGCATCCGTCATGCACACGTGACGCCAGGCGTGTGAGCGCGCGGCGCTTCAGCCCTTCCGGGATGCTGGGACTGCCAGCGATATCGAACGTGAGCTGCACGCGGGAGTCGGTGGTGTTGACTCCCTGACCACCGGGCCCGCCTGCGCGACTGAAACGCCACAGCAATTCGTGCGCCGGAATGACGACGCCCGACCGCACTTCGAGATCGTCGTCCATAGGTCAAGCATGGCGTCGATCATCGGCGCAGGACTACCCCCCTTGTCAGACGGCGTCGCGCCCCTGCTCGCCCGTGCGCACCCGAACCACGCGCTCGACTGGCATGACCCACACCTTGCCGTCGCCGATCTTGCCGGTGCGAGCGGCTTCGACGATCGTGTCCACGACACGATCGACGTCCTGCTCGGCGACAAGGACCTCGATGCGCACCTTCGGCACGAGGTCGACGGTGTACTCGGCACCGCGGTAGACCTCCACGTGTCCGCGCTGTCGTCCATAGCCGTTGGCTTCGGAGACCGTCATCCCCTCGACACCTATTGCCTGCAGCGCTTCCTTGACGCCCTCAAGCTTGAAGGGCTTGACGATCGCCGTGATGAGCTTCATGCCTTTCTCTCCCCTCCTCCTGATGCGTGAACGTCAGTGCTGTCCGCTCACCGGATGCGCACCGAGGACGCTGCCTCCGGACACGCCGGCGAAATCGTAGGCACTCTCGGCATGCTGCGTGGTGTCGATACCGGCGACTTCATCCTCTGGATCGACGCGGAACCCAATGGTCCTGTCGATGATGACGGCGATGATCCACGTCATGGAGAAGGCGAAGACCATGGTGCCGATGATGGCGATGAGCTGCTTGCCCAGCAGCTCCAAACCACCCCCGAAGAGCAGGCCGTCGGCGCCGGCCGCGTTCGCGACCGTTGCAGCAAAGACACCGATGCCCAGCATCCCCACGATTCCTCCGACGCCGTGGACGCCGACTACATCAAGGGAGTCATCGAAGCCAAGTCGGTACTTGAGGCCCACGGCCCACGCGCACACAGCTCCCGCGGCAACGCCGATGGCCAAGGCACCCAATGGGGTGACGAAGCCACAGGCAGGAGTGATGGCGACAAGGCCGGCAATGGCTCCGGATGCGGCACCGAAGGTGGTTGCCTTGCCGTCTCGGATCCTCTCGTAGAGCAACCAGGACAGAATTGCGCCGGCGCCGGAGATCTGCGTGTTGATGAGGGCGAGGGCAGCGGTGCCGTCAGCGGCCAGGGCCGAGCCCGCGTTGAACCCGAGCCAGCCGAACCAGAGCAGACCAGCGCCCAGGAGCACGAGGGGGAGGCTGTGGGGTCGCATCGGATCACGTCGAAAGCCGATACGTCGTCCCAGGACGAATGCGAGGGCAAGCGCAGAAGCACCCGAGTTGATCTCGACGACGGTGCCGCCCGCGAAGTCCAGTGCGCCGAGGCGGTCACCGATCCAGCCGCCCTGACCACCCTGGAAGCCCCACGCCCAGTGTGCGATGGGCGCGTACACCACGAGGCTCCACACGATCGTGAAAAGAATCCAGGACCCGAACTTGGCGCGGTCAGCGATCGCACCGGACAGCAGGGCCGTGGTGAGAACTGCGAAGGTCAACTGGAACATCACGAAGACGACCATGGGCACCTTGTGCCCCTCGACGCCGTAGGTCTGGTCCAGCATGTCGACCAGGCCGATGCTGCGAAGGTCGCCGATGATGCCCCAGTTGCTCACCCCGAACGCGAGTGAATAGCCCAGCATGATCCATGTGATCGTCACGGCGGCGAGGGCGCCGAAGCTCATGAGGATCATGTTCAGGGCACTCTTGGCGCGGACCATGCCGCCGTACAGCATGGCCAGACCGGGAGTCATGAGCAGGACGAGGGCCGAGCACACCATCAACCAAGCGGTATCGGCAGCGTTGATCGATTCCATGGGCCATCGCTTTCATCGGCAGGTGCTCCCCGGGCTGTGGGGAGCGAGCCGCCGAAGTATCGCGATCGAATGTTTCACGGAGGTGACACGGGCTATCGGCGCCTTGGAACTGAAGGCCGCTGCGGTCAGAGGGTGCGCTCGGCGAGAACCCAGACGAAGCTCTGCGTGCCGCCGGAGGGCGTCGTGTGCTCCTCCCGGAGGGATTCGACGAGGGCGAAGCCGTCCCCCATCGATGCCGCGAGACCCTCTGCGCTGTAACGATGCACCGGTAGGCCCGAGCACTGCTCCGGACCGTCCTCGGCGAAGGTGGCGATGACGACGTGCCCACCCACCGGGACGCTCTCGCGCACCTGATGCCAGTACGCCCGCTGCTCTTCAGGGTCAGTGAGGAAGTGGTAGGCAGCCCGGTCGTGCCAGACGTCGAAGGTGCGGTCCGGCTGCCAGTCGCGAACGTCGCTCACCACCCAGTGGACGGGTGCCTGACCAACGCGCTCTCGAGCCGCATTGAGTGCCTGCTGGCTCAGGTCGACGACGGTGACATCGTGGTAGCCACGATCGAGCAGGTGATCGATGAGCCTGCTGGCTCCGCCACCCACGTCGACGACGCCAGCGGCGGGCCCGCTCACCCGGCCGATGAGCATGAGGCTGTTCTCCGGCGTGGGCTGGAACCAGGAGACGTTCGCGTCACCGATGTCGGCGTAACGACCGTCCCAGTACTCGGCGGTCACGCAGCCGTGCCCTCGGACTGCACCTGATCTTCAATCGGAACGTCCTCCACCGGTGCCGGCTCTGGCAGCAGCTGGCCGCCGGAGAGCTGCTCCTCGGCCGCCGCGATCGCATCCAGGGCTGCCTTCAGCCTGTCCTGGGCCTCGCCGTAGGCAGCGAAGTCACCCTTGGCAAGAGCGACCTGGCCATCCTGGTAGGCCCTCTCGGCCTCGACGATCGCGATCGCGAGGTCGGTGGCCGGGTCGCCCGTGCTGGGCGTGGGCGGAACCACGGTGACGTCACCTGAATCGCTGCCGCCCTCCAGTTCCTCCATGCCCTGATCGACCGTCGGTTCAGGAGCGGAGTCCGGCGTGCTGCCGAACACCTTCGCCAGGGCAACGTCGAGGGTGTTCTCCATGGCGACGTTCTGGCCGTAGCCCACAAGCACCTTGCGGAGCAGCGGATAGCCGTCCTGAGCCGCCCTGATGTAGACCGGCTCCACGTAGAGCAGGCCACCGTTGAACGGCAGGCTCAGCAGGTTGCCGAGCTCGACGTCCGACCCGCCTCGGCGCAGCAGGCTGAGCTGGCTGGACACGGTGGGGTCGGACTCGAAGTTGTTCTGGACCTGCTGCGGGCCGGGAATGGTCGTGTTGCTGGGCAGCTGGAGGACGCGCATCTTGCCGTAGTTCTCACCGGGTGAGGAGTCCACGGCCATGAATGCCGCCAGGGTCTGGCGTCGTTGCGGTGCGAACGTCGTCGTGAGCGAGAACGCCGGCTCGATCTGCCCCGGCATCTGCAGCGTGAGGTAGTACGGCGGCTGGAACACCTCGGCGGGGCTGACGGTCGGGTCGTTCGGCACGATCCACACGTCAGAGGCGTTGTAGAACGTCGTCGCGTCCGTCACGTGATAGCGGCTGAGGATCGCGCGCTGGATCTTGAACAGGTCCTGCGGATAGCGCACGTGATCGACGATCTCGGTCGGCATGTTGTCGGCCGACTCCACGATCCCCGGGAACGCCTTCATCCACGTCTGCAGGACCGGATCACTGGGGTCCCATGCGTAGAGCGTGACCGTGCCGTCGTAGGCGTCGACCGTGGCCTTGATCGAGTTGCGCACGTAGTTCGCCTGGTCGCGCGGCAGCAGTGCACTCGGCAGAGTCCGGGTGCTTACCGAGTCGCTCGTCGCCTCACTGAGACTGACCCGACTCGAGTAGGGGTAGTCGTTCGACAGGGTGTACCCGTCGACAACCCAGGTGATGCGACCGTCAGCCACGACCGGGTAGGGATCCTGGTCCAGGGTCAGCCATGGGGCGACCTTCTCGACGCGCGTCAGCGGATCGCGATCCCACAGGATTCGCGAGTCGGCATTCACCAGATCCGACAGCAGGATGTTGGCATCCTGGAACTTCGTCGCGAACAGGAGTCGACCGAACAGGCTGCCCATGGGGACGCCACCGGTGCCGTCGTAGGTGTTCGTGGTCTGCCCGGTCGGGCTCGCATCGTCGGGGTAGTCCAGCTCGACCGGAGGTGAGCCCTTGGGTGCACCAACGATGCTGTACTGCGGCGACAGTTCACCGAAGTAGACCCGCGGCTGCGCGATGTCGAGCTCGCCCTGGGAGGGGATGTCGCTCTCGAAGAAGTCCGGCTGGCCGTTCGTGAGTGCCGTGTTGTCGTATGCAGCGACTACTCCGTAGCCGTGCGTGTACACGGCACGATCATTGGTCCAGTTGCGCTGGCCGTCGGGGATGCCCGCGAGGTTGATCTCGCGGACCGCGACGATGGCTCCGCGCTTGCCATCCTCAAGCGAATAGCGATCGACGTCGAGGGTGTTGTTGAACGAGTAGTAGCCGCGGATCTGCTGGAGCTGGTTGAACGTCGGCGAGACGACAGCCGGATCCAGCAAGCGGATCGCATTCAGGGTGCCAGCCGACTCGGTCAGGACCTGCTGCGTCGGAGGAGCCACTGTTCCCGGGTAGTCGGTGATCTCGGCGTCGGCAATGTCGTACGCGTCACGCGTGGCGTTGATGTTGCGCTCCAGGTACGGCTGCTCGCGCACGAGCTCACTGGGCTTCACCTGGAACTGCTGGACGATCATCGGATACAGGGTGCCCACCACGACACTCGTCAGGACCAGCAGGCCGGCGCCGATGGCCGGGATGGCCCAATGACGACGGAACGCGTTGAGGAAGAACAGCGCTGCCACCAGAAGTGAGATCGCGGCGAGGATGTTCAAGGCCGGCAGGACGGCATTCACGTCGGTGTACTTCAGGCCCGTGAAGCCGGCGACGAGCTGCTGACTCTGGGTGTCGAGGGCGAAGCGGTCGAACCAGTACGCCACCGCCTTGAGGAGGACGAAGAGACCGATGAGGAGACTGATCTGCGACTGGGCCGCCCCCGAGGCGCGATCACCTCTTGGCTGGAGTCGCAGACCGCCGTACAGGTACTGGACGACGACCACGGCGATCAGCGCCATGACGATCACCGAGAACCCGAACGCCAGCAGGAACTGGATGAACGGCAAGGTGAAGGTGAAGAACGACAGGTCGAGCCCGAACTGCGGATCCTCGATGCCGAACGGCGTGGCATTGCGCCACAGCAGATACGTGCCCCACTCCCCCGATGCAGTGAGGCCGGCGATCAGACCAAGTCCGAGCACCAGCACGAGGCCGATGCGACGCCGGAAGGGCTCGATCGCCTCCCGGTAGCGCTCGAGGCTGGCCTGCTCGGGTGTCATCCCCCGGAACGTGGGGCGCGACCGCCACGCGAGCCACATGGCCAGACCGACGACAAAGGCCATGACCGCGCCGAAGGCGAAGAACATGACGATGCGGGTCACCAGGGAGATGGTGAAGACCTGGGTCTTGCCGACGGAGTCGAACCAGAGCCAGTCGGTGTAGTAGCCGGAGAACAGGACGAACCCGCCCACCAGTAGCGCAAGCAGGATGATCGTGGGGATCAGGACGCTCCTGCGGCGGGGCACCTCGTCGAGCGATGAGGCGTCGTCGGGGGCACTGGGACCGGGCATATCGAAGCTCACGTCACCAACCTACGTCAGGGGACCATCGCCGGCATCACGCGGCGTCCAGTGGACACGTCACCACGGGGGTGCCGGCAACGAAGTTCTCGATCGCAGTGACGCCCTCGTCGAGCGTGGTGACCGGCACAACCGTCAGACCGTCGGGAATGTGCCCCTCGGCCTCCTGGCAGTGCTGAGCCGGCATGAGGAACAGGGTTGCACCCGCATTGCGGGCACCGGCGAGCTTCTGCCGGATCCCACCGATCGGGCCGACCTGGCCCTCAGGCGTGATCGTGCCGGTTCCGGCTATGTGCTGGCCGCCAGCCAGGTCCCCGGGACTCAGCTTGTCGATGAGCCCGATGGCGAACATCTGACCGGCGCTCGGGCCGCCGACATCCTCGAGGGTGAAGTCGATCGGGAACTCGGCCGCGTAGAGCAGGCTCACACCGATGCCGATCACCGGTGTTCCAGGATCGTCGGGATTGTCGGCCGTGGTGACCTTGACGGTCTGCTCGATCCGGGTCGGGGCTGGCCCCTCGCCACCGACGGTGGCCTCGGGGTCTGCCGAATCGACATCTGCCTGCGATGCATCGTCGCGACGAACCGTGAACTCCAGAGCGGTGCCCACGGGCTTCGAACGCACCGCGTCCACCACTTCCGACGGCGACGTGACAGGAACGCCATCCACCGAGATGATCTCGTCACGCGCCTCGAACGCACCGTCAGCCGGAGTATCCGAGTAGACCGCATCGACGACTACCGTCGTCCGGACCGGAAGCCCGAGGTTGTTCAGGGCCGCCGCGATCGCGTTGGACTCCGAGGTGTTGAACAGGGCTGCCTGCTGGGTGCGGACCTCCTCACCGGAGATGTCATCCGGGAACAGGAGCTCGCGGGGAACAACCGCGGATGACGGGTCGAGCCAGGAGGCCACGGCATCCACCAGTGTCAGCCCGCCACGAGGTCCACCCGATTCGAGAACGGTGGTCATGTCGAGATTGCCGGTGACGGGATAGGTCTGGGCACCGCTGATCTGGATGACCGGCTGCCCATCCGCCTCGCCGATGACGTTGAAGGTCGGGCCAGGCGCCATCTTGACGAAAGGCACAGGCAGCAGCAGCGCAACGGCCAGCAGCGCCCCGGTGGTCAGAGCACTGGCGATGAGCATCCAGCCCCGCCGAGACGGACGGCGACGCCCCTGCTCGGAGCCGGCGATCTGGCCCACTGGACTCGAGTCGTCAATCTGGCTCATCGCGCGGGCTCCGGATCCGCGTCATCGTCCGGACGGGGACGCTCACGTGCCGGCATGGGCCTCTCCATGGCCTGCTGCATGCGGCGCAGGGTCTCCATCGAATCCTCCGCGGTCGTCGGCTTGCTCGGACGACTGCGCAGCATCACGAAGGCGACGGCAAGGACGGTGGCGCCTATGGGGATGAGCCACCAGGCCAGGGTTGCCACGCGTACTCCTCGTCTCGTCGTTCCTCACGATCGTCGCGTGGCTCGTCAGAGATGACTCTGTGACGCGGCTTCGACGGGGCAGGTTCCCGTGAGGGACCCAGCGTACGCCGAGCCCGGACATGACTGGACCCCCCAGGGCTCTGCGTCGACGCTGCCTTCCCCTTGCGCGTCGACGTGTTATCCCGGGGGGTCCGACGCTGCAGAACTTAGGGATCCGGCGATGCCCGCGTCAACGCAAATGCGGGATTCGTTCACCCGGCCTGTGGACGACCTGTGCAGAGCCTTGGGATGAGCCCGGTCGAAGCTGTGGATGGCTCGTGCACGACGTTGGGGAGAACTTGGGGGCAACAGGTCGAATGTGCCTCTGATCAGGGGAAACCTCATACCCACCCTGTGGACAGGAATTGCCGCCCCGGCGTTGCACGCCGTTCACCGTCCTGTCAGCTGATCGCCTCAGCGATCAGTGCACGCACCGACTCGTCCAGGTCGGCAGGGAGCGCATCGAGGTCGAACCACTGGAGGTCGTCTGACTCGTCACTCATCACCGCTACCGCATCGCTGTGGACCAGAGCAAGGAACTGCACGTCCAGGTGCTCGCTCGGGCGGCCCTTGCACGGCACTGCGTGCCTATCGAGCCTCAGTGGCTCGCGGGACACGTAGACCTCGGAGATGCCGCTCTCCTCGATCGCCTCTCGCTGGGCCGCCGCTCGGACGGACTCGTCGCCGGGCTCGTTGTGTCCGCCCAGCTGCAGCCAGCGGCCGACCTTGGGATGCAGTGTCAGGAGCACTCGGCGACGGTTCTCGTCCATGACAAGGGCGCTGGAGGTCAGGTGCCCGACGGTGCATTCACGCACCATCGCGTCCGGGTGCTCCTGGAGGAAGGCCAGATACTCCTCGCGCAGTCCCCGTTGTCGGGGCTCGTCGTGCTGCCAGGCCGTCAGCAGGGCCTGAGCATCCTGGTGAAGGTGTGGCAGCAGCGCAGCGTCGTTGGTCGCGCTCACTCCTCGTCGATCCCGAAGTCGAGTTCCGTGGCACTCGCCTCGATGAAGCCCAGCGGATCGGAGAGGTCATCAGGACCGGGAAGCAGGTCAGGGTGAGCCCACAGGGCATCCCGCGCCTCCGCCCCACGCCCCGCTCTGACCACGGCGAAGAGAGTCGCGGCCTCGCGTGCGAGTCGTGGCCGCAATTCCATGCCGACAAGCGTCGCGAACGTCCGCTCAGCCGGCCCTCCCGCGGCACGGCGGCGGCGAATCGTCTCGCGCAGCTGAACAGCAGACGGAAGGCGCTCCTGCAGGGCCGTGTCGACGACGTCGTCGACCCAGCCCTCGACCAGCGCCAGAAGGGTCTCGAGCCGAGCAACGGCCGCCCGCTGCTCCTCGGTGTCCTCAGGCTGGAGCAGGCCACTGCCGAGGAGCTCCTGGAGAGCCTCGGGTCGGGAGAGATCGACGTCGCCCATCGCGTCCTGAAGCCGGGACTGGTCGACCCGCACGCCTCGGGCGTACTCCTCGACCGCTCCGATGATGCGCGGACGCAGCCAGGACACGTGAGCGAAGAGGCGCTGATGGGCCGACTCCCGCAGAGCCAGATACAGGCGCACATCATCGACAGGGAGCCCGAGGCCCTCGCCGAAGATCGCGACATTGCGGGGCAGCAGGGCCGGCTGGGCGGAGGCGGTGAGCGGAATACCGATGTCGGACGCGCTGACGACATCCGTTGCCAGTGCGGCAAGGGCCTGGCCCAGCTGCATGCTGAAGGCGGCTGCCCCGAGCTGCTGCATCATGCCCATCATCGGCGCCATCATCTGGGCCATCTCGGGGGGCAGCCCACCGGGGAACATGTCGCGCATCTGCTCGGGGAGGTTCTGCGTGAGCTGCTCGAGGTCCATCTCGCCCGCCTGCGGCAGGGATTGGCCCACCACCTGCTGCATGTGCTCGGCAATCGGCTGCACGACCTGCTGCCACACCGGCAGGGTCGCCTCGAGCCACTCGGACCTGCTCCAGGCCGCGGGCGCAGCTGCAGCCGCGGGGAAGGTCACTTCCGGGTCGAGCCATACGTCAGCCAGCTGCACTGCATCAGTGACGGCCCGACGCTCCGCGTCGGCCACCGAGGGATCACCGCTCTGAGCCAACTGCTTGCGTGCGATGTCGGTGACCATCGGCCAGTTGACTGGCCCAGTGGCATCCGGGCCCGCTCCGCCCGACTGCAGCATTGCACCCAATTGCTGCAGCGCCGCACCGAGGGAGTTCATGTCGAAGCCGGCGGGTCCGGATCCATCGGAGGAGCGTGGCGCATCCGGGTCGTCGTCACCTAGGCCGAAGCCAAACGGGAAACTCATGCCTCCACGGTAGTCGCCGCGGAGTGATGCGCACGACCTCGATGCCCTCGTGGACCTAAGCCTTGAGCGAATCCGAACATGCAGAAGGGGAGGCAGCCACGGCTGCCTCCCCTTCTGACGTGCTGCGGGCCCGCCAAGACGGACCGACTGTTGCTAAGCCTTGCCCAGAATGCGGGTCACCTTGGTGCCGCACACGGGGCAGATGCCCTTCGCGAAACGGCGACCATTGGTCTCCTCCACGTGACCGGTGAACTCACGCTTCTCCTTGCACTTAACGCAGTACGCCTCGCCGGTGTAGCTCTCGGCCATGGGGCCCTCCAGTTGTCGTTAGTTCCGCGTGGCCGCGGTCGGCGGCCTGTGCCGCCTGGGAGTCGACCTCACCATAGGGCAGCGATGGGCCTGTTCTCGCCATGCCACGGGGGCTCGCCCGGCGATTCGCGGGCAAAATTGGCCAATTCATCTCACATACCGGACATTTAGTACACTTGTCCCCATGTGCACGAGCGGTCACGTGGGCTCTGCTCCCCTACGGGTACCGCCGAAAGCACCAGGAGCGCGGCACAGCGTCGCTCCAGTCGACCTCCTTCGGCACCGTCACCCTGCTCCCGGCACCGCACAATCGCGTCGCTCGAGCCCGCAGTTCGGCCCGACCCGGATAGTCGTCGTAGAAGGCCGTCCAGACGATCCACGCCGCTGCTTCCCAGCGTGGCTTCGAAGTGCAGGACACCGTCGGTGTCGACACCCGTGGCCTGCGGACCCGCTCGGCTGCCGAGCAGTACTGCAGGGATCCTCGCTCGCGGGGCGTCATGTCCTCGATCGCACTCGACGACGGGATGACCTCGACGACACCGCCGGACGACCACTGGACCGCGACGGCACCGCAGACGTACTTCGAGGCCCCCCGCATCACGAACGAACGCGCCTCGATGCGCAGCGGACGGCGGATGATCCCGGCCAACGTCCGGTTCACCCCCACCTGATTCCACACGCCCAACTCGCCGCACTGGTCAGCGGCGTATGCGCTGAGGTCCCCGTCGTCCGGAAGCGCTCCCGTGCGGGTCACCTCGAAGGTGTGCGACTCCTCGCATGGGACAGGGTCGGCGTCCGGCCAGGTCTCCGTCTTCGTCTCCGAAGAGGACTCGAATGAGATTTCGTAGCAATCACCGATGAGGGGATCCGCGATCTCCGGCGCAGCACCGGCGGGGATGGCCAGGGCGGGCACGAGGGAGAGCGTGAGCGCCGCAGTGCACCAGCCGCGCACACCGGCGAACCCCCCACCGCGCATCGTCCCTCCAAGCCGTGACCTCGACATTCGGATGACCTGCACTGGATCATGGACCTCCGACGTAGGACGCACAACCGGTTTGGGTGCAGGATGCTGCCGTGACCTCTCAGCCGAACCCGCCCCAGTCGCCTCCCATCGACGCCGATCGACTCGTCGCCAACCTCACCGACCTGCTCTCGATTCCATCGGTCAGCGGCACTGAGGCCGAGGTCCAGGTCCAGGCCTGGCTGGCCGATCAGTGGGCGGCTGAGGGCCTGGACGTGGATCGCTGGGACATCGACGTACCGGCACTCGTCGCGGACGCCGAATTCCCCGGCATGGAGGTTGAACGGCAGCATGCCCTCGGCGTCACCGCCACACTTCACGGCACGGGCGGTGGGCAGACCCTGCTCCTCGACGGACACACCGACGTCGTTCCGCCCGGGGATCTCGATGCCTGGACTGGTGACCCCTTCACCGTCCGCCGTATGTCGGTGAACGGTGAGGACTCCCTCGTCGCCCGTGGTGCCAGCGACATGAAGGCGGGTGTGGCCGCGATGTGGGCGGCGGTGCGTGCTGTCGCGGACGCGGGCATTCCGCTGCGCGGCAACGTGATTCTCGCTCCCGTGTCGGGCGAGGAGGATGGCGGGCTCGGCACGTTCGCGCTGCTGCGCCACGGGGTCAAGGCCGACATGTGCATCGTGCCCGAACCCACCGAGCTCCACATCGTGCCTGGAAACGGCGGTGCCCTGACCTTTCGACTGACCATTCGGGGGCTCGCTGCGCACGCATCCATGCGGACATCCGGAGTCAGCACCATCGAGAAGCTGATTCCGATCTATCGCGCCCTGGAGGCGCTGGAGTCTCGGCGCAATGCCCAGGTCGATCCGATCATGCAGCGCTGGCCCATCGCCTACCCGCTGTCCATCGGCACCGTGCACGCCGGCGACTGGGCCTCCACCGTTCCCGACCTGCTCATCGCCGAGGGTCGTCTCGGCGTGGCCATCGGTGAGAGCGTCACGCAGGCACGCTCCGAGTTCGAGCAGGCGATCGCCGCAGCCTGCGCGAGCGACCCATGGCTCGCCGACCATCCCGTCGAGGTGACGTGGTGGGGCGGACAGTTCGCATCCGGACGCACCGACCCCGAGCACCCGATCACGACGATCGTCAGCGAGGAGCATCTGGCCCTGATGGGCAATACGCCCGATGTCTACGGAGGGCCCTACGGATCGGACCTTCGGCTCCTGACCGGCATCGGCGGCATCCCCACCGTGCACTACGGGCCCGGCATCATCAACGCCGCGCATGCACCGGACGAGTATGTGCCCGTGCAGCAGGTCATCGATGCCACCCACACCTTGGCCCGCATGATCGTTCGCATCTGCGGGTGACGCCCTAGCGCACGACCCCTGTGGATCACCACTGATGATCCACAGGGTCACCGGGACAGCCTTCGTCCATGAGCGAGTCCGTCTTCGGCACTTCCGCTGTCCCATCCACGTCAGTGCTGCCCGACCTGGCAGGAATCAGCCGCCCGCTCCTCAGATCTGCCGTACCGCTGCTGTGGCGCACTTCGTCGAGCATCCAGATCGGGTCCGACGTGATCCTGACGAATGTGTCTCGAGCGCACGTCGCCTGGATGACGTCATTGGACGGCATGAGCAGTCCCGAGGTGATAGTCGACTCCCTCACCATCCCGGAGGCCGATGCGCGCCGCATGGTTCGCGCGCTCCTCGCGGCCGGCGCCCTTGATGATGCCGCTCGAGTCCCGGCGACTGTCCGCTGGGCCGACAGCTCAGCCCGGGATCTCGCCGCTGTCCACCACTCCGTGACCCATGCGACCTACCGCGACGTCGAAACGGCCCATGCATCCTCGCGCCGACGGCACCAGTGCCGCGTTGGCATCGTCGGCTCGGGCGCCATCGCTCACGAGGTCAGGCAGGCCCTGACCTCGGCAGGCCTCACGATGGACGACGATCACCCGACCATCACGATCCTCGCCGACGCGCCTCACCCGGACGTTCCCGCACAGTTCGACCATCCGGCCATGAGAGGCGCACACCTGCACGTCGCGTCGTTCGCGGAACAGGCTGTCGTCGGCCCCCTTGTAGTCCCAGGACGGACCAGTTGCCTGCGCTGCCGTCACCTGCATCGGCAGGATGCCGACTCAGCCTGGCCGGTGCTCGCGGTCCAGTGGTCCCACGCCATCGCGCACCTGCCGCTGCCGCCCGTCGATCCCCTGCTCTCCCGCCTCGCCGCAGACTGGGCCGTCCTCGTCCTGCGCACCTGGGTCGACCTGCCCGATGCACCACACCAATGGGGCGACATGGCCATCGACCTGACGCTGCCTCTCGGCGATCCACAGATCCGGTCGTGCCCGCCGCATCCCCTGTGCGGGTGCCGATGGAATGCCGGCCCGGACGAGGAGCATGAGACGTGGAGGTCCGGGGCGGCCACGTGACGCGCCTGTGCGCGTTGCCACGGGAGGGGTGACAATGGTCCCGTGCCCGACATCCCCCGCTACGCGTTCACCCGAAGTGTGAAGATCGCAGCCCTGCCCGCAGCACATGCGGGACGAGCTGCCTGGGGGCTTGGCAAGCGGCTGGGCGGAAGGCCCGCCGAGCTGGTGACCGCTGAGCTGCAGGCTCGCACGGCCGAGCAGATGTTCAGCGTGCTCGGCGAGCTCAAGGGCGGAGCCATGAAGATGGGTCAGGCGATGAGCATCTTCGAGGCAGCCATGCCTGAGGAGGTCGCCGGTCCGTATCGCGCCGCCCTCACCCGCTTGCAGGAGTCAGCGCCGCCACTGCCCGCCGAGGACATCCACGCCATCCTGGCCGAGGAGCTCGGTGAGGACTGGCGCGATCGGTTCGCCGAGTTCAACGATGTCCCGGCCGCCGCCGCCTCCATCGGCCAGGTGCACAAGGCCGTCTGGCACGACGGCCGCGTCGTTGCGGTCAAGGTGCAGTACCCCGGCGCCGACAAGGCCTTCATCTCCGACCTGAACCAGATGACCCGCATGGGTCGACTGTTCGCCTCCTGGGTGCCGGGCATGGACGTGAAGCCCCTTCTAGAGGAGCTCAAGGCCCGGGCGATAGAGGAGCTGGACTACCTGCGCGAGTCACGAAACCAGCGAGCGTTCGCGGCCGCATTCGAGGATGATCCGGACTTCGTCGTCCCGCACGTGCTGGCCGCCGCTCCACACGTCGTCGTCTCAGAATGGGTCGACGGGCGCTCCCTCGCGACAATCATCAAGGACGGCACCCCCGAGGAGCGCGATCACGCCGGTCAGATGTACATCCGATTCCTGCTTGCCGGTCCCGCGCGTGCCGGGCTGCTTCACTCCGACCCCCACCCGGGCAATTTCCGCATCACCCCTGACAACCGTTTCTGCGTCCTCGACTTCGGCGCCGTGGCCGAGCTGCCGGACGGGCTTCCCCTCGCGATGGGTCGCCTGCTCCGCATCGCCATGAGCCGCGATGCGGAGACCGTCGCCGAGGGCCTGCGCGACGAGGGCTTCATCCTTCCGAACGTCGAGGTCGACCCCGATCAGGTGCTGAACTACCTGGACCCGTTCGTCGAGCCGGCTCGTCATGAGGCATTCCACTTCAACCGGGACTGGATCCGCGGGCAGTTCTCTCGCATGAACGACGTCCGCAACCCGGACTTCACCATGGCGCTGAAGTTGAATCTGCCTCCGTCCTATGCCCTGATCCATCGGGTGTGGCTCGGGGGCATCGCCGTTCTGTGCCAGCTGGATGCGACGGTGTCCATGCGTCGTGAACTCGAGGATTGGGTTCCCGAGTTCGCCGACGCTTCATGACCTCGATTGGCACCCGGTCATCGTGATGACCTGCACATGACCTTCATCGATGCCGATGACGACGTCGTCTCGGATCTCCTTGCGAGCACCCTGGAACTGCTGGCCGAGTCCGGCGGCTGGCTGCACCCGGATGCGACCGTCGTGGCACGTGACGGGCAGCTGTCCTTGGAGTGCACGGCCGACGACGACGAGCCTCTGCTGGTCATTCCACGGGAGTCGTTCGTCCGAGTCGACGCAATGACGTGGGGGGACGATCCCCTGACCATGACGATCTCGGCCCTGCCAGACGACCTGGGCGACATCGAGACGTCTATGGCCTACGTTCAGGCAGCCCTCCACAATCAGACCGGCAAGCTGGAATGGCTTCGTCGCACTCATCCCGCACTCGCTCCGCTCCCGGAGGCGATCGTCGATCGGATGCGCCACCTCGTCCCAGGCTTCCGGGCCACCGAGATGACACCCATCGACGTCCTGTTGAGCGACCGATGCCTGCGCGTCGACCTCGGCGACGGGCGCGGATCACAGCGAGTTCTCGTCCCGATCCTGGACCTGCTCAACCATCACCCGCGTGGTGCGCAGGCCCAATGGCACGATCAGGCCTTCAGCGTCGCGACAGCACGATCGTTCGGAGGCAGCGAGTGCGCCCTCGACTACGGGCATGGGCGCGATGCCATGGAGCTCGCCGCGATCTACGGATTCGCCGATACCGCTGCAACGGTCGCGCATAGCGCCACGGTGACCTGTGAGATCCCGAGCACCGGGCCGGTGGTCGTCACCGCATCGGGTCGAACCGTGACCGGGGAGTTCCCAGCCCTGGTCGTAGAGAATCGCCCTGACTCGATTCACCTGTCGCATCTGAGCTTCGACTCCGAGGGGATGGACGGACTCGTCGAGTCGCTCAGCGCAAGACTTGGCCATGACACCCGGTCCATAGCGGATGTGCTCGCGGGAGTCGCCGAGGAGAACATCGCACTTCTGGAAGCGCTCGTGACGGCGGGGGTGCAGGACTCCCCCGCTGCTCAGGTCCTCGCGGACGCCGCAGCCCACCAGGTGCGAGTTCTCCACGAGTGCATCAGCGACCTTCGCCGACCCTGACCTCATTCGCATCAATACGCCGGGCACGTGCATCGTCCCGCGTCACATAGTGGGTTGCGCTCAACAGGTCACTCAGGGAGCGACGATCTCGTCGCATCAATGACACCAGCGCATCGAGGGCCAGGATGAAAGCGAACGCCACCCAGCCGAAGACTGCGAGAGGCATCCACCGAACGCCCCAGCGAACGACAAGGCACCACCACTGTGCCGGCACCACACCCGGTTCCCGGGACGAACGCACCAGCACGAGCAGCACGGAGGCGAAGCCGGGTCCGGCACGATCACCGCGCATTCCGGGAATCACCACGAAGAGCACCAAGGTGACTGCGACGTTGAAGATGCGACGATCGTCGACACCTGTCAAGGTCGTACCGAATACCCCGGACCATGCCAGCGCCAGCACGATCGAGATCAACAGATAGGTCCATAGGTCCAGGCTGACCCCCAGAGCACGCCGTCTACGTGACGGCACATCCACATCGGGTGCCCGCACAGGTAGAGGATCTGGCAGCAGCCTGATGGCCAGCAGGCCGACAGCCCAGCCCACCAGCCCGCCGACGGTGTTCGTCAGCAGGTCATCCACGTCCGCGAGCCGGTAGGCGCACGGTGCCAGACCCCAGATCGCAGTTCCCTGAGTCACCTCGATGAGCATCGAGACGGCGAGGGAGATGAGAGCCGCGCCCAGGAGGCCGCGCCGGAATCGATAGGCGACGAAGAAGCCCAACGGGACGAAGAACAGGACGTTGAAGAAGACCTGCAGGAAGACGTCCGACATCAGGGTCTGGACCACGGAGTGGTCGGCTGCGTAGGCCGTCACGTCATCCAGCGAGTTGAACGGTGTCCACTGCCAGTGGGAGACAGCATCGTTCCTGCGACAGAACGCGGCCGTGAAGGTGGGAAGGGGAAAGAGAGTGAACGCCACGAGGGCGACCGCGTACAGCCCCATCATCGCGGACACCACGGCCGGCCAGCCGCGAAAGCCGCCGAACCGCCGGTACTGGAGCTGAACCCACGGTGCGATGACAAGAATGGCGATGATGCCGAAGAAGGCGAAGGCGTACTCGGTGCTGACGAGCCAAGCGTTCACGGCACACGATTGTGCCCTACAGTCGCGCCAGCACCAGAGCGACGACGTCGTCGCCGTAGTCAGCGAGCTTCTTCGGCCCGACTCCGGGGATCTCCGCAAGGCCGTCAAGACCTGCCGGTCTCTGCTCGGCGATCGCGATCAGCGTGACATCAGTGAAGATGACGTAGGCGGGCACCGACTTGGTGCGGGAAAGCTCCAGCCGCCACTCACGCAAGGAGTCCAGCAGGGTCTCATCGACATCAGACGGGCAGGATCCACATCGCCCGAGGGTGCGTTCCGGGGCGGTGACCAGCGCCTTGCGGCACACCCGGCAGCGAGCCGGACCCTTCTGCCGTCGATCGACCCGACGCCGACCTGAGCCCTGCTGGGAAACCCCGCCACGCCCCGCGACCGGCGCATTGCCGACGCGCAGATCGCGCAGGAATCGGCTCAGAGAACGGCTTGCGCGCCCTCCCGGGTGTCGACTCCGGGCCCAGGACAGGGTCAGTCGACTCGCGGCACGGGTGAGAGCCACGTAGAGCAGTCGACGCTCCTCCTCGACCTGCGCATCGGTCTCGGCGTAGGTCAGGGGCATCAGGCCTTCGCTGCATCCGACGACGAACACGGCCGACCACTCCAGACCCTTGGCGGCATGGATTGTCGCCAGCGTGACGCCGTCGGCGACGGGCGCGTGCTGCGCCTCCGCTCGGGCGTCGAGTTCGGCGATGAACCGGGACAGCGACTCCTCCACCTGAACGGCCATGTCGTCGGCCAGCGAGGTTATCGCGGTCAGGGACTCCCATCGCTCGCGCACGGCACCCGAGGTGCGCGGTGGCTCGGCGGTCCAGCCGGCTGCCGACAGCACAGCGCGAACCTCGTCTCCCAGCGCTCCCGTCGCCTCGCCTCCGCGAGCAGCCCCCCGAAGGCGGGTGATCGCCTCCCTGACCTCGGGGCGGTCGAAGAACCGCTCGGTGCCCCGGAGCATGACTGGGATCCCGGCCTCGGCAAACGCTTCCTCCAGCACCTCGGACTGGGAGTTCATCCGGAAGAGCACCGCGATGTCGCGAGCGCTCACTCCCTCGACGATGAGCTGGCGAACGGCATTGGCGGTCTGCGTGGCCTCCTCGACGTCGTCGGCCCATTCGAGCACAGTGGGAGCCACCCCTGCCGGCTGCTGTGACGAGAGCGTCAGTGACGACGGCGAAGGGGTTCCCTCGGCAATGAGCCCGTTGGCCCAGGACACGATCTCGGGCGTGCACCGGTAGCAGCGTTCCAGTCGAACCTCAGTCGCGTCAGGGAACTCCTGACGGAATCCCGTGAGGTACGCCGGCGTGGCACCGGTGAAGGTGTAGATGGTCTGGTTCGCGTCTCCGACGACGCAGACGTCGTCTCGCTCCCCCAGCCACATCTGAAGCAGTCGATGCTGCAGCGGGTTGACGTCCTGATACTCGTCGACCGTGAACCATCGATATGCGGATCTCACTTCGTCTGCGATGTCGGGACGGGAGTCAAGAGCACCGGCCGTGACGAGGAGGACGTCCTCGAAGTCGAGCAGGCCACGGGTCGCCTTGGCGTCCTCGTAGGCACGCTGAACCTCGGCCATCGCAGTCGGATCCGCAGCCAGCACCCGTCCCACGGCTGAGGCGCGCTCACCGATAGCGCTTCCGCTGAGGAAGTTGACCTTCGCCCACTCGAGATCGCCTGCGAGATCGCGCACGTTGGCGGTGTCGGTGGGCAGGGAGCATCTTGAGGCGGCCTCGGCCACCAGGCGCGCCTTGCTCGGCAGCAGCTCGGGGAACTCACCGCCGCTCAAGCGCGGCCAGAAGTACCGAAGCTGTCGGAGAGCGGCAGCGTGGAAGGTCCGGACCTGGACCCCCTCGACCCCGAGGTCCCGCAACCTCAGCCGCATCTCCCCCGCTGCGCGGGTCGTAAAGGTGACGGCGAGGGAACGACGAGCCTCATGGTGCCCGGTGGCGATGCCGTGGGCGATGCGGTGCGTGATGGCGCGGGTCTTGCCCGACCCGGCACCCGCCAGGACGACCACGGGACCGTCGAGAGCCTCAGCCACGGCTCGCTGCTCGTCATCGAGACCTGCGAGCACGTCGATCGTCACGGGCCGATGCTGTCACGGATGACCGACACCGCCGAACCGGGGCCCGCCGGACCACCCTGGCGTCGGTCGCGCCGACTGTCCCTCGCCCAGATCTGGGGACGCCCCTGCTCGCGCGTTCGGTTTCCTCACACTCCGCCGATGCCCTCAGCGGATTCGGATGGTCCTCCACCGTCGTGAGACCTATCGTGGGTATCACTGCCTGACCGTCGAATTGATGTGCTCTTCCCTGGGGGGCCGCGGCTCACACCGGTTCGGCCACCTTGTCCGAGGGGAGATGAGCGCCCATGGAGCACGCCCGACCGAGGACGCGAACTGTGGGCTACCTGACGGTCGGGGGACTGGCCGTGGCCGGCACTCTCGTGGGCCAACTCGGGGCGACGTCGGCGACAACGTATGCCTCGGGCGACAACGGCGGTCTGATGACGGGCCTGTTCCTGGCACTGATGCTCGCGTGCGCCGGCACCGTTTCCGCATGGGTGGGTCCGATTGCCGCACGGTGGGGAAGTCTGCGGGTCTTCGCCTGGGCTCAGGTCGGTGTCGCCGTGTCCTGGTCGATCGTCGGAGTGATCGAGGTTGTGACCGACAGCAGTCTCGTTCTCCTACTGCTGGCAGCACCGATCTTCGGAGTTCTCTCGGGACTCACCATGATCCTCACGCCCTTCGTGACGCGTTCCTACGTTGATCCGTCATCGATGACGTCCTCGCTGGCGCGCCGGGGGGTGGTGTCAGGGATCGCGGCCATGATCGGTGCCTCCATCGGCGGATTCCTCATTCACGCGACCGACCCTGGTATCGGGATCCTGGCAAACGGACTGCTGACCATTCCGCTGGCGGTCTTCACACTGACCTGTACGCCGCTGGCCGCTCCAAAACCCGTTCAATCACATCCGCGGCCGATGCGCTATCTGGCGGCCACGCTCCGAACGAACGAGCAGCTGCGCCGGCTCGCACTTCTCGTGATCGCCTTCACCTTCCTGGTGGTCCCGATGCTCAGCCTCATCGTGCCGATCCTGAACGACATCGATCACGCGCCTCTTCCGTCGGGAGCCGGTCTGGTCTTTGCCGGCATCGCCGCCGGAAGGCTCCTGGTTCCGTATCTCATTCGGCGCGTTCAGCAAGGACGAGACGCGTTCGCGGCCGCGCTGTGGGCGGCCATCTGGGCGACAGGCTTCATGATCGCCTTCGCCATCAGCGCCACCTTGCCGCTGTCCGCCTTCGATCTCGTCGTCTGGACGGCAATAGGGGTCGGCATCGGCGCGAGTCGATTCACGTTCCGCCCTCTGGTCATGGACGCTGGCGCAAAAGCAGGCGCTGACGGCGACGAGATGTCCGGAGTCGCCGCCCTGGTCACTGTCGGGACGCTGGTGTCGCCTTTCGGGATGCTGATGTGGGGCTTCCTGGTCGATGCCGTGACGGCACCCGTCACGATAGCGGCCTGCGCAGTGGCGATGATCGCCGTGGCCGCCGCCTTCGCACGAAGACGATGAGCTCCGGCCGTCACGGATGACCGGCACCGATGACTGAGGTTCGCCCCCATGAAAGGGCGGCTATCCTCGCCCTATGACCTCACTTCTCCCGGTGACGATGTACTCGACCGTGTGGTGCGGCTACTGCCAGCGCCTGAAGGCCCAGATGCAGCGGGAGGGCATCGAGTTCGTCGAGGTCGACATCGAGCATGACGACGTCGCCGCCGCCATGGTGGAGGACGTCAATGGGGGCAACCAGACGGTGCCGACCCTGCAGTTCCCGGACGGGTCCTTCGCCACCAACCCGTCCATCAAGCAGGTCAAGGAGCACCTCGGCCTCTGATCGATCCGCCGGCCACCTCCTGTCAGCCGTCCACCGGCTGCTCACGGCATTCCTAGCGCTTCAGGCCCAGGGGGCGCGACCAGTCTCCGGGCAGCTCTCCTCCATACCAGCGCTCGATCAGGCGTCGTGCGATCGAGATGCTCGGAGGCAGCCGGACCGAGCCATCCTCACAGCCGGCGACGAGTTCCTCGCGGGAGAACCAGCGAGCCTCGGCGATCTCATGGCCATCAACCTGGATATCGGTCGTGGCTGCCATCGCGTGATACCCGAGCATGAGGGAGGCCGGGAATGGCCAGGGCTGGCTGCCGAGGTACTCAACATCGTCCGGGGCCGACCCGACGACGACGCCGGACTCCTCGTGCACCTCGCGCCGCACTGCTGCCTCGGCAGACTCGCCCGGGTCGACGAAACCGGCCAGAGTCGAGAACCAGCCTTCCTGCCAGCGTCCCTGCCGCCCCAGCAGTGCCCGATCCTGCTCGTCTCGCACGAGCACGATGATCGCCGGATCGGTACGAGGGAAGTGCTGGCTGTCGCACGAGGCACAGTGGCGAGCCCAACCCGCCTGGCGGGTCAGGGTCAGCGCCCCGCACCGGGGGCAGCGCTGATGGCCGGAGCGCCAGTTGTCCAGTGCCACCGCCGTCACCAGCAGGCCAGCGTCACGGTCGTCGAGTTCTGCACCGATAGTCCGAAGCTCACCCCATTCCAGGTGACCGTGGCACTCCCGTTCGGGGACATGCTCGACGAAGTAGGCGATGTCATCGCCATCCACGCCAAGGAAGGTGACGTCCTCCGGTGCCGCGTCCGTCTCGACCACCGACCGCATGCCGAGAGAGATCGCTCCGCCATCGCTCACGATGGGAGCCCCTCCAGCGTTCACGCACATCAGACGCGACGCAGGGTCGCTGCGGCGAGCTGACATCCACTCCTGGTCGCTTCGGCGCTCGCCGGCATGATCCACACCGGAGCGCGCGAGCATCAATGTGTCGAGGAGGGTCATGACCCGCGAGCCTAACGGCGTGCTCACGCCCGTGCATGACACGATGACGTCACCAGCCGCCACTTCCTCGGGAACCCCTCGTGAACGTCTTCATCCGCCAGCTGACCGGCATCCGCTTCGTCGCCGCCGCCTGGGTCCTGCTCTACCACTTGCAGGGACCGCTCAATCAGCTCGGCCTGCTCTTCACCGGATTCGCGGACGTGCTGCGCGTTGGTCGACTCGGCGTCGACCTGTTCTTCGCCCTCTCCGGCTTCATCCTCACTCACACCTACCTGCGACGACTTGGTCCCGCCCTGCGCGCACGAGGGTCCCTGGACTTCTGGTGGCTGCGCCTGGCCCGCATCTACCCGGTCCACCTGCTCATGCTGTTCATCGCCGGTGGCGCCGTCATCGCCCAGGCGAAGGTCACCGGCGACGCGCTCGACCGGGACTGGCTGAACCCGCTCGACTTCGCCAAGAACCTGCTCCTGATTCAGGAATGGGGTCCGGAACCGCAACGAGGCTGGAACTTCGTCGCCTGGTCACTGTCGATGGAGTGGCTTGCCTACCTGATCTTCCCGCTGCTCGTGCTGCTGCTGTGGTTCCTGCATCGACGGGTGCCCACCATCGTCCTGGCCCTCGCGTGGGTGGCTACCCTGACGCCCCTGGTGATCTACGGACTCTCGACGACCGATCCCTACTACACCGACAACTGGGGCTCGACGTTCCGTGTCCTCACCGAGTTCACAGCCGGCGCTATCACCTATCTGGTGATCGTCCGACTGCTCCCCGACGACGCGCTGGGCGGCACTCCACGGCCGAGCGTCGAGCGAGTTGCATCCATGCTGGCCGTGGCATTGCCAGTCCTGGTCATCGCCGGGGCGATCTTCCTCGGTCAGTGGGGACCCGCCCAGGCCGGCGAGATCAGCCTCGACGGTGACGTCGAGCCACTTCCCCCCTACTACCACCTGCTGCTGGTGCCTCTCCTCATCGCGTGGATCGGAGCATTGGCCCTTTCGCGACGAGGCCTGTCCCGATTCCTGTCAACCCGGGCTCTTGTGCTCGGTGGCTTCATCTCGTACTCGCTCTACATGACCCACCTGGTCTGGTTCGGACTCTGGCGTGCTGGCCTCAGAGCCGTTGGGATCGACGGTGGTGCGCTCTACGCCGCAGCTGTCATCGGGCTGGTGGCAGGGGCCTTGATCATCGCGTGGCTGATGTGGAAGTTCGTCGAGGAACCGGCACGCGAGTGGCTGCGCGCCCGCGTGGGTGTCCGTCCTCGTCCGACCGAGGAGGCCGGCGAGCAGATCGCGGTCGCAGAGAATGCCGGTGACAGCGCCGCTCCCGTCGATGTGGAGACATCTCCGCTGGATCCCTTCGACGCTCAGGAGCGGGATCCCGACGCACGTCGGTGACGGACACGTACCGATTCGTCGGTGACCCCGACGAATCGGCTCAGGGAAGCAGCACCGCGGGATCGGTCTTCGGCCTCAGGATCTCTCCCGTGGCGATGATGAGGAAGGCCGCCGCCACCTGATCGACCGGCACACCCGCGAGCTGCGCCCACGCAAGCCGATAGACAGCAAGTTGCACCGGATCGACGCCGTGTCCTGACCCCGTCTTCCAGTCGACCACCTCGAACACCGACCCCGGTGGGGAATCGTGCTCGGCGGCGAAGACCGCATCGATGCGGCCGCGCACGACGCGCCCCCCGAGGACGAGGGCGAACGGCACCTCAATCCCCACCGGAACCCGATCGGCGTAGGGGCTTCGCTCGAAGGCCTCCTTGAGGTCCGCCAGCATCTGGTCGCTGGTGATCTCCTCATCGGCAGCGCCGGGCAGATCCTCAGGATCCAGCAGAGACTGCTGGCCGAACCTCGTCTCGACCCATGCATGGAACTCTGTGCCGCGCCGGGCGGCCCGGCTGGGCTGACGAGGCATCGGGCGGGCGATCTCGCGGGCGGCCGCCCCCGGATCGGCCAGCGCCTGCATCAGCGAGGTGACCGAGACCGAATCCGGCAGCCGAACGACGTGATCCTCGGATCGCCGCTCACGCGCCTCCAGGAGCAGCGCGGCCGCCTGCTCATCCCACTCGGCAATGCGATGCGCGGCAGACCCCGGCGGGGCCGAGATCACGCCGGGGAGCTCAGCCTGCAGGGGTGATGCGACTCGCATCCGATCGGCGACGTCCCGAAGGCGGGCGACGTACGCAGCATCGACGGGCGCCGGCCACAGGTGCGGTGCGGCCGCCCGATGGGCCTGAGGATTGTGGGCATCGTCGGCAGGCGCCGGAGCCCACTGCACGATCTGCCCGAGTCCGTCGACGCACGCCTCGTGGACGGTGCGAAGGAATCGGGCGGGCCCGCGGGGCTCCTTCTGGGTCGGCCCCCACCAGTGCCCGGACACCGCCAGGCCACGCTCCGCACGCGTGAAGGCGACATACGCGAGACGGTCGTTCTCCAGCTCGTTCACCTCGCCGAGCACCTCCGCGTAGGCATCCATGTGCTTGGCGCGCGGTGGCTCGCCCTCGACCGGAAAAGCAGCGAGCGCTGCCGTGGCATCAGAGCGCAATGGCCACGGCACCACCTTGGGGCTCTTCGGCCACTGTGAGCGCCCGACTCCCCCGGGGAAGGCCTTCTCGGACACGAAGGGCACGAAGACGTAGGGGTACTCCAGGCCCTTGGATTTGTGGACCGTCAGCAGATTCACGGCATCGGCCGGGCCGCCCACCTCGAACTCGAGGTCGATGTCGAACCGCTCGGCATCACGAAGCCGGGACAGGAACGCACCGAGGCTGACGCGGCCATCGATGTCAGTGAACTCGGCGGCCAGATCGATCAGCGCATGAAGAGCGTGAATCTGCTGGGCCGACCGATCATCCCCGGCGAGGGCAGCCTCGACCTCCAGTCCGGTCACCCGCATCACCCGCAGGAGGAGATCCGGCAGGGCGTCGCTCACATGCCGACGCAGCTGTGCGATCTCCGCCGCCATCGACGCGAAGCGCTCGAGGGCTTCGGGCGAGTAGCAGTCAGCATCGCCCAGGTCGGAGAGTGCCTCGGACAAGGACACCGCCTCCACGACGTCCGTTCCGGCGACCGCGTCGTCCAGCGCCGACGCAAGATCAGCGTGGTCGGTGCGGGAACGTCCACCGGAAAGCTCGGCAGCACGCTCGCCGAGTGCTGCCAGATCACGCGCACCCAATCGCCACCGAGGTCCAGCCGCGAGACGGACGAACGATGGATTCGCACATGGGTCGTGCAGGACCTCGAGCATCGATCGCAGATCGATCACGGCCGGCTGGGCCATCAGGGCTGATGCCCCGACCAGCTGGGTCGGAATGCCTCTGCGCCGCAGCGCCTCATCGACGGTCACCAGGTCACGTGAGGTGGCCGCGAGCACCGCGATGTCGGACCAGGCAACCCGCCCGCGATCGTGAGTCGCTGCGATCTCGCCCACGAGCCAATCGACCTCGTCCGCATGCGTCTCGAACAGGGCACACGACACGGCACCCGGTCCCTTGCCGTTGTCACCGGCCCCGAGGGGTTGCACGCCGGCATGCACGGTGCGCAGGCGTTCGGAGGCCCGATTGGCGACCTGCAGGATCGTTGGACCCGATCGGCGGTTCATCGAGAGCGCGAACCGACCCGAGCGTCGCCCGTCGGCCGGGAAGTGGTCGGGGAAGTTCTCGATATTGTCGACGCTCGCCCCCCGCCAGCCGTAGATCGCCTGACAGGGATCGCCTACGGCCAGCACCGGATGCGCCCCGCCGAAGATGCACTGCAGCATGATCCGCTGGGCTATCGAGGTGTCCTGGTACTCATCGAGCAGGACGACTGCGTACCGGGCACGGAGATCGGCGACCACCTCGGGGAAGCGTGTCACGATCTGGCTGGCCAGGCGGATCTGATCTGAGAAGTCGATCACCTCGCGCGATGCCTTGTCAGCACGCCACTCGAGGACGAGATCGGCCATGACTGCACGGACGGACGACGTCGCCAGCATCTCTCGGCCGATGGCCTGGAGGGGCTTCTCCAGCTCATAGGCGTGAAGGGTGTCGGCCAGCGCGTCGTCGAACCGACGCAGCTGCTCCGGTGCGATTGCCAGTTCGGTGAGCTCATCATCGAGACGCAGCAGGTCGGACGTCAGCGTCACAGGGTCCTTGGCCAGGCCAGCCAACGGCGCCGTCGATCGACACACCAGTCGATAGGCGTACTGGCGTCGTGCCTCGTCCGTGAGCACCACCGGATTCGGCTCGCGCCCGATTCGGATCCCGTGCTCGGCCAGGATTCGGGCTGCGAACGCGTGGTAGGTGAGGACCTGCGGCTCCCCCAGGGGTTCGTGATCGTCGGCGCTGTCAGCGACCAGACCTGCACCCACCAGCCGGGTGACCGATGACCGCATCGAGGTCAGCAGCTGGCCCGCGGCCTTGGTCGTGAAGGTGAGTCCCAGAACCGCATCCGGGGGGACGTGGCCGCTGCCGACGAGCCAGGCCACCCGGGCCGCCATCGACGTGGTCTTGCCGGAGCCCGCACCAGCGACGATGACGGCTGGTTCGAGTCCACTCGAGACGACCTCCCATTGCTCGTCCGTGAGGGTGAGCCCCAGGACGTCGTCCAGTTGATCTCGGGCGAGGTCGGTCATGGAGTCACCTGCTCCCCACGAGGCTGGGCCGGACAGGCGGAGGCGTAGGAGCAGTAGGTGCAGCTGCGGCCCGTCGTCGCCACGATCTCGCCAGATCGCAGGATCCCGGCCGCCTCCCCCAGCTTGATCTCGACCCACGTGGGCTCATCGACCGCCGATGTGTCGGCCGGAAGCGGTGGCTGGAACTGCACCTTGGCATCGGTGGATCCGCGTCCGGCGTCAAGGCGCAACTGGACCAGGGCGGCACCACCGACCTCTCGGGGAGCCTCTCCCGCCTCATCCATGTCGGACACGACGCCTCGCTGCAGCAGGAGCTGATAGATGCCCAACTGCCCGTGCTCGGGCAGGTCCTTCGTGGGGACGGCCGTTCGCATGTTCTTCAGATCGATGGCCACCAGTCGACCTTCGTCGTCGCGCTCCACGCGGTCGATGAATCCGCTGAGCGCCACCACATCGCTGGCACCCGATGGAGTGGTGACGGGCACCTCGACGCGGACCGGTGTCTCCGTGCCCAGCAGCTGGCGCTCGGCCGACTGGTGGTAGCCGAGGAATCGCGCCAGGGCCGCCTTGGCCTGGGCGCGTTCGGCTGACGACTGCCAGCGTGCATCGAACCGAAGCTCGGACCAGACCCGATCCAGCTCACTCTCCATGGCAGGCAGGTCCGCCGGGACCTGACCCTGGGCGACGAAGTCCGCGATGGCGTGCACGATGCTGCCGAAGCTCGTGGACGTGCCGCGAACCGTCTCGGCATGGACCTCGCGCTCGAGGAACCACGTGAGGGGGCAGCCCAGGACCGTGTCGAGGGAGCTCCCGGACAACCGAACCGGCAGGTCGGGATCCCGAAGCGGGCGGACATTGACCGTGGACTCACGCATGCCCCACCACGTGCTCGGATCGGCCAGGGGAACCAACGGGCGGTCGCGATCATCGCGTTGAGCGGCGAGCGCAGCAAGGCGCTGAATGGCTGCCTCTTGCAGGACCTCACTCGAGGTCGGATCGAGAGCGACCGCACGCCACTCGGCGACCAGACCGTCGAGGGAAGCCTGATGGGCGGGGCGGCCAGCCGTCGGATGCGGCCGGTCCAGGTTCAGGGCGGCGCGCAGATCATCGAGGAATCGACTCGGGCGATCGCCGGCATCGTCAGCCGAATCGACCGCGGAAAGGTGCAGCTGGCGCCGCGCTCGTGTGCAGGCGACGAACAGCAGTCGGCGCTCCTCGGCGAGCAGGTCCGACGGTCGCGACCCACTGCCTATGCCCTGGGCGGTGAGCTCCTCCGCTCGCAGGGTCGATCCCCGGGCTCGCAGATCCGGCCACGTGCCCTCCTGGATGCCGACGACCCAGACTTCATCCCACTCCAGGCCCTTCGCGCGGTGCGCCGTGAGGATGCGCACGGCGTCGGCGCGCACCCCACGATCGGCGATCGACTCAGCCGGAATCTGCTGATCACTCAGCGAATCGAGGAACATCCGGACGCCGAGGAAGCCTGGATAGCGGCCAGCGAGTCGTGAGGCGGCGTCGAACAGCGCCATGATCGCATCGAGATCGTGATCGGCAGAGCGATTGCCTGCGAGCGCAGCGGCCCGCAGCCGCTCGGGCCAACCATGAGCATGACGCCCGCCCGACCAGAGCGTCCACAGCACCTCCTCCGGGCCAGCACCTGCCTGAACCTGTGCGTGTGCCTGGGTGAGCAGTCCGGCGAGTCGCTGGACGGCGACCGAGGCCTCATCGTCGGGCGGAAGTCCCGGATCCCCAGGCACCTGGCCCAAGACGGGGGAGAGAACCAGATCGCGGATGAGCTGGTCGGAGGAGGGTGCCGCGTGACCGGCCCGATGGTGGGCCGCACGCAGAGCACGACCGAGCCGTCGGACGTCTCCCGCCGTGAGGCCCACCATCGGCCCCGTCAGCACATCGAGCACCTGCGCCGGGGACGCGTGCCCCGGATGGGCCGCCAGATCGAGGACGCCGAGCAGGGTCGCGACGGCCGGCTCCTGCCGAAGCGGGATCTCGTCCGATGCCACGACGACCGGAATCCCCGCGGCATGCAGCGCCCGCTGAACCGCCGGAATCTCGGATCCCGAGCGGACGAGGACGGCGATTTCACGCCAGGCCACTCGACGCCGCACATGCGCCTGTCGGATCTCCCGCGCGACGTGGGCCGCCTGGGACCCGCGATCGGCATAGGTGCGCAAGGAGATGAGGTCGTCGGTCGGCTCCTGATCGGTCTGCCCACCGGCCGGATGGCACGTCGGTGACCGATGCGCTCGCATGACCTCGACCGACAGACCCGCGGGGATGCGGTCACCCAGGACAGCGGCGGCCGCTGCACGAATGCGAGGACCGAACCGACGTGCGGTGCCCAGGACGGCGACCGGTGCCGGCTCGCCACGATCCGTGCGGAAGGTCTCCGAGAAGCGCACAATGCCGCCGACGTCAGCCCCTCGAAAACCATAGATCGCCTGATCGGGATCCCCCACCGCCACAAGAGTGGTGTCAGGACCGGCCAGGGCCTTGAGCAAGGCGACCTGGAGCGGATCGGTGTCCTGGTATTCGTCGACATAGATCGCTCGATAGCGCGCTCGCAGCGACCGCTGCACGTTCGGCTCGTGAGCGCGGATCACCGCCTGAACGAGCAGCTCGCCATAGTCGAGGACGTTCTCCAGGGCCATCACCTCCTGCTCCTGTTGAGCAAGCTGGCCGATGGCCACCCAGGCCGGACGTTCGGCCTGCTGCCCCACGCGGCGCAGTGCCGGGCCGTCGAGACCCATCTCGCGTGCTCGCGCAAGGACGGCACGCACCTCATTCGCCAACCCCAGGGTGGGCAGGGCACCGACCAGGTCCTCCGGCCAGTGGACCGTCCCGTCGACCACCGCGCCCCGAAGCAACTCCCGGATCCGGACGTCCTCCTCGGCTCCGGACATCAGGCGGGGGACGGAGAGGTAGTCGTCCTCGGTCGCGGTCTGCTGGAGAAGCCCGTAGGCGAAGGAGTGGAAGGTCGCAATCGTCGGGATGATGCCGCCGCCCACCCTGGCGGTGACGCGATCACGGAGGTCGAGGGCCGCCTTGCGTCCGAACGTCAGGGCCAGGACGGAACCCGCGGGCAGCGGATCAGTCGGATCCGACAGTCGGGCATGGATCGCCTCGACGATCGTCGTCGTCTTGCCCGTGCCAGGCCCGGCGAGGACCAGCAATGGGCCTCGGTCATGCGCCACCACGGCTGCCTGATCTTCGTCGAGGGCAGGCGCCGGCGACGGGGGAGCCGCCGAGAGGTCCAACTGCCAAGACATAGGCCATGGATACCACCCGGGTGCGACATCCTCGAGACCGTGTCTGGGACCATCGTGTTCGTGACACCCGACGTTCCTGCCGCGAAAGCACCTGTGGCGCCGCCGGACACCGTGGATGTTCCCGCCACGGCGGTCATCGAGGACCAGCGAATGCCCCGTCGGGTGCGACGTCCCCTGGATCTGGCTCGTTTCCTGCTCTCACTGGCGATCACGGCGGGAATCGTCCTCATCGCCTACTTCGCCACCGACACGGCGGCGGGACTCGACAGCGACATCGTCAGCGGCGCATCCCTCCTGCCGTCGTGGAGCGTCCTGCTGCTGAACATCGTCGGTGGCATCGGCACGCTCGGCCTGCCCATCGCCGTCGCCGTGGCCATGGTTGTCCGCCGACGCATGCGTCAGCTCTTCGACGCTCTGGTCGCCCTGTTCATCGGCATCGTCGTCCTGATGGCCGTCGCCTTCGGCATCTCGGCACTGGACGCCCCAGCGCTGCTGCTGGCCCTCGCCGGGTCCACGAACGCAACGGCCGCGACCACCGCGCCTATCCTCGGCGGCCTCGTCGCCTTCGTCACCGTGGCGCGGACCATGGGACGTCGTCCCTGGAACCTCCTGACCATCGTCGTCATCGGCTCGCTGATCGTCGTCAACCTCCTCAGCGGCGGCATCACCTTCGCCGGAGTCGGCATCTCCGTGATGATCGGATGGGCAGTCGGGCTGCTCACCCGCTACATCGCCGGCACGCCCACGACGCGACCGAGCGGTCTGGAGGTCGCCACGGCCCTGGACCGAGCCGGGCTGCCGGTGACCGTGCTGCAGGCCCGCGAGTCCACCACTCGCGGCCGGCGGTACCTGGCCACTTCACGGGCCGGCGGACAGTTCCTAGTCACCGTCCTCGACCGTGACCTTGAGGGGGCCGGGCTGGCGAACGCCATCTGGACAAGCCTTCGACTTCGGGATGACTCCACCGCCGGGGCATTCAACATGCGCCGTGCCATGGACCACTCCGCCCTGCTGTCCTACGCGGCCCAGGCTGCCGGTGCTCCCGTGCCCCGACTGCTTCTCGCAACCGAGGTCGGGCCGGACTCAGTCCTGCTGGCCCACGAGCACATCGACGGGGTCCGGTTCAGCGATCTCGACGAGGTCACCGATGACGACCTCACGGGTGCGTGGCGTGCCCTTCGCACCCTGCACGAGAACCAGATGACCCATCGATCGCTGTCGGCCGAGCACCTGATCCGGGCCGATGACGGCACCGTCTGGCTGGTCGGTGGCGAGGCAGGCAGCATCGCCTCGAGCGATGTCGCCCAGCGAATCGACACTGCCGAACTCCTCGCCACGCTCACGCTCCTCACGGATGTGGACCGATCGGTCACGACCGGCCGCCTGACTCTTGGCGCCGAGGGCCTGAGTCGCGCACTGCCTGCCCTGCAGCCTGTGGCGCTCTCCGGACCGACTCGGCGTCTGGTGCGCAAGAACAAGGCAGTCATGGTGAGACTGCGGGACGCGCTGGCGGAGATCCGCCCCGGCGCCGATGACGAGCAGATCAACTTCGAGCGGTTCCGGCCCCGCACCCTCGTGATGATCATCGTCGGCACCATCGCCGGCTACGTCCTGATCTCCCAGCTCGCCCAGGTAGACCTTGTCGGCCTGCTGCGCACGGCGAACTGGTGGTGGATGGCCGCGGCCGTGGCGTTCGCGATCATCACCTACTTCGGTGCCGCATGGTCACTGTCCGGATTCGTGCCTGAACGGCTCAAGCTCCACCGCACGATCATGGCTCAGGTCGCCGGTGACTTCGCCACCCTGGTCTCACCGCCCACGCTCGGTGCCATCGCCATCAATGTCCGCTTCCTGCAGAAGGCCGGCCTGCATCCGGCCCTCGCCGGCGCGAGCGTGGGCGTGTCCCAGGTCATGGCGTTCGTCTTCCACATCATCCTGCTGACCCTGTTCGGCATCGCCGCTGGCACTCAGACGGATCTCACCTTCGATCCCCCACGTGTCGCCGTGGTCATCGTGGTCGGCGTCCTGATCCTTCTCCTCGCACTCCTCGCGGTTCCTGCCGTTCGACGCCTGATCGCCAAGCGCATCGGCCCCCTGTTGAAGGAGGTGGTTCCCCGGTTGATCACCGTGGCGCAACGGCCGCTGAAGCTGCTGGAGGGCATCGGCGGGATCCTGCTTCTCAACCTCGCCTATATCGGAGTCCTCTACGCCTGCGTGGCGGCATTCGACGGAAGCATGAGCATCGCGGTCATCGGTGTCGTCTACCTTGCAGGTGCCACGATCGGTCAGGCTGCACCCACCCCCGGTGGCCTGGGCGCCGTCGAGGCGGCGCTCGCCGCGGGACTCACCGCCGGCGGCCTCGATGCCGGCCTCGCCGTGTCGGCGGTGCTGCTCTACCGCCTGATCACCTTCTGGATCCCGACGATTCCCGGCTACTGGGCCTTCAACTACCTGACCAAGAAGGGTGCCCTCTGACCGAGCCCGATGTGCAGTCCGGTCGAAAGTTCGACAGACTCCGCCCATGAGCGATGTGAAGATCACCCCCCTGACCGATGGTCCCCTCGAGGTCGACGGCGAGGTCAGCATCGTTGCACCCGACGGCACTGTTCTTCGCGAGACTTCCAAGGCGTACCTGTGCCGCTGTGGCCACTCGAAGTCGAAGCCGTTCTGCGACGGCAGTCACAAGCGTGAGGGCTGGACCGAGGCGAGCGACTAGGTCGCCATCAGCATCACACGCTGAGGGATTCCGCCGGAGGACAGAGGTCCGGCCGGCGATCGTCGACCAAGCGCGATGTCGAACGACGCCGTCACGGCGGGAGCCCCGCCCCACGGAGATCGGGCGTAGCCTCGATCACACCGACGGTGGGGACATCACCAGGGTCAGTAGGTGGGCTTGTCCGGCTCCACCTGCAAGATCCACTGGAGGATGCCCCCGCCGACGTGGACAGCATCGGCGTAACCTGCCCCCTTGACTACGGCGAGTGCCTCAGCCGAACGGCCGCCCACCTTGCAGTGCAGGACGATGCGCCTGTCATTCGGCAGTCTCTCCAGCGCCGATCCGTCGAGGAACTCACCCTTCGGGATGAGGACCGCACCATCGATGCTCACGATCTCGAACTCGTTCGGCTCACGGACGTCGATGAGGATGAAGTCGTCATCCCCGGCCGTGCGAGCATCCAGCATGTCCTTGAGCTGCAGCACGGTGATGGTCGAGCCCATTGCCGCCTCTGCTGCCTCATCCGAGATGGTTCCGCAGAACGCCTCGTAGTCGATGAGCTCGGTGACGGTGGGGTTCTCGCCGCAGACGGCGCAGTTGGGATCCTTGCGGATCCTCACCTGCCGATACGTCATCTCCAGTGCGTCGTAGATCATCAGTCGACCCAGCAGGGTGTCACCGATGCCGGTGATGAGCTTGATGGCCTCGTTGACCTGGATGGAGCCGATGGATGCACACAGGACTCCAAGCACGCCACCCTCGGCGCAGGACGGCACCATTCCGGGCGGCGGAGGCTCGGGATACAGGCACCGATAGCACGGGCCGTGCTCGGACCAGAACACGGAGGCCTGGCCGTCGAATCGATAGATGGAGCCCCACACATAGGGCTTGCCCAGCAGCACGCACGCGTCGTTGACCAGGTAGCGCGTGGCGAAGTTGTCGGTGCCGTCGACGATGAGGTCGTACTGACTGAACAGTTCCATCACGTTCGACGAGTCGAGTCGCTCCGAATGCAGATTGACCCGGACCAGCGGGTTGATCTCGAGGACCGAATCGCGCGCGCTCTCCGCCTTGGGCCGACCGATGTCGCTCTGCCCGTGGATGATCTGGCGCTGAAGGTTCGATTCGTCGACGACATCGAACTCGACGATGCCGAGGGTACCGACGCCGGCTGCCGCGAGATACATCAGCGATGGGCTGCCGAGGCCACCTGCCCCGACGCAGAGCACCTTGGCGTTCTTGAGGCGCTTCTGCCCGGCCATGCCGATGTCGGGGATGATCAGATGGCGGCTGTAACGGCGGACTTCGTCAATCGTGAGTTCGTCGGCAGGTTCGGCAAGGGCCGGCAGGCTCACGAGTACTCCTCGAATGCAGAATGCAGAAGGTCGACTCTTAGGCTAAACGCCCCCTGAAAAACGTTCACACCGGCACCCCGCCTGAAAGCCCCTTGCCGATTCGTAATGCCACCTGACACCGAAGACACAACCGCCGGGACCTTTGGGATCAATCTCCAGAACCCCGGACGACCGAGCAACGGTTCTCATATCTCTCACATATGGGCACGAGGAGGCGCCCCTCTGGGGCCGTAACGACAGTTGCCTCTGGGAACCAAGCCCGAAGAGGCACCAGCAGACTACGCACGCGAGCCCGCGACAGGAATCGATCGTTGTCGTATATCGACGTCGGCTGGACGAAACCACGCACTTCAAAACTCTGGAAGTCACCTGTGGCGGCACGTGCCAGACTGCGGTACTGCTTTCGACCGAGACGCGCAGACAACGGATCAAAGCCCACAGCCAACTCGAACCGCCGCGGCGTCACCGATTCGAGGCCCGCATTCCGGGCCTGGTCGATGGCTACGACTTCAATGGGCACCACCACGGTCTGTCTACCATCGGACAGCAGGACTGCTGCCTGATCTGATCCCGCTACCGCTTCTGCCCGGGTGAGCGCGGCGGCTCCCACTCCCGGTGCCGTCCACTGGGTAGGCCCACCCCCGGGCCCAACAGAGAGTGTTGGAGCGCTCGGAATCCGCGGTGGCATCGGTGCGTACTCGGTCCGGATGCGGTCGGATGGAACAACGGGCGACGCAGCGGATGGTGCACTGCTCCCCGCTTGGTTGACCGCCACGACCGAGGCCGACACTGGCTTTCCGTTCGGCAGCCCGGTGACCACACATGAGCCCGAGGAGTCCGGAATCGTGCATCCGTCCTGAGTGCCTTCAATACTGACTTCAAGAGTGGATGTGGATCCACCCCCTCCCGGTTTGGCGTACACGGTCACCGTCTCGTTGCCCGGGACAACCTTCACCTCCGCCGGCGGTGCGGGAATACCCACAGCCACGCTCGTGGTAGGTGCCAGAGCGGCATCACTCTCACCCGCCTCGTTACGTGATTCGGCAGTCACCGTGTACTCAATGCCGTCTTCGAGATCACGAATTGTGCAGGACGTCAAAGGAGGTTCAAAGGTGCACGACTGCCCACCGGGCTCGGACGTGATCGTGGTGGAATCGGGCTTGCCACCCCCGCCTCGAGACACGTCGACTGTGACGTCACTCTTGCCCACCTCAACGTCCACTCCCGCAGGAGGTTCTGGTGACTCTTCGGTATGCGGGCGATCATTCTCTGAATCGCTCTTGCGACCAGATGGCGCCACGCCATCCGATACGGGTCCCGCGACAGACTGTCCCGCACCGTTTGCGGCCGTCACCGCAAATCGGTACTCCACTCCCTGATCAAGACCTTCCACCACGCAGGAGCGCGCTGGGGTATCGACACGACAGGTCCGGTCGCCAGGCTGGGCCGTGACCGTGAAATGAGTAGGGACGCCACCTCCAGATCCCGGCCGCACTGTGACGTGAACCGACTCCTCCATGGCTTCGACCTCAGGCGCTAGCGGAACGGCTGGCGCCCCAACAATCGGCGGTTGCTCAGTCGTGGAACAGCCCGCATCGAGAATTGGCTGGCCAGCTGGCCAGTTGAGGCCATCAAAGCCGGGGAAGGACGGGATGATGTCGCCCCATTTTGCTTGGGGAAAGACAGGACCGGTGTGGTCGCCATGGCCCCCCGAGACCACCGCCGCCATATCCACAGTGATTACGGTGTACGGATTGGTCTTGCTGCTCGTGGCGTGGCAGAGGGTCACCTTGCCGTCACTGGGCTTGGGAGGAGCGCTTGCCTCCAGGTTGTTTGCGCAGATGATCGTCTTGCCGGTCGAAGGCAGGGAACTGCCTGGCGCCGGCGATAGGTACGGCGTCCACGTCAGGCCGTCTGCGGATTCCTGCAGGACGGCGCTTGTGGACCAAGCACCTCCCTTCGACCCTTTCGGTCGAGCCTCGGTGGGCACGGAATCCGTCCCGAGGTCTGCGATCCAGCATTCTTGGCCGTATCCCAGTGACTCCCATGTCTCGGGCTCGCTGTAGTCAGGCCCCGGATTCTTCGGCGCCAGTGAACCCGTTGGATCTGCTATCGCTATCACCTGCAGCGGCAGATGAGACTTCGGCCCGGCTATGTCGATCTCACCTGTTCGCGGGTTCGACTTCACTGTGACGTCATCCGGATGCAGGGGGCGCTCGGGGCTGGCACTCTCAGCCTCATACCCGTGCTCAGACTCGGCAGTTGATGAGTTGTCCCCCTCGGCCTCCTCCTCTGCGGAAACTGCCTGTGCTGCGATGGACGCAGTGGCGACACCCCCACCTGCCAGTTCGCCATTGACCTGGATGATGTGTTCGCCCAATTCCATCGTCGCGGGGGTCGTGACGGTCGTCTTGAAGTCGCCTTTGTCATTGACCTTGGCCTCGCCAACCTTTGTCGGCGTCGATGCCATGTAGATCTGAACCGTTGACTCGGGGAGATAGCCACCACCGCTGATGTCGATCTTCGCCCCAGGTACGAATTGAAATGTTGGACCATTCGCCAAGGGGACGATGCCCCCGTTGAGTCCAAGTGCCGCCAAGTCCACGCGAAACAGGCTGGTGGTGAAGGCAAGTCCGGAACCACCCGGGAATTCGGTCATGTCAGGTGAAACGACCACTGTGCGGACCAAGAACCTGGTCTGGCCGGGTAGCAAATCCACTCCCGGGGGAATGTAGTCGAGGGATACCGGGGTTGACGGAGCATCCCCCGCACCGCTACCCGCGCCCGGGTCACGGGTGAAGGTGACCGTGTAGCTCTTGGTCGTCGTGCCATCCTCAGCGGTCACGACCACCGCAATCGCGTTGGCACCGACGCTCAACGCCAGCGCCCCGGATGCTGAACCACTCGTCACCGAAGCACCCGCGACTGTCACCGCAGCACCCGGATCCGAGACCGTAGGAGTCAACGTCACCGACGACGTCGCAAAAGGAACCGACACCGCATAAGACGTACTTCCCGACGAGAATGACGGACTCAGAGATCCATCACTCACCACCAGCCCCGACAAATTGGCATCCGTCGCCGGCACGGCCCGCGTGACGGTGACCGTGTAGCTCTTGATCGTCGTGCCATCCTCGGCGGTCACGACCACCGCAATCGCGTTGGCTCCAACGCTCAACGCCTGCGCCCCCGATGCCGAACCGCTCGTCACCGACGACCCTGCCACCGTCACCGAAGCCTGCCCATCCGACGTTGTGGGCGTCAAAGTCACCGACGACGTCGCAAACGGAACCGACACCGCATAGGACGTCGTCCCCGACGAGAAGGACGGACTCAAAGATCCATCACTCACCACAAGCCCCGACAAATTGGCATCGGTCGAGGCAAGGCTGTAGGTGATGACGACCTGCGCCACGGTGGATGAGTTGGCCGAC
>Ga0181563_10000108_pt1 | contig 69962 bp, 64 predicted proteins | sample 011ome_25_FD_133759 | JGI IMG/M metagenome (GOLD analysis project Ga0181563, IMG submission 133759) | Coastal salt marsh microbial communities from the Groves Creek Marsh, Skidaway Island, Georgia - 011512CT metaG (megahit assembly) | ecosystem: Environmental > Aquatic > Marine > Intertidal...
AAATCGATATGGATTATTCAAATTTAGAAGCTGACTACATTAAAAACGCTGGAATTTCCTTGGACTACTCAGACTTTTCTGTTGGTGAACTAGAATCTTTTACCCTCAATGCAGACTATAGTCATATCGACCTAGGCAAAGCCATCAAAGGAAGTTATGATCTAGACTACGGAGGACTATCCATCGAAGCGATTAATATTTTAGAAGGTGATAGTGATTATACTGACATCAGAGTTGATCTTCTTGGAAAAGCAGCCAATTTAAGTGCTGATTACGGCAAAATTACCATTGGATTGGTGTCAGATGCATTAGAATCCTTAACCATTGACACTGATTATACAGGAATTAAAATTGGATACGCAGAGAGTTCTAATTTCAATTTTGAAATCAATTCCAAATACACCGATGTAGAAGGTATTAACGACGATTTATTTAATCTGGATTACAGAAATGAAAAATCGAGCTCTAAACACCTCAAAGGAAGTTTTGGAAGATCAGCTACTGATCATTCAATCAACATCAATTCCTCTTATGGTCATATCAAATTCAGAAAAAAATTCAATTAATATTAAATAATAGATCATGAAAAAAAAAGTCATACTTATTGCAATAGCCTTAATTAGTATTCCGACGCAAGCACAATGGGGTAAAAAAATCAGAGGTAATGGAGATACGACTACCATCATTAGAAATGTCGGAGATTACGACGGTGTTAAGATTTCAGGCTTCTTTGATGCAACTCTAGTACGCGGAACAGAAGGTAGTATTGAACTCAAGGGAGAGTCTAATCTATTAGAAAACATCGAGGTTTTTGTTGACAATGGTACTCTTACGGTTAAAACAAAACGATTAATCGAGCTCATTCCTTCTAGAAAAACTCCAATTTTAGTTACAATTCCAGTAAAAGAAATCAATGGAATGACCCTTTCTGGATCTGGTAGTATTACAAGTAAATTCCGTTTGGAGAGTCCAAAATTCAAAACTACGCTATCTGGATCAGGGGATATTTACGCAGCCGTAGATACCACAGAATTAGATGTTACAATTGCAGGTTCAGGAGATATAGAGCTTCAAGTTAGTGCATCTGAAATCGATGTTACAATTTCTGGTTCTGGTGAAACAACTCTAGAGGGAAGCACTCAGAGCATCGATGTCAATATTTCAGGATCTGGTGACGTTCACGCCTTTAATTTAGATGCAAAAACTGCTGATATCAATATTTCTGGATCTGCTGATGCTGAAGTAAGTGTTTCAGGCAATCTTCAAGTGAGAATTGCTGGATCAGGTGATGTACACTACAAAGGAAATCCAAAAGTAAATTCAAAAATTATTGGATCTGGTGATTTGATTAAAAACTAATTAGTTGATTAATTTAGAGATAGAGCCTTCTTGTTAACTCTGGTTAACAATAGGGCTCCTATAATAAAGAACAATCCTAAAATTATAATTGCAAACTTGATGTCTCCTGTGATTTGAGCAATCGCTCCATAGATAAAAGTTCCGATAACGATTCCAATTTTTTCTGCTACATCGTAAAAACTAAAATAGGAAGCCGTATCCTCTGTTTCAGGCAATAACTTTGAATAAGTAGATCGCGATAAAGCTTGAATTCCACCCATTACCATCCCTACAAATCCTGCAGCTGTATAAAATTCTGTTGGCGTTTCCATAAAGAAGGCGTATATACAGATACAGATCCAAATAATATTGATGAGTATCAATACTGGAATATTACCGTATCGAGAAGATGCTTTAGCGGTAAGTGTTGCACCGATAATTGCTACCAATTGAATGACTAGCATACTGATAATTAGTCCCGTTGTTCGCATTTCATCAGATCCCCAAGCAATCTTTTCCTCTCCGTAAAAAGCAGCGACAAGCATAATGGTTTGAACAGCCATACCATAAACAAAAAACGCATTGAGAAAACTTTTTAAGCGTGGACTCTCACTGAGCTTCGCATAAACGATTCTCAATTCCTTAATTCCGTTTAAAAGTAAATGTTCTCGTTCTCCCTCTTTTTTATTTCCCTTAGGCATATAGTAAAAGGTATATTGAGAAAATACAATCCACCAAATACCTACAGTCACAAAGGAATAACGCATTGCTTTGACTGCTGCAGGATCAGAAGGCGTATCTTCAATTCCAAACCAGTTTGGATTCATTACCATCGCTAAATCAAAAAGCAAAAGAATTACAGATCCAATATATCCCAAAGAAAAACCTCTAGCACTGATCCAATCTTGTTGATCTTCATTAGCTACATCGGGTAAATAAGAATTACAAAAAGCATAAGAAATCCAAAAGCCAACCAATCCAAAGAAATAACAAGCTAGGCTATAGTAGATATAATCTAGAGAAAACCAATACATGGCAATACAGGATAAGGCCCCTAAATAGGCAAACATTTTTAAAAACATTTTTTTATTTCCTAAGTAGTCTGCTATTCCTGACAGCAGCGGATTTAATAGGGCTACAAAGACAAAAGCAAGCGAAGTAACATAAGAAATTAAAGGTCCTCTAGCTACTTCCATTCCAAATACTTCAACAGACTCAATTCCTGCAGTTCTAAAGAGTACACCGTAAAAAATTGGAAAAATTGCGGTTGTAATTACGAGGTTAAAAACTGAATTTGCCCAGTCATAAAAAGCCCAAGCAAACAATAGCTTCTTATCCCCCTTTGCCAATGTTCTTTCTTTCATATGCCTAAAATAACTAACTTATTTCTATTAAAATGAATTCAAGATATTTATTTTTGGTATGCTTTTTGAAAACGTATTTATATAACTCAAAAATGATGACCATGAAAACAATCGCTTCACTACTCTCTTTAAGTATTATTTTAATGTTTAGCTCCTGTAGAAAAGAAACCTATATTGAAGAAGTGACCCAATTGGGTAAGGTCATCGAAATTACAGCTGACTTTAACGCTGCTAACAACTTTAGTGTTCTCTATGAATTTCCTCAATCAGTTGCTGTATACGAATCGGATGCGATATTTGTGTATCTATTAGAAGATGTTGTCAATGGCAATGAAGATGTTTGGACACTTATTCCACAAAACTTCTTTACGACTAATGGTTTATTGCAATATACTTACAATCATACCTTTTACGATGTATCAATTTTTCTTGACGCCAATTTTGATCTCAATTTACTACCAACTAATTACACTCAAGATCAAGTGTTTCGCATTGTAGTTGTCCCTGCAGAATTTGCAGTCTCTAATCCAGAAAACTACACAGGGCTTATGAATCAATTAGAACTATCCGAATCTGATGTGTTTCAACTCTCAAATTAATTGTAACTTTAGAAATGATAAAATTTAAAGTAATACCCTTAATAATAATTATCAGTGTTGTTCTTATCAGTTCCTGTGAGGCACAACACAAAAACGAACTAAAAAAACCTCTAGTGAAAATCGATAAAGAAAAATTTAAAGCTGAAGATCCTTTGGCTTATAAAGTGCTCTTTGAAGCTGCTACAGAACGTCCATATACTAGTGATTTACTAGACAATACCGAAACAGGTGTTTACGTATGCAAAGCCTGCAAAGCGCCTCTTTTTGTGAGCGATAACAAATTCGATGCAGGTTGTGGCTGGCCTTCATTTGACAGGGAGATAGAAGGTGCTATCACTTACGATGTCGACTATAAAATTGGAGTTCCAAGAATCGAAGAAAAGTGCAGTAATTGCGGAGGTCATTTAGGTCATGTCTTTGACGATGGTCCAAAAGATACTACAGGGAAGCGCCATTGTATCAATGGAATAGCTCTAGAATTCATCCCTTCTGACAAACAATAAACAGCTAAAGTAACTTGTCGGTTTAATCTTAATGATAATATTCTTATCTTTGAGCCCTCTTAATAATCATAGAAAATACACATAATGAGTCAATTTGATGTAATCGTTTTAGGTAGTGGTCCTGGTGGATATGTAACGGCAATTAGAGCCTCTCAACTGGGATTAAAAACTGCTGTAATTGAAAAAGAAAATCTAGGTGGAGTTTGTTTAAACTGGGGATGTATACCTACAAAAGCGCTGTTAAAATCAGCACAAGTGTTTGAATACCTCAATCACGCTAAAGATTACGGACTTAGTGCCGACAATGTCGATAAAGATTTTGACGCAGTAGTTAAAAGATCTAGAGGTGTTGCTGATGGAATGAGCAAAGGAGTTCAATTCTTAATGAAAAAGAACAAGATTACTGTAATCAATGGTTATGGGACACTTCAACCAGGAAAGAAAGTATCTGTTAAAGATGCCCAGGGGAAAGAAACCGTATACGGCGCTGATCACATCATTGTCGCTACTGGTGCTCGTTCAAGAGAGCTTCCTTCACTTCCTCAAGACGGAAAAAAGATTATAGGATACAGAGAAGCGATGACTCTAGAAAAGCAACCTTCAAAACTAGTTGTAGTTGGAAGTGGTGCCATTGGTATTGAATTCGCATACTTCTACAATGCAATGGGAACCGAAGTAACAGTTGTAGAATACTTACCTAATATTGTTCCTGTTGAAGACGAAGAAGTATCTAAACAATTGGAAAAAAGCTTCAAAAAAGCAGGTGTTAAGGTAATGACTTCTTCTGAAGTTACAAAAGTAGATACTTCTGGTAAAGGAGTAAGTGTTACTGTTAAAACGGCAAAAGGAGAAGAAGTAATCAAAGCTGATATAGTGCTTTCTGCTGTTGGTATCAAAACAAATATTGAAAATATCGGACTTGAAAATGTCGGTATTGCTACAGATAGAGACAAGATCTTAGTCAATGACTTCTACCAAACAAATATCCCTGGATATTATGCTATTGGAGATGTTACTCCTGGGCCAGCTTTAGCTCACGTCGCTTCTGCTGAGGGAATTCTCTGTGTTGAGAAAATTGCTAAGATGAATGTTCATCCAATCGATTACGGAAACATTCCAGGTTGTACGTATTGTACTCCTGAAATTGCATCTGTTGGTCTTACTGAAAAACAAGCAAAAGAAAAGGGATACGATATTAAAGTTGGTAAGTTTCCTTTCTCTGCTTCAGGTAAAGCACAAGCAGGTGGAAATTCAGATGGTTTTGTAAAAGTTATTTTTGATGCCAAATACGGTGAATGGTTAGGATGCCATATGATTGGTGCTGGAGTAACCGATATGATTGCAGAAGCTGTTGTTGCAAGAAAATTAGAAACAACCGGTCATGAAATTTTAAAAGCAATTCATCCACACCCAACAATGAGTGAAGCAGTAATGGAAGCAGTTGCAGCTGCTTATGATGAGGTGATTCACTTATAAGAAGAATACTTTAGAAATAATAAAAATAATAAACCCCTCAACTGAGGGGTTTATTGTTTACTTACATTCCAATCAACTCTTTTTGAAGTCGTTTAAACACTAAATAGACCCCATTGGTCCATCCAAATCCATCTTGTACCAGATACTCCCCTCCTCCTGAGAGTTGATCGACATCTACTACATTATACTTTTCGAGCATTTTTCCAGTCTTTTTATAAATAGCTCTATTGGACGCAATCCAACGATTGATTATCTCATTAGCTAAATTGTCAAAACCGTAATTTCTGAGACCAATAACACTTATGTACTGCAGCGGAGCCCATCCGTTTGGAGCATCCCATTGTTGTCCTGTATCTAATGGAGTTGAGACTAAACCACCGTCTTTTAAGAAGTATTCTTCAATGACCTTTGCACAAGCCTTGGCTTGCTTTTTAGTAGCGCATCTAAAATAAAGAGGAAATAAGCCAGCTAAGGATCGGACCCCAGTGTGTTTCTCATCTACAAAATTGATATCGTTAAAATAGTTTTGTTCAGGATTCCAAAATAAATTTTGAATGGCTTCTTCCCTTTTAGAAGCCCTGTTGTACCAGATTTCAGACTTTTGCTTCTCATCTCTATAATCATAGGCTCGAGCAATAGTTCGCTCAAGATACAACAGCAAACAATTGAGGTCAACAGGAAGTATGTTTAAAGTATTAATTGATCCCAAATCCATTGGGTCTTTAAACCAACGACAACTGAAATCCCATCCCGATTCACAGGCTGCTCTTAAATGTTTGTAATAGTTATCAGGTTTTCCAAACTTTTCATAATCTTCGACATCAGTCGCATACATTTCTGGCCTTGGCCCCTCATTTCTGTCGTAATAACGATTGAGAGAAACTCCTTTATACGATATGAGATGAGATTCACTTTCAGCAGCTGCATTCATCCAAAACCCATACTCCAATTCTAATTCGTTTAAATAATCACTGAGTATGGAATCTCCTTTAGTATTTGCTAACAAACACACCATCAGTGAAAAATAGGGAGGCTGCGATCTTCCTAAGAAGTAAGTTCTATTTCCATTGGGAATAAAACCAATATGATTAATCATCCAGGCAAAGTTCTTGATCATATTTTCAATAGCATCAACTTCTCCATGAATCTTTAGACCAAGCATGGTAAAAAAACTGTCCCAATAGTAAATTTCATTAAAACGACCACCGGGAACTATATAGGGGTATTGAAGCGGTATCAAAGAACTTCCTTCAATTAATTGATCGGCTTCTCTCTGTAGATAAGGCCACAATGCTTTGATGTGCTCTTCAATTGATCGATCAGTATCTACTTCAAATCCAGTTGTTGGGGCCTCTGTAACCTCAAAGTTCTCTTTAAAAAATGCCTTGATATCAAAATCGCTATCTTCCTTTTGAGCCCTGTAACGATTTAAGATTTCAGAGGGTTTTGACAAGGGTATCGCATCTGAAATTTGTTTGTCATCACTCAATACCTTTGATATTTGCAAATCCACAAAGAGCTCCTTAAATGCCTCCTCTGGAGCTGTATATTCTATCTTTTCCTCCATTACTTAGCAGTTAGTTTTTTTAATATTAAAATCGCTACTAGCAATAATGACATAGGAATTAAGGTATAGCTAAAAGCTTCTGCAGCTCCAACTTCTTTAAATAATATTCCTATTAAACGAGAACCTAAGGTTCCTCCAATGGCTGAAAAAATAATGATCAATCCAGACATATGAGAATGCAGTGACTTAGGAAGCGCACTTAAGATTACAGAATTCAATAAAGGATAGATTGGTGCGATAAACAAGCCTACTATCGGAAAAGCATAACCCAAGAGAGGAATATCTGACAGTGTTTCTACTCCGCTAATCTTAGATTCAACAGCCATAGGCAGCACAAAATAAACCATGATCATCGCTGCTAACAAACAGACTACTAGAATCCATACCCAATTGAAATAATTGGATAAAAAACCAGCTAACAAACGACCAATCCCCAGAGAAACAGCTAAAATACTCGCCATCATGATTGCTAAATTTTCGGGAAGCTCTAATACACGATCGTTAAAGGTGGGAAGCCAGGTCATAATTCCTTGTTCGATCATCACAAATAAAAATGCAGCGATGACAAAGACGATAACAAGCAATTGAGCAATCAATTTAAACATAGATGAAAAATCATCTAGTATATTCGAGTCACCGTCTTCTACAACTGGTTTATCGAATGGAGCATAGAGCAAAAATAAAAATGACACCAAAGAAAGTGCTGCTAATAGCCAGTAAACATTGAGCCAAGCATTTTCGTCTGTCGCTGAATTAAAGGCTGGAAATAAGAAATATGCCAAAGCGATACCAAACATAAACACCCCTTCAATAGTACTCATTAAACTATTGTGTTGCTTTTCGTTTTGGGTCACCAAACCTACTGAGGCGTATACTGATACTTTAATCAGTGCAAAAGAAGCTCCTACTGAAGCAAAAAGCACTTTAGCCCACACAAATGAATTTCCAAAATACATTCCAATACAGGCCACTGATACTAGTAACAAAGCAATAAGCATGGATTTTTTATAACCTATTTTAGGCAAAAATGATGCTACTAAAAAAGAGATAATGGCAATGGGGAGATCCTTAAAGAGTTCAAGGGTACTGGCAGCTACTTCATCAACACCGTATACTTTTTGTGATTTTAAAATCACAATACCTACTGAATTAAGCAGAATGGCAAATACGAAATAATTGATGAATAGCGATGCTTTGACAGCAATAGCTTTCATAATATGTTAGTTTAGTTTAGTTGTTCTAAATATAAAACTTTTAAATCAGCTAGTAAAACTAAGAAGGGCTAAACGGTAACTTTCAAGTCCAAAACCTAAAACTACACCTTTAGCAACAGGAGATATATACGATTGATGCCTAAAAGACTCTCTTGAAAAGGTATTTGAAATATGTACTTCAACAACTGGAGTAGTGATAGCTTTAATAGCATCACCAATTCCTATAGAAGTATGTGTATAGGCTCCTGCATTTAGAATAATCCCATCATAAGAAAATCCAACCTCTTGAATCTTATCGATGAGTTCTCCTTCAATATTAGATTGAAAGTGCTCTAGTGAAACAGATCCAAACTCTTTTGAAAGTTTCTCAAAGAACGAATCAAAAGTTTCATTTCCGTAGATCCCAGGTTCCCTTTTTCCTAATAAATTAATATTAGGACCATTTAGTATAAGAATTTTCATGAGGTAAAAATAAGACTATTTATTCAAAATTGTATTCTTCTGTAATATCATCGGTATCGGTAGTCAATACTTTTAACATTAGAACACAAAGAAAAAGCATCGCAATAGGTATAAACATTCTATCAAATGCATAAATCACTCCAAATTCATTAGTTAAATAACCAACAAATCTTGATCCAAGAGTCCCTCCTACAGCTGAAAAAATGATAATCAATCCAGTCATATGAGAGTGTAAACTAATAGGAGTTGAAGACAAAATCACTGAGTTTAAATTAGGATAGATAGGAGCTAAAAATAAACCGACCAATGAAAATGTGTAAAATTTCAGTGGAACATCTAACAATGAATTAACACCTTCTAGATCAACACTTAATGTGACTGGTATACCATAGTATATAATAAATTCAGCTAAGATAATACAGCTGAATAAAATTGTAAATGGGTTGTATCTCTTTACAATAAAAGAGTTGATAACTCTACCAATAGCAATTGAAAGTGTAAACGAACCAGCAGTCAAAATGGCCAAGTTTTCCTGCAATTGAGCCCCTAGATTATTAAAGGTCGGTAACCAACTCATCACACCCTGTTCAATAGCGACAAAAAAGAAGGTAGAAAGCAAAAAGACGACCACAACTATATTTCTATTTAAGATCACAAAACGCTTAAATTCTTTGAGGTATGAAGTGTCGATTTGAGGAGTTTTTAAATTAAATGGGGTTACCAATAACCAGAAAAACAACATAATAGAGAGCAGTGACAACACTAAATAGGCGTTGAGCCAAGCATCTTCAATCTCTGGGTTGTTAAAAAACGGAAAAAACAAAAACATAAATACAACTCCAAAACTAAAGATCGCTTCTACCCATGAAAGAAGTGAAGCATGTTCGTTTTTGGTTTCAGACACTAATCCTATGAGGGTATAAACAGAGATTTTTATCAGGGCAAAACTAAATCCAATACTCGCAAAAAGCACTAAAACGAAATAGTAATTATTACCGTAATAAAACAATAATTGAGACAGTGTGATTAACCCTAAGGCAAATAACATTGATGTTTTATAGCCAATCCTTGAAATAATAGATGCAACCACAAATGCTGCAATAGCAATAGGTAGGTCTTTAAATGCTTCAATAGCACTAGCTTGCAATGGATTGACACCATATACCTTTTGAGCTTTAAGTATCACAATACCCACTGAATTCAGTAGCATTGCAAATAAGAAAAAATTCAAAAACAAAAAAGGCTTTACATGAGACCTATTTGTTTTTATTTGGTCGGTATTCTCCATATTTAAAACAATTACAGTAAATTTAGTTAAAACTATTGAAACTTTGATACTTTTCAACAAAAGTTATTGACATAAGTCAATAAAATGATTCTGAGATTAAAAAATGAACTGGAAAAATCACATAAAAGATTACCTGACTTACATTAAAATCGAACGAGGATTGAGTGAAAATACAATCAAAAATTACACCCTAGATCTCTACAAATTATCTAATTATTTAATTGAAAATCAAATTGACACTAGTCCTGTAAAAATTGATCATGAGCTTTTAAAAACCTCCATATACGACCTCTCTAAAAATATAAGTCCAAGAAGCCAAGCTCGATTCATTTCTGGTTTAAAAAATTTTTTTGATTATTTAATTTTTGAGGATTATCGAACCGATAATCCCATGGATTTAATTGAAACACCCAAAATTGGCAGAAAATTACCCGAAGTACTTTCTGTAAATGAAATCGATCAACTAATTTCTGCAATTGATCGATCCACAAATGAAGGGGAACGCAATTATGTAATTTTAGAAACTCTTTACGGATGTGGACTTAGAGTTAGTGAACTTTTAAATCTTAAATGTTCTGACCTCTTTTTCAAAGAAGGATTTCTCAAGGTTATTGGAAAAGGAGATAAAGAGCGTTTTATACCACTAAATGATTATCTCATCAAATGCATGATAAATTATCAAAAATTAGTTAGACCTCATTTTCCATTAAAAAAAGAACATTCTGATCTCTTTTTTTTGAATAGAAGAGGATCTCAACTAACTAGAGCTATGATTTTTACAATTATTCGACAATTGTCAGATAAAATTGGTTTAAATAAGACCATTAGCCCTCATACTTTTAGGCATTCTTTTGCAACACATCTATTGGAAAACGGTGCAGATTTAAGAGCAATTCAACAAATGCTTGGACATCAAAGCATTACCACTACTGAGATCTACGTACATATGGATAAAACTCATTTGACATCAGTATTAAATAAGTATCACCCTAGAAAGTAATGTTTGAATATTTTTTATAATTTAAAACCTTTAAAAACAAACCGACTATGTATAAAAAATTACCTCTCTTATTATTGTTTTTGAGTAGTATTTCTATTCAAGCACAGAGTTCTTCAAAGGCAATAAAGCAATTGGAAGACAACAAAGAAACTTACGCTAATATTGCTCAACAAATTTGGGATTGGGCTGAAATGGGCTATCTAGAAGAAAAGAGCTCAGCCTTACTTCAAGAAACCTTAGCTGCTGAAGGATTTAAAATCACAAAAGGTATTGCAGGTATACCTACAGCTTTTATGGCTGAATACGGATCTTCAGGGCCTGTAATTGGAATTCTCGGAGAATACGACGCCCTGCCTGGTTTATCTCAAAAAGCAGTGTCTCATCAAGAAACTGCTGGTGGAAACGCAGGTCATGCTTGTGGGCATCACCTATTTGGAACAGCATCTACTGCAGCTGCAATTACAGTAAAAAATTGGTTAAAAGACAACAAAAAGGAAGGTAGAATTCGATTTTATGGATGTCCAGCCGAAGAAGGTGGATCTGGTAAAGTATATATGACACGAGAAGGTGTTTTTGACGATGTTGATGCTGTATTACACTGGCATCCTGGAAATCAAAACAACGCAAGTGCAGGCGCTGCACTAGCAAATAAATCAGCGAAATTTAGATTCTACGGTGTATCTGCTCATGCTGCTGCTGCACCTTGGGAAGGAAAATCTGCATTGGATGCAGTTGAAGGAATGAATGTGATGGTCAATATGCTCAGAGAACACATTCCAGATGGATCTCGTATTCACTATGTAATCACTCAAGGTGGAAAAGCTCCAAATGTAGTTCCTAACTTCGCTGAAGTTTATTACTACGCTAGAGATAAAAACAGGGATGTCGTAATGGATATCTTTGAAAAAATAATCAATGCTGCTAAAGGAGCTGCTTTAGGTACTGGAACCACCATGGAATACGAACTCATTGGTGGAACTCATGAGTTACTTCCAAATTTAACACTTCAAAAACTGATGTACGACAACTTAGTTAAAGTTGGAGGTTATCAATACACAGAAGATGAAAGTGCGTTTGCAGAAGAAATTTCAAAAACTCTAAGCAATCCTAAAGACTTAAATAGTACAAATGTGATTCAACCTTTTAAAGAAGTTGGTAAAGCTGGAGGTTCTACCGATGTAGGTGATGTAAGTTTTGCAGTTCCAACTGCTGGACTAAGTACTGCTACTTGGGTTCCAGGAACTCCTGCTCATTCATGGCAAGCAGTTGCTGCTGGTGGAATGTCTATCAGTAAAAAAGGAATGATGGTTGCAGCTAAAACCCTGGGGATAACAGCTATTGATCTATTTAAAAGTCCAAAGACAATTGAGAAAGCAAAACAAGAGCTCATCGAACGTAGAGGAGCTAATTTTAAATACATTCCTCTTATAGGGAATCGTAAACCAGCACTCGATTACAGAAAGTAATAAGAATTTAGTTTTAAAATTAAAAGAGGCCCTAAGGCCTCTTTTTTATTCTTTATCACTTTCCTTTTCCAGGTCGTAATATCTCAGTTTATTTTCTTCTTCGATCTCAGCAATTTGCTCTTTGGTAAGTACCTTCAAAAATGAAGGATGCTGTTCAATTGCAAATTCGATCTTTTCTACAATTTCATCGATAGATTCATTTTCATAATCAATATCGAGGGGCTGCTTGATCACCATTGACTGAAGAATCCCCTTCTTTTTAATGCGAAGTCCTTTTTTGTCAAAAGAACGTCTAAAACCGTCTATAACAATAGGAATCACAATGGGTTGATATCGCTTAATGATATGTGCAGTTCCTTTTCGAATAGGTTTCCAAGGAGTTGTAGTTCCTTGAGGAAAGGTGATTACCCAACCGTCTTCTAAGGCCTTTCCAATATTGGTGATATCACTCAATTTAACCTGTCTGTTGACATCTTGACCTGCAGCTCTCCAAGTTCTATCAATACTGACAGATCCAGCATAAGCAAGTACTTTTGCAATAAAGCTACCTTTCATTGTTTCTTTCGCAGCAACGTAGTAAATATTGAGCTTGGGATTCCACAAATACCCAACATTCTTGATGGAATCTATTCGGCCCTTTAAACTGGCATTAAAAACGTGATACATCGCCACAACGTCAGCAAAGTAAGTTTGATGATTCGAGACAAACAATACCTTTGTATCTGGTAAATCTCTAATTATTTCTGATCCCTCTATTTTGAGTTCATTAAATCGCTTGTATCTAGAGTGTGTTAAGATTCCTAAATAGCGAATCAACATCTTCTTTAGAAAGAGATAATGACCAAATGGGTTTTTCTTGAATAGTGACATAAGGCGCAATTTAATCAAATATTAGAAACAATTCTTAAATGATTTGTTTTATCAAGCTACGTATTTCTCCGAGCATCATTGCTGTGGCACCCCATATAATATGGTTTTCATAGTTAAATGCCGGAAAATCTACCTCAGTGAGATATGAATTTGAAATTTTATGAGAGCAAATATTTTTGTCTTCTAAGAAATAAGTCAGTGGTATTTCTAAAATAGAATCTACTTCTTCTTCTTGAATTTTAAATTCGGGCTTTTGTTGACTAAGGGCTAAAAAAGGGTGTACTAAAAAATTTGAAGGTGGAATATAAAGTTGACTCAATTTTAATATTTTATCGATTCCTTTTTTTTGAATTCCTACCTCCTCCTCTGCTTCTCTAATGGCTGTATGCATCAACGAAGAATCATTTTCTTCGACACTTCCTCCTGGAAATCCAATTTGAGCGGAATGAACATCTCCTTTAACAGCCTTTCTTTTGATCAATAACAGATTGGTTTTGAAATGAATATCAGGATAGCAAAGTGCCAAAACAGCAGCCTTTTTGACTTTTTTTCCTTCAAAGTTTTCACTAGCCATCTGAATTGCCCTTATTTTTGACGTCATAGAAAAGTGCGCCTGTTTTCCCGGCAGTGGTAATTTTTCTATTTTTGAAAACACAGATGTAAAATGATCAAAATCCATGCAATACTTTTATAAAATAAGATATAGTCTCATCAGCCTAATGTTTTTGACTTCTTGTAATCAGAATCCCAATAATGATATTAAAGATAGTTCAAATTCAAGCAGGAATCAAATCAAAGACAGTGTTGAATTATCTAAAAATGATCAACCTTATCAAAGCCCAATATCAAAAGAAAAAACAAAAGAGGAATCTAATAAAGTATCGAATGATGACTTTGTACTCGATGAGGAGAATGCAATTGCTTTTTTCTTTGAATACAACAAAACTCTAAAGGAAACTAAAGTGAAATTGGAGACTAACTTTGGAGACATTACCATTGAACTATTTGACAATGTACCCTATCACAAAGCTAATTTTATCTACTTGACTAAGAAAGGTTATTTTAACAACACCTATTTTCACAGAATTGTCAAAGGTTTTATTATTCAGGGTGGAAATGCAGACATCCCTGAAGTCTCACAAAAGAGAAGAGCAATTGGTCGATACTTATTGCCACCTGATACTCGAAAGGGTCACAAACATCACAGAGGAGTCGTATCGATGCCTAGTAGCGATATAGACAACCCTCATAAACTCGCTTCGCCCTATGAGTTTTTTATTGTGGTTACCAAACCTGGTTCCTACCACTTAGACGGTGGTTATACTCCATTTGGACAAGTGATTGAAGGCATGGATGTCGTCGATCAAATCAATGCTCAAAAAGTTGACAGTGGTGATTGGCCGATGAGAAACATCGTTATTAAAAAGGCGATTGCCTTTTAGAGCTCGCTCTTTAATTGATCAAAAGCTTCTTTGTATTCAAGGATCAGTCTTTTAAATTGCTCTTCAACCGATTGAATTTGAACAATAGAAGAAGCCACCTGGCCAACTTCGAGTTCTCCATCGCTGAGATCTCCTTCAAAAATTCCCTTTTTAGATCTTCCCTTTGAAAGTTTTGCTCTTAACTCTTCTACTGAGGCATGTCCAGCATAGAGTTCCATAAGTTCATCGAAGAATTGATTCTTAGCGATTCGAACAGGAGTCAGTTCTTTAAGAGTTAAGCTAGTTCCTCCTTGCTCGAGCTTGGTGAGATACTCTTTGTAATTGTCATGAGCACTGGATTCTTTTGACATCAAGAAAAGAGTTCCTATTTGTACTCCTTTAGCTCCTAATGCCATTGAGGCTAGAATTGCCTTCCCAGATGCAATACCTCCTGCTGCAATGACTGGAATGGAAACCGCCTTTACAATTTCTGGTATCAATACTAGAGTGGTAGTTTCATCCTTAGAATTGTGACCCCCAGCTTCAAAACCTTCAGCAACGACAGCATCTACACCCGCAGATTGTGCTTTTAAGGCTTGTTTACTGCTTCCGATCACATGAACCACTTTAATTCCCTTTTCTTTGAGATACGAAGTGTAGGTCATAGGGTTTCCGGCAGAAGTAAATACAATCGAAACCTTATTCTTAACAATGACATCTAACTGCTCTTCCACCTTGGAATACAAGAGCGGAATATTGACTCCAAAAGGCTTATCAGTAGCTTTCTGACATTTTTGTATGTGTTCCTCTAATAGATCAGCAGACATTGATCCAGCACCGATCAATCCAAGACCACCAGCATTGGATACCGCTGAAGCTAATCGCCAACCACTGGTCCAAACCATACCTCCTTGAACAATGGGATATTGAATATTGAATAAGTTACAAATGGAGTTCATAACTAATTGATTACTCCTGAAGCTATTAATTCTTCTTCTTGATACACAGCTGCAAACTGTCCTTCTGTGATCGCCGATTGAGGCTCATCAAACATTAAATAAGAAGCCTTTTCAAAACTGTAGAGCCTTGCCTTTTGTAAGGGTTGTCTATAACGGATTCGGGCCATTACTTCTATAGATTCTCCCTCTTTAAGCATTAAATCCTCTCGTACCCAATGCATTTCAGAGGCATCAATCTTTAGAGCCGATCGATAGAGCCCAGGATGAGACTTTCCCTGACCAGTATAGATGATATTTTCTTTGACATCAGTTGCGATTACAAAAAGTGGTTCAGGAGTTCCTCCGACATCTAATCCTTTGCGCTGACCAACTGTAAAGAAATGAGCACCAATGTGTTCCCCTACTATTTTTCCATCAGACAACTCATAAGAAAAAGCTTTTGAGGTCTGTTCCAACTCCTCTTCTATAGATTCAAAAGAAGTTTGTTTTTGATTGTATAAATCTAAATCAGCTGATATTTCAACAATGGACCCTTTTTTTTGCTTGAGTTGTTGTTGTAAAAAATCTGGAAGACGAACCTTTCCGATAAAACACAATCCTTGAGAATCTTTTTTCTGGGCTGTTATTAAATCCTGCTCTGCAGCAATTGCTCTAACTTCTGGTTTCAATAACTCACCTATTGGAAAAAGCGTTTTTGAAAGTTGTTCTTGTGATAATTGACATAGAAAATACGATTGATCTTTGTTGGGATCTTTTCCTGATAACAATTGATAATGAGTATTTCCCTGCTGGTCGATCAGCTCTCCTTTTCTACAATAGTGACCCGTTGCAACATAATCTGCTCCTAAGCTCAAAGCGATGTCCATAAATACATCGAACTTAATCTCCCGATTACAGAGTACATCTGGATTTGGAGTTCTTCCTCTTTCGTATTCAGCAAACATATAGTCTACAATACGTTCTTTGTACTGCTCGCTTAAATCGACTGTTTGAAATGGAATACCTAATTTTTCAGCAACTAAAAGAGCGTCATTACTGTCTTCAAGCCATGGACATTCATCTGAAATGGTCACAGAATCATCGTGCCAATTTTTCATAAAAAGACCTATGACCTCATATCCCTGTTGTTTTAAGAGATAGGCTGCTACACTGGAATCGACTCCTCCGGATAAACCTACGACAACTTTTTTCATCTTGAAGAAAAGATAAAATTACAATAAATAAAAGACATCAAGATTGATTACTTGCCCTTCTTTTGTTGTTCAGCTTGTTCCATCATTTCTTTCATACGCTCTTGGAACTTGCTCTTTTTCTTCGGCTTAAGCTTGTTTTCTTGAATTCTAGAGTGAATTTTATCCTCATCGATAATGTATTTCTTAATCACCAACATAATGATGATGGTAATAAGGTTTGATACAAAATAGTACAAACTCAATCCACTTGCATAGGAGTTAAAGAAAAACAACATCATTACAGGAGATAGATATAATATGAATTTCATATTAGGCATTCCTGGTTGTGTTGGCATATTTTGACCTGTAGTCATTTTCATATAGAAGAAAATAGCAACAGATGCTAAAAGAGGAAATAAACTCACGTGATCACCATAGAATGGAATCTTAAACGGCAATTGCATTACCGTATCGTAAGAAGATAAATCTTCTGCCCATAAGAATGATTTTTGTCTGAGTACAAAAGCGGATGGAAAGAACATAAAGAGGGCGTAGAAAATAGGCATCTGCAATAGTGCTGGAACACAACCACTCATTGGATTCACTCCAGCCTTAGAATACAGTGCCATAGTTTCTTGTTGCTTTTTCATCGCATTGTCCTTGTACTTTTCATTGATTTCATCAATCTCTGGACGCAACACCTTCATTTTTGCCTGAGATAAATACGATTTATAGGTCACAGGCGACATGAGTAAACGAACGAGGATGGTCATCACAATAATAGCGATACCAAAAGGCAAAAACGAACTTAAGAAGGTGTAAACCGGTGTAAACACATAGCGATTCAACCATCCGAAAATCCCCCATCCAAATGGAATTGCAGATTCTAATTCTAAGTTTTCATACTGAGATAACACCTTTACATCTGTAGGACCAAAGAACCATCTAAATTGATTTGAAAATTCATTGGCTGAATAAGATAGCTCTGTTAAGGAGTTAAAACGCTTTAAAAATACTGCTTCTTCTGATTCTTCATCAGAAAGAGTTTCTGAAGTGAAACTCACCTTATCAAAATTGTTTTGAGGGATTAAAACACTGCTAAAGAAGTGTTGTTTATAAGAAATCCATTGAACATCCTCTCCTACTTCATCATCTGATCCACCTTGTGATAATTTACCAACTTTATCCGTTTCATATCTGTAAACAGTTCTGGTATATCTATTTTCGTACATCACACTTTTAGAGTGACGAAGCGCATCCATAGACCAACTTAATTTTGGGTTATTAGACGGATTAATCAGTGGTGCAACACCCTGTGAACGTACAGCAAAATCAACCATATAATCCTCATTATTAAGTGAGTAAACAAATTCTATGTATTGATTATCAGATAGTTTTGATTGTAATGTAAGTTGTGAATCTGTAGAGGAGACCAATTCAAACAATAAATCAGCAGTGTGAATAATTCTGTTTTCACGATCCGTAAATTCGATGTCAAATTTCGAGTTGTCATCTTTGATCAAATAAACAGGTTCCCCTTTAAAAGTATTAAATTCATTAAGTAGAACTGATTTGAGCTGACCACCCTTATGACTTACTTTTAAACTGAGTTTATCATTGGAGAGTTCTGAAACAGAAGCTGTTGATGTAGCTAATTTAAAAGCACCTAACTGCTGTCCTTCTTGAATTGTTTCAACAGCATCCGGTGTTACATTAGTGTAATCAGCTGTTGCACTCTCTTTTTCTTTTGCCTTTTGTTCTACTTGTTCTTGTTGCTTTTGTGCAGCGAGTTCTTCAGCAGTTGGTTGATTGATATAAAACATATAGATCAGTATCCCAAAAATGAGAACAAAACCTACAATCGAATTGACGTCTAATTTTTTTTCTTCCATAACATATATTCACTGAGTGAATGACAATTAAATCTTAGTTGTTTTTATGATCACAAGCCGCTTTTACAAAATTGACGAAAAGTGGATGTGGGTTGAGAACCGTACTCTTGTACTCTGGATGGTATTGAACTCCAACAAACCATGGATGTGAAGGAATTTCAACAATTTCAACCAAATCAGTCTCTGAATTAACTCCAGAAGCTTTCATTCCTTTGGCTTCAATTTGCGCTCTGTAGTCATTGTTGAATTCAAAACGGTGACGGTGTCTTTCTGAAATTACCTCTGCATTTGAATAAATCGTTGCAGCTAGACTTCCAGCTTCTAGTTTACAATCCCATGCTCCTAAGCGCATCGTGCCTCCTTTATGAGTTACTGCTTTCTGTTCCTCCATAAGGTTGATCACAGGATTTTTGCAATTTTCATCCATCTCTAAAGAATTGGCATCTTTAATTCCTAATACATTTCTAGAGAATTCAATAACGGCCATCTGCATTCCAAGACAGATTCCTAAAAATGGGATATTGTTTTCTCTTGCGTATTGTACAGCCTTGATCTTCCCTTCAATTCCACGTTCTCCAAATCCTGGAGCTACTAATATTCCGTGAAGTCCTTGTAGTTCCTCTTCAACCTTATCTACAGTAAGGTGTTCTGAATGAATTGATTTTACAATCACCTTCACTTCATTTTCAGCACCTGCGTGTATAAAAGATTCTAATATCGATTTATAAGAGTCCTGTAATTCGACATATTTTCCAATAAGTCCAATTTCAACAACATCTTTTGGGTTTTTATGGCGTTTTAAAAATGCCTTCCACTGATCCAAATTAGGCTCAGAATAACCTTCTAGTTTTAGTTTATCCAAAACGACCTTATCCAAACCTTCTGATTGCATCATAAGAGGTACATCGTAAATGGTAGAGGCATCTATTGATTGAATGACAGCCTCCTTTTTAACATTGCAAAACAAGGCTAGTTTTCTCTTGATATCATCGCTGAGTTCGTGTTCCGTTCTACATACCAAAACATCAGCCTTAATTCCACTTTCCATAAGTGTTTTGACCGAGTGTTGTGTAGGTTTGGTTTTTAATTCTCCTGCTGCAGATAAAAAAGGAACCAAGGTCAGGTGGATTACCATCGCATTGTCTTCGCCTAAATCCCACAATAACTGACGTACTGCTTCGATATAGGGAAGTGATTCAATATCCCCTACCGTTCCACCAATTTCAGTGATAACGATATCGTAATTACCGCTTTTTCCAAGAATTTGAACTCTATCTTTTATTTCATTGGTGATATGAGGAATCACCTGGACAGTTTTTCCTAAAAACTCTCCTCTGCGCTCTTTCTCAATAACCGATTGATAGATTCTACCAGTAGTTACGTTATTTGCTTGAGAAGTAGTGGAATTTAAGAAACGCTCGTAGTGACCTAAATCCAAATCGGTTTCAGCTCCGTCATCGGTCACAAAACACTCTCCGTGCTCATAAGGGTTTAGGGTTCCTGGATCCACATTAATATATGGATCTAACTTTTGAATGGTAGTTCTATAGCCTCTAGACTGTAATAATTTAGCCAATGAAGCTGCAATAATTCCCTTTCCTAACGAAGAAGTTACCCCTCCGGTAACAAATATGTATTTAGTTTGCGACATCTTGCGTTTACTTGATTTATCAACGCAAGCAAAAATACAAATTGGAAATGGAAATCCCCCGGTTTTTAATGAAAATACCTATATTTATTTAAAATAAACCCTTTACACATGAAAAGAAGAGATTTCATTGGAACTGCAGCTGTGTCTACAATTGGACTAACTGCCTACCCAAAAGACTTTATCAAAACAGAAGAAAAAAAATTTGAACTCAAAAACAACATCAATCACTCTGTTTGTGAGTGGTGTTTTAATGATATCCCCCTCGAAGAATTACTTCAAACTCTAAGTCAACTCGGTATTAAAAATATTGATCTACTCGGTCCAAAAGACTGGCCATTACTACACCAATACAATATCAATTGTTCGATGTGCAATGGTGCAGAAATTAGTTTGACAGAGGGCTGGAACGACCCTCAATATCATCCTGAACTCATCAAACGCTACAGTGAAATGATTCCTAAAGTAGCTGAAAACGGATTTAAAAACCTCATCTGTTTTAGTGGTAATCGAAGAGGAATGAGTGATACAGATGGTCTAGCTAATTGTATTACGGGATTAAAACAAATAATGCCTCTAGCTGAAAAACACGGTGTCGTAATTCAGATGGAACTATTCAATCAACAAAATCATCCAGATTATATGTGTGATAACTCGGCCTGGGGTATTGCTCTATGCAAAGGATTGGGTTCTGAAAATTTCAAATTACTCTTCGACATCTATCATATGCAAATTCAAGAAGGAGATATAATCAAATCCATCAGAGACAACCACCACTATTTTGGACACTACCACACTGCAGGAGTTCCAGGTAGAAACGAGATTGATGAAACTCAAGAACTCTACTATCCTGCTATCATGAGAGCCATCCTTGAAACGGGATATACTGGAGTAGTTGCTCAAGAATTTATCTGCAAATACGAAGATAAGATTGACTCTTTAAAGAAAGCCTTTAAAGTCTGTGATGTTTAATCAAAAAGTTTAATATCCATGGCTTCATAGCGAAGGATATAGGAACTTCTATTGTAATAACCACCTTTTAAACTGTCTTGCACAAACCCTAAACGATGGGTAAGGTAAGGCAGTTTTCTCTTTAAATAACTTGAAGAATTATCGAGAACTTCTAAAGCAGTGTAAAGGGTTAGATCGTAACCTCTTAAAGCGTATCGATCAGGATAATAACCAAATCGTTCTTCATAGGACAAAGAAAATTCCTCGTTATTGAGTAGTGAATAGAAATTAGGGTAGCTAAAGTTGAGGTTGGTCAACTGTTGCTGATCGACTATGTCATTCTCAAAAGCACTGCTGTAATTCGTCGTAAACATTTTAATCTTTACAGAATCACGAAGTGAAGAGTTCAACATTGAACTGATGGATGAGGCCAACTTAACATTTTGAGTCTCTACAAACACCCAGTTAGGAATAATGGAATCCAATCTTGAAGACAAGGTATCTACATCGACTGAAACTTCCTTAATAAGCTCCATGGAAACTGCATTAGGAAAATGATTAACGATGGCTTCTCTTGCCTTTGTATTCAATGAATCTGCAACTATCAACACCTTTTCATTAGAATAGCGCAAAGAAGCTAACTTCAATACGCGATCTCTAAAAATCGAATCAGTAGGTATCGGCATATGTGCTTTAGGGTAATCATAGCTATTTTCAGAGGCAGAAGGATATACGATAGGAATATCGTTGCGCATCGCATAAGAAGTCGCTGCCTTATAGGTTCTACTGCTTAAAGGGCCGATGATCGCATCAAAATTAAGGCTGTCGAGATCCATGAACCTAATAGCCAAATGTGTGTTGTCTAATTGAGTGTCAATCGGAATGGGAGTGATATGAATATCGTGTTTAGCCAATTGTTCAATTGCCATCAATACTCCTTGATAAAAGTGAATACTGAACTTCATATCCCTTCTCGCTTCGAAGGTTTTCTCCATTAGAAGGGTGTCTAATAGCGCTGATTTATCAGTTCTAAAAGGGAGTGGATAAGCTATAGTGTAGTACTTAGAATCACTGTAAAATGGCTCGAACAAAGGCTCTCTAAAACCTAGTTTATACGAGATTGATTGTTGCCTGTAAGGTCTGACCTTAAGGTTCATTCCGATTTGCAGACCCGTCAATAACAATCCTGGATTGTAATCCAAAATGTCTCTTAAAGGAGTTTGATACCTTCTTACTAAATCGTAAAAAGTTTCCTTAGGATTTACTCTGTGAATGATGAATTGATCAATAGGCGCCTCCTTACGGATGAAAATGGAATCACCTACGCTCAGAGAATTTTCTAAAGTAATTGGAAGTTCAACAGTAACCCCAACAGGTAAGGAATTGTAATCTTCTGAAAGATGAGGATTTAGTTTTAAAAAGGAATCTTGACTGATTTGAAAATCCTTGAGAATTCTCCAACGATTATCCGACTGTCTAATCTTATAAGTTCCCGTTTGTTGCGCATAACCCAACAAGGAAAACATAAATAAAACAGCTAATAAGTTCCTTTTTAATTGCATTATTCCCATTCTATAGTTGCAGGTGGCTTAGAGCTGATATCGTATACGACTCTATTGACCCCTGGAACCTTATTGATGATATCGTTTGATACCTTTTGCAAAAATTCATAAGGAAAGTTAACCCAATCAGCAGTCATACCATCGGTACTCTCTACTGCTCTTAAGGCAACACATTTTTCATAGGTACGTTCATCTCCCATTACTCCAACAGAATTTACTGGAAGTAACATAGCTCCTGCCTGCCATACTTTGTCGTACAATCCCCACTCTCTAAGTCCATTGACAAAAACAGCGTCTACTTCTTGTAAAATACGAACCTTTTCTGGAGTAATATCTCCAAGAATTCGAATACCGAGTCCAGGACCTGGGAAGGGGTGTCTACCTAATAATTTAGCATCGATACCCAAAGCTGCACCTACTCTTCTCACTTCGTCTTTAAAAAGAAGTTTTAGAGGTTCCACAACTTTTAATTTCATATAATCTGGAAGACCACCTACATTGTGGTGGCTTTTAATCGTTGCCGAAGGACCACCTGTAGCAGAAACTGATTCGATCACATCAGGATAAATCGTTCCTTGACCGAGCCACTTCGCATCTTCAACTTTATGAGATTCATCGTCGAAGACATCAATAAATACTTTACCAATAGTCTTGCGTTTAGTTTCTGGATCACTGATTCCCTTTAATGCATCTAAGAATCGATCTGAAGCATCAACTCCCTTAACGTTAAGTCCCATATGCTTGTATTGATCCAATACTTGTGAAAACTCATCTTTTCTAAGCAAACCGTTATTGACAAAAATACAGTGTAAATGAGATCCAATAGCTTTGTGCAGCAATACTGCAGCTACAGTTGAATCAACACCACCAGACAATCCTAAGATGACCTTATCAGATCCAACGGTCTTTTTAAGTTCTTCAACCGTTTCATGTACAAATGAATCTGGAGTCCAATCTTGATGAACTCCTGCGATATCCACTAAGAAGTTTTTGAGCATCTTCGCTCCATCTGTAGAATGATATACTTCAGGGTGAAACTGAATTGCATAGGTCGTTTCACCTTCAATTTTATACGCTGCATTCTTCACATCATCTGTGCTACCGATAAGCTTCGCATTAGTAGGAAGGTGTTTAATGGTATCCGAATGACTCATCCAAACCTGAGATCCAGCCTCTACTCCATCAAAGAAGTGATCTTCGTGATCTAAAAAAGAAAGCTTTGCTCTACCGTATTCTCTAGTGTTCGAAGGAGCGACTTCTCCCCCTCCAAAATGAGCTAAATACTGTGCCCCATAACAGACTGCCAATAAAGGTTTTTTTCCTTGAATCTGAGAAAGATCAGGATGCGGCGCATCCTCTGCTCTAACTGAAAAAGGCGACCCTGATAGGATAACAGCTTTGTAAATATCTAAGTTCTCTGGAAGTTTATTGTAAGGTTTAATCTCACAAAAAATATTGAGCTCTCTTACTCTCCTAGCGATGAGTTGAGTATACTGTGAGCCAAAATCTAAAATAAGGACGTTATTATGCATGCGCAAAAATAATAATTTGAACGTTAATTAGAAGTTCATTTGACAGCTAATTTTAAGATTCGTTCTTAAACCTAACAATATCGATAGTTCCTATTCAAAAATTCTGCCAAAATCAATTCATGGAATCTAAAATAGCCTTGATATCTTCTTTTGTAGTTTCAGGATTGATAAAACAAAAGCGTGCAATTGTTTCCATTTGACCATCAATTTGATATTTAGTCGGTGTCACCAATGCAAAATTATCTGCAAGATTTTTTAGTGTCCACTTTCGGTAATCTTCTGGAGTCCATCCTTCACGCTTAAAAAGTACTACTGATAAACTCACTGGTCTTACCAATGACAAATGATCGTAATCTTGAATCATTTCTGCTGCAACTTTAGCTAAATCGAGTGCTGTATCAACTGCTTGCTTATAGCGATCAATACCATGCATCGCTAGGGAAAACCACAATGGAAGACCTCTCACTCTACGCGTCAATTGAATTTGATAATCTGAAGGATTAAATCCTTCCATTCCCTTTTGATTAAAAATATCTAAATAAGTTCCTTGTTGAGTATGTGCTTTCTTAGCTAATTCAGGGTTTTTATAAATGATCGCTCCACAGTCATAGGGAGCAAAAAACCATTTGTGAGGATCTATGGTAATACTATCAGCTAATTCAATTCCATTGAATTCTTTTCTAGCCTTATCAGACATTAACGCACCACCTCCGTATGCTGCATCTACATGCATCCAAAGATCCTTTTCACGACAAAAATCAGCAACCTCATCCATCCTATCGATGACTCCAGCATTAGTGGTTCCTGCATTGGCAACAACCGCAAATAAACGACTTTGATCGACAGCTGATAATTCTTCAAAAGCCGTTATTAATTCTTTTTTAGTCAAGGATTCTTGTGTCGGAACAGTTAGAATATCTGCATCTATTATTTTTACCATGCTTTTCACCGACGAATGTGCCTGAGATGAACAGAGTATAATCCCTCTTTTACATTGATTGTCTTGTGATTTTGATCTCCAATACTCCCTAGCAGTTACAACAGCTGATAGGTTAGCTGCTGTACCTCCACTTGTAAACACCCCAAACGATCCTTTAGGCAATCCAGTTAATGATACAATCCAAGACATGGCTTCATTTTCACAGAATATTCCTCCTGCACCCTCCATCCAATAGGATCCGTGAATTGAAGATGCAGCCGTCACTAAATCAAAAAGTATAGCGGCTCTTGTTGGTGCTGCTGGTACAAATGCTAAATGTTTTGGATTATCAATAGGCACGGTATGTTTAACTAACACTTCTCTAAAGAGTTCAAAAGCCTTCATTCCTCCAATTCCTTTGTCGGTAATGGTCTCCCCTACTTTCTCTTTGAGTTCCTCTTCCGATATTGCTAATCCCATATCAGGATTGGATCGAGTGATTCGACCAATGACATATTTCATTATATCCATAGTCATTTCAACCACATCGATATCGATATTGTGCATCATAACTAAAGTTTTAAAATGGTGAATTCCTTTTTAAGAGGATTTAAATGTTTTAACAACTCCTTCTTGAATGAAGTGGAGTATTCCAAATAAAATTCAGAGAAATTCGTATTGCGCTCTTGTAAGCCCTCTCTAGGAAATAGTTCCTCTTGTAAATTGACTAAGCGAATAACTTCTTCACTTAGTTTTCGTTTCTGAGCTTTGAGTAAGCGTTTTTCCAGTTTGTCAATTCCCTTTAATTGTTTTATTTCTTGAGCTTTAACAGCACCTAAAAAAGAGGCATCCGTTTGACTGGCTATTTGATATAAATTTTCAAATTGTTCATTTAATCGATTTTTTAAAGGACTTAGATCAATATCTATGTTTGATATTTTTCGAATATGTTTATTGATCAAATCACCTCTGCTTAAAAATAAATCTGCGGTAGAAAGACCTAGCTTTTGAATCTTATCAAATTGCTTCTGACTCATTACAAGTACTGAATCTCTTAGCATTAGAATTGGGAATATTGTTTCTTGAGCCTCGAACATCGATTGAAGTTCAAACCAATAAGCCAGTTCTCCTCCTCCACCAATATATGCTAGGTTTGGAAGAATAACTTCTTGATAAAGAGGTCTTGTAATAACATTCGGAGAAAATCGATCTGGATGTTGCTCAAGTTCGATTAAGAGTTCATCCTTGGTAAATTGTATCGCTGTATTTAAAACAGAATAGACTCCACCTTCTTCGACTAAACGCTCTCTCATTCCTTCTTTTAAGTAGAAAAAATTGAGTTCTCTTGGATTGACTTGAATCGAATACGCCTTTTTTTGTAGCAATTCAATCGTATCACTTACTTTTTTAAAACCTATTTGATCGAAAAGATCTCTTTTTATTTGAGGGATGAACAGCCTTTTTAAATCGACGTTGTTAGGTTCCAACACAACAAGTCCATCCTCTTTAAAAAGTTCATTTGCTAAATAAAAAGTAGCCTCACCTAAAGTTTGGTGTTCTGTATAAGCCCTTTTAAAAAGATCCTTGAGATCTTTTGCAGCATCAGAAGATCCCAATTCCAATGAAAGGAGCTCTAAAACAGTGTCTAAACCTTCTGTTTTAAATGTTCCAACAGCTCCAGATTGATGTTCTTGTCCTTCCCATCTAAAGACCTTCCCCTTTAAATAAAAGTGGTTAATTTCTTCAAAATCATGATCTTCAGTCGCCATCCAATATATTGGAACAAAATCGCAATCGGGATAGGATTCCTTAAGGGATTTGCACAAATTTATAACAGAGATGATCTTGTATAAAAAATAAAGAGGACCAGTGAAAAGATTGAGTTGATGTCCTGTAGTTACTGTAAAAGTATTCTCATTGGACAAGGATTCAATTCGGTCTAAAACCAACTCAGTTGTCTCTACAGCTTGATATTGCTTATTTAAAGCATCTACTAATTGTTTTCTTTGAGACTTTGAAAAATTTCTTTTTAATTCAATTTGTTTCTCAAAACCTTCGAGATCTGGACTATTGCCATAAAATGATTGTAGATTTTTTTCTCCACGGATATAATCTAAAATTGTTTTAGAAAAATATCCTGTTTCACTGTATGGAAAATGGTCTTGATTCATAGAAATTTTAAAACATAAATATAAAACACTTCAAGAAGATAGTTGCATCTTTCTAAATTTTTAAGGGGTTTTTAACTAAAATACACTTAGAGCATCCTTTTTAACATTTTCTTGGAACAATATTTGTGGTATTATAAGTAAATTGTATAGAACGACTTATTTGAGTTGTTCCTAAACCTAAATCTTTTCATCATGAAAACAACTCTTTTAAAGCGTTCTACCAAATTGACCAAGAGCTTTTTCATTGTATTTGCACTTCTATTTACTCCCCTACTTCTAGCACAAGAATCCACAAATCAAGATGATTATGTAGAATACAGAGGGACTATTGTAGATAGCAAATCAAAACAACCTTTGTTATTTGCCACCATTACTATTGAAGGAACAAATGCCAGTTCGGTCAGTAATAATGCTGGGGAATATCTCATTAAAGTACCAAAAGGACTAACAGAAAGAAATTTGATGGTACAATACGTCGGATATCAAACAGCTGTTGTTCCAATTGCTTCTTTAGCTAACGACAGTACTATTTTAATGGAAACCTCAGAACTACTATTAAAGGAAGTCGATGTGGTCGCCCCTAGAAATCCAGCTCAATTGGTGCTCGATGTCATGGCGAACAAAGGAGCTAATTACTTTGATCAGTCCAAGTTTATGACGGCTTTCTACAGAGAACAAGTCAAGAGAAGATCTAAGAACATCGCTCTTGCAGAAGCCGTAGTAACTATTTTAAAACGTCCTTATAACAGTGATGTTAACGACGCGATTTCAATTGTAAAAGCTAGAAAAAGTACCGATTACAGCCCAAAAGATACCTTGGCAATGAAATTCCAAGGAGGTCCCTATAATGCGTTGTTTATCGACATCATGAAATACAGCGATTTTATTTTCTCAGAGGAGCTTATCAATTTATACGATTTTAGCTTTAACGGTTCTACAAGAATCAACGATAGGATTATTTATATTGTTCATTTTGAGCCAAAAGAAAGCACTAAAGAACAACTGTACACAGGTAATCTTTATATAGATATCGAAAACAAATTACTTACTAATGCCATTTTTGCTCTAAAAATAACTGATAAAGAACGAGCAGCTCGTCTCTTTGTGAAGAAAAAACCTAAAGATGCGTTTGTATATCCTACCGAAGTATTGTACAAGGTTGATTACAGAGAAAAAAACAATCAATGGTACTACGGGTACAGTAATATTCATATGACTTTAAAAGTAGAATGGGAAAAAAGATTATTTAATTCATTATATTCGATGCAAGCTGAGATGGCTATTACCGATTGGGAAGAGTTGACTGAAAAACAACGTATTAGATATAGAGATCGCGTTAGAAGTTCCATTATCTTAGCTGAAGAAGCAGACGGATTTTCTGATCCTGAATTCTGGGGAGCTTATAATATTATAGAGCCCGATAAGTCGATTCAAAACGCTATCAGAAAAATCAGACGCCAATTAAAAAGGTTAAATAAGGATTAGAAATAAATGAATAAAAGAAGAGTTTTTTTAACGGGCATATTGGGATTGAGTTCCACAACACTTTTACCGAGAACCTCACTAATTACTCATGAAATACCCCCTAATCTACTGGGTAACAAACTCAAACCAGGAGCTAAAATCAAGTTAATAGCTCCTGGTTTTGCTATTGATGAGCATAAATTAGAAATTTCCATTGAAGGGATTACTCAAATGGGATTCGAAGTGATCTACGATTCTTCTATTATGAATCACCACGGTTATTTTAGTAACGAAGATGATTTTAGAGCATCTGAGATAAACAAGGCTTTTGCGAATCCAAATATCGATGCGATTATTTGTGCACGAGGAGGATATGGAACAACGAGAATACTCGATCAACTCGATTACGATCTCATTGCTTCCAATCCAAAACCTCTAGTTGGTTTTAGCGATATCACAGCCCTTTTAAATGCCATTCACAAAAAGACTGGTTTAATTGGCTTTCACGGGCCAGTAGGAAGTAGTTTAAACAACGACTACAGTCAAAACACCCTAAACGATGTACTAAGAGGTAAGAAATCATCCCATACGATACAAAGCCCCATATCCATTCCTGAAGATCAAACAGACAACAGTGAATACGATCGCTATACAATTGTTCCTGGAATTGCTCAGGGAAAAGCCGTGGGTGGAAGTCTCACTTTAATAAGTGCTTTAATGGGGACACCCTATGAAATTGATTTTACAGATGCCATCGTTTTTATAGAAGATGTTGGTGAAAAGCCCTATCGCATCGATCGAATGCTTACTCAACTCAGAAGCAGTAAAACTTTTAAAAAGGCAACGGGAATCGTATTTGGAGTCTGTATTGGATGTGATGTAAAAGATGTAAATCGAGGCTTCAAATTAAAAGAAGTGATCCTCGATCGAATTCAAGACCTTGGAATACCTTCAGTTTACGGAATGTCTTTTGGGCATATTCCTGAAAATTTCACGATTCCTATCGGCGCACAAGTTTCACTTGATACCCACAGTAGAACAATTCAAATTTTGGAAAAAGTAGTCGCTTAGTTCGCAACCTCACTGAAAAAAGAAATGCGATACAGGCGAAGTTCTTCATCTTCGTAATCACCGTCAAAATGTGCAGATGCTTCAGAGATGTCGTCACTTTGAGCCTCTAAAAAGTATTCGTGTAACTCCTCTTGCATGTCTTCATCAAACATTTCATCGATCCAATATCGAATATCGAGTTTGGTTCCACTAAAGACAATTTGCTCCATTTCTTTTAGAAGTTCATCGTGAGTTAAGCCCTTTGATGAAGCGATATCATCTAAGGACAATTTGCGGTCTACCGATTGAATCACAAAGAGTTTCAAACCAGATTTAGAACCCGTAGTTTTCACCACAAAATCATCTGGTCGAATAATGTCATTCTCTTCTACATACTTATGGATCAAAGCCAAAAATGGTCGACCGTATTTTTTAGCCTTTCCTTCTCCTACTCCGTAAATAGACCCTAAATCATCCATTGAAACTGGGTATTTCAAAGCCATGTCTTCCAGAGAGGGGTCTTGAAAGATCACAAAAGGAGGTACGCCTAATTTACCAGCCTCTTTTTTGCGCAGATCCTTGAGCATTGCAAACAGCGTTTTATCAGCAGTTCCAAGTGAATTTTTAGCTGCTTGCACGATTTTTTCATCGTTTTCCTCATTGTACTTATGATCTCTAGTCATCATAAATGACTCAGGTGATGATAAGAAATTTGTCCCTTTCTTGGTAAGGTGTATCACTCCGTATTGCTCAATTTCTTTTTTGAGTAAACCAGCGATGATTGCTTGACGAATCAATGCCATCCAATAGTATTTGTCGTGCTCACTTCCACAACCAAAAAACGATCGTTGATTGGTACGATGAGATGAAATTAGGGCGTTTGATTTACCGATTAACACCTTGACAACTTCTTTTGACTTAAATTTTTCAGCAGTATCTCGAACGACTGTTAAAAGTTTGACAAGTTCGTCCTTAGCCTCCACTTTGTCTTTTGGATTGCGAACATTGTCGTCCATATCAGCACCTTCTCCATTCTTTTCATCAAATTCTTCTCCAAAATAATGTAAGATGAATTTTCTTCTTGAGATTGAAGTTTCAGCATAGGCGACTATTTCTTGAAGCAGTGCATTTCCAATTTCTTGTTCGGCAACAGGTTTTCCAGACATAAATTTTTCCAGCTTCTCAACATCCTTGTAGGAATAAAATGCCAAACAATGACCTTCACCTCCATCTCGACCAGCTCTACCTGTTTCTTGATAATAACTCTCAATACTCTTAGGGATATCGTGATGAATTACAAAACGCACATCGGGTTTGTCAATTCCCATTCCAAAAGCAATGGTTGCAACCACAACATCAACCTCTTCCATGAGAAACATATCCTGATACTTAGCTCTTGTCTTAGCGTCAAAACCAGCGTGATAAGGCACTGCACTGATTCCATTAACTTGTAAGACCTGAGCGAGTTCTTCAACTTTCTTTCTACTCAAACAGTAGATGATTCCAGATTTACCCTCGTTTTTCTTAACAAATCGTATGATATCAGATTCTACATTCTTAGTCTTAGTTCTTACCTCGTAATAGAGATTAGGTCTATTAAATGAAGTTTTAAATATCTTGGCATCTTGTATTCCAAGGTTTTTTACGATGTCTTCTTGAACCTTAGGAGTTGCAGTAGCTGTAAGACCCATAATTGGCAAATCATCTCTCAGACGTGCAATAATCGATTTTAAATTTCGATATTCTGGTCTAAAGTCATGTCCCCACTCTGAAATACAGTGAGCCTCGTCAATTGCCACAAAAGACAGAGGAACGGTCTTTAAAAAATCGACGTATTCTTCCTTGGTCAACGATTCTGGAGCTACGTACAAAAGCTTCGTAATTCCATTTGATATATCGTCTTTAACTACTTTTATCTGGGTTTTTGTAAGTGAAGAATTGAGTACATGTGCTACTCCATTCTCTTCAGAAACTCCTCTTATGGCATCAACCTGATTCTTCATAAGGGCAATCAATGGAGAAACTACAATGGCTGTTCCCTCCAAAATCAAGGCTGGTAATTGATAACAAAGAGATTTACCTCCTCCTGTAGGCATTATTACAAAGGAGTGTTTGCTATCTAAAACATTTTTGATAACTTCTTCTTGCTGTCCTTTGAATTTCTCAAATCCAAAGTAATGTTTCAAGTGCTTTTCTAAATTGATCGAAGTGCTCATTTAAAAATTCTGTAGTCAGTAATTTACTACTTCAATATAAGAAATTTTCGTTGAAATTAAATTATAAACTTATTTTTATAAACTTTCAACTATGGTTGAAACAAGATTGTTTAATTTTGTGAGAAATTAGAAAACAGAGATTTGACAGATAGTAATCGCATTTTAGATCGCGCCAAGCGAACTTTTGAACTGGAGAGCAACGCCATTAAAAACTTATCAGAACTTCTTACTGATGATTTTAGTCATACTGTAAATTGTATCCTAGAATCAAAGGGAAGGGTTGTTATTAGTGGGATTGGAAAAAGTGCCGCTATTGCTACAAAAATAGTTGCCACTCTTAATTCAACTGGTACTCCATCGATTTTCATGCATGCAGCAGATGCTATTCACGGTGATTTGGGCACCATTCAAGATGAGGATGTTGTGATTTGTATTTCAAAGAGCGGTAATACCCCTGAAATTAAAGCGCTCATACCTCTTTTAAAAAGACGTCCTAATAAATTAATTGCCATCACTGGAAATCCAGAATCCTTTTTAGGTTCTAATTCCGATTATATTCTCAATTCTTATGTAGAACAAGAAGCCTGTCCTAATAATTTGGCTCCAACAACCTCTACAAGCACTCAACTCGCAATGGGAGATGCCTTAGCGGTTTGCCTATTGGAGCAAAGAGGATTTGATGCAAGTGATTTTGCAAAGTATCACCCAGGTGGTTCTCTCGGGAAACAACTCTATTTAACTGCTGGAGATATTGCTAAAGACAATTTGAAGCCAAAAGTTGACAAAAACACTCTTGTAAAAGAAGTCATTGTTGAAATTTCTAAGAATATGCTGGGTGTTAGTCCTGTTATGGATGAAAATAAAGTCATAGGAATCATTACCGATGGAGATATTCGACGAATGTTAAATCAATTTGACGATATTAGCAGCTTAAAAGCAATCGATATTATGACTCCTTCTCCAAAGTCTATAACTTCCGCTACTCTTGCAGTTGAAGTTCTTTCTTTAATGCAGAACCACAATATCACTCAAGTCTTAGTGATCGATCAAAACAAATACATAGGAGTGGTACACCTCCATAACCTTATAAAAGAAGGTATCGTATAATGAGTAAAAAGAAAGACGTAAATTCCATGTCATTTTTAGACCATTTGGAAGAACTCAGATGGCATTTAATTAGAGCAACATTAGCAGTTTTAATCGTTGGAGTAGTCGCCTTTGTTATGAAGGGCTTTATCTTTGATGTGGTACTTTTAGGACCTTATCACGGTGATTTTCCAACCTATCAAGTTTTTTGTAAAATCTCTCAATACTTTGGAATTGATGACAGTTTTTGCATTGCTGAACCACTTTTTGAAATTCAGTCAAGAGAGATGGCAGGACAATTTTCTGCTCACCTTTGGACTTCTATCTGGGCTGGTTTTATCGTAGGATTTCCATACATACTTTATGAATTGTGGAGTTTTATCGGACCTGGTCTCTATGAGAATGAACGCTCAAATGCCAAAGGGTTTATCTTCATTGCTTCCTTTTTATTCTTCACAGGAGTTTTGTTTGGATATTATGTTGTAGCTCCTCTTTCAGTAAACTTTTTGGGAAGTTATACCGTCAGTGATATGGTTCACAATGACATTGACTTACAATCGTATATATCAACAATTAGAACCTCTGTAATTGCATCTGGATTAATATTTGAATTACCTATTTTAATCTATTTTCTGACTAAAGTTGGACTTGTGACTCCTGAAGGAATGAAAAAGTATAGAAAATTTGCAGTTGTTGCAGTTTTCTTGCTCTCAGCGATTATTACTCCTCCAGATATTGCGAGTCAAATTATTGTTGCTGTTCCTATCTTAATACTGTATCAAATCAGTATTGGAATTTCTAGAATCGTATTAAAACGAGAAGCGCGAAAAAACAAAAAAAATGAGTAATCCTGTTCAAGAGTTTAACGATTATCGCTCTAAAATGAACGATAAGTTACTGGCCGACAATAACAAAATTATAAAACGTATCTTTAATCTCGATACCAATGCTTATGCCAAAGGTGCCTTAGATGAAAAAACTAAAGAACTCTTAGGTTTAGTTTCATCTGCAGTTCTTCGATGTGATGACTGTGTGAGGTATCATCTCGAAAAGAGCAAAGAGGCTGGAGCTTCTAAAGAGGAAGTCATGGAAACTTTGAGTATAGCAACTCTTGTTGGAGGTACCATTGTTATTCCTCATTTGAGAAGAGCCTATGAGTATTGGGAAGCACTAGAAGAAAACGCTTAATATGATTTTAAGAGCTGAAAATATTGTCAAATCCTACAGAGGAAGAAAAGTCGTTAAAGGAATTTCTCTAGAGGTAAAGCAAGGAGAAATTGTTGGACTTCTCGGTCCAAATGGCGCCGGAAAAACAACCTCATTTTATATGATTGTTGGCCTCATTAAGCCCAACGGAGGATCCATTTATCTCAACGATAAAGACATCACCTCATACCCTATGTACAAAAGAGCTCAAAACGGAATTGGATACCTAGCTCAAGAAGCTTCAGTATTTAGAAAATTGAGTGTAGAAGACAATATTATGAGTGTACTTCAACTCACCGATTACAGCAAACAAAAACAAGAAGAAAAATTAGAATCACTTTTAGACGAATTCAGTCTCAATCACATTAGAACTAATAGAGGCGACTTACTATCAGGTGGTGAACGTCGTAGAACCGAAATTGCAAGAGCACTAGCTACGGATCCTAATTTTATACTATTGGACGAACCCTTTGCTGGTGTAGATCCAATCGCAGTGGAAGATATTCAAAGAATTGTTGCTCAGCTTAAAAACAGAAATATCGGAATTCTGATTACCGATCACAATGTACAGGAAACCCTTGCGATTACAGAACGTTCCTATTTGATGTTCGAAGGTGGAATTCTAAAATCAGGTACCCCTTCTGAGTTGGCAAAAGACGAAATGGTACGTAAAGTTTACCTAGGGCAAAATTTTGAGCTCAGAGAAAAGAAGATTACTTTTTAGAACTTTTCCAATTCCCTAAAAGCAAATACGAGAGTATAATCATCGGTATTCCACTCCACTTAAATACTATCAGTAGAATCACAGTCAATACTACAAATAGTATTCTTAGTTTGTTGTCTTTAAAACTCAGATTCGCAAACTTAAAAGAAAACAATCGTACTGGAGCATTGAGTAAAAAGGCACTCAAAACAGCAATCAACATCAACAGATAGCTATTGTGTATCAGAGGAGCTAAAAAACTCTCAGCTTGATAGGATTCAATTAATACAAGTGACGATAAGAGAATCGCGTTCGCAGGAGTCGGCAAACCAATAAAGGAATCTGATTGGCTATCGTCAATATTAAACACCCCCAAACGGAAAGCAGAACCCATAGGTACAAACAATCCGATCAGAATCAAAGGTTGTTCCATTACTGCTTCAAAAAGTGACAGTGAAGATGACGCTCCGAAAGTAGCTGATACCATCAACTGCATCAAGAGTAAACCTGGTGCCAGGCCCGAAGTGATCAAATCGGCAAAAGAATCCAATTGAACTCCTAATTCACTCTTTACATCGAGAGCTCTAGCTGCTAAGCCATCGAAAAAATCAAAGAAAATTCCCAAAAGAACAAAACCCACAGAGAGTTCTAAATGCCCATCTAATGCAGCAATAACAGCCAACACCCCTGAATTGAGATTTAAAAAACTAATGGCGTTTGGCACAAATGATTTGATTGATTTCATAAGGTAAAGATACACAAATAAGAATGAGTTGATGCGCTGTTGATTCCCACAAATTTTATCGATATTTGTAGTTGATGAAAAACAAGATCCTCATTTTACTTACGATACTGCTCTTTAATTACAGTTGGGCTCAAATTCCCTATTTGTCAAAAGAGGCAAAAGTAAGCGTTCTAACTTGTGGTCCTGGTGACGAACTTTATTCCAAATTTGGACATTCTGCAATACGCATCAAAGATCCTGTCAATCGAATGGATCTGATCTACAATTACGGTGTTTTTGATTTTACCCAACCTAATTTCTATCTCAATTTTGCCAAAGGAAGATTGGATTATATGCTCGTTAGACATCGCAGCAATGATTTTATCAATCAATACCGATCAGAAGGGCGCTCTGTTGTAGAACAGGAATTAAATCTCAATACCCAGCAACAAAACAAACTGCTTCAGTTTCTTGAAAACAATGCCAAACCTGAAAATAGAACCTATTCATATCACTTCTTTTTTAATAATTGCGCTACAAAAATCATCGATGTAATCGAACTCACTAGTGATGATACCGTCTTTGAAGAAGAGTTTATTTCACATAACAAAAGTTTTAGAGATTTAATAAACGATCGTCTCGACAAAAACAGTTGGGGTGCTCTTGGAATCAATATTGCTTTAGGTTCTAAAATTGATCATATAGCCACCGATTATCAGCATCGATTCTTACCTGAGAACATTCAATTACAATTGAATAACAGCAGCATTGGAACGAAACCTTTAGTAGCTTCCCAAAGAGAACTTATCTCTCAAACCAACACAAATAAGACTAGTTTTTCAATAGTATCTCCATTAGCAATCTTTAGCTTAATTCTTCTGTTGAGCCTGGTTTTAATCGTGAAGTCTACCTCAATTAAGTTATGGACTACTGTACTCTTTACAATAGCTTCAGTGGTTGGAATTGGAATTTTATTCCTGTGGTTTTTTACCAATCACGACATGACTCAAAACAATTTCAATGTTTTGTGGGCCAATCCTCTATTGTTGATTTTAATTTTTGCAAAAAAAATAAAGCCTACTATTCTTAAAACAATACATCTAATATCCATATTGGGAATACTGATAATTCCTATCGTTGCCCTATGTGGACTACAATCGTTTAATTACACTCTTTACCCTTTGATTACAACACTGCTTTTATTGCTTCTTAAATCCTATCGAAACACCTCTAGAGCATGAATCTATTAAGTGTAGAACAAATTAGTAAGTCCTATGGAGATTTAGTACTCTTTGAAGATTTATCCTTTGGATTAAATTCAGGACAAAAAGTTGCTCTTATCGCCAAGAACGGAAGTGGAAAAACATCCATTCTCAATATCATATCTGGAGTCGATGTACCTGATACGGGAATGGTTAATTTTCGAAAGGGAATTCGAACCTCCTATCTTGCACAAGAACCCGAATTAGACGAAGAGAAAACCATTGAAGAAAGCATCTTTGATTCTGACAATGAAATCTTAGAAGTCATACACAATTACGAAAAAGCCCTTAAAAACCCTGAGGAAGAAAGCAAATATCAAAAGGCATTCGAAGCCATGGAACGTCACCAGGCTTGGGATTTTGAAACTCAGTACAAGCAAATTCTCTTTAAGTTAAAATTAGAGGACTTAGATCTCAAAGTAAAAAATCTCTCAGGGGGACAACGAAAAAGACTAGCACTTGCCAATGCACTACTCAACAAACCTGACCTAATCATTCTAGATGAACCTACCAACCATTTGGATTTAGAAATGATTGAATGGTTAGAGGACTATTTTGCAAAAGAGAAAATTTCTTTATTCATGGTAACCCACGATCGCTATTTCCTAGAGCGTGTGTGTAATCAAATTCTAGAACTGGATGAAGGAATTCTTTATCCCTATAGCGGTAACTACTCTTATTTTCTTGAAAAAAAGGAAATGAGACTACAACAAGAGGCCGTTGAATTACACAAGAGCAAGCAACTCTATAAAAAAGAACTCTCTTGGATGCGAAGACAGCCCAAGGCGAGAACTACCAAATCAAAATCTAGAATTGATGACTTTTCACAGATAAAAGAACGAGCTCAAGGGAGAAGAAATGATCACCAGGTTGAAATTGAATTTCAAATGGAACGTTTGGGAAATAAGATTATCGAACTTCACAATATATCGAAGTCCTACGGTGACAAAACACTTTTTAAGGGCATTAACTACAATTTTCAAAAGGGAGAGCGACTCGGTATTATCGGTAAAAACGGAACGGGTAAATCAACCTTTTTAAACCTTATTTCTGGAAGTCAAAAAGCGGATAGTGGGAAAATAGTCTTCGGTGAAACAATCAAAGTTGGTTATTACACTCAAGGGGGTATCGAGGTCAAACCAGGGCAAAAAGTCATCGAAGTCATTCGAGAATTTGGAGAGTATATTCCCCTAAAAAAAGGAAGGCAAATCAGTGCTTCTCAATTATTAGAGCGCTTTTTATTCGACGGTAAAAAACAATACGATTTTGTTGAAAAACTAAGCGGTGGTGAACGCAAAAGACTCTATCTATGTACCGTCCTAATTCAAAATCCTAACTTTTTAATTCTAGACGAACCCACCAATGATCTAGATATTGTTACCCTTGGAGTATTGGAGTCGTTTTTATTGGACTTTCCTGGATGCTTAGTAGTGGTTTCTCACGATCGTTTCTTTATGGATAAAATTGTCGATCACCTCTTTGTTTTTAAATCTGATTCAGAGATTGAAGATTTTCCAGGAAATTACTCCGATTACAGAGTCTATGAAGATTCCAAACCTCAACAAAGCAGTAAAGACACAAAAGAAAACAGTTCAAGAGTAGACGATACTCAAAAAATTCAGCACAATACTCGTAAAGAGTTCAATAAACTCGAAACCAAAATTAAACGTTTAGAAGCTGAAAAAAGTGAATTAGAAGCTTCCTTTTTAGAGGAGGGAATTGAACTCGATGAAATTGAAAAGCGTTCTAAAACACTTAAGGAGCTTACTGACTCAATCGAAGAGCTCACCCTAAAGTGGTTTGAACTCGGTGAATTATTAGATTTATAGGAATGTCGGGGTTTATAACATATATTCAATTTTTATGGGATTCTAAAAACCAACACGGAATCCATTCTCCTTTTGTTTATAAACTTTATACAGAAGGTCTTAAAAATAAACAACTCAAAAACAGTAATCGAACACTTCAAGGACTACAGAGGATCGTATCCTATTTTAAATTCAGTCAAATTAATTGTTCTGATTCTTTAAAACATTTGTGTTTAACTATAACTGAAATGAAAGCTGATCCATCGGCAGAAGGGCAACTACTTTGTTGTTCAATTAAAGAGTTTGAGATTTTAGACAAGGCTGTATTAGAAGCTAAAAACCCTATCTTTGTAACCGATTTATACGAATCCAAAGAATCGATAACTATTTGGAATCAATTCTGTAACAACGTAAAAATAGATGTCAGCATTGACTGCTATTACTACGGTCTATTGTTTTTTAGACCTTCTCAACGCAAAGAACACTTTAAATTAAGAACATGAGTATATACACCAAAAATGGAGACCAGGGACAATCATCTCTAGGAGATCAGAAAAAACGTTCAAAAGACGAATTAGTGTTCGATGTTTTAGGTGATTTGGATGAACTACAGGCATGGATGGGTAAACTAAGAGATGATCAAAATCAAACAGAATACCACTCTTTAATTATAGGGATTCAGAAATCACTTTTAGCAATTGGTGGTTTTATTGCTACAGATCGGATCACTGCTGATTTTCCAACAGAGAAAATGATAGAGGATCTAGAAGTTGTGATTGATCAAATTCAAAATGAATTACCTCCCCTTAGAAATTTCATTCTCTATGGAGGTCATCCATTGGTTTCCAATACTCAAATAGCCAGAGCGGTTTGTAGACGTGTAGAACGACATCTTGTCAGCTATGACAATAAATATTCTTTAAAACCAGAAATACTCATCTATATGAATCGCTTATCTGATGCGTTATTTTGCCTTTCAAGATTCTATTCTCATAAGATTAATGTTCTTGAAATCAAGTGGTTGCCATAATTAAGTGTATTTTATTCTAAAATACTTGTATAAATACTTGCTTTTGTTGTTATAAAATTTATTTTTGCAAAAATTTATTTTACAACTATGTATTGGACATTAGAATTAGCTTCGTATTTAAGTGATGCTCCTTGGCCAGCGACTAAGGACGAATTAATTGACTATGCTATTAGAACTGAGCGCCTTTAGAGGTTGTTGAAAACCTTCAATCCATGGAAGAAGAAGGTGGTGAAATCTACGAATCCATCGATGAAATTTGGCCAGATTATCCAACTGAAGAGGATTATCTTTGGAATGAAGACGAGTATTAGAAAAAACATGACAGAATTAGTCAAAAAAGTCTCTTAGGAGGCTTTTTTTTTATGTATTTTTGAAGCTATTCAAACAGGCATGACTTTTGCCTTTAACTGAACAAATTAAGCAACCTTACGGTTAGATAACACATATTATGAGTATTGTAAATAAGATCCTAAAAGTTTTTGTAGGCGATAAAGCAAAGAAAGACGTACAAGAACTCCAACCTATAATTTCACAAATCAAGAGTTTCGAAGAAGGACTAAAAGCATTGAGTCACGATGAATTAAGAGCAAAAACCACTGCTTTTAAAGAACGAATTGCCGACTCCATTCAATCTGAAAATGATGAAATCAAAACACTTGAAGAGCAAATTGAAAATGAATTAGATGTCGATAAAAACGACGAAGCCTATCAAAGAATCGATCAGCTCAGAGATACCATCTACAAAAAGACAGAAGACACCCTTAATGAACTATTACCTGAAGCTTTTGCAGTTGTTAAAGAAACCGCTAGACGTTTTGTGGAAAATGACAGAATTGAAGTAAAGGCCTCTAGTTTTGACATCAAACTTTCTGGTTCAAAACAATACGTACAACTCGATGGAGACAATGCCATTTGGGAAACCGAGTGGGATGCTGCAGGTACAGCTGTCAAATGGGATATGATTCACTACGACGTTCAGCTCATCGGTGGTATGGTACTTCACCAAGGAAAAATTGCTGAAATGCAAACAGGTGAAGGAAAAACACTTGTAGCTACACTTCCTGTATACCTCAACGCCTTAGCTGGTCAAGGTGTTCATTTAGTAACCGTAAACGATTACCTTGCAAAAAGAGATAGTGCATGGATGGCACCATTATTTGAATTTCACGGATTAAGCGTGGATTGTATCGACAATCACCAACCTAATTCAGAAGGAAGAAGAGCAGCCTATTTAGCAGATATCACCTATGGTACCAATAATGAGTTTGGTTTTGATTATTTGAGAGACAATATGGCTCACAATCCATCTGAACTAGTTCAACGTCCTCATCACTACGCAATTGTAGATGAGGTGGATTCAGTACTTATCGACGACGCCAGAACACCGCTAATTATCTCTGGACCTGTTCCTCATGGAGATCGTCATGAGTTTAATGAACTAAAGCCAAAGGTTGCTGATCTGGTAGCCCAACAGAGAAAATACTTAAACGGGGTACTAGCTGAGGCAAAAAAATTAATTGCTGCTGGAGATACTAAAGAAGGTGGATTCTTACTCTTAAGAGTTCACAGAGGACTTCCAAAGAATAAAGCACTGATTAAATTCTTGAGTGAAGAAGGAATCAAAATGTTATTGCAGAAGACTGAAAACTTCTATATGCAAGACAACAATAGAGAAATGCATCAAGTAGATGAGGAACTCTATTTTACTATTGATGAAAAAACCAACCAGGTTGAATTAACTGAAAAAGGGGTTGCGACCATTTCTGACGAAGATCACAAAGATTTCTTTGTACTTCCAGATATCGGATCTGAAATTGCAGCTATCGAGAGTCAAAATTTAGACATCGAACAAGAAGCAGAACTCAAAGACGAACTCTTTAAAGACTTTGGAATTAAGAGTGAACGCATTCATACCTTGACTCAACTATTTAAAGCCTATACCCTATTCGAAAAAGATATCGAATACGTGGTGATGGACAATAAGGTTCTTATTGTAGATGAGCAAACGGGTCGTATTATGGACGGAAGACGTTATTCCGACGGTTTACACCAGGCTATTGAAGCAAAAGAAAATGTGAAGATTGAGGCAATGACTCAAACCTATGCAACGGTAACGCTTCAAAATTACTTTAGAATGTATCGCAAGCTTTCAGGAATGACTGGTACTGCCATCACAGAAGCTGGAGAATTCTGGGAAATCTATGAACTTGATGTGGTTGAAATTCCAACCAATAGACCAATTGCAAGAGCAGATCGTGAAGATCTTATCTACAAGACCAAAAGAGAAAAATACAATGCCGTTGGAGAGGAAGTTGTCAAACTTTCTAGAGAAGGAAGACCGGTACTTATTGGTACCACTTCTGTTGAAATTTCAGAATTGCTCTCTAGAATGTTGACCATTCAAAAAATCCCTCACAATGTCCTCAATGCAAAACTCCACAAAAAAGAGGCTGATATTGTTTCTGAGGCCGGTAAAGAAGGAATGGTTACCATCGCTACCAATATGGCTGGTCGTGGTACTGATATCAAGCTTTCCGATGCAGTTAAAAAGAATGGTGGTTTAGCAATTATTGGTACTGAACGTCACGATTCAAGACGTGTTGATCGTCAGCTTAGAGGTCGATCAGGACGACAAGGTGATCCAGGTAGCTCACAATTTTACGTATCTCTAGAAGACAACTTAATGCGTCTCTTTGGATCGGATCGCGTTGCTAAACTAATGGATCGTATGGGTCTCGAAGAAGGTGAGGTCATTCAACACTCGATGATGACTAAATCCATCGAACGCGCACAGAAAAAAGTAGAAGAAAATAACTTTGGAGTTCGTAAACGTCTTTTGGAATACGATGATGTGATGAACGCACAACGTGAAGTGATCTACAAAAGAAGAAGACATGCACTCAAGGGAGATCGTCTTAAATTGGATATTGCCAATATGATTTACGATACTTGTGAAATCATTGTTGAATCCAATGCAGCAGTCTCAGACTTTAAAAACTTTAAGTTTGAACTCATCAAATACTTTAGTATTACTTCTCCAGTAAGTGAAACAGAATTCACCAAAGGGAGACCAGATGAAATCACCAAAAAAGTATACGAATCTGCATTTACTCACTACAGAGAAAAAATGGAACGTGCTGCTGAAATCGCACTTCCAGTGATTCAACGTGTGTATGAAGATCAAAGCAATAAATACGAACGCATTGTAGTTCCTTTTACTGATGGGATCAAAAATCTCAATGTGGTAACCAATCTCGAAAAAGCATACGAATCAAAGGCGAAGACCCTTATTGATGATTTTGAAAAAAATATCACCTTAGCCATCGTCGATGAGGCATGGAAAACTCACTTGAGAAAGATGGATGAGTTAAAACAATCGGTTCAATTAGCAGTTCACGAGCAAAAAGATCCATTGTTGATCTACAAATTCGAAGCTTTTGAGCTATTTAAAACCATGGTTGAAATGCTCAACAAAGACATCATCTCATTCTTGTTTAAAGGGGAAATTCCGTCTGAAAACACTCCTATTCAAGATGCGAGTAAAGTCAAAACTAAAAAAGACAATGTAGAACTTTCTAAAGAAGAGATCCCAAACACCGATGAATTAGCCGCACAAAATAGAGCTGCTTCAGCATCTGCTTCTGCTGGTTCATCTAGAGTAGAAACCATTGTAAGAGAGCATGCTAAAATTGGACGTAACGATCGTGTTGAGATCAAAAACGTCATGAGTGGAGAAGTAAAATCCTTGAAGTACAAACAAGCTGAATCACTTATTGCTAAAGGAGAATGGGTGTTGCTTTCAAAATAGGTTAATGCTCGACAATTTTTCGTAAATTCATTTTTTTAAAAATCATTTACGATATGAGAACCTTATTAAGCATTTTATTCTGTACTTTTTTTAGCTTTTCATTTGCTCAATCAACAAGCGGAGATGGCCCCTATTCACAACTAATCATCAGAGGCGTAACCCTTATCAATGGTAACGGAGCCCCTCCAAGAGGACCCATTGATATTGTTGTAGAAAACAATATTATCAAGGACATCAGAGTCGTTGGATATCCCAATGTACCTATCAATGAAAAAAGAAGACCTCAACTTAAAGAAGGTGGCAAAGAATTAGATGCTACAGGAATGTACTTGCTTCCTGGCTTTGTTGACTCACATGCACATATCGGTGGAGTAGCTCAAGGTGCAGAACCTGAATACGTATTTAGACTGTGGATGGGACACGGTATAACCACTGTTAGAGAGCCAAGTGGTCGAGGCGTTCACTTTACAGTTGATCTCAAAAATAAATCTGCTAAAAATTCAATTTTAGCTCCTAGAATCAAAGCCTATACTGGTTTTGGTGAGGGAAGCAAAACTCCCATTAGCACTCCACAGCAGGCAATCGAATGGGTACAACAGAACAAAAAAAACGGAGCAGATGGTATTAAATTCTTTGGTTCTGAACCAGAAATCTTAGATGCTGCCATTCGTGAAAATAAACGAATTGGACTTCGTTCTGCCTTTCACCACGCACAGATGGATGTCGCACGATGGAATGTGCTTCATTCAGCCAGAGCAGGTTTAAATTCTATGGAACATTGGTACGGTTTACCTGAGGCTTTATTTGATGATAAAACAGTTCAAAACTATCCTTCAAATTACAACTATCAAAACGAACAGCACCGCTTTGAAGAAGCTGGAAAACTCTGGGAGCAAGCAGCTAAACCGGGCTCAAAAAAGTGGAATGATGTGATGGAAGAACTCCTTTCACTGGATTTTACTTTAGACCCTACTTTTAATATTTACGAAGCCAACAGAGACCTTCAACGAGCTCGAAGAGCTGAATGGCACGAAGAATACACCTTACCATCCCTTTGGAGATATTATCAACCTAGTATGATATCTCATGGTTCCTACTGGCATTATTGGGGAACTGAACAAGAAGTAGTTTGGAAACGCAATTACAGACTGTGGATGCAATTTGTAAATGAATATAAAAACAGAGGAGGACGTGTCACTGCTGGTTCAGATTCTGGATTTATATTTCAACTCTACGGTTTTGCGTATATCAGAGAGTTAGAGCTGCTAAGAGAGGCAGGCTTCCACCCTCTTGAGGTGATTCAAGCTGCGACACTTAACGGAGCGGAACTCCTCGGAATGAGTGATGAAATTGGATCGGTGACTATCGGAAAAAAAGCTGACTTTGTAATTGTTGAGGAAAATCCACTTGTCAATTTAAAAGTTCTTTATGGAACAGGTGCGATTAAATTAACTGAGGACAATGAGGTCGTTAGAGTTGGAGGTGTCAAATACACTGTAAAAGATGGCATTATTTATGATGCTAAAGGATTATTGGAAGAGGTAAAACAGATGGTGAAAGCTAAAAAAGTAGAAGAAGGTTTTACATTAAAACAACCCGGAATACAATAAAAGATGAAATTAAACAAACTAACAGCAGTACTCCTACTTGGACTTTTTATCAGTTCAAGTTTACTGTGGTCTAAATCGAATTCAAAAATGGATATGAAAAATCAAAAAGATGCTGTAGCTTACTTTTCAGGTGGATGCTTTTGGTGTGTTGAAGCTGTATATGAAAGTGTAAAAGGAGTTAGCGAAGCGATTTCAGGGTATGCTGGAGGAACAACACCTAACCCAACTTATGAAAAAGTAGGGTATGGTAAAACTGATCATGCTGAAACTGTAGAAGTTCACTACGACCCTAATGTGATATCATTTGCGGAACTCGTTGAGGTGTTTTTTGGATCTCACGATCCAACTACATTAAACAGACAAGGGCCCGATACAGGAACACAATACCGATCCATCGCCTTTTATAGCAATGAAGGCGAGAAAAAAATTATTGAAGATTATATTTCCAAACTCACAGAAGAGGGAATTTACGACAGACCTATCGTTACTGAAGTTCAACCCATTGGAATCTTTTACAAGGCTGAAGATTACCATCAAAATTACGAATCAAACAATCCTTTTAGTCCGTATATCATCAATGTTTCCAAGCCTCGATTTGATCGTTTTAAACAAAACTATTCAAAGTATTTAAAGGAAGATCACCATGAATAAAGGATTCATACTTGTAGCATTACTGAGTTCATTTACGCTATTTGCTCAAAAAGAGGACCATCATATTTTAGAAATCAAGCAAACTAATGAAGTATTTAAAGTTGATGGCAAAGCAACCGAAAGCTTTTGGAGTGAGTCTCCATGGCTTGCTTTGGATCAACGATGGATTGGCGCTCCTTACAGTTCAGAAGATTTTTCTGGAAAGTATAAGTTGCGATGGAATGCCAAAGGTTTATACCTGCTTGTAGAAGTAGTAGATGATGTCCTTTACGATCAATATAAGGACCCTCTGAAACTTTGGTGGGATGACGACTGTGTTGAAGTATTTGTCGATAGTGACAACTCTGGCGGAGAACATCAGTACAATCACAATGCCTTTGCCTATCACGTTGCCTATGACGGTAACGTTATCGATATTGCTCCAGATAAAGACCCTCGATATTACAACAATCATGTAAGCTCAGCCCATACGAAGAGCGGTAATACCTATACATGGGAATTGTTAGTAAAACTTTACGACGATTCTTTTGTCGATGGACAAAAAGCCTCTCCACTTCAATTAGAAGCAAATACTAAAGTAGGATTTGCTTTAGCGTATTGTGACAATGATGGCAGTAAAGAACGTGAAAATTTTATAGGTTCCGTCTTTGTTCCAGGTGAAGACAAGAACCAAGGATGGATCAATGCTAGTATTTTTAGTACACTACAACTCATTAAATAATAAATGAAGGAATATAATTTAGAGAATGAATATCTGTCACTAACAGTTATTGACTTTGGTGCAAGAATTCACAAACTAACTTATAAGGATTCTGTAGGAACTCAGGAAGTTGTTCACAGTTTAGAACACCAACAAGACCACCTAAATGATGATACCAGTCTCAACGCCGTTGTAGGACGTTTTGCCGGACGTATTTGTTCAAATTCTATAACTCTAAACGAAACAGAATACCCTATTCAAACAATTAACGGAGTTCATCTTCACGGTGGTGTAGGCTTCTCAAAAAGGGTCTGGAAACTTCAATCCATGACAAGCGGAACTACTCCTTCCATCACATTATCATATTTAAGCAAACACCTTGAAGATGGTTATCCTGGAAATCTAAATGTCAGTGTAACCTATACCCTGGTTGAGAAATCACTGGAAGTAAAATTAGAGGCTCAATCTGATACCACTACCCTTGTGAATCTCACTCATCACGCTTATTTCAAATTAGACAATTCCAATAAATTTGATCATCTTGAATTCACAATACCAGCTACTTATTTTATTGAAACAAATGAAAATCTATGCCCTACTGGTAATTTAATCAGTGTCGAGGGGCATCCTTTTGATTTTAATAAGCCCAAAAGACTTGAATCAACACAACTAGACACTTCGTTTGTGATTGATCAATCAAAGAGCATTGAGGTGTATTCTCCAAAAACTAAAATGAGAATCAAAGCGACCACAAATCAACCTACTGCTGTCATATATACACCAGAGAGTTGTGTTGGGTTTTGCATTGAAACACAGAACTTTACGGATAGTCCTAACCAAGAGGGCTTTGCATCAGCAATACTCAAAAAAGGTGAAGTTTATAGCAACTTAACGCGATACGAGTTTAGCAGAGAATAAACGATCGAATATCTTGTAGAACACATAGGCAAAGAAGATTCCAACTAGACTACCCACAAGAACGTCTAATGGAAAATGTACTCCAATCATGATACGGCTAAAAGCCACTAAAAATGCCCAAAGAAGTAATAAATAAATCCATTTTTTGGTCTTGGATTTAAGTATCAAAAACAAAAAACCAAATACTGCAAAATTATTAGCAGCATGAGCTGAGAAGAAGCTGTAAAAACCTCCACAAGTGGATTTGAGTAATCGCATCTGTGGGATGAGTTCTTCCTGATGACAGGGTCTTAAACGCTGTGTACCGTATTTAAAAAAGTTAGATAGTTGGTCTGCACATACGATTAACAACACTACAAATCCTAGAGCGTACAAGGTAAATTTTAAACCAATCTTTTGATAGAGCACAAAGATTAACATCAAATAAATAGGAATTGCCATTTTAGTGTTCGACAAAAACAGCCAAAACCAATCCAATGCTTCAATTCCTGAATTATTGATCAGTAAAAAAAGTGATTTATCTAACTCTAAAAGCCTTTGCATATCAATCTTGATATCTTGAAACCTCACGATCGTAAAAAGCCGAAGCTTCTTCGATCATTCGAACCGTTTCAGCTTCTAACTCTTCTTCATCCTCTTTTGAAAACTCTTCAAACCACTGAATTTCATCATCTTGAAGATTGATTATGAATCTAGGAAATTCAGTGTGAATCACAAAAATTGCTTCTGGATAATCGGTGTTATCACCTAATATGAACTTTGGAAATTCCATTAAAGAACTGTATTACGAATTGCTTAAAAGCAATTTCTTGGTTAAATAATTAAATCTAAGATACAATAATAATGCTGATGAGCTCAATCCAGCTAAGAGTCCTATCCAAATTCCATTGCTTTTTAAATCGGTGTGTAATCCTAAATAAAAACTAATTGGAAAACCGATCACCCAGTAGGATATAAATATTAAAAGCGTAGGAATATTTACATCTTGCAAGCCTCTCAATGCTCCTAAAACCACCACTTGTAGTCCATCTGAAATTTGAAAGAAGGCCGCAATTAATAAAAGTTCAGCTCCTAGTTTAATCACCTCCATATTATCCAATTGATTGACGATGTCATTGGTATCCAAATAGATGGTTGGAAGAAATTCTCTACCTACTAAAAAGAACAGTGCAAAAACAACTTCAAAGATGAGCGTCAGCAAGAATACCGATTGAGCAATTCTTCGAAGGTTAAAGTAATCCTTGATTCCCTTTTGATTCCCAACTCGTATCATCGCAACGACTCCCAGTCCCATCCCAACCATATAGGTCATTGAAGAGAGATTGAGTGCAATTTGATTGGCGGCCTGGGCATTTTTACCAAGCACTCCACTAAGCCAAATTGCAGTGGTAAATACCGCTACTTCAAAAAAGAATTGCAAAGCAGATGGGAAACCTAATTTTAAGATATGCTTTAGTTTACTGATCTCTAAAAGTCTAAAATTAAAGTTGGTGACATAATCGTGAAACTTCTTTCTAGATCGAAGTTGATACCATATCATCACTACCATCACAAAACGGGAAATTAGGGTCCCAATAGCAGCACCAACAATTCCAAGTTTTGGAAAACCAAAGCTTCCGAAGATGAGTAAGTAATTGATTGTTATATTGACCACATTGGCTACAATAGTAGCATACATGGGATATTGAGTATGTGAAAGACCTTCTGAAAATTGCTTAAATGCCTGAAAAACAACTAAAGGAATTAAGGAGAAAGCCACTACATCCAAATACGGTAGTGCTAGTTCGACCACTTCCTTGGGTTGATTCATATGATGCATCAGTGGTTTCATTAGTAGCATCATTCCAAAAAGTGCAAAACCCAACACAGTACATAGCACTAAACCGTGCTTAAGAGCTGACCTCCCAGCCTTGACGTCATTTGCTCCATCAGACTCAGCAACCAAGGGTGTTATTGCAGTCGAAAACCCGATTCCTAATGACATGGCGATAAACACAAAACTATTTCCAAGAGACACAGCAGCGAGTTCAGCAGTACCTAATTGACCCACCATGATATTATCTGCAAATGCTACAAAGGTATGGCCTAGCAATCCCATGATAACAGGGCCTGACAGTTTTAAGTTCTTCTTAAATTCTCTGGTATAATCGTTGAAATTTATCATAAGTTAGGCAAAGATAGGGTATTCTTTTATGCTGCTTTAAAATTTATTCCTTAGCCTTTGCAGCATCCCAATATTGATCCATCTCTTTGAGATTCATCTCTTGGAGATTTTTATGATCTGATTTGATTTGTTGCTCCATTGTCATAAAACGATTGATAAACTTTACATTGGTTCGTTCAAGCGCATTTTCAGGATTAATTTTAAGATAGCGTGCATAGTTGATCAATGAAAAAATCAAGTCTCCAAATTCCTGCTCCATCTTTGAAGGGTCCTTCCCATTAAGCTCAGCTTCAAACTCCGCTAATTCCTCCTTTACTTTATCCCAAACCTGATCTGTATGTTCCCAATCAAACCCTACACCTGCAACTTTATCTTGAATTCTATTGGCCTTTACCATAGCAGGTAAGCCGTTTGGCACTCCTTCAAGGACACTTTTCTTTCCTTCTTTTAATTTGAGCTGTTCCCAATTTTGTTTGACTTCTTCTTCATCAGCCACTTCGACATCACCGTAGATATGTGGATGTCTGTAAATGAGTTTTTCACAGATTTGATCGCACACATCTGCTATATCAAAATCATTGGTTTCAGAACCAATTTTAGCGTAAAACACCAAATGCAATAAGAGATCTCCCAATTCCTTTTTAACTTCCTCCATATCGTTATTGAGTATGGCATCTCCGAGTTCATAGGTTTCTTCAATGGTCAAGTGGCGCAGTGACTCCATTGTTTGTTTGCGATCCCAGGGACATTGTTCCCTTAAATCATCCATGATATCGAGGAGTCTACCAAAGGCTTCTAACTTTTTTGCTTTTGAATTCATTTCAACTAAAATTTGTTACAAAACTAAAGTATTTAAAATTGAAACATATTATTCTTATTTTTAGGGTTCATTAAAAAAACAACTTTATATGAAAACCCTCTATTTACTAAGTCTTGTAAGCATCCTAAGTTTGATGTCTTGCAAGCAAGAACAACCCATTGAAATAGGCTACAGTCTTGCGGACACTGCTTTAATTCCAAAACCACTTGAAATCAATCCTACTCATAAAGCATTTGGATTGAACTCAGAGACCACAATTAGTTATAAAGGTGCTGATTTAAAAACACAAGCTGAGTTATTACAAGGAGCATTAAAAGATGCTTTTGGATTAAACCTTATGGTAACTGATCAAAAAGATTCTTCAAACTCAATCAATTTAGCTGTTGGGATTGAAGATACAAACCTAGAAGCCTATCGAATTGATATTAATCCTTCACTGATTGAACTCAAAGGAGCAAGTGTTGCTGGAGTTTCTCGCGGTATTCAAACCATCAGACAATTAGTTTCTGTAGAATTAGTACTAGGAAGAGAAAACACCAGAGCAATTCCAACAGGTACAATTTCTGATAAACCTGCAATGGAATACAGAGGAGCTATGCTCGATGTAGCAAGACACTTCTTTTCAGTTGATGAAGTAAAACGCTATATCGATCAATTAGCATACTACAAAATCAACAAATTTCATATGCACCTTACCGATGATCAGGGTTGGAGAATTGAAATTAAATCTTGGCCTAAATTAACAACTGTCGGAGGATCAACTGAAGTTGGAGGAGAATCAGGTGGATTTTACACTCAAAAAGAATTCAAAGACCTAGTAGCTTATGCAGCTGATCGTCACATTGAAATTATTCCAGAAGTAGATATGCCTGGTCATACCAATGCAGCATCAGTATCTTACCCACAGCTCAATGGAAATGGAAAAACTCCTGAGCTATACGAAGGAATGGAAGTTGGATTTAGCACTTTTGACACTCATAGTGAAAAGGTCTACCAATTCATCGATGATGTAGTTGGTGAAATCGCCGCTATAAGCCCTAGCCCTTATTTTCACTTAGGTGGAGATGAAAGTCACTCTACAAAAAAAGAGGATTTTATCTATTTCATCAACCGAGTGAGTAAAATTGTGAGCAAACACGATAAAAAAGTAATCGGATGGGATGAAATCGCTCATGCAGATGTTCCAAGTCCTGCTGTTGCTCAGTACTGGGCATCGAATGAAAATGCTTCATTAGCTGCAGAAAAAGGTTTAAAAGTACTTTTATCTCCAGCAAAGAAAATCTATTTAGATATGCAATACGATACCCAATCACCTTACGGACTCCATTGGGCAGCCTATGTTCCTGTTAAAGATGCCTACGACTGGGATCCATATTCCTATGCTAATATCGATGAATCAGCCATTTTTGGAATGGAAGCACCGCTTTGGTCTGAAACTATTTTTGATACTCAATCATTAGAGTATTTAGCATTCCCAAGAGTTTTAGCAGTTGCAGAACTCGCTTGGATGCCTAAAGGAACTACGCTTTGGGACGACTTTAAAAAACGTCTAGAAGCTCAATCGCATTATTTTAAACGCGAAGGGATCAACTATTACGCTTCACCAGATATTAATTGGGAGTAATTTACTCAGATTTAGAAGGCGCCTCGGCGTCTTCTTTTTTATCTTCTTCTAAAGATATCAATCCTTTATCAATAAGAATATTATACCATTGAATCACTTTTTTGATATCAGATGGATATACTCTGTCTTCATCAAAATTTGGTAAGACTTCAAAAAAGTACTCTTCGAGTTCTTCCTTAGAAGCTTTGTGAGAAACAGAAGTGTTTTTACCTTCTTCCTTTTGAGAGATATTCTTAAATACCTCTTTTAAGGGAACTTCTTCATCTAAGGTATAGATAGCAATCTCAGATAAAACACTGATATTGTTCTTGTAGCTCACACTGATCTTTTTATCATCGTTAATGGATTTAGCTACAAATCCAACTCTAGTTTGAGTTACAATTTCATACAATCCTGGCTTTCCTGGAATCGAAAGTATTTTATCTAATTTCATAGGTTAAAAAAATTTTGGCAAATATGATACTTCTTGTGAAGAAATAAAAACCTATCTCCTCTTTTTTAATTCTGGAAAACGCATACGGTAATCCACTTGAATCTTACCCTTGGAAATGTTGCTTAGTTTTCCTTTGAGCATACGCTTCTTTAAAGGGCTGAGTTTATCTGTAAAGAGAATTCCTTCGATATGATCGTATTCGTGTTGAATGACTCTTGCTAGAATTCCATCAAAAGTCTGTGTCTTTTTTTCAAAGTTTTCATCACAGAACTCAATAGTCACCGTTGGTTGGCGCATTACTTCTTCTCTGATATCTGGTATACTCAAACAACCTTCGTTAAAACTCCATTCCTCTCCTGTTTCTTCGATGATTTTAGCATTGATAAAAACCATCTTCGATTCAGCTAGCTGAGAGCGCTCTTGCTCGCTTAAGTCTTCATCATCTGAAAAGGGCTCTGTATCAATCACAAAAAGTCGAATCGCTCTTCCAATTTGAGGAGCTGCTAGTCCTACACCGTGAGAAGCGTACATGGTTTCCCACATATTCTCTATTAATTGATCGAGATCAGGGTAATCCTTATCGATATCTTTTGAAACTTTTCTAAGTACTGGATCCCCGTAGGCCACAATAGGTAAAATCATCATTTTTTATTTAAATAGTCTTGTAAGATAATTGTAGCACTGATTTCATCGATCAAAGCCTTATCCTTTCTTTTTTCTTTTTTTAATCCAGAAGCAATCATAGTATCAAAAGCCATCTTAGAAGTAAATCTTTCGTCTTGACGTTCTATTTTCATCGATGGCATTTCTTTTTGAAGAGTAGTAACAAACTCTTTGATATGCACCTCTGATTGTGAATCTTGATTGTTCATCTGTTTGGGAAGCCCAAAGACAATACATTCAACTGCTTCATTTTTAATATAGTTTTTGAGGTAGTCCATCAGCTCTGAGGTAGGTACCGTACACAAACCCGATGCGATAATTTTCATAGGGTCTGTCACAGCAATACCTGAACGTTTCGTTCCAAAATCAATAGCTACAATCCTGCTCAAAATCTTTTTTTGCAAAATTACAGCTTAATTTGTTATACCTATAAAATTTAAGAGATAATTAAGGCTGAAGGCACTATCTTTGTCAAAATTTTTTAATGATATGACCGATTTACAATCAAAAATAGAAGCTGCTTGGGACGATAGAAGTCTTTTGACTGATGCTAGTACTCAAGAAGCTATTAGAGAAGTAATTCAAAAGTTAGATAACGGAGAACTTCGTTGTGCTGAGCCAACTGAAAACGGATGGCAAATTAACGAATGGGTAAAAAAAGGAGTTGTTCTCTATTTCCCAATTCAAAAAATGGAGACGCTCGAAGCTGGTATTTTTGAATATCACGATAAAATGCCTCTTAAAAGAGGTTATCAAGAAAAGGGTATTCGCGTTGTTCCTAATGCTGTAGCTCGCCATGGAGCTTATATTTCTCCAGGTACAATTTTAATGCCTTCTTATGTGAATATTGGGGCTTATGTAGACGAAGGAACAATGGTTGACACATGGGCAACTGTAGGTAGTTGTGCACAGATTGGAAAAAATGTTCACCTCAGTGGTGGTGTTGGAATTGGTGGAGTTTTAGAACCATTACAAGCAGCTCCTGTAATTATTGAAGACAATGCCTTTTTAGGATCTAGATCAATTGTAGTAGAAGGTGTTCGCGTTGAAAAAGAAGCAGTACTCGGTGCTAATGTTGTACTTACTGCCTCTACAAAAATAATTGACGTTACTGGAGAAGAGCCTGTTGAAATGAAAGGAATTGTTCCTGCTCGTTCAGTAGTCATTCCCGGGACTTACAACAAAAAATTCCCTGCAGGAGAATACGGTGTACCTTGTGCACTGATTATCGGTAAGAGAAAAGAGAGTACTGATAAGAAGACCTCTTTGAACGACGCCTTGAGAACTTATGATGTAGCGGTGTAAAAACACTTTTTACTTTAAGCTATTTTACGGAACTTTGTAAAGCTGATAGTCAATGATTATCAGCTTTATTTTTATCAATTCAATGGAAGAATTTAAGAACGCTCTTGCGAAAGCACAAGAAGTCCTCACTAGTGGAGGAGTCATCCTTTACCCTACTGAAACTGTATGGGGATTAGGTTGTGATGCTACAAATCCAGATGCTATTCAAAGAATATTCAAAATCAAAAACAGAGCGGATTCCAAATCACTCATCTGCTTAGTTAGTAGTATTGCGATGCTAGAGCGTCATGTGCAAGAAGTGCCTCAGGCAGCTTACGACATCATCGACTTTAGTGAAAAACCTACAACCATCATTTACGATGCACCTAAAGGAGTCGCTCCATCAGTTATAGCTGAAGATGACAGTTTGGGAATCAGAGTAGCTAAAGACAAATTTTGCAGATACCTAATCAATAATTTTAAAAAACCTTTTGTTTCAACATCAGCGAATATTTCAGGAGCACCCACTCCAAAACAGTTTGAAGAAATCGATGAGAAGATTTTAACAGCTGTCGACTATATAGTACCTTTACAGCCAGAATTCAACAACACATCAGCTTCTACCATTATCAAGCTTAAAAACAATGGAGAAGTACGTGTCATAAGGAGTTAGCAAGAAATGAACCACAAAGATGCCTTAAAAGATCCTGTGTTTAAAACCCTCAATGAGGTATCTGAATCCATGGGATTATCATCCTTTGTTATCGGTGGATTTACTCGTGATTATCTTTTGGGTAAAGAAAATCCAAAAGACATTGATATTGTAGTGATCGGAAACGGGATTGAATATGCTCAAGAAGTTTCTAGAGCCCTTAAAGGAAGTTCAGAAATTTCTGTATTTAAGAATTATGGGACGGCCATGATCAAATACAAGGACCTCATCCTTGAATTTGTTGGTGCACGAAAAGAGAGTTATTCAGAAGACAGTAGAAACCCAAAGGTAGCTAGCGGTAGTTTAGAGGACGATCAAAACAGAAGAGACTTTACAATTAATGCTCTAGCGCTTTCACTTAACACTGAAGACTTTGGTGATTTAGTGGACCCATTTAACGGTATGGGCGATTTAGAAAATAAATGTATTAAGACTCCTTTAGATCCGGATATCACCTACTCTGATGATCCACTTCGAATGATGAGAGCGATCCGATTTGCTACTCAATTAGATTTTAAAATTGAAAAGGATTCATTAAACGCAATTGAGCGTAACAAAGAGCGTATTTCCATCGTATCAAACGAGCGAATTGTTGATGAACTCAACAAAATCATATTGGCTCCAAAACCAAGTCTCGGTTTTAAACTCTTACACAAAACAGGCTTACTACACTATATCCTTCCAGAGTTAATCGCATTAGAAGGCATTGAAGAAATTGAAGGTCAAAGACATAAAGACAATTTTTGGCACACCTTGGAGGTCGTTGACAATATTTCCAAAAACACTGATAATCTGTGGCTGAGATGGGCTGCTCTATTACACGATATCGGAAAAGCACCTACTAAACGATTTGACAAAACTATTGGATGGACTTTTCACGGTCATGAGTTTATAGGTTCAAAAATGGTCTACAAACTCTTTAAACGATTGCACCTTCCTTTGAATGAGAAGATGAAATACGTAAAAAAGATTGTATCGATGAGCTCTAGACCAATTGTCATCGCTGAAGATTTTGTGACCGACTCAGCCGTAAGACGACTCATCTTTGATGCTGGAGAAGATATCGAAGATTTGATGACCCTCTGCGAGGCGGACATCACTACTAAAAACCCAAAGAAACAGCGACGTTACAAAAATAATTTTAAAATAGTTCGTCAAAAAATTGTCGAAGTGGAGCAACGCGATCACATTCGAAATTTTCAACCACCTATTAGCGGTGAAGAAATTATCAAATTATTCAACTTACAGCCTTCTAAAGAAGTTGGAATAATAAAAGAAGCTATCAAAGAAGCTATTTTAGAAGGTGAAATTCCCAATGAATACGAATCTGCTCTAGAATTTACCATTAAAAAAGGTGAGTCTATGGGGCTTAAAGCATCAAACATATGAAAGCCTATTTAAATTTCGCTAAGATTACCTTGGTATTGGTGTATATAGTAGTTATTGCTGGATCCGTTGTAAGAATGACGGGGTCTGGGATGGGTTGTCCAGACTGGCCGAAGTGTTTTGGCTATATGATTCCTCCAACTGACGAAGAAACACTTCAATGGGGTGAAGGGAAATCCTTTCAAAAAGGTGAAGTCATCATATATCAAGAGCGTTTGTATAAAGCCACAGGTGATTTTACAACAAACGATACTTTTAAAGATTCTAATTGGGAACTCTACACCAAACACGACTATGCAAAGTTCAATGCCTTCCACACCTGGACTGAATTTATCAATAGACTCTTTGGGGCTTTAGCAGGACTCGCCACTTTCATTTTAGCCTTGTGGAGTTTTAGCTATTGGAAAACCAATAAAAAATTGGCACTACTGGCTGTATTAGTTGTCATAGGAATGTTATTTGAAGCATGGTTAGGAGCTACTGTTGTCTACTCTGTTCTACTTCCTGTAAAAATTACCATTCACATGCTGATGGCACTCTTAATCATCTCAATGATGATTTCTATTGTTTATCAGAGTTCGACAAAAAAGATCGAATACAAAGCAGATCCTCTACTTAAAAAATTAATTGGAATTACTCTGATAATGACCCTAATTCAAGTTGTATTAGGTACTCAAGTCAGAGAATTTGTCGATGAACAAATTAAATCTTTAGGAGAATCCAATCCAGAATCATGGCTTAAAGCACCTCCTGTTTTATTTTACATTCACCGTTCCTTCTCAATCCTAATGTTGCTTACAAATGCCTACTTGTATTACAGAGTGACAAAATTAAATTTAGGTTATCCTAAAACCAAATGGGCACTTGGCTTTTTAATACTCGCTGCTCTAAGTGGAATTATTATCTATTACGCTGATTTTCCAATATTTAGTCAACCTATTCATCTAGTTGTAGGTTCTGTACTTTTTGGATTACAATACTACCTTCTTTTAGAATCAAATACTGCTTCTAAAACTCAAAAAAGATTGTAAATTTACTTCCTTAATACCACTGTAATGATATATAAAATAAGAGTCATTTTAGACGCTAAAGAAGACGTATTTAGAGATCTTGCTGTAGATTCTAACGACAGTTTAGAAGATTTACACAATATTATCTCACAATCATTTGGATTGGATTCAGGAGAAATGGCAGCTTTCTACACCTGTGATGGAGAGTGGAATCAAGAAGATGAAATACCTCTCTTTGCTATGGAAGATGGAGTTTCGATGTCTTCTGTAACCCTAAAAGATATTATCGATGAAGATCAAACCAAACTCATCTATGTCTATGACTTTTTATTGATGTGGACCTTCTTTATTGAACTTGCTGATATATCAAAACGAAATGAAGGTGATTCATATCCTGATTTATTATACTCTCATGGTGAACTACCGGACAATCCACCTGAAAAAGTCTTTGAAGCAGAACCTTCAGAACTCGATTTAGATGATTCTGAGGATGAATTTGACGATTTCAACGAATTCGACAATTACGATTCAATGGACTTTGACGATCAGTGGAACTAATACCTATTTAAACTTTAATGATCAACTTTTACAATACACAAATAGAGCAATTATCGCTCCATAGAGTCGGTAATAAATCTAAAGCAGAGCCTTTTTTCTTATCGGAAGCTTCTTATCCATTAAACGATGAGCTTGTTGGACACCTCAAAGAATTTTTCTTTAAACCCTTTAGAGAAAAAGAAGAGACTTACTACCGTTTTTCACATGAGGCTGATCTAGAGTTCAACGAACTCTTCACTATGGTCAATGAAATTTTTGACAATCCTGATTCCTTACATCAGGTATCAAAAAAAATTGGCAAACACCTTTACGATCAATCCAACCATCCACATATCAAAAGTGGAGAGCTCTACATTACATACTTACACGATGTTATATTAGACAATAATAAAGTTGATGCAATCGGTATTTTTAAATCGGAGTTAAAACAAGAGTTTTTAATTTTTGAAGAGGGAGAGCAAAACCTAAAGATGAACTTAGAAAAAGGGATTAATCTCAAAAAACTCGACAAAGGTTGTATTGTACTCAATACTGAAAGAGAAGAAGGCTATAAAGTACTCAGCATTGATTCGAATCGCTATGACACTAAATACTGGTTAGATGACTTTTTAAGTGTTGATTATATGACTGATGAGAATTTTTACACAAAGAGCTATCTTAAATTTTGCAAGGACTTTGCAAAAGATGTCGTATTACCTGCTGAGGACAAACAACAAGAAGTACTCTTTATGAATAAGGCTGTCAATCACTTTGCCAAGAACGATTCCTTTGAGGAGACGAACTTTATCAATGAGGTTATCGATAATCCAGCCCTAGTTCCTGAATTTAGAAATTATAAAGTTGAAAAAGGACCTAAATATTCCATTGAAGATGTCGCGTCGTTTGATATTGCTAATAAGGCGGTATCAGATGTTAGAAAAAAGGTTAAAAACATCATTCAACTCGATACTAATATTCAGATTAAAATGGATTTTATCAATCCTGAATCTGCAGAGAAATTCGTAGAAAAAGGTTGGGATGAAGAACGTCAAATGTATTATTACCTTGTCTATTTCAACAAAGAATCCAACTAAAGGGTTTGTTTAACTAAGGAAGCTTCTAGTTGGAGGCTATCAACTTTATTTTTTAAATAATCGTTTTTCATCTTTTGAAGGTCGACAACAGTATTGGAATCTTCTATCCTCGTATAGGTATCGAGCCATTGTTGCGCTCTCGTGGTGTTGGCTTGTCGGAGGTCGAACTCAAAGTTTGAATTCAAAAAATCGATGCATTTTAGATCTTTGATACTTCTAAAAAGCGGATCATCGTACTGATGGATCATCAAACGAACATCGTATTGAAAGTAATACACACAACCTAAGTGCGGTTCACACTTTAAAGCTCGCGTCCAAGAATCATTAAATTGATCACTTTTAGCAAACTCTTGAGCGATCAATCGAAGTCGTTTGATTTCTGAAGGATCGAGGTCTTTGATTTGTTCATAACAAGCAATCATTTCAAATCCTACTCCAAAATTGATCACCAAATCATCCCAGATCACGAGAGATTTTAATTGATTGTAGGTAGCTCTATCGCTACAGACTCTTGCAAATTCTTTGATTTTTAGAAATACAACATCATTTGATACTTCTTCAAAAACTGTATATACATCAAAATAAAGTTCAAAAATAGATTTCATAACCACTGTGTTTATGGAGTTAGGTATAAGAACTAGCGTATCTTACGAGTGATAATTTCACTCATGGTGACATTTTCATAATTCTTCTTTACGAAGCTAAGGGTTAGATTCAATATAGCCCCCATCGATTTACAGGATTTAAATCTAGAATCATGAGTGAGTTCAAAGATTTCCATTTTGAGGCGATCGACATTCTCTTGTACTGAAATTTTATCCTCTAAGGAAGCTTTAATCAATTTATTCAAACGTTTTTCCCAAGATAAAATACGCTTGGCCATAATAGAACGTTCTTCTAATTTATACTGAGTAATTGAATCTTCATTAAGGCGCTCACGCACCATATCCACTACCCTATTATTCTCTTTAAAAAACTGTGGCCTGTAAATATTGAGTCTTCCTTCAAAAGATTGTTGATCAAAATCGATCGCTCTAATTTTATATTCGACATGGTCAAAATCGTGAATAGGTACAATCACATAATTATAAGATCTCATATCCCCTAGTAAGCGAATCATACAACGCTCGTTGAATTTCACAAACTCCTTGGCGATCTGTGCCTTTTCAATCGTAGTGCAGTCTTCTAAATAGGATTCGATAAACACATCTCCCGGTATTCCTAGAATATGTTCTTCAATAAGAGTATCCTTATGTACTAAGAAGTTTAAGTTATATGGAGACAACATATGCTCTAATTCCAAACCGTAAATCCTTGAGGCATCTGTTTGTTTTACATAGAAATAGGTAAAGTTGTCATTGATGATGTTTCGAATCTTCACCCTAAATGGCTTAGAATTCCCAAAAGTGCAAAAATCAATTGCGTCTACATTGAGGTATGGAATGATATAATCACTTCCGTCTGAATGAAGAATTGAGTAAACTTTTTTTAAACTTAAATCAATCTCATCACGCTCGTAATCAGAATAATACACTCGTATCCACAAAGTGTCTTCATCATTTTCATCGTACACACTAACAGAGCCTGAAAAGCGAAGTAAATCCTCGTAGAGCACTGGCACTTCAATATATCTTTTGTATTCCTTTAAGTAAGCCATCAGCTTTTCATTTACTGGAAAAGCAGGCTTTTTTTTGGACATTATATTTTGAACCATAGTGGTAGAATTCTGATTTTGTAAAACAATTGTATCTTAGAAGTAACAAATTACTAATTTATTCGTCAATATTAATAGGACCAAAATCATAAACTATTGGAAATTATTTTATCAGCATCCAATCTAACAAAGAACTACGGCCCCTTAAAAGCTGTAAACAACTTAAGTTTTGAACTTTATAAGGGGAATGTCTATGGATTATTAGGCCCTAATGGAAGTGGTAAATCTACTACCTTGGGAATGGTTCTAAATGTTGTAAATCCTTCTCTAGGAGATTTTGAATGGTTTGGAGGAAGTAGCTCAGTACATCAAGCACTAAAGAAAGTGGGAGCTATTATTGAGCGTCCTAACTTTTACCCTTATCTCACTGCTACAAAGAATTTGGAACTAGTTTGCAAAATCAAAGGAGTTTCATCAAATAAGATCGAAGAAAAGCTAAAACTAGTTGATCTTTGGGATCGAAAAGATTCGAAGTTTAGCACCTTCTCATTGGGAATGAAACAGCGTTTAGCGATTGCTTCAGCTCTGTTAAACGATCCTGAATTACTAATTCTAGATGAACCAACAAACGGTTTAGATCCAGAAGGAATACACCAAATACGATCACTGATCATTGAAATTGCTTCTAGAGGAACCACTATTTTATTGGCCTCACACCTATTGGATGAAGTTGAAAAAGTGTGTTCTCATGTTCTTGTGCTTCAAAAAGGTAACTTACTCTACAATGGTAAAGTGAGTGAAATGAATGGCCACAAAGGGTTTTTCAAGCTCAAATCTAATGATCATGAGCAATTGATAGAAACCTTAAAGACAATAAGTAACTTAACCAATATTAGAGAAAAAAATGGGTTTATCATAGCAGATATTGAGTCTGAAATTCCATCGGAACAACTCAACAAACAATTGTCTGAAAATGGAATCTACCTCTCACACTTAACAAAAGAATACATCAGTTTAGAAGAGCAGTTCTTGAGTTTGACCAAAAGTAAATACCAACGATGAAACGACTATTAGAAATAGAATTTATTAAACTCTGGAACAATAAAATTAGCAGAGTCATTATCTATGCTTATTTTACACTTATTTGTTCTCTAGCACTGATCGCTGCTATCAAATTTGATATTGGTCCAATTAAATTTCACCTGGCTGAACAAGGAATTTTTAACTTTCCCTATATATGGCATTTAAACACCTTTTTTGGGGCCTTATTTAAAGTCTTTTTAGCCATTATTATCGTTTCTATGACTGCTAATGAATATTCCTATAAAACCATCAAACAAAATTTAATCGATGGCCTTTCAAAAAAGGAATTTATTCTTTCAAAGGTTTATATGTCTGGGTTATTTGCATTGATCTCGACTATTTTCATATTCACAATCAGTCTTATTCTAGGATTGGTGTATTCAGATTACAACGAATTAGGAATTATTTTTAGCGATTTGAGTTTTATACTCGCCTATTTTGTAAAACTCTTCACTTTTTTTAGCTTTTGTCTGTTCGCTGGAGTTTTGGTAAAAAAATCAGCTTATGCATTAGGTTTTATTGTCATCTGGCAAATGTTTGAAGGATTTGTAAGAGGGATGATCCAATGGAAGCTATTCGACGGTGAAACTACTGATACTATTATGGGATTCTTCCCATTAAATTCCATGTGGAATCTTCTCAAGGAACCTTTTTCAAGATTTGAAGCTGTTCAAACTGTAGCTCAACAAATAGGCGAAGAACTAAAACTAGATTACTATACCAGTATTGGAGATTTTAGTATCGCTATCTTTTGGGCAATAGCGTTCATCTACCTCTCTTATTTCATCTTAAAAAAGAGAGACCTTTAGCATTTCATTCATAGGTCAATTCAAAGGGCTTTCGTATTTTTAGACCATGGAGTTTAAAGTCGAATCCAAATTCAAACCCACAGGAGATCAACCTCAAGCGATCAAAGAATTAGTTCATGGGATCAACGAGGGAGTTACGCATCAAACCTTACTAGGAGTAACGGGTTCTGGTAAGACTTTTACGGTTGCTAACGTTATTGAACAAGTTCAAAAACCAACCTTAGTCTTAGCTCACAACAAGACCTTAGCTGCTCAGCTCTATTCAGAATTCAAACAGTTTTTTCCCAACAACGCAGTAGAATACTTCGTTTCTTACTACGATTACTACCAACCAGAGGCTTACATACCTGTTACAGGAGTCTATATAGAAAAGGATTTATCCATTAATGAGGATATTGAAAAGATGCGACTCAGCACCACCTCTTCCCTACTTTCTGGAAGAAGGGATGTCATTGTTGTAGCCTCAGTTTCTTGTTTATACGGTATTGGTAATCCAGTTGAATTCAAGAAAAATCTAATTGAACTTGAAACCGATCAAGTCATTTCAAGAACAAAATTATTGCACCTATTGGTTCAAAGTCTCTATTCTAGGACAACCGATGAGTTTAAAAACGGGAACTTTAGGATCCATGGAGATGTTGTAGATGTGTTTCCTTCCTATACTGATCACGCTTATCGAATTCACTTCTTTGGTGATGAAATAGAAGAAATGGAACTCTATGACCCTTTAAACAACAAGACCTTATCGAAGGTCAATCATTTGAGAATCTATCCAGCAAATATGTTTGTGACTTCTCAAGATGTACTTCAGAATGCCATTCATCAAATTCAAGATGATTTGGTCAAACAAGTCGATTATTTTAGAGAAATAGGCAAATCCTTGGAGGCGAAACGCCTTCAAGAACGAACTGAATTCGATTTAGAAATGATCCGCGAGCTCGGCTACTGTTCTGGAATTGAAAACTATTCTCGCTATTTAGATGGCAGGGACCCAGGAACGAGGCCTTTCTGTCTTTTAGATTATTTTCCTGATGATTTTCTAATGGTGGTCGATGAATCCCATGTAACGATTCCTCAGGTTCACGCTATGTATGGAGGAGATCGTTCAAGAAAAGAAAACCTGGTGGAATACGGATTTCGATTACCAGCCGCTATGGACAATAGACCTTTGAAGTTTGAAGAATTTGAAATGCTTCAAAACCAAGTGCTCTATGTGAGTGCTACTCCAGCTGATTACGAACTCGCTCATTGCGAAGGAGTGTTTACGGAGCAAATTATTCGTCCAACTGGATTATTAGATCCCATTATCGAAGTGAGACCTTCAGAAAATCAAATTGATGATTTGATGGAAGAAATCAGACAACGTGTTGAAAAGAATGAGCGTACCTTAGTTACAACCCTTACCAAACGTATGGCTGAAGAACTCACGAAATATTTGACTCGATTGCAAATACGATGTTCTTATATCCACTCGGATGTTGACACCTTAGAGCGCGTAGAAATCATGCAAGATCTTCGCAAAGGAATTTATGATGTACTCATTGGTGTCAATCTCCTAAGAGAGGGCTTAGATCTTCCAGAGGTATCACTTGTGGCGATTATAGACGCAGACAAAGAAGGGTTTTTGAGATCTCATCGCTCGTTGACTCAAACAATTGGTAGAGCTGCTAGACATCCCGATGGAAAAGCTATTTTGTATGCTGATAAAATCACTAAAAGCATGCAGCTTACCATAGATGAGACCAACTATAGAAGGGAAAAACAAAACGCATACAACAAAGCAAATAATCTTATTCCTAAAGCACTGAATAAAAGCCTCGATAATGTTCTAACTAAAAACTCTGTATCTGCATATCACTTTGAAAAGAAAGAGAAATTAGCTCAAGAAAAAGATGTTGAATACCTAAGCTCAAGTGAACTCGACAAACGCATAACCAATAGAAGAAAGCTTATGGAAAAGGCTGCCATGGATTTAGACTTTATAGCTGCAGCTGCTCTTCGAGATGAAATCAAGATGTTACAAGATCAAAAGAAAAAACTATGAATAAAGCACTAACAGTTCTAATGGGCATCATCATCAGTTTTACAACTGTTGTAAAGGCTCAAAAATTAAAATCCGACAAAATCTTTAGTTTAGCGGAGGAGTTAACTCCAAAAGCCTTGGTAAATCTTAAGGATTTTGTGGCAGTAGCTAATGATTCTAAGATTCAAGAACAGTTAGATAAGAATCTAAATTATTCAAAAGGACTTTTAGAAAATTTAGATTTCAATACTCAGATCATCACCACTGATGGGGTTCCTGTTCTCTTAGCATCTAAGACTGTTGACTCCAGTTTACCAACTGTTTTATTTTACCTTCAGATTGATGGACAGCCTGTTAATAAAAGTAGCTGGGATCAAAAAGATCCTTATCAAATAGTGATCAAAGAACAACTAGCTAATGGAGATTGGAATACAATTCCATTTGAGAATAGCTCCGCTCCTAATAAAGATTGGAGAGTTTTTGGCAGATCTGTATCTGATTCAAAAGGACCTAGTACTGCTCTACTAACAGCTTTAGAATACTATCATTCCAAGAAATGGAAGACTGCATTTAATGTAAAGCTACTTCTGGATTTTCAAGAAGAAATGGGCTCTCCTACTCTTGAAAAGGCTGTTACTGAAAACAAAAGTGCATTTGATGCAGATTATTTAATCATTATGGATGGAACTAGAGATGTGAGTAATAAACCAACTGTGACCTTTGGTGCTCGTGGTATTGTAACCGCTACTCTTACTGTATTTGGACCAAAAGAACCATTGCATTCTGGACAATACGGAAATTACGCTCCAAATCCAGTCTTTAAAGCATCGAGATTAATTGCAAGTATGAAAGATGAAAGTGGAATGGTGCTCATTGATGATTTCTACAAGGGTATTGTCCTTAATGATTTGGTCAATGCAGAACTCGCCAATGCTAGTATGGATCCCCTAGAATTAAACGAGCGATTGGGAATCGCTATTGAAGAAATGGTTTCTAATTCCTATCAGGGATCCCTGCAATACCCATCCTTAAATATAAGAGGGATTCAAGCAGCCTGGACGGGAAAACAAGTTAGAACAATCATTCCCGATAAAGTGGTCATTGAAATTGATATGAGAACCGTTAAAGAATCAAAACCTGAAGATTTGATTGAAGTTCTAAAAAATCACATTGTAAAACAAGGGTTTGAATTAATCGATGGAGAACCCACAGATGAAGAACGATCTATTTATGAGAACATAGCATCACTTAGCTATAAAATAGGATCTAAACCTTTTAGAACATCTTTATCCAGTCCTATTCGAACACTTATGGATGATTGCTTACAACCCTTATTTGGAGACAAGTATGTTTTAACAAGAACTACCGGTGGTTCACAACCCATAGCTCCATTTATTACAACACTAGGTGTGGATGCTGTATCACTGCGTATACCCAATCCAGATAATAACATCCACGCACCCAACGAAAACTTACGTATAGGTAACCTCACTGAAGGAATCGCGAGTATACTATCACTATTACAAACCCCAATTCAAAACTGATGACCAATAACGACGTACTAAAGAAATTAAGAGTTGCACTTCAACTAAGAGATGAAGACATTGTAGAAATTTTAAAAATGGCGGACCTAAGGGTATCCAAATCTGAATTAGGGGCCTTTTTTAGAAAGGAAGATCATCCTAAATACATGGAATGTGGAGATCAAATACTCAGATATTTCCTAAATGGACTAGTGATCTATTTAAGAGGAACGAAAGAAAAACCTAAAAATCCAGCAGAGTCTTTAAAAACTAAACCGAAGGCAACTATCGATTAATATTTAAATTCTAAACTTATTCCTAAAGCATTTAATATAATTGCAAAATTTGAAAGTTGAATATCTTCTCCTTTTTCAACTCTGCTTATATAAGGACGTTTCTTTCCTACAATGGTAGCTAAATCCTGTTGTGTTAGTTTTAACTCCTTTCTTCTATTTCTAATCAATTCCCCAAAATAATACGCTAGGGCATCTTCTTTAAACTTTTCACGTTTTATTGAGCCCCCCTCACCATAACGCAAGGACAACAAATCATTTGCGTTTAATAATTTTGACATTTTTATTGATTTAAATTCTTTACTATTTGTTCTGCTTTTCTCAGTGCTTTTTTATAATCTTTTGTTGATTTCTTCATAAAGCCATTCAAACAAATTATATGGTTTGATTCAGAAAAATTTTGATGGTCAACAGTAAGTAATACTATTCGATATTCATTATTCACTTTTAATCTTAGTTCATAAAATTTAGTTTCTTTCAACTTTTTGACAAACAATGAATTAACTACTCTTATAGTACGAATTACCTCAATTAATTGATAAAATTTATCAATTGTTCTTTCGTCTTGATTATGAATAAACACATAACACTCTTCTGTAATTTCAATTATACGCACACATCAATCTTTACAAATGTAACTAATTAATTACATATTTTTCAAATCAATGTATTAATACTTTTGAATATAAATTTCAGTTTAAGTTTAAATCACAAAAAAAGCCGATGAATAACATCGGCTTTTTTGTTATGATTGAGTAATTAACTTACGAAGCTAATACCTCTTTTACTTTATCTGCAGCTTCTTGGAATTGAACTGCTGAATGAACAGCGAGTCCTGATTGATCTAAGATTTCTTTAGCTTCCACTGCATTTGTTCCTTGAAGACGCACAATAATAGGAACTTTAATTTCGTCTCCCATATTGGTGTAAGCGTCAACAACACCTTGTGCTACACGGTCACAACGAACAATACCTCCAAAGATATTGATCAAGATTGCTTGAACATTTTCATCTTTTAAAATCAATCTAAAAGCTTGTTCAACACGCTTAGCATCTGCTGTACCACCAACATCTAAGAAGTTTGCAGGTTCACCACCAGCCATTTTGATCAAATCCATAGTTGCCATTGCAAGACCTGCTCCGTTTACCATACACCCAACGTTTCCATCTAAATCAACGTAGTTTAATCCAACTTCTTTAGCTTCTACTTCAACAGGATTTTCTTCTCTAGTATCTCTCATTTCAGCATAAGCTGGTCTTCTGTAAAGAGCGTTATCGTCCAATACAACTTTAGCATCAACTGCTAAAATTTTATCGTCTGAAGTTTTGAGAACTGGGTTGATTTCAAAAAGTGAAGAATCACTTTCTACATATGCTTTGTATAAAGAAGCGACAAATTTTGTCATCCCTTTAAATGCTTGACCACTGAGACCTAAATTGAAAGCAATTTTTCTAGCTTGGAAAGGCATTAGTCCAACTGAAGGATCAATTTCCTCTGTAAAGATTAAATGTGGAGTATGTTCTGCAACTGCTTCAATATCCATTCCTCCTTCTGTAGAGTACATAATCATATTTCTTCCACTTGCTCTGTTTAAAAGTACAGAGATATAGAATTCAGAAGTTTCACTATCTCCAGGATAATAAACATCCTCTGCAACTAATACTTGGTGAACTTTCTTTCCCTCAGCAGAGGTTTGTGGAGTTATCAAATTCATTCCGATAATATCAGATGCAATTGATTTAACCTCATCTAAGTTTTTAGCGAGTTTTACACCGCCACCTTTACCTCTACCACCAGCGTGAACCTGTGCTTTAATCACATGCCATCCGGTACCAGTTTCTTCGGTTAAACGCTTTGCAGCTTCTACAGCTTCTTCTGGTGTTCCGGCAACAATTCCGCGTTGTACTCCAACACCAAAGCTCGCTAAAATTTCTTTTCCTTGATATTCGTGAAGATTCATAAGTTTGCTTTATTATTCGCTACAAAAATAGAAAAACAGAAAGGAATATTAACTATTAAAAAGCCTTTGTTCACTAATTTTTTTAATTATTATTGTTGTAAATCAAACAAATTGTTTTAAAATTAAATAATTACCATATACCTCTTGTATGAGACCGTTCTAAAGTATATTTTTGGAGAAAATTTACGACCCTCATGAAAAACAAGGATCTATTAGCGATTGCAAAAGAATTTGGAGCACCTGTATACGTATACGACGCCGATAAAATCAAAAGTCAGTATGAAAGACTTTCTACTGCTTTTTCAAATGTCCCACAATTAAAGTTAAATTACGCTGTTAAGGCACTATCAAATATCAGTGTTTTAAGGTTGATGAATAGCCTTGGAGCAGGATTAGACACTGTTTCTATACAGGAGGTTGAATTGGGATTAGCTGCAGGTTTTAACGCTTCTGATATCATATTCACTCCTAACGGAGTTTCTCTAGAAGAATTAGAAGAAGCTGCATTACTAGGTGTACAAATCAATATTGACAATTTATCTTTATTGGAGCAATTTGGTTCAAAGCACCCAAATACTCCAGTATGTATTCGAATTAATCCACATGTTATGGCAGGTGGAAATGCCAATATCTCTGTAGGTCATATCGATTCTAAATTTGGAATCAGTATTCACCAAATTCCTCATATTCTCAGAATTGTTGAATTGACAGGAATGAATATCAATGGAATTCACATGCACACTGGAAGTGATATCTTAGATATCGATGTTTTCCTATACGCTTCTGAAATCCTTTTTGACACCGCAAAAAACTTTAAAGACTTAGACTTTATCGATTTTGGATCTGGATTTAAAGTTCCTTACAAAGAAGGTGATATTGAAACCAATATAGAAGAATTAGGGAAAAAGCTTTCGAGTCGTTTCAACGAATTCTGCAGAGAATACGGCAAGGATTTAACACTAGGATTCGAGCCTGGTAAATTCTTAGTAAGTGAGGCAGGTAAGTTTTTAGTTAAAGTAAATGTTGTAAAACAAACTACTTCTACTGTATTTGCTCAGGTTGATTCTGGGTTTAATCACCTAATTAGACCAATGTTGTACGGTGCAAAACACCATATCAGTAATATTTCAAATCCGAAGGGAAAAGATCGTTTCTATTCTGTTGTAGGGTATATTTGTGAGACTGATACCTTTGCAACCAATGTAAAAATTGCTGAAATTACTGAAGGTGATATTCTTGCATTAGACAATGCCGGAGCTTATTGTTTCTCAATGGCTAG
>Ga0181563_10000110_pt1 | contig 67708 bp, 51 predicted proteins | sample 011ome_25_FD_133759 | JGI IMG/M metagenome (GOLD analysis project Ga0181563, IMG submission 133759) | Coastal salt marsh microbial communities from the Groves Creek Marsh, Skidaway Island, Georgia - 011512CT metaG (megahit assembly) | ecosystem: Environmental > Aquatic > Marine > Intertidal...
GACGCGCCATCGGGCCAAGAATTTGAAAATCGTCTACGTCGACCAATCACGACCAGGCGCATGTCGAGGGACTCGCCCACGGCATGGACGCCACTAATGTAAACACACGTGACACGTGTTTACATTAGTGGCGTCAATGCCGTCCTCTGCGGTCGCGCCACCGCCGCCGCCGCGAGTGCCCGGCGCGCACACGCCGCAGGTTGACCCACCGCGCGACCGCGTCGCGCCCGCGATCGCGTTCGCCCGCGTGCAGCGCGTCGAGTCCGCGCAGGCGCAGGCGTCACCGTGGCGGCGGTTTCACGCGCGAATTGGCATCCGCGTGGAGGCTTAGGTTTGTATGATGATGCGCGCGTTGGCGGCGCCGTGCGGGGCGGTGCGCGCGCGTGAGGGGGTGGCGCGCGGTGGGACGGTCGAGGGTGATCGTTGTGGTCGATCGCGCGCGAGTGCGCGGGTGTGCGTGCGCGTGCGCGGGCGAGAGTGCGCGACGCGCGCGCGGGCGAGCGAGGAGGGTTTGGGACGCGAGGGCGTCGACGCGCGCGCGAGCGAAGGCAGAGCGACGGCGAAAGCGGCGCGGTTCGGTGCGATTGGTGCGGCTGTAGCGGTATTTGTGTTGTTGGGTGCGCCCAAGGCGGCGAGTGCGTCGGGTGTGCGTGCCAAGGTGCGTGAGCAGGGGTCGAGCGCGACGGCGTCGCGCGACGGCGGGCGGGCAAACGCGGTGTTTGAAGTGGCGGATGGCGACGCCGATGTCGATGGTGACGGTGATGACGCCGATGGTGAGTCTAAGAAGACCGTGAAGCGTCAGCGTCGTCGACGCGTGACGCAGAAGAAGCAGAAGATGACGCTGGAGGATATGCAACAACAGCGAGACGAAGAGGCGGCGTCAGAGGGGCGCGGGGTGAAACAAACCGTCAAGGAGGTTGTCGCGCAAGAAGCGCTGGAGCGCGTGCAGTACAAAACTGGCGAGCACCCGGAGAGTAAGAATAAAGTATTGCGTAAGTTGGAGCGCATGTACGCGGATACATCAAAGGATTACATAGCGTACCAGGAGGAGCAGAAGAACCCAATCAAGGCGTTCTTCTCCAAGCGAGGCGAACGCTTTACGCGTAACGTGAATTTGGCGTACTTGCGTGACCCGTATTCGATGATGGGTACTGATAGGTGTCCGACAGAGACCTCGTACACCGCGTTCCACAAGTTACTCGACGTCGGTCGCGTGAACCGCGTGGTGTACCAGGCGAATGAGACGAGCGTTCGATACTACATCGACGACACCAAGGAGGTGTTCAGGTGCAACCTTCCGTACGACCCAATGTTGTACAAGAAGTTGTTAATGGAGCGCCCTGGTTCTCTAGGCTTTATCGAAATCGAAATGGAGAAGTATCCGGCGTGGTTGTCCATGGCGGTGATTGCGTTCAACACGTTCACACCGATGATTTTATTGTTTTACGCATGGCTCATTTACGAGGACACGTACAAGGATAGCTCGGAGGACATGTTTGGTAACATGACGACGCGGACGTACGACGCCACCGCGCGTCAAGGGATGTCGTTGAAGGATATTAGCGGTATTGATACCGTCAAGGCTGAAATGCTTGAGCTTATTTCGTACTTGAAGGATTTTGAAAAGTACAACTCTATGGGGGCGCGTATTCCCGCTGGCGTTTTGTTATGCGGTCCGCCCGGGACTGGGAAGACGTTGCTCGCGCGTTGCGTCGCTGGTGAAGCCAACGTGCCGTTCTTTTCGTGTGCGGGTACAGAGTTTATGGAGATGTTTGTTGGCGTCGGGGCGGCGCGTATTCGTAATTTGTTTACGCAAGCCAAAAAGGTTGCCCCTTGCATCATTTTCATCGACGAATTCGACGCCGTCGGGACCAAGCGTTCAGAGACGCAAAGCGGCCAAGTTTACGGTAACGATGAAGCGACGGCGACGATTAACCAAATGCTTACAGAAATGGATGGTTTCTCCACGGCAACTGGGGTGATGATTTTAGCGGCAACGAACAGGCCGCAAGTGCTCGACCCAGCGTTGATTCGCGCCGGTCGTTTTGATCGCGTCATCGAAATGGGTTTGCCAAACAAAAAGTCTCGTGAAGAGATTTTGCGTTTACACTGCAACAAACCGCACTGGCAGATGAGCGTAGACGCAAACTTGGATTATGAGTACCTCTCGGCGCAATGTGCTGGATTTAGCGGCGCTGATATCGAGAACCTTACCAAATCTGCCGTCATGCGCGTCGCCCAAGCGGAGCGCTCCGTGGCGAATACTGGTGACTTTTTATGGTGTATCGACGATATTCGTCGCTCTCAAGCGTTCGTTCGTGCGGGCAGCGGATCAGGCAGTTTGTCTCGTGATACCACGCTCGAGGATACTCTCATAGATGCACTCAGCCCGTACATTCGCGATAACGTTGCGACGTACTACGCCGCGCAAACGCTCGTGGCGATGCAAATGCCCGCGTACGACGAATTGAGTAAAGTGACCGTCTTTATCGGCGGCGAACCTAGCGGTCAAATCTCATACGTGCCAGATGAGGTGGATTCTCCCGCTGCCCGCACCGTGCGCTCGCAAATGTACTACGAAAGTCAGTTGTGCGTGCTCGTCGCTGGTCAAATGGCGGAGCGGTATTTGTTTGGCCCCGAACACGTGTCCTCCACCGGCGCGCGAGACATGCAAATGGCCACCAAGCTCGCGACCGATATGGTGATGCGTCACGGTTGGAGCGACTTGGGTCCCATCGCCCTCGCCGCCGAAAGCACGCGCGAAGAAGATTACTTGCGCGTCGGTAAAGAGGTGCAGATTGATTTGCTCGGCCAAATGTCCCCAGAATTGGATTTATTAGTGTACAACGAGGTGAGAAAGACGTTAGTGAAGGCGTGCCAGCGTGCGGTGATGGTATTGCACGAGTCAAAGAATAGAGAGATGCTCTTCACGCTCAAGGAAGCGTTGTTGACGGTGCGCGACCTCACCGGTCGACAGCTCCAAAATGCGTTCGAGCGCGCCGGGATTAACCGCAAGCGCACACTCGAGGTGTGGGACGTTGCGTGGGGCGACCAAGACGAAGTCTATTGGGATGATTTGATGATCGCGGTATGGTCCAACGAACCACACAGTGGCAAGTTCTGGGAGCTCGTGCGCGATCAGTGGCGAGAAATCAGTGACGCGGAGGGAGACGCGATTCCTGTTCCGGAATGGGCGGAGAAGTACCTCACGCAAATGAGCGACGACGAACGCGTTGGCTTAGCCGTCACGCTCCCTGTTGAAGCCGCAGAGAAGTTCTTAAACCAATCCGGTGGCGTGCCCGCAAATTATGCATCGTCTCGTGCCGAAGTTGACCGCGTGAACGCCAAGCTCGAGGCGCAGCGCAAGGCTAAAATTGACGAAGAGTTGTCTCAAGCGTAACAGAGACGTCCGACGTCACATTCGTGCGCACATCGCACGCTTAGCGCCCGATTCGGGGTAGAAATTTGAAATACACACAAGCAATCCGTGTTTATCACGCACACGCGCAACTCGCTCGTCGTTCGTCACGAACGCGCCGAGAACCATCCTGAAGCGTCGACGCCGCCGCGTTTGATTTCCACCTAAGGTGATAGTCTTCATCGTGAGTCGTCATTCCGAGCCTCGCCTCGACGTCGCGGCGCACGCACGCACGCACGCACGAAAGACGCGATGCGCCGCCGCGGATTCGATGCCGAACGCTTCGCTGCGGTCGTCACCAGCGAGGCGCGCGCCGTCGTCGCGACGATGCGCTCCAACGCGCGTTGGAGCGCGCGCGCATCGAATAGCGCACTGAACGGCTATGGCCTGTACGGCACCACCGATGTGTACGATGGCGTCGAAGATGGTTTGCTCGATGCGTTCGCGAACCTTCGAGGCGCACACGTGCGCACGGAGGCGACGACGGAGACGACCAAGGCGGGCTCGAGCGATGGATCGCGCGTGAGCGGCTCGGGCCAAGTGAAGCCGTCGTCGTCGTCGTCATCTCTCGCGCATACCGGTGGGTTGAGCCCGTTGGAGTTTTTAGAGCCATTTTTAGACGTGATACGATCGGTGGAAACGAGTGGTTTGATCACGGCGCAGGCGTTGAGCGCGATCTTGAAGATCTTGAAGAGCGGCGCGGTGACGCCAGACGTTCCGGGCGGCGCGGTGACGATAATGCACGCGATTGCGGACGCCGTGACGCTATGTAGGTTCGAAGCGACGAGCGTAGAGGACGACGATGCGGTGTTGAGCCAGATTTTATTCGTATTGGTGGAGTGCGTGAAGTGTTCGTGCGGTGCGGCGTTGAGCGACGACGATTTATGCGACGTGTTTCAGGCGTGCTATCGCATCGGGCATCAAAGCGGTAAAGAGACCCCATTACTTCGCGAGTTGAGTAAGCAATCGCTATGCGATATTGTGCATCACGTTGGTGAGAGACTATACGAGATTGTTGAACGCGCATCGAATGATGTGCAGGCGAAGTCGCCTCGGCTTACGTCGCCTCGGCGATCTGTGGTCATCCCGGCGCCCACGAATGACGGCGAGAGCGCCGCATCGTCCCCGGGCGCGGCTGCAGCAGGACCTGGGACGGATATTGACGCGCACGAGCACACTGTGTCGTCCAAGGAGCCGTACGGATTGCCAGCATTTGTTGAGATGTTCAGATTTGCGACGAGTCTCATCGCTCCGGACACGCACGGTCGAGGCTCAGAGGACGCCAACAGTTTGTTTGGCTTGCGACTCGTGAGTACGATGATTGATTCAAATGCAGAAGCGTTCAAATCGAATCGAGCGTTACTGAGACTTGTGGTCGACGACCTGTCGAGAGCACTGTGCGGTGTTGTCGTGTCATGCTCGCCGCACGTGTTGGCGGCGACGACGACTTTAATCACCACGCTGTATTTCGACTTTAGGAGCGAGATGAAGTTACACTTGGAAGTTTTCGTTCGTATGGTCATCTTACCTTTGTGTTCGACCGACGCGGAAGAAGAGTCACAGCGCGTGGCGCTTGAATCACTCGTGGATTTGTGCCGTCATGAGCATTTTGCAACAGATTTGTACATGTACTACGACTGCGATTTGACTAAACCGAACGTGTTCGAAGAAGTCACGGGCGTGCTCGCGCAAACGTCATACCCGGTCGATGCCACGATATCGCCCGTGCACTTGCTGAGCCTTGAAGGTTTGCTCTGCATCGTTCAATCTGTGTCCAACCGCTCACCAGCGGCGACGGCCAAGCCGTCGCTATCTTTTGAGCATGACGATGTCATCGATCCTTGGACGTTACCAAATGGATTAAACACAGTCGGCGGTCCGCGTTTTGACGCCTTGGCGCGCACAAAGTATTTCAAGCACAGATTGTTGAGTGCGGCGGAGCACTTTAATCGCTCGTACAAGAAGGGATTGGCGTTTATGCAAGAAATAAAGCTCTTACCCGACCCTCTCGAACCCGCAGCAGTCGCAAAGTTTTTAAAACGTGCGCCCGGTTTAGACAAAGAAGTCGTCGGCGATTACCTCGGCGAACCGGCGGCATTCATCATCAGCGTTTTGGATGAGTACACAAAACTGTTTGACTTTCGGGACGTCACGCTGGATCGCGCATTGCGTTCCTTCTTGTCTGGATTCAAGCTTCCTGGTGAAGCACAAAAGATTTCGCGCATCCTTGAATGCTTTGCTGCGCGTTATTACGAATCCAATCCCGATTCCGTGGCTGACGCCGACTCCGCCTACGTGCTCTCGTACAGTATAATCATGTTGAACACCGACCAGCACAATGCCCAGGTGAAGAACAAGATGACATTGGAGCAATTTATTCGAAACAACCGCGGGACGAATGGAGGCCAGGACTGGCCCGCGGAAGTTCTAGTGGGTATTTTCGATTCCATCGTCACAGATGAGATCAAACTCGATGAAGTGAGCGCGGCAAGCTTGACGCCGAGCCGCTGGGCGGACATGTTGCGCAGCATCGCCGCAGGCGAGGGCGCGTTACCTTCGCCTCCGGATGTCGTCGAGGCGGCTTTATATGACGGCGAACTATTTGGTATCATTTGGGGATCGACCACTGCGGCAATTTCGGCGGTGTTTGAGCACACCGCGGACGACGTTGTGTTACATTCGAGCGTCAACGGCTTCATCGCGCTCGCAAACATTGCCGCGTCGCACGGGTTGTCTGACGTGCTTGACCAGTTAATAGCAACGTTGTGCAAGTTTGCAAACGAAGGTTTGAGCAAGGATACGGTTTCTCAATCCGGCGAGCGATTGCGTCCACTTGTTTTGTTTGGTGAAGACATCAAGGCGTGCGCTGCGACGCGAACCGCGTTCGGCATCGCTCACAAGCACGGCGACGTCTTGCGTCAAGGATGGTGCAATATTTTGGACACGATTCTTCGAATGAGTAAGATCGAATTGATTCCAGAAAGTGTTGTCGACCCGGGGAGCGATGAGTCGCAACAGCGTCCTGAGTTACAAACGGAACGCGTGCGCGAACGCGCGTCGGCGAAGCGCAATCAAGGTTCGTCGCTATTGCGGTCCTTCTCGGCGCTTCTCACGATGGAGACGCGCGAGGCCCCGCTCGAGCCTCCAACCGATGTAGAAAAGAAGATAGAAGACCTCGCCATCGCGTGCGCACACGCGTGCCGAGTCAAGGAACTTTTCGCCGACACCAAATTCCTCGAGCTTGATTCGCTTACGCATTTGATGCGGGCGCTAATTTGGGCCGCGGGCGATCCGTCGCTAGTCACCGCCACCGCTGACGACGAAGACGCCGCGTTGTTCTGCCTGGATGCCATGTTCACCGTCACAATGCGTAACCGCGACCGCATTCGCAGCGTGTTACCCATACTCGTCTCCTACCTCCGCGCGGTGCTTCAAGCGTCCCTAGAGCCGTCGCCGGTGTGCGAACGCGTCATTTTTGACTTGATTCACATGTGTGTGAAACTCATCCCGCAAAGAGCTGACGTCGCAGATGATTTACTAGAATCCCTGCGACTGTTATTCGCGCTCGAGCCCGCGGTAGCGGATGCGTTTTTTGGGCGAATCTCGGCCGACGTTGACGCCATCATTCAAGGCGGCGCGAGTAACATTACCACGCAACAAGGCTGGGACACGGTGTGTAAATTGCTCATGGCGAGCGCGCGGCATCCCGATGCCGCCGCAAAGGGATTTTCGGCGTTGAGCCGCGTCATGCGCGAAGCTGCGCACGTAAACGCTACCAACGTCCGTTCGTGCTTGGAGTCTGCTGGCGCGTTCGTTGATAGCGAACTGGGCGGCGACGAGCGTAGCATTGCGGCGCTGCAATTGTTATCCGACGCCAACATGGCGATGTGCGCTTGGGCGTCGAGTGCGAGCGTCTCTGATGAAGACAAAGCCGAACTTATCGCCGGCGCGTGGGGAGATTTAGTCCGCGAACTCAGTCGCATTAGCAGCGAAGATACGCGTAGCGCTGTTCGGGACGACGCCCTCTTAACGTTGCAGCGCGTGTTACTCGGCGCAGAGACGTTGGACGCGAGTGGAGACTTGTGGCTCACAACGTTTGACAGCAATTTGTTGTCGATGCTCGTCGAGCTCACGGAAAGCGTGCGCAAGATGCGCGGTCGCGACGGTGGCGCGGCTGAAAATACCGCTCGCATCGCCGTATCGTGCGTGTCAAAGACTTTCTTGCAGTACGCCGCCAAGATGCAGGGCGACGACAAGGCAGCTTTCGCAAATTCGCTCCTCACCGTCGTCGACGCCTTATCGGTGCTGCGCAAACACGCGAAAACAGAGGAGCTCGTCGAGGCGGTGCCCGAAGCGATTAAAAACATGCTCTTAGTGCTGTGCGCGAGCGGCTGCGTCAATCGAGAGGACAAATTATGGGGTCAAATGTGGGGCAAGTGCGGCGCTGTGGACAGCCACTTGAATCCAGAAGCGCTCGGTCTCGTCGAACCGAAATCACCCGCCACCGAAGCGAGCGCGTAGAAAACAAAACGGCATGCGCCATTGTAAAATCACGAAATAATGATTAATCCTAATCGGCTATAACGCCGCTGGCTACACTACATCTCACTTTGCCGACAACACGCCGCAATCGGCAATGACAAGACTCTTCAACGGCTTCTCACAAACCCCACCCGGTGCCACAGCAATCTCCTGATTAATCTTCTCAATCAAATCCATGCCCTCGACGACTCGCCCAAAAACCACGTGCTTCCCATCCAGCTGCTTACACGGTCCAAACGTAATAAAAAACTGCGACGAATTCGAATTCTTCCCCGTATTTCCCATACTCACAACCCCCATCCCATCATGCTTCTTCTTCAACCCCTTCACGTCATCCTTAAACGTCTTCTTCCCCGGAAACACGCACTCCCCGCCCGCTCCGTTCCCGTGCGTAAAGTCTCCGCCTTGCATCATGAATCCTCGCACGCACCGATGAATCACCGACCCTTTATACGTCAACGCCGCCCCACTCTCCTTGGACACCCCGCGATCACCGCGGCATAACGCGATGAAATTCTCACACGCCAACGGACACTCGTCGTCGTCGAGCTCGATCACGACGCGTTCAGACGTCGCCGGATGCAATTCCATCGCTCCGCGCGCGCTCCACTCGTAATCCATATCGTACAGCTCTGGCACCCGCGCCTTCTCCGATCCGCCCAGATCCGCGAGTACCTTGGAGGAAAATCCATACCGCAGGTCGGTGTGTTCGACGAACGCGCACGCGCGCGCGTATTTCGCGCGATGGTTGTCGATGTCAATGTCGAGGAACACGCGCGTCTTGGTGGGCATGGATGCGAATGACGCGAGCTCACGGCGATGCTGGACGAATGGCGCGCAGTGCGCGCGGTGGGATGGCGCGCGAGACGGCGATGGTGCGTGGCGCGCGCGAGGCGGCGCGCGCGAGGCGGCGGTGCTGCGCGCGTGCGTGTGCGGATGGCGTGCGTCATTCGTTGACGCTTTGTGATGATTCGACGGGGCGGTTCGGCGTTGTATAGCGCGGCGAGAGCGAGAACGGCGACGACTACGGCGCCACCGGCGTCGTCGTCGTTAGGGGCGTTTGTGGCGAGCGCGTTCGCCGCGCACGCGACGCACGCCCCGGATGCGGTTGCGCTGGCTGTTCCCCATCGCGCGCTCGCGTGGACGTACGGCGAGCTGCACGATCGCGCGCGCGCGTTCGCGGCGGCGCTGGAAGATTTAGGGTATTGTGATGATTACGCGCGCGCGCTCGGCGCGAGCGTGGCGAACGGACCGGAGGCGATGGTGACGTATTTGGGATGCGCGCTCGCCGGCGTCGACGCGCGAACGGCCAAGCGGGCCAAGGATTTCGCCGATTTCGCGCCGACGCGAGGAACGGTGGTGGAGTTTAGCGATGCTAGCGATGCAGGAGTACTCATTGGTGCGCACGAACCAATCACGGTGGGTGAGGGTGCGACAGCGCGTGATAAAGTGATCATGTGGGACGTCGTCGAGGCGGCGTACGCGAGTCGAAACGTTGAACGCGCGGTGGATCGGGATTCGACGTTTTATTACAACAGCGCCAAAGGGGTGCGTGGAAGTGGGTTGGTGGATATGGCACACGCTTCGGCGCGGGCGCTGGGGATTGAATCGGGCGATTCGGTGTGTGTACCTGTGCCGTTGGCACACTCGATGGGATTCGCGTTTGGCGCGCTCGCGGCGTTTTCTCGAGGCGCGCGCGTCGTGCTTCCGCCTGGATTAGCCAGTGCGGGCGAAAGCGCTGAGGCACGAGAGGCCATGTGTCAAGTCACGCTCGACGTGCTGGCGAGCGAAAAGTGTACGCTCGTCGTGGCTGATTCTCACGTATTGAAAGCCGCGGGCGATAATTCGCTCCGGCGCGTCGGCTACGAAGCCCTTCGCGGTGGGCTAACAAAAGTTGGCTCGGGCGACGCCATCGGTGCGGTGGATGCCGTGAAATTTATTGGTGTTGATTTGCTCACCGTCGGTGCGCCAAAAAAGTAAAAGGAGACTGTGCTGTAGCCGCCATTCCGTGTGGCGCTCGTGTGTATAAACGTTGTGTTTGTTCTCCCACGCGTCACTTTGCTACTCTTCATGCGCGCCGTCGCCGCATCCACATCCGCGCGCGCGGCGGTGCCGGCACCGCTCGCATGCCGCGCTTCTGCACCGCGTCGCATCCCGCGCGCGTCCCCGCCCGCGCGCGTCCCCGACCGCGCCGTCCCGCTCGCGTTATCCGCTCGAGCCGTCGGCGTCTACGCGGAGCCTCGCGCGCGCACCATTCGCACCCGCGCGGCGACCGACGGCGACGCGAGTGACCGTCAATCCATCGCAGATGTCATCGATCCACAACTCACCGCCGTGGATTCGAAGCAATTCTTTTTGGGCTCTGTAACCTTTTACGTCGTCATGACGCTGGGCTCGCAAGTCGTCTGCGGCTTCGCCGACGTTCACCCGGACGTCATCGACAGCGCAAGCGCAATCAACCTCGATCAAGCGGTATACTGGATGATTCCATTGCTCGCGTCGCTCACGTTTGCGGTGACGCAGAGTGAAAAATTTGAGTTTTTACGCGTCGTGCGGGAAACGTTTGAGCAAAGCGTGCTCCCGGCGGTGGCGCCGCTCGGCGTTCTCGGCATCGCTGCCTTGAGTCTCGGTGCGGGAGTGGGTGAGGAGGCATTATTTCGTGGGTTTTTGATGCCTTGGGTCGATGCGAGGTTGGGAGATGTTGGGGCGAGCGCGGACGTCGCCGCGGGCGTATCGTTGGCGAGCACGTCGTTGGTGTTTGGTGCGCTGCACGCGATCACACCGCAGTACGCGATTTGGGCCACATGGGCGTCGGTGATATTTTCATTAGAGAGCATACGAGATGGGTTAGGAAGCGCGATGTTTACGCACGCGTTTTATGATTTCTTGGCGTTTTTGTACATCATCGTGGCGTGGATGCCGCCGAGCGCCGACGAATAATTTGTATTGACGCGACGCGCGTTGTTGGAGTACGTAGTAGAGCATAGAACTTGAAAGCACCTTGTAGTCTTATATATACATGTGTGGGCTACAATCTCGAGCGGACGCGTTGCTAATGAGCTAGGCGGATGGGTCGTTCAACGTTAAATCTCGCTCGCGTAATACGCGCGCTCGATTTTCTTCCCACCACTGCGCCGCGAGTTGATTGCTAAACATACGCTTGCTAAAGCGCACGCGTTTAAGGATCGTCTTATCTCCGAACGTTTCGAGTGTCATAAACACGCCGTCTTCGACTTCTTCGACCCATTCACGAGGTTCTCCGAGTGGGACGTTGCCGCTCGCGGACGATTTTGAGAGCGACGGCTGCGGCCGCAAACGCTCGGGAATCGTACGGTGTTTGGGAGCGGCGTGCGTGAGCAACACCGGGGAACGAGTCGGACGAGATGGTGATTTCGACTGTGGCTTGGCCGCGGACGTAGCTCTCGCTTCTGTGCGTTTGACTGCCGCCGCTTCGGCGCGAGCTTCGGCTTCGGCGCGAGCCGCCGCGAGCTCCAACGCCTCCTTTTCTGCGAGTAACCGCGCCAACGTCGCTTTCGCGTCCAATGCTTCGCGTCGCGCGAGTTCGATATCATCGTCAAAGGCGTGCGCGGCATCGTCGATGGCGACGCCGCTCGACATCTCGACGTTTGAGTCGTTGAGCCGCGATGCGTCGCTCGAGATGTCGTCGGCGCTCAGCGAAACTGGTTCGACGACGTTCGTCATCGAAGTCGAAGTCGAAGTTGTCATCGCACCCGTCTCAGACCCAGGCGCCGCGCTACGCGAGTTACGGTACTCCAGACGCATTGGCTCCACGGCATCTCTCGACACGCTCGACGCTGGTGCGATTTTCGCGACGTTCTCATACGTTGGACTTAACACGCGCAATAAACGCCGCGCGTGCTTTTCACTTCGCAAGCCTTGACTCGAACGGCCTCCGGCGCGAGAGCCACCCGTACCACTTCCATCGCGACGCGTACCAAACGACGACGACGAGGCGGTGTCCGCCGAACTCGTGTTCGTTCGCTCCACGACGACGGCGCGCGCGGAGTTCGATGTGTAATGCGTGCCAGATGGACGACCGTGATGCACGGACAACGTATGCACGAGACGTCGAGACACGTTGGCCTTTTCCTTGCGCGTCATTTGCACCGCTCGCACCACGCACGCGCTCGTCGATGGTCCACAGGCGAGGCTCAACACGGTACGCCCGCGGAGTTGCGCGATTTCTTGCGGTGTCGCTTGATTCCGATCGTTTTTACCGAGTCCCAATACACCATTCTTCCCGACGCCCCACGAGTACACGCGCCCGTCCCGAGTCGCCGCCAAGACGTGATTCTCCCCGCTCGCAATCGCATGCACCGAACCAGTTTCGAAATCGATCATGCGTGTGAATACCTTGTTACGCATGCTGTTGTCGACTTTGCCCACGCACCCTGCGAGCCAGACGTCGCCCTTGGCGCTGAGCGCGAGCGTGTGATGCTGACCGCATCGCACGTCGCACACCTCGCTTCCTGGACAGCCAAGTTGCCCAGACGTGCGCGTGGGCACCGCGGCTTCTTCTACGCCCGCTATGCCAAGCTTCCCGGTGTCTCCATCGCCCCACGTGAACACCTCACCATCAATCGCGTCTTGAGCTTGCCCGGCGTTGGGCGACGAGACGGGAACGCGGAGAATTCCGCTCGAAACGTCGGCAACCACAGCCGCCGTGTGCCACACCCCGCACGCCACGCGGAGCACCACGCGCCCATCGCGTTTGAACGTCTCTATCACGCGCGGTGCGGGTTCACACTTGCGTTCGCCGTGACCGAGGGCTAAGAATGAGCCTTCGCCCCACGTGTAGCACGCTCCGTCTTCGGCGACGCACGCCGTGTGATACGGCCCACACGACGCCTGCACAATCTTTGCCGGACTTGGAAACGTGAGAAAACCAGGAAACCACATCACACTTCGCGTGTCTGGACGCCCTAATAACCCTGGTGCGGCGTTGGGGTCGCCCCAGACCACGCAATCGCCTCCACCGACGGCTCCATCGCCTTGGCTGAAGCTCAACGCCGCATTCGCATCCTCCACGACGGCGACTGAATGCGAGCTTCCGCACGCCACTGTGAGTACCTTACGCGCTACACCAGCGATTTCAACCTTTACAGGTGTCTCGGCGTCTTGTCCGCTCGGGTTTCCGAGCTTACCTCCCTTGCCATCGCCCCAAGTATACGCCGCGCCGTCCCGCGTGCACGCCGCCGCGTGTCGAGCGCCGAGCGACACCTCGACAACGTCCAACGCCTCCATCCCGCGAACGGCGCTCGGGACATCCACGCGCGCGTATTTTGGCGCGGCGATGGCAAATCCACCACCACTCGGTGCGGCAGAGGACGATACGGTGCCAGCGCCGCCGCGAACGTCCGCTCGCCAGCCCCAGAGAAAGACTTCGCTCGGCGGCTCGCTTGGCGGCGCCGCGACGCCAAATGACGACACAGTTCTCGATTCCAACCCGCCCTCGCGCTCGCGCAACGACGGTGATTGAACTTCAGCGTTGCGTCCGTTCGCCTTAAACTTTCCAGCCGCTCTTGCCACCGTCATCGCCGTTGACATGGTCAAAGACGACGTCGACGCGTTCGAGTTTGCTTCCCCGCGATTCGCGCTCCCTCTTCTCGACGACCCACCATCGTGCGCCAGACCCGCTCGGCGCGCGCAATCAACAAAATACTCAATCCCACGCACCCAGACGTCGCGTTCGCCTTCGTCCGCGCACACCAAGTCTAACGTTCGCGTCGTTTTCGCGCCGCTCTCGCCGTAGACGATCGACACCGAACACGCGTCTTCGTGCGCGTCTCTGCGCTTATGAAACACCTCCGTGTGTCTCCCCGCGACGACGCGCTCGATAGCCGTGAATGCAATCGCGCGTTCGGCGCCGTGCTTGCCGATCCACGTCAGCGCGTCGCCAGACGGCGTGACTTGAAGAACGATGTAGTGCGGCGCCGCTCGCCGGCAATATTTAATGAGCGTCGCGCCGCGCCGCAGCGCCACCGTGGCGTCATCGCGCGGCGCAGCGACGGCAGCGCCGCCACCGCCGCCGCCACCGCGCATCGTGTGTCACGTCGTGCGTTACGCGCCGCGTCCTCGCATCGCGCGATGCGTGTTTGATTCTGAGGCATCGCGCGCGAGATGAATCATCTTTTACGCCCCCATAGACGACTCGTTTTGCGCGTCACGCGTCGGCACCGCGATAAAAGAATAACATACATGATTATTTACATGATTTTTAACCGCCAGGGACGGCAGATAGGGGCTAGGACACCATCCACGACGGACGCGCGACGACGCCTTCGACGAACCGACGCGTCACGGGCTCAAACGGGATCGCCCCCTCCGCGGGCATCGCCAGCAGCCGCACCGCCGCGCTGGCGTCACGCGCGCCGCGACTGGCGCCATCACCCTCACCGTCATCGTCGCCGTCGTCATCGCGACGGCGCCGGTCTCCCCGACGCCGGTCTCGCCGACGCCGTCGCGTCTCGGCGATGCTCTCGAGCTCCGCGCGCAACGCTCGCACCTCGTCCGCGAGCTTCGACACCGCGTCCGCCGTCTCTCGGTGGCGACGTCGCCGCCCATCCGCCGCGGTCGACGCGGCGGCGTCCGACGTCGACGGCGACGGCGCGGCGGCGAAAGATCCATCATCGGCATCGGCATCGATGCCATCGCGTCGCTGTTCATTCTGATTCACGCCGCCGTCGCGGCGCGCGCCGTCGTCCATCACCGCCGCCGTCGCGCGCACACGCGGCGTGGGTTTACGTGCGACGCGTCGCGTGCGTCGCGCGCGCGGTCGCGCGGTCGCGTCGGCGTGTGCGGGCGCGGATGACGATGCGCGAGCGACCGAGTGTCCGATGAAACGTCGCACGACCGTTGACGCGCGCGCGCATCAATCGCGCCGCACAGCGACGCGCGAGCGAGTCGAGGTACGTGCGACGCGCGGAACGCGTGGAGAAATATTCGCGCGATGTGTGCGAGGCGCACGCGCGGGCGGAAGCGCGGCGAGGCGCGCGCGGGGGGCGGGTGAAGATGACGACGGGAACGAACGCGTGTGACGTGCTGCGCGCGCGCGCGTGGATTATTTGAAATATCCATCGCGCGCGACGATGGCTCGGGACGTGCGCGAGCGCGGATGTGAGGTGAATATTAATATTGACGCGTGTGTGTGGTTTTTGTGTCGTACAGGCGCGTGTGGTGCGCGCGCATCGGGGGGATTCGGTGAAGGAGACTGGAAACGATGTCTCACGACCACCGAAGCGCGTTGCGCGGCGTGGATGAGAATGTCGGCGGTGGTGCGCCGCGTGGGGTGAATGGGAAGATGACCACGCCGTCGTCGTCGTCAATGCGTGCGGAGGCGACGACGACGACGACGCCGGGTGGGGGGGATAGAGAGGTGAAGGAGTGGAAGGTGCGTTTGTATTTGTCTGTTTGTTTGCGCGCGCGTTTGTGTGCGCGCGCGCGTGTTTCTTAACGACGACGTCTCGGGACTAACGACTCGCGCGCGGTACGATTGTACGTATCGTTTGCTTTGCGCTATGTGAACAGTTGGAAGATTTTGATATTGGTAAACCGCTAGGGAAGGGGAAATTTGGGTCGGTGTACTTGGCACGCGAAAAGAAGAGCAAGTACATCGTGGCGTTGAAAGTGTTGCACAAGACACAATTATGCGCGTCGCACGTCGAACATCAGTTGCGACGGGAGATTGAGATTCAGTCGCATTTGCGCCACCCGAATATTTTGCGCTTGTATGGTTATTTTTATGACAATACTCGAGTGTTTTTGATTCTCGAGTATGCCGCGCGAGGCGAATTGTACAAGGAGTTGCAACGGTCAAAGCGGTTTAGTGAACAACGAAGCGCGACGTACATCGCGTCGCTCGCTCGGGCGTTAATTTATTGCCACAAAAAGCACGTGATTCATCGCGATATTAAACCGGAAAATTTACTCGTCGGTATTAAGGGCGAGCTTAAGATTGCCGACTTTGGATGGTCCGTGCACGCGCCGAATAGTCGTCGACAGACGTTGTGCGGGACGCTCGATTATTTACCACCTGAAATGGTTGAAGGGCGTGATCACGACTATGCGGTTGACGTGTGGTCGTTAGGGGTGTTGGCGTACGAATTTCTCGTCGGCACACCGCCTTTCGAAGCCGAAGGTCACAGTGAAACATACAAGCGCATTTTACGCGTGGATTTACACTTTCCGCCGCACATCAGCGAAAATGGCAAAGACCTCATCCGAAGCTTGCTCGTAAAGGAACCTTCGCAGCGTTTACCGCTGAGTCGATTATTGGAACACCCATGGATTCGTGAAAACGCATCGCCTAATGGGATTCCCCTCGCCGAGTAGACACGGCGCTCAACGTCACAATGACGGCAACCAAACAGAAAGCGGGAGATTTAAACGGCAATTTGTAACCCAAGAGAAAGAAATGTTTTGATGAAACAAAAAATTCGCTCGTGACTAGTACCAGCGCTACGTGATAAATGCATCATCACGCGAGTAGCGCAGCGCGCGACGCAAATGCACGAGCGTGTCGTTGAGAAATGGATTTGAACGCGCCGCGGCGTAATACGCACTTCGGTTCTCCGCCTTGGTATAATGCTCATTCGACACCAACTCATCCGTGGACCACGTATTCATATCGTGTACGCGCGCGACCGTGACCATCGCCGCGATATCGCGCGGTGAAAACTCAAGATGCGTCAACACACGCGCGAGCGTCGTCGTGAAATTCGCCGACAAGCTCTCGAATCGCACGTTTAAACATCGCTTGTCCGCCGCGCACTCGGCGTAGGACAACACCAGCATGCGCAATTCGTCATCGGCGAATGAAATTTCTGCCAACAACGCCTGTTCGGGCGTGGATGTTTTTAAAAAGTCAGCGTACGATTGACCTTTGAGCTCGGGAATCGGAACGTTGAGCCATTTTTCATCACGAATGCGTCGCGCGTGGTACACGGCGCCAGATATGAGTACATCCGCGGGATCACGCACAACGTGCACCAAGCGATAATCTTTATCTTCGCGTTCGAGAAGCGAAATGACCGATTCGCACGCTCGCGTACGCCAATCCTTGGTGACGTACGCCGGCAGCGGTTTGCCAAGATGATAATCGATGAGAACATCAGCGCGCGCGAACGCCGCCGCAAATTTCGCCTCGTCCGCCACCGCACCAGGCGTATCTTCCGCCGCGCGAACGTCAAAGAATGAAAACGACGAATTCTTGGCGATTGTTTCAAACACGTCGTGCATCAACGCCGTTCCCGTCTTGTGATGCGTCGCCACGACGCGCTTGACGCTCCCCTTCGGCTTTAACCTCATTCTCGACATCCTCTTCTTTGTCTTCGCCGCATCAACCGACATATACTTCGCCACGCGACGTAAATCCCACCTCGAAATATCCTGCGACGCCGTGCCGTACGCAAACTTTCCCGCACCTTTATCCACGAAAGGCGCCGAGAAACCGCCGACGCCGACGCCACCGACGCCGCCGTCAACGCACATCCGCCCCGCGCGCCTCGCGAACGACATCATCCCACCACCGCACGCGTAAAACACCACCATCGCGCACGACACACCGATCGCTATCGCGCGCGCCATCGCCACCATCGAAGACGCTTTTCCCATCACCGACGCCGCGTGCCGTTGCGCATGCGCATCGCCAGCATCATCGTCGTCAACACGAATCGGCTCGTGATGCGCCAGCCGGCGATGCGCCATCCTCATGCACGCGCGTCAAAAATTCGAAAACACGATCCTCGGCGCGATGCGCGTCGGCGTGCGCGCTCGCGCGCTCGCGCGTCGCCGTGTCGCGCGGCGACGTCAAGTGTCTATTCGTGTCACCAGTCACACGCGCTCTCGGGCGGTCCAAACCATGTTGTCTATACTGTATAGTCTTTAAACCTATCATGTAGTAGAGTTTTTTATGATATTAGACATAGATCCATATAGACTATGGAGCACATCCGTAGAGTCCGTTTTGAAGGTATGTGGTGTTATCATGGTCATGATTCCCTAGACGCATTCCCGCGCCATTCGACGACGACGACGCGCGAACACGCGCGCGCGCGGTGTGCGCGAACCGCGTATATTGCGCGCGTTCGATACCGTCCGAAATCAGGCGCAGAACGCGCGCGCATCGTACGAACACGGGTGATCTGTGGTGGGATTTCGCATCGTTTGGCTGGCGATCGGCGCATTTTGATTTGATTCCGTCGTCGCGTCGCGCAAGGCGCGAGGCGTTGGCGCAGTCGAGCGATCGTGTGCACGACGGGTGACGTTGCACGCGCGCTGTGCGGGTCGAACGCGTGAGTGGTGACGTTGACGTCGGCGCAGGATGTCGTTGACGGTGACGCGGGCGACGTTGAACACGGAGACGCCCATCGTCGGCGTCGAGCTCGCGCCCTATGTCGTCACGCGTAAGTCCGATGGGACGTCCACGACGGAAGATATAAATAAGGAGAATCCACACGAAGGGCAATACGTGCGCTATCGGTGGTTTCGGTCGGGGAAAAAGGTGAAGATGAGCGTGTGTTCGGTGCATCCGGCGGAGAACGCGACGTTGTTAAACATCGCGACGCGGACGTATCATTGCGACAGTGAGTGCTTTAAGCATTCGTGGAGAGAGTGGAATCGCAATCGTATCGCGAATGGTGAGCCGTTTCCGACAAGTACTGCGGCGGAGCGACGGGCGGCGAGGGACGACGCTGAGCTGGGGTGGAAAGCGCACAAGGCGGAAAAGGCGGAGGAGACGAAACCAGAGGAGAAGAAGAAGGTTGAGCCTTGGATCGAGGTGAGCGCGACGAGGAACTATACAGTGCAGGCGGATGACGTAGGTCACGTGCTGAAGCTCGAAGTCGTGCCCGTGGATGCGAGATCAGGGGGCGAGGCGATGCAACCTCAAAACGTGATCACGGGGCGTGTGATCCCAGCCCCCGAGCCCCCGAGGAGAAACTTGGTGAAGATTGCACACAATAGCACCGCGGAGCCACGAACGTTTACCGTGGCGACTTACAACGTGTTAGCGGACTTGTACTGCAACAGCGACATGTACAAGTATGTTCCAGACTGGGCGTTGGCGTGGGCGTATCGCCGGCAGAACATCTTGAAGGAGATAGTAAACTACAACGCGGATGTTTTGTGTTTACAGGAAGTGCAATCCGATCACTTTGAAGAATTCTTCCAAGGCGAAATGGCAAAGCACGGGTATGCGTCAGTGTACAAGAAGAAGACGGCGCAGGTTTTCAGCGAGGGTAAGTTTGTCATCGACGGTTGCGCAATCTTTTTCAAAAAGAACAAGTTTGCGTTGATTAAGAAGTACGAAGTGGAGTTCAACAAAGCAGCGTTGAGTTTGGTCGAGTCCCTAGGCGGCGCCACGGCGAAGAAGGATGCGTTGAATCGGTTGATGAAGGATAACATCGCGCTAATCGTCGTGCTTGAAGCCTTGGACGTGGACCAGCAAAATTTGAACGGTAAGCGGCAGCTTTTATGCGTGGCTAACACGCATATTCATGCCAACACTGAGCACAATGATGTTAAATTATGGCAAGTGCACACGTTACTGAAGGGTTTGGAGAAGATTGCGACGTCCGCGGAAATTCCTATGGTAGTGTGTGGAGATTTCAACTCTGTTCCGGGGTCTGCTGCCCACAATTTGCTCTCCAACGGCAGAGTTCCCGCCGATCATCCAGAGCTCGGGATCGATCCGTTTGGGATTTTGCAGCCCTCGGCAAAGCTATCGCACCCGCTTCCACTCGTGTCGGCGTATACAAATTTACACAAGCCGTGCTTGGATTCCGAGGCGTTGGAGCGCCAAAGAAACCGAGTAGACGTGATTGGCGAGCCAATCTTCACCAACTGCACAAAGGATTTCCATGGTGCTTTAGATTACATCTTCTACACCGAGGACGCCCTCGCGCCCGTGAGCTTATTAGAGCTCCCGAGTGAACGCGAGGTGCGCGCAAAGTACGGCGGCTTGCCAAACACGCAGTGGTCATCCGATCACGTCAGCCTTATGACCGAGTTCCAATGGGGCGCGCGCATAGATCCATCCATGGGTCAGCATCGCTACATGTAAACCACTCACCCGAGTTTACATTACACATCAAAAACATCGAAAAAGACAAAAAAGAAATTGTTTCAACAGTTAGCTTCGATAGTCAGAAAAGAGTCGGCCCATACGCAAGGACCGCGCGTTAAAAACGATCGCATTTGCGATTAGCGAGTTGTGATTTATATCATTGCGTCGTTATTATTCTTTCCTCTGCACCTGTAGCTCTCTCTTTTCGCGTTTTTATCTTACACCGTTACTCGCGTTCTCCCGCATGCCGACAGGTGGGAACGAAATTTGAAAACAAAATCAAATAGACCACACGTCTCGTCGCGCACGCCGCGCGATCGAACCTTTAAGCGCGCGCATGTCGAACGCCAACGATGCTATACCGCTGAATGAACACGGCAAACGCGACGCCGACGCCGGCGACGACGACGTCGCGATTGAGCCCGAGCGCAAGGCGCTCAAAACATCCATCAATAAAAACGACGTCGCGACCGCCACCGCCGCCGTCGAGCGATGCCGCACGCCCGCGCACGATCGCGCGGGTAATCTTCTCGTCGATGGTGATCGCATCGAGGTTGAATGGCAGATAAACGCCGCTGAAGATGACGATGAGGACGAAGGAGAGGCTGAAGAGGAAGATAAGGAAGAGAAGGCGACGACTATAACGTGGTGGCCGTGCGTTGTACGTCGCGCAACGCCCGAGGACGCCAAGTCCGTGGCGACGAATATTAACGACGCACTCTTTACGCTCGATTACGAAGCGCGCGATGGTTTCGAGGCGGAGAAACGCGTGGTGCTCATGTTGGCGTCGCAGCGATGCGAAGACGCGACGGACGCGGGAGTTTTGAAATGGCGGCGCGAGGGCGATGATTTTGTCGACAACGAGGAAGACGAAGACGACGGGGATGAGGATGATGACGTGCCGACGACGATGCGGGAGATTTTAGAGGCGCAAGGTCGGATTGACGCGCAAGATGGTGAGACGTTGGAGCACGCTTCGATGGCTGCATTTTCAACGTTGCCCATGGATCAGCAAATGAGCATGGCGACCGCTTTTGCGGGATTCAAGGAAAAACTCATGGCAAAGCTTTCCGGGCTAGCGAGCGCAAAGGGTGACAACGGGGTGGTGACGAAAGATGATATTGAGAGCATTTTGAGTGACATTAAGAACGCCCGGTGAATTTTATTGTTTTTGTAACTGTACAACATCTCCCGACACTTTGCGGCGCGCGGTTCGCATGAGCGATGCAAAACACAGCCAATGAAGGCATTGATTCGCCGAATATCGAACCCTCGACAACGAACGTCGCTCAAGACGGCAAGAATATTCACAACTCAGATAACGCCTCGCGGACTAAATTTGGCTACGCCTCGCGAGTTGATGCTCCATCGATTGATGTCACCACCCAAGCGTGCGCGACATCTCGCGACAACTATGACGATATCCAAGCACGCATACGCTACCTCGATGGTCCGATTGCCGTGCGGCTGTCATCGCTGACATTTTTGCTGGATGTGTTTTGTGCGCGTCTTCAAGACCCGACGACATCTGTGGACGCGTGCGTGATGCGAGACGTCATTCAAGCCATCATGCGCGCATGTCGAGATTCGGCACCGAATTTCGCATCAAGAGCAAGAACTGGGGTGTTTCGAATATTAAAGGCGTGTCTCGAGCGTGAGCCACTCGATGCGCGCGCCGCGGCTACGGCGCTCAAATCTGTCGTATTTGTCGGCGTCGAGCACAGTGCGTGCGCTGCGGCTCGCGCACACATGAACAGTGAATGCGAGCGTATTTTAGAACATAAGTGCTGCGATCAATATACCGGAAGTTTATTGCGCATGGTGATCGACGGTCGGTACCGTGATTGCGCGCTCACGTTACATCCCGCCTGCGCACGAAAAGGAAACTTGAATAATAGAATGAACACGCCGTGCATTAAAAGAACTATCTAAATGGATGCTGCGCCGTTGTGGAAAAACACGATGGCTTCCAATTCGTTATCATCCATTGCCGACACGACGCGCCCGATTGATGACACGTCGATTCGGCACCACGCCTTTGAATCAAACGCGCTCTGCTGCTGTGACTTCAACGAACGCACGCCACGCCCATCGCACGATGGCCCGGCGTGACCGATATCTGTGTACCCCGCATTCCACATGAACTCGAATAGCTCTATGAATCGCTCTGTGGAGTATCCCGACGACGCCAATAGCTTGGCATTGAGCTCAAGAAGCACAACACCGGGGTGAAGCGGACTGCTGAGCAAACTTTTGGCGCCATCTAATAGCGCTCCGTTGATTCCGCGTCCAGAGATGCGTAAACCATCAACTTTGCCAACGCGCTCAGCGAGCGCCGTGAGTTCATCACCGCGTTCTATGCTGCTATGTTCAGTCATGACTTGCACATTCTTCCCCAAACCGTTATAATCAACCGCCGCTTGCATGTTCTTCACCATGGCATCTTGCCATTCGTACGCGTACACGTCGTGCGCTTGAGACGCCATAGCGATGGTGTAGTATCCGAAACCAGCGCCAACGTCCACAAAAATAGCCTTATTATTCGCTCCACCAGTAGCAGCGCGGCGATTGAGTCCAACTAGTAACATGTCAGCTGGAGTTTCTCCGGCGCGCAACGGCGAGAGCGTCGCGAGCTTTGGCCGCCCATACAATGTGAGCCAATATCCTTCCGCGGTCGTGACTTCATCCTCCAACGTCCCAACTAAAGGTGTTAACAAATCGAAACTTGGCTTCCAAAGAGCGTTGACAGGGTACATCTTTTCAGAATCGACGGTTGGCATTTGGAAATGCTCATCGCGCGACGCGATTTTCTCACGGTACTCGGGCAAGTCGCTCTTCAAAGAATGAAATAAAATCGCCATGTGTTCGTACCATTTTCGCTTACCATTCCACCCTGACTTATCTTTCCATCCACCAGAATATCTATGCGCTATGACTACATCTGGGTGGTCCTGACTTACGCCTTCTTCGCCGAGCGGATGCGTACCAAAATTTACTTTCGGAAGCATACGAACATTCCAAAACGTATTCGCCTGACCCTCACGAAGCTTTTGGAAGTGATCCATCAACGCATCGGTAAACGCCCCAGGTCCAGTGCGTTCGAGGGTGTTCCTATTCGTGCTCTTTGTGAAAATCTTTTGCGCGCCAGCGTTGATATGATTCGCCACTGCAATGAGCACTGGATGACCGGGTGCGCCCGCAAACGCCCAATTCAGCACCTGTCTTCGCCGCACAAAATGTCTCGAGTACGCTTGCGAATCAGTGAAGAACTCGTTCTCCCACCCAACAATCAGTGTGTCTTTTGCGTGAATAAAATCATCTAATGGCTGTCGACACTCTGTATCGATATCCGCGTACACGCCGCCCAATTTCAACACCACCAAATATCTAAAGAAATCACTTTGCTCCACCTTCTTCTCCAAGCTGGCATAGGCTTGGTAATATTCCGGAAAATGCTCGTTTACAAACCGCTTGCAGTCTTCGTCGTCGTAGAATCTCATCTCCCAACCTGGATTCATGTCGCTCCACGTCTTCATCAACGCCGCGTCTCGCTCCGTCAACGCACTCCGTGACTTATACGTCTGATGCACTAATCTTGGCACGAGCTTGGACCCAGATGATGCATTTCTAGCCAAAACATCACCGTTTTCGTGTTTTTGTGTCTTCACTTGCGACGTCACGGTGGTTGGGAGGATGCGCGGGCTCGAGACGCCCGCCCGCGGGACTTCGGCGAGTCGATCGCCCCCCGTCCGCGGTCCCAACTGTAACTCCTCCGCATCTAGCACCGCCGTCGACGACGACGAAAAAGTGTCTGATGGTGCTGGACGAAAGACTAGATACAGAACGACCAGCGCACAGGCGATTTTGATGTATGTTGAACGGGTTCTCAAGCGTACCCACTCGCGCGTCGCGCGACGACGGCGTCCTCGCGCCTTATCATACTTGTACGCGTCGTCGTCCTCCGCGGCGCGCTCAAGGTCGTACCCACTGTCACCGTCGTGATACTTTGCGCGTGTTGTACTGAATCCGGCGACTGCGGGTGGCAAGCCGCGACGCATCTTCACGCGAGGCGTCCCGGACGCGAACCAACCGACGCTGAGGCAAACTGAGTGACGTGAACGGCGACGACGACGCGAACGAACGAAGCGAGACGATAAAACACGCCTGTCGCGTGCAGTTGTAGTATTTGCACGACGCGTGAAGCGAGACGCGTGCACGACGAGGGACGCGCGACGACTTCTGAGGACACGTGGTTGCTTGCTTTTCTCAAGTTGAGTTGCGGCGTCGCCGCTCCTAGTGAACTCTAATGACTAAACGGCGTGTGCGGCGTCGCACGGTGTGCCGCCGTGACTATGTCCATGCCCGTGCGAGTCGGACATGTGCTGAACGGTGCCGTGCGCGTGACTGTGGCCGCTCGGCGGCGCCGGGACCGCTCGTACATCCCTGTGGATACAGAAAATATTACGCATCGTCTTCGATGCGGTGGCGTGAAACCAGGAATAAGAATACTTTGGTGCGATTGGTAAATCAGCTTGGCCGGATTTAGCTGCGGCGTAAAAGCCATCCCAATCGCGACGGTGATCGACATCTCGCCAGAAATGCAAACAGTTAATACGAGCGCCAGCATCGAAGATGTTGCGATACCGCGGCTCACCGTCGTCTCCTGCAGTTTTCAAATACTCGTACTTTGCGGTGTTTATCATCTCGTTTACCGTGAGATTACTCGCCACGCCTAGGTACATGCGAGCAAGAATGATAAAGCAATACAATGTGCAAAAAATTTGCAAAAACCAAAGCCACGACGCCCAAGGCGCGTCGTTCACCGCGCGCCCCAAACTCGCTAACGTGTTCACCAACCCTGTGTGACGCGTACGTGCACCATGCATATCCACGAGCATGTGGATGTACTTGTAACTAAAGTGCAAGAATCCTAATTGCCCGATAAACATGCACGAAATTGCGCTCAGAAAGAAGCGTTGATTCTTTGCGCCGATGCAGCACATGGAAATCGGACAATGATGGTCTAATTTGTGCACGCAACGATTGCAAAGTGGACAGTGCTTCGACCGCAGTGGTCTCGCGGCGTGACACGTTTTGCAATATCTATTCTGTGCCATCATTCGTGACGCGTTTTCGGCTACGTTTCGTCCACCCATGGTTTGACTGACGCGCTCCATCGTTTGCGACCAAGAATCGAAATCGCTCGCCGCGGTTGGACAAAACCCAGGTCCGGTGGCGTACGTCTTGTAAAACAAGTAAGGCGTGATGAAGAAAGCGGTTCCGGTGATGAACGTGATGAGGGGCTCAGATGTCCACCACAACGGCATGTACACGATGAAGAATTGCATCGCGCACACCACCAACAACGCCTGTACGAACATCGCCGACTGCGTACCGACGTCCCTGCGATTCCTCCAATACGACCATTGCATGCGAGCGTGCCTGTAAGCTACGCTCAAAAGTACCACGCACACTCCATACGTGAGTGCAAACTGTGTTAACTTCATTCCAGTCGCAGCAAGCATCGAACCAACTAACATAAATGCAAACGGCATCATCACATCTGACCGCTTCGCGTGCGCGCTAAAATACAAATCCATAACCATAGGAGTCTCCTCATTCTCCCCACCGCGATCTAAACTAACTAAATACGCTTCGTCCTCCTCTGCCGTCGATTCCACGGGTAAACCAAGCGTGGCATTTGGCGTGTACGTTCCCCCGTGCATACCCGCGTTGAACAACGCCAACTCGTCGCGCGCGCGTTGCACCAACTCCAAATCCTCCTTTGCCCGCGCCCCTGCCGCTCTAAACTCTGCACTATAATTCATCACAACCTCATCTAACCCACGCCCGCCGTTTGTCGCCGCTTTGACCACCGCTTCGAATGCTTGAGGGTCCTTAAGTACGTCTCTCAACGCGCTCGATGAATCCAACATCGTCTTCAACGCTGGAATGATCTCCACGAGCGCCTCGAACTTCGTCGTCCTCGACAGCGCTGGACCTTCCTGCGGTTTGAGCGCGAGATATTGCGTGATGCGCGCGTGCTGTTCGGCGAACGTTGCCGTCGACGCCGACGGCGCTCCGGCGGTTGAAGATGATTGTTGCGCAGCCATGGAGGCGTGGAGCGTCTTCGCGGCTCGCGCGGCTTCGGCGCGGATGATATCGCGCACCGATGGCGAAGATTTCGCCCGCGTTGGTCGATCGAGCGACGCGCCGAGTCCGAGCGGCGCCGGCGCGGCGCGCGCACGCGGCTCAGGGGTGTCCATGACGCGCTGTGAGGATTGTAGTGGCTGAGCGCTCAAATTTTGACTGCGAGTACCGGTACGCGAATAGAATACGAATGTTTGGTTTTACAATATTCGCGCGGGTGCGATTTAGTGTTACTTTACAACGCGTGCGTGGCGGCACCGCGTTTGGCTGGCGAGCGAGCGTGGCTCAGTCTGTCAATATATCCATCATCGAGCAGACAGGAATTTTATCAATAATTCTGCCGCCCCGCAATGGTCACCGGGCACGCGGGACATGAATTCTGGATTTTCAAAGTCGCTCAATATCGCTGAGAACGCGCGATGGCTTTCGAAGCCGTGCTCTGCGGATGGGTAGAGCGCGAGCGCTTCGTCGGCGGTTAATCGACATTCTGCGTAAAATATCATGCAGGAGCGCGCGTTGACGACGCGGCGGGTGATACCGAGACACACCACGCGATTAATGTGCTCTTGACCGACGCCGAGCTCTTCCTCGAGCTCATCCATAGCGGCTGTAAACATGAGGTGAGATACGTCGATGACGGCGTCCGCGACGTTCACCGCGCTCGGCTCGGCGTGTCCGCCTGGGAAGACCACCGCGCCCGGAGCCTCACCCACGCTTTCACTTCGCTGAAGCATCATAAATTTATCATCCGTGGTATGCAGCATGACGCAATTCCCGAGCGCGTCCGCAAAATGACGATAACGAAGATCCATTAAACGCAACGACGAAGAAGACGGCGGCGCGCCAACAGTCACCGTTGCCGGCGCACCCAGTCCCTCATCCCTCACATGTGCCCGCCAATCCGCGGCTAAATTCGTACACAGGAACGTTTTATAATCCGTGATCCCGAGCTCGACGACCACACGTGCGTTCGACGGCGTCGTCGTCGCGATATCCTCCTCCACGTTTCGCGCGCTCGCAAACCGAAACTTGGTGGCGTTAAACAACAACCCATTCTCACGCACGCGAGCCGTCCATGCGGTGTCTATCGCGCGCTCGCGCTCGATATCATCGAACGCCACTCGATTTGCCGCCGCCGCGCGCGCGGCGACGTCTCCATCAGCGCTTCCCACGCGCTCGCTCGCTGGATAGGCCACACAGCGCAAGCCATCTCTGTCTAGCCCTCCACACGCGCTCGCGTCGACGACAATCGTAAACGCGGTGAAATCGTCATCGTCGTCACCGCTCGCGGCGTTCGGCGCCATCTCTCGCCCGCGCGCGATCGCGATCGCGCCACGGGCGCGGCGTTCTGACGTCAGTCCGCGACTCTCGCGTGCGCGATGATTGAGCTCGTGTTAAACGACCGCCTCGGGAAGAAGATTCGCGTCAAGTGCAAGTGCGTGCGCGCGCGATGCGCAACGCGCGATGCGCGTTCGTTCGCTCGCGCGGTTCGCGTCGTCGGCGGCGGCGCCCGGCGTGGTCGCCAACCACATCGAACCGCCGGTGGCTGAAAAGAATGCATCGAGTACCGCGCCGCTTTGCGCCCGAACGCGTCACTGACCGCGACTATCGTCGACGTTTCGCGCGCACACAGTGAGGACGACACGATCGGTGACTTGAAGAAGCTCGTCGCCGCGCAAACCGGGACGCGCCCGGAGAAGATTCGCCTACAAAAGTGGTACACGATTTTCAAGGACCACATCATGCTCAGCGATTACGAGCTTCACGACGGGGCGAACATCGAGCTCTACTACAACTAATAGACACACTAGCCTATTTGGGTGTGGCGCATCGCGCGTCGCGCCGTCATCATTTGTTATCACTAGCTTTAGAGACATCATAGCGACCGACGCGCGCGACCGCACAACGCGAAGCGAAGCGAAACCGACTCGACGGATGTCGCTCAGCGATGATTTCGCCGCCGTGCAAATCGCCGCGGCGAAAGCGACTTTAGATTGCGTGGAACCGATGCTGTCGTATCGCACGGTGTCCGCGGTGGCGGGTCCGCTCGTGATCCTCGATAAGGTGCGCGATGCCAAGTACGCTGAGATCGTGCGAGTTCGGTTGGGCGATGGCACGTACCGACGCGGACAGGTGCTCGAAGTCGACGGCGACAAGGCAGTGGTGCAGATTTTCGAAGGCACGAGCGGAATTGATGGTAAGAACACGCAGTGCGAGTTTACCGGGGAGGTGTTGAAGACGCCGGTGAGCGAGGACATGCTCGGGAGAATCTTCAACGGCTCTGGCGCCCCCATCGACGGTGGTCCGCCCGTGATGGCGGAGAAGTATTTAGACATCCAAGGGGCGAGTATTAATCCTAGTGAGCGCACGTACCCAGAGGAGATGATACAGACGGGAATCAGTACGATTGACGTGATGAACTCCATCGCGCGCGGGCAAAAGATTCCATTGTTTAGCGCCGCCGGTCTTCCGCATAACGAAATCGCGGCACAGATTTGTCGGCAAGCGGGTTTAGTGAAGCGTCGAGGTGATGATGGGGTTGAGATCGAATCCGAGGCTAATGGCGAAGGTGGCGGTGGGGATGATTTTGCAATCGTCTTCGCGGCGATGGGGGTGAACTTGGAGACGGCTAATTTTTTCCGTAGAGATTTCGAACGCACGGGAAGTTTAGAAAAGGTTGTGTTGTTCTTGAACTTGGCGAATGATCCAACGATTGAGCGTATTATCACTCCGCGCATTGCGTTGACAACGGCGGAGTATTTGGCGTACGAGTGCGGGAAGCACGTGTTGGTGATTTTGACGGATATGTCTTCGTACGCGGATGCGTTGCGTGAGGTGAGCGCGGCGCGTGAAGAAGTCCCTGGTCGACGTGGTTATCCGGGTTACATGTATACGGATTTAGCGACGATTTACGAACGTGCGGGACGAATCAAGGGGCGTAAAGGATCAATTACGCAGTTGCCCATTTTGACCATGCCAAACGACGACATCACGCACCCTATTCCCGATTTGACTGGATACATCACTGAAGGTCAGATTTACATCGACCGTCAGTTGCACAACCGGCAAATTTATCCACCAATCAATGTCTTGCCGTCGTTGAGCCGATTGATGAAGTCTGCGATTGGAGAAGGCATGACTCGCCGCGACCACGGCGACGTGTCCAACCAGCTCTACGCCAACTACGCCATCGGTAAGGATACGCTCGCCATGAAAGCTGTGGTCGGTGAGGAAGCCTTGAGCTCAGATGATTTGCTCTATCTCGAATTTTTGGACAAGTTCGAGCGCAAATTTATCAACCAAGGGAACGAAGGGCGCAACGTGTACGATGCGCTCGATTTGGCGTGGTCGCTCTTGCGCATCTTCCCTCGAGAGCTCTTGAAGCGTATTCCCGCGAAAACGCTCGATCGCTACTACGATCGCGTCGGTGCATAACCACGTCATTGTTCACATGTACACACACACATACGCGTGCGCATATCCATGTGCCACGCACCATTAATCACAATAACTAGCTCCCAGAGTTCTGGATGAATGAAAGCAAAGAAACTTCCCACAACCTGCTCGTACTACACACCTCGACGCTCCGCGCGTGCATGTCACCCGCCTCCGCGACGGTTCAGTTCACATCGGCACACGTCTCAGTCGCTCGTTTCTCGCGAACTGCTCGCCCCGGACGCGCCGTCGCCTTCAGCGCCGTGGATAAAGTTGCGCCGACGCGTCGCCAAAAAGTGCACCCAGCTCGCGTGTCTCGCGTTCGCGCGCACCGCACGCGCGCGTCTGCGACGAGTGCGGACGCCGAGGGCAACATGGTGGTTGGGAATTCACCACCGGTGCGCCGACGCGCCTCGGGCGTACTCGCAATCGTGAACGAGAGTACAAAGTTTGTCGTGGCGAGCATCGCGCTCGCGTTTCTGCTCGTAAACCCGAGCGTGGACACATGTTGGGCGCTTCTAGGCTCCGTCGTGAACAGCGTGAACGGGAAGATTCTAAAGAGAATATTAAATCACGAGCGTCCCGATGGAGCGGTGAAGGCGGACCCAGGGATGCCGAGTTCGCACGCCACGTCGTTGTCGTACTTGTCGGTGTACGGCGCAGCCTCCCTGGTGTACTTTGAAAACGCTGCACCAATGTTAGGATATCCGTTGCAGCTAGCGTGCGCGGCGGTTTTAGTCGTCCTAGGTGTGTTTCTAAGTTATTTGCGCGTGCGGTTGGGGTATCACACCGCGCCTCAGGTGATTGTTGGGTACGCGTTGGGGTCTTCGACGGCGCTCTTTTGGCTGGCGAGCGGGGTCACGCGAATCTTCCCTTTGCTTGCAGAAAACCCTGAGATGCTTCGAGTGTTGCACTCGGTGCTCATTATTGCCATAGGTTGGTTCGCGGTGTCCGCGCTGAAATGGGTCGAGGACGTCACGCGTTGGGTGAAGGCGAAGATGAAGTGACTACGTTGGTGGTTTCTCTAATTTTCTACTGGACAAAATTTCTAAGAACAACCTCTTTGCAATGACATCATCATGTATATCAATAACAACACGCAATCGCTTTTTTGCATGCATGTGTTTAGCCATCCTTTGGCTCGACAGTTTGCCAAATGCGGATCGTACCATCCTCCGACCCTGAACAGTACGAGTTCTGGTCCGGGGCGAAGCGAACCGTATGCACGGGTCCGTGGTGACCTTTATTTGTTTGCTCCTCTGTGCCAGTGTCCATGTCGTGCAAGTGCACCCACATGTCAGGCCCACCAGCGATGAACTTCTTGTGCTTCAAGCTCACTGAAGCCGAGCTCACGTCGTAGTCCATCGTCCACTTCTTCACCGTCGTAAAGTTGCTCAAGTCCCAGAGGGTGACGTTTTTGCCATCCGCCGTCGTCATATTCTTACCATCATTCGACACCTCAATAGACATCACCGGCGACTCCGTGCTCAATGTCGTCACCACGGTATTCGTTCGAACATCCCACACGCGTATGCCTTTATCTTCGGCGCAGGAACTCAAAATCAACTCATCATTCGCTATAAACTGTGCCGTCTTTATCTGCGACGCGCTCCCCGCCATCGTATACGGCTCAGCCTCCGGTGCATTCAAATTATATATCCTCAACAACTTCTCACTCCCCCCAGTTAACAATCTCGACCCATCCCCGCTGAAACTCACGCTCTTTACGATATGTTTATGCTGAAACGTTCTCAAGCAGTCGCCGGTGATCGCGTTCCACAGCCGCGCGCTGAAATCCGCGCTCGCCGTCGCCGCATGCGTCGCCTCGCGGTTCAACGTCGCCCCCCACACGCAGCCCTTATGTCCTTGGAACGTACCAACCCAGTCGCCGCTGTCGCCGTCACGCAGCATGGGCTGGCCATCCTTGGAGGCGCTGATGAGAAACACCCCATCGGGGGTGACGTGCGAGTACTCCACCGCCACGATCGGGCGCGAATGACCGTGACACACGAGCGGAACTTGCGGCATGGTGGCGCGCGGCGCACAGGGGGGATGGACGGTGTGCGCACGCGCGTGCGGGTGCGGGGTACGGGGCGTGAGATGGAACCGTGCGCGGGCGAATGGGGCGGGAGGGAGAGAAGAGGTTTGTGGGGATCGCGTCTCTCGCGCGAGCGTATAGTGTAATTGGATTGAATTAAACGCACATCCAACGCGCATGCACGCGGCTAAAGGCGCGCAAACAGACATATGCGCGATGAGGGAGCAGGATATTTAACTATGGCGCGACACCAGCGACCTAGCTGTGGGTTATTTTCCAGGTTTGCGTAGACGTCGGGCGAGGCTGACGTAGCGGTTGATGTCGAAACCATTGGCTCTAAACGTCTTCTCGGCGTATTTACCCTCCATACCGCGCTGCCAAGTCTCGAACGAAAAGTCTCTGCGGTTCCAGATGTAGAATAAGTACACCATGATGGCGTTGGCGAGGCCGACAAAGTATGAAATCGGTTCCATGACGTCCCAAGAAAACTCGTAATACGTCAGGCGGACAAACGTCGCCAGTTGCGCGCACAACACCATCAACCCGCCGTACACCACCAAGCTCGATCGTGTCGACGCCCGTCGTTGCGCTTGATCGTAGTTTGCATGCATTTCATCGTACTCTGATTGTAACTTTAATAGCTCTTGATCTGATACGCCGAATACCTTGGATGGCACGCCTGGAAGCACGCGAAGCACCGCGCTCGTCACCTCTCTCGGGTGCAAGTACACCAAGTCCTCCAATATCAGCACCCGCCCACTATCCTCGAGAAGCTTCACCGTCGACGCCACGTCTTTTGGCGTGCTCGTCGACGCTTTACACGTGCGAACAAACTCGTGTAATTCGCTCACAGTCATCGTATCCTTTGTCTTTCCGACTTCTTCGAGCTCCTCCGCCAACGCGACGATCTCGTGCGAATTTAACAAATTGTCCAAAATGTTCTTATCAACGCCCGTGCCCGAGATTGGCTTGGCACCGCCGCTCGAACCACCACCGGGGCGCGCGTTATGATTATGCCTGTTGAACGACACCGCGGTTGCGCCGTGGAACGGTCGCGAACCCGCGCGCGCGAAGCACGCCTCAGACGCGCGAACGCGTCCGCGCGCGCTCGCCGATGCCAATGCTGACGTCGGTGTCGACACCACACGCGCTGCATCGCGCGTAATCGATGCATTAATTATATTTACACCTTGTACGCGCGCGAACGCATCCTTAAGCGTCGAGAACGCGCGTCGTTGAACCGTCATTGTCCAACGCAATCCAGTCCACAATTCAATCCAAATCCAAGAGTTCCAGACTTACGTGCGACGGTTATATCGTTAAATACGCGCCTCGGGCGCGAGGTTAGCGATGATCGTGTCGAGTGGTATGCGTGCGATGCGTACACCGCCGCGTGTGCGATACGCGTCGCCGCGTAATGACGATTGTGATCACGCATTCACGCATTTCGGGATAATTCTGTGAAGAGATTTGAGACATCGGTCGACGTCGGCGACGCCGCGGGAACACGACGCTCATGCGTAATAGAAAAAGTGTATTACAAGACGACAATACAAAAATGCAACGGCGAGGAATAAAATCAATGGGTGCAACGAATCATGGGTGCGCGAAAGACGCGCCGGTATTGGTTGACGCCGTCGGGACGCGACTGGTCGAGTCAACCGTCATCCAACCGCCGAGTTCCAATACTATTTTAGGATTGTGATTTACGTTCTTCTGTGGGGAGGAATAAGCACGATCCCGCGGCAGTTGCGGCGGCGATGGAGGTTAAAATCATCCCCGCGTTGTCCGTGCCAATGGCATCGTCGAGCACGCCCAATGCCAAAGGACCGATGAGGAAGACTAAATCCGCGGCGGATTTGGGAAGGGTCAACGCTTCGCCTTCTCCGCCTTCGGGGGCGAGCTCTTGCGCCAGGGCGTTAATAGCCGGCCCTGCGGCGGCAGTGCCCATGCCCCATGCGCCGATGCAAAACATGAGTTGCGATTGCGTGTCGGCGTTGGCGCCGAAAAATAAGCCGGCGGCGGCGGTGGCCAGCGCCGCGCCGACGACCAATTTCTTTCCAAATTTGTCCGCCGCTAAACCGGCAAACGGGGCTGTAACTAAACCTAATAAAGCCGTGATTGAAAATAATTGCCCAACTTCTGCGGGCGATGCATTAAGGTGCGACGACGCGTAGAGTGGTATCACCGTGAGCTTGGCGACGAAACCGAGCGAATTCGCCGATGCGCACAACAACAACACGCGTTGGTCCGCATCCTTCAACAACGCCAACCACGAACTGTCTTCGCGCGCGTTACCACTCGCGCCTCCGCCACCGGCAGCGATCGCGGTTGTGCTGTCGTTGTCTGATGATGTGAACGGGTTGAGCGTGTCTAATAAACCTCCGTCGCCTTCATCCATGGATGCCTTTAATTCAGCCGCGAGACGCGTCTCTTCGCGAAGCGTCTCTGGTAAAAACGTGTACCCGATGCCCGTTCCAATCGCCGCAACCGCCACGTAAAAGAACGCCGCGGGCGCACCATACGCCTCCATCAATCTACCTCCTAAAAGCGGCCCGAAAACTAAACCCACGGCGTGCACAGTGCTTTGAGAAGCGACGATGATGCCGCGCTTTTCCGGCACGCGCGCGCACAAATCCGCCAAATACGCCCTATCCCCACACTCACACCCCGCGCGACCGACACCGAGCATCACGCGCGCAGGCACGAGCGCAAGAATACTTCTCGACATCCCAGTCGCGACGTCAGCACAAGCCATGACAATCATGCCACCAATCATGAGCGGTTTCCGCCCAAACCGATCCGTCGCCTGTCCCAACGGCAAGTTCAACAACAACATCGCCAACGCCGGTGCCGAAATCACCAACCCATTCGCCGAAGACGATAACCCAATACTCTGTGCATACAATGGAAGCGCCGGCAGGAGTGCGCCAACGCCGAGGAATAGAATAAACTGCGACGCGAGCAACGTACGCAGCGGCTCGGCGACGTCGCGCGGGAGCCCAAACATCATCTCGTCGTCCGCATCGCCGCCGTCGCCGCCGCCGCCGCCACCGCCCGCGCCCCGTCGCGGCGTGACGCTCGTCGACGTCTCACCTTCGCGTCTCACCGACGACGACGACGACGACGAAGACGACGAAGACGACGACGAAGACGCCGCGCGCGCCTCAACCTCCCTCGAGCTCATCCTCCCTCGACGCCGCAGCGCCGCCGCCGCCGCCGCCGCCGCGGGCGCCACCGGCGTCGCGCGTCGCGTGACGCGCGGCACCGCGCTCGCACGCGGCGCCGTCGCGCGCGCGCACGCCATCGGCGGCGTCATCGTCATCATGATGATGACTGGACCGACCGCGGCAGTGTCTGACGCCATCATGTCGCGAGCTCTCGCGCGTGCATTCGCGTCGCACGCGGCATCCACGCGCGCGCACGACGTGGTGATCGCTGGCGGTGGCGTCGCCGGCGCCGCGCTCGCGTGCGCGCTCAAGTCGAACCCGCGCACGGCGGCGTTATCGGTCGTCGTCATCGATCGCGCTCGAGGTCGGGGTGATGATGAACTCGCGCGTGCGCTGGCGCCGCTGGCGGCGAACGCGCCGCCAGAGGCGCGGTGCGTGGCGTTGACGCCGCGATCGATGTCTTTTCTCGAGCACGGGTGCGGGTCGTGGACGAGGGTGGAGGAATCGAGGCGGGCGCGCGCGTTTGATGTCATGCAGGTGTGGGACGGCGTCGGCGGGGGACACGTGACGTACGACGCGCGTGAGTGCGGAGCCGACGCGTTGGGGCGCGTGGTGGAGACGAACGTGGTGTTAGCTGCGTTGGAGACGCGCATGCGCGAGCTTGGGGTGGAGAGGATGTATGGGAAGACGATTGCGGAGGCGAGCGCGAGCGATGAAGACGCTCCGGGGACGTTGACGCGGGTCACCGTCGTCGACGCTGCGAGCGGATCGGACGCGAAGACGGACGCAGGTGGCGAGTTAGAATTACATGCGCGGTTGGTCGTCGCCGCGGATGGGCCGAAGAGCGCGATGCGAAAGATGGCGAAGATTAAAGTCGGCGGGTGGGGCTACGGACAACGCGCGGTGTGCGGGACGGTAAAAACCGAGCACGCGCACAGCACAGCGTGGCAGCGGTTTTTACCCACTGGCCCGATAGCGTTACTACCCATTGGTGATGGCACGTACTCCAATGTCGTGTGGACGACGACGCCGGATGAGGCGAAGCGGTTGACGGAGGAGATAACGGCGGAGGAATTCGCAAAAGAAGTTAACGACGCGTTACAAGGCTACGGGGCGTATAAATCTGCGCATCAAGAGGATTTAAATCGATTCGCGGCGTTGCGTGCTGTCGAAGACGCGGCGGAGGCGACGTTCAAGCCGCTAGCGCGCGTGATGAGTGCAACATTGAGTCGCGCGGTGGGCGTGCCACCGGTGCATCGAGACGAAGACCATACGTACGAGTTAGCACCGAGATTCCAATACCCGCCCGAATGCACGAGTGCGGGAGAGAAGAGTGAACGTGGTTCGTTCCCACTGTCTACTCATCACGCGTTTCACCTCGTGAAACCACGACTGGCGCTCATTGGCGACGCCGCGCACGTGGTGCATCCGCTCGGCGGCCAAGGACTGAATTTAGGCCTTCGCGACGCCGAACTCCTGGCCGACGCCGTAAGCGAAGCCGCCGCGCTCGGACAAGACATCGGCAGCATCAACGCATTGAAGCCGTACGCGCGCGCTAGCGTCGCGGCGAACGTCCCCATGATGGCCGCGCTCGACGGTTTACAAAAGCTCTTCTCCGTCGACGCCTACCCGGTGGCGCTCGCTCGATCCATCGGTCTCGCCGCAGTCAACGCCGCTGCGCCAATTCGCAGGAACATTGCATTTTATGCCATGGGTGGCGCATAAGCATAATTGTACGCGACTTTGCGCTCGCAGCGGCAGCGCGTGTACCAAATGTAGCTTGCAGTAATTAATTCATTTCATTCGTTTGCACTTTTTCGGCTCGTCGTGGCCTCATACCTCGACTCGCGATGCGCGCCGACGACGACCGTTCGTCGGCATCCGCGGTAGCATCGTCGTCGTTGTCGTCGTCGTTACCCCCGTCGTGGTCCGCGTGGCTCGCGCACACGAACACCGCGTTGCGCCGCGACGACGTCTCGCGAGCGCTGCGCCCAGTCGACACGAGCGATAGCCCTCAAACGTATAGCGCCCGCGAGCGCACCCTCGCGCGCTGGCTCGGCGATGACGACGATTTAGGTGAGTCTGCCGACGCGCACGACGTCGCGAGTGCGGTGCGGGTGTTTAGTGGGAATGACTATTTAGGCTTGGGCGCACACGAGCGCGTGCGTCGCGCGGCGGCGACTGCGGCGGAGCGCTACGGCTGTGGCCCGCGTTCGAGCGCGTTAGTGTGCGGATACACAAGTGCGCACCGTGCGTTAGAAGTTGCGCTCGCGGCATTGAGTGAGACGGAGGAATGCGTGTTGTTTCCGACGGGGTACGCGGCGAATTCGACAACGTTGCCGGCGTTGTGCGACGGCGAAGACGCGTGCATATTTAGCGATGCATTGAATCACGCATCGATTGTCGATGGGTGCCGATTAGCGAAACAGAATGGCGCGCGCGTGTACACGTTCGGGCACGGTGATTACGATGCTTTGGAGCGTTTACTTGCCAAGACGAGACGTGGAACGAGGTGCGTCGTGGTGAGCGATAGTTTATTTAGCATGGATGGGGACTACGCCGACGTCGAGCGGTTGGCGGCGCTCAAGGTCAAGTATGAATTTTTATTAGTTTTAGATGAAGCGCACGCCACGCTCGTGTGCGGTGCTCGAGGGGGTGGGTTGGCTCAAGCATGCGGTAGGTGCGCCGACGTGGATGTTCACGTGGGCACGCTGAGCAAAGCCATCGGTGCGCATGGTGGGTTCGTTGCGTGTTCACGCGAGATGAAGCGATTTTTAGTGTCACGTGCTCGCGGACAGATGTTTAGCACAGCACTTCCTGCACCCGTGGTGGCGGCAGCGTTGGAATCGCTGCGCGTCTTTGCAGACGAACCCGAGCGACGAGCCAAATTATGGTCCAACATTGATCGCTTCAATGCCGCGATCGCGACGTCACCTTCGGTGCGTATGGCACCATTGACGAGTCCGATCGGGTCGCTTATCATCGGCGAGTCCCGTGACGCGTTAGCCGTATCAGCTGCGCTGCTGAGACTCGGCTTTCATGTCCCAGCAATTCGGCCGCCAACGGTGCCTCGCGGCGCCTCGCGGCTTCGCGTCGCGCTCAGCGCCGCGCACACCGATGACGACATCGATGCTCTCGCGCAGGCTATAATTCACACCGTGACGACGGCGATACAACCGTCGCCTGGAGCGACAAATTTTTTAGCGTCCAAATTGTAAAACAACAACGCGAGACGCGTCACACTTCGATGCGTGCCGCCGCACACATCATCCGCGCCGCCACTCTCCCGCGTCATCGCACACCTCCACGTACGCGCTCTCGATACATCATGCGCGGCGTGTCAAACAAACTCGACTCTTCCGCGAGCAAAGTCGTCGACGAACGCGCCGTCGCCTCCACGCGCTGGCTGAGCCTCGTCAGCATAGACTACGTCGACCCGAGCGGCAAGGCGCGCGTCTGGGACGCCGTGCGGCGGCCCACGACATCGAGCGATGCCGAAGCCGACGCGGTGTGCGTGCTCGCGGTGTTACGCGGCAAGGATGTCGTCGAAAGTGAGACACTTTTGGTGAGACAGTTTCGTCCCGCGACGGGTGGCGAAACCATCGAACTTCCGGCTGGTTTAATCGACGACGGGGAATGCGCTGAGACGAGCGCGCTGAGAGAATTACGAGAAGAATGCGGGTACGTGGGTGTGGTCCGCTCAAAAACGCCCGCGGTGGTGCTCTCTCCTGGCCTGAGCGACGAGCGGGTGGTCATGGTGGTCGTCGACGTCGACTTGGACGACGAACAAAACGCAAATCCACAGCAGCGGTTAGAAGGAAGCGAATTCATTTCAGTGATTCGCGTGCCTATTAGAGGTTTGGTGAACACGCTCGATGCGTTCACGCGGGAGGGTAAGCAGGTGTTTGCCGGTCTGTACACCATGGCGTGGGCGCTCGAAAACGCGCCGTAGCGTAGTCATTCTAACCGCCGGTATCTAATTAAATTGAAATTGTGCACTACAGCGGACGCGCGTGCGGCGGTAAATCATGCATGTCGCCGCTGATATCTATCGCAGCGCTCGGCGCGTTATCCATGTCCATCAAGATGCGCACGACGCTTTTAATCGTCGGCGACGTCTCGGTGAGCCGAATATCGGGTGACTCGCTATCCGTCAACGGTTGCGTATCGAGCGTCGGCGAAGGCGACGCCAATCCGCTCCGCACTTCGCCGTCATCGCTACCAACGTGCGTAACATGACCACGTGCGTTATCCGTCGTGTGTCCCTCGCTTGTGGTCGCCGTCACGTCATCGTCGTCGTCGTCGTCGTCTGCCAAAGTGGGCGCCGGCGACGGCGCGCGAATGCGCATGCGTTTAGGACTCGTGCCCACCACATTCGTGCCTCCGCGACGCACGAGCGCGTCGCGACTACGATCACAGTTATCCCTATCTCTATCGTCGTTTCCATCGTCGTCGTCGTCATCTAATTCTTTCCCGAGCGCCAACGCCCGCGCGGCTTTCGCGCCCTGGCGCTCGCACTCCCCCAACGCCCGCTTTACCGCCGCCAATGCCCGCGCGTCCTCCCCTCGCGCGCCATCCAACTCCATTGCCACCCACGCGTTCGCATCCGCGAACCTCTCGAGCTCGCGCGCGATCGCCACCCCCTGCATCGACGCCGCGCGCAGTTCGCGAATCACCGCCCCCCGGCGCCTCGCGCACGACGCAATCGCGCCGCTCACGAGCACCTGCGCGCACCGCGCGAACGGTGCGCGCGCCGACACGGTTGAAATAATTTTCGCGCACGCGCGTAACGCCCGCGCGCGCGCAGATTCGCTCGCATAGTCGCGCACGAGCGCGTCGATGGCGCGCGCGAGGCGATGCGGGCGATTCGCGAGCGCGCATTCGCGCGGATTTCTCGTGCTCCGCGCGCTCGATGCGAGCGCGAGCAGGGCGTGGGCGTGCGGCGACGGGGATGGTGGGGAATTCGACGGCGCGATGCGCGGCGGGGCGGGCGCGGATGACGCCGCGCGGGCGCGCATGGCGGCGCGGAATGGCGATTTGGCGATCAATTGTTGGCACCCAAAACGCTGCTCCGCGAGTGCATGGAACGCGCGCGCGGACCGCGTTCGAATGCGCGCGATAGCGCGCCCGGGCGCGGTGATGACGCGCGCGGTGGGCAGACCACGCGTGGTGAATGATATCGCGCGCGAAGGCGCCCTCGAAACGCGCGGCGACGGCGATGAGCTTGGATGTATTAAACGTACAAAACCACTACAGCGGACGCTCGACGCGCCGAATCGTCGATGCGCGTCATCAACGCGATCATAATCATCATTGCGTGGCGCTGTCATCCTTCTCCTCCTCCTCCTCCTCTTCTTCTTCTTCTTCCTTCTCCTCTTCTTCTTCTTCTTCTTCCTCTTCTTCTTCTTCTTCTTCTCCTTCTTCCTCTTCGTCCTTTGGCGCGACGGCGTGACCCCCGGGAATTTGTTCGGATTTCTTTCGCGCGAGCATCATTTCTTCCCAGCGCGCGCGATCGACGCGGTTGTGGTACGTCCCACGCGCGGCGGCACCCGAGCGGTGCATGCGCTCGCGGCGGATCGCGGCGCCGCGCGCGGAGAGCGGTTCGGCGAGCGCGACGCCAACCGTGGTGGACGCGAGCGCCGCGCACGCGAGCGCCGCGCACGCGAGCACGCGCGATCGCGACGCGCGGTGGCGTCGCGTGCGAGGAAGTTCAGACGTCATGACCATCGATTGCGCGCCGGTACAGTCACTGCGACGGCGACGAGTACAGTACTGTTGTCAGTGAACACCATCATCGATTCGCGACACGTGCATCTCGAGCTCACGCCGCCTAACGCTGGAACGCCCCGATCGCGCGCGCTCACGCGACGTACCTCGACAGCACACCTTTACGCACGCGTCGGTGCGGTGCGATCGCGCGTGGACGTACGGTCGCGCGCGGTGGAGTGACGACATGGGCGTTCCGGGTCGCATCGTCACTGTGCAGCGCGCGTGTCATTTCGTCGCCGTTGACGCGATGCGAGCGGTGCGCCAACGCGATGTGCGCGCGATGGCGGCGCAAATGCGTGCGGTGGTGCGATTGAACGCCCTGGGCGCCGCGCGAGACGGCGATGCGGGGAATATGACGACGTTGATGATGATGATCTCAAAGGCTTGCGGCGCTCCATCGACGATGCGTCGTTCGTACGCGAGCGCGGGAGGCGCAGACGACGGTGCGCGTGCGATTCGCATATGGCCGAGCGCGCGTGCGGTGCTCGCAGCGCATGATATCGACGTTGCGCGCGTGGTGGCGAGCGGGAAGCATGGGATCATCACCAAGGAGGACGCGCTCGCGGCGGCGGCGGGGACGTCAGCCTCTCTTCGCGCGCCGATCGCCGACGAGCCGCCGCAGACGCTTTTAGATGACTATGCGTTTGGTTTGACTCGCGCGCAAACGCACGAGGACGTGGCGGTGCACAAGGTGCGGAAAGTCATCGCGAGCCGGTTGTCGGAGAGCAAACGCGACGCGCCGCACGCGTACGCCGACGCGGATGTGGATTTATCGGACATTGAAGGCCTGCGTGCGCGAGTTTTAGCCGATCACGGGGTGAAAGTGAGTGTGAATGATTGCGTGATGTACGCTGTGGGGCGTGCGTTGCGTGAAGTGCCAGCATTGAATGCTGGATGGGACGCGAAGACGATGGCGGCGAAATCGTTTGACGGCGTCGACGTGTGCGTTGCGGTGGCGACCGAGGATGGGTTAATCACGCCCATCGTTACCGGTGCAGATGTCAAGTCACTCACTGCGATTGGCGCTGATGTGAAGGCGTTGGCGAAGAAGGCACGCGAGGGTGCGCTCAAACCACACGAGTTTATGGGTGGGTCTTTCTCCGTGTCAAATCTCGGCATGTTTGGCGTCGAGTCATTCTCGGCGATTATTAATCCCCCACAAGGAGCGATATTAGCCGTGGGTGCGGGCGTAGATAAGGTTGTCCTCGTCGACGGTGCGCCGGCGACGAAAAAAGTCATGACGGTTCGCGTGAGTACCGATAGACGCGTCGTGGACGAAGGCGACTCGGCGCGTTGGCTCACGGCGTTCGCAGACCAATTTCGTAAAACCGATCAATGGGCAATCACATAACTGCCACAGCGCACGCGTGCGAGCGCATGAAAAGTACTCGCACGTGAAAGGCACCACACAGTAGAGCATAGCACAGAAACATGTAGATACGCAGTCGTAGTCATCGCTTTACAGCCGCCACCACCGTCCCGGTTGTGCCGCACTCGTCGCCATGCGCGCGTCATCCGCGGCGTGGCGCCCACACGCCCCGCACACGTCATACTCGCATGCGTCTGCACGCCGCAGCGCGCGCGAAGGCGTCACCGTGCGCGCGGCGCGATCCGCAGGCGCCGTCGTTAACGACGCGAAGACCCCCGAAGAAGTGCTCCAGGCCGCCGACCTCATCATCCTTCCGGGTCGCGAAACCGCCCCGCATCACGCTCAAGGCATACACCGACAGAAACGATTAATCGCGAGCTCGTTAGCGCTGCGCAGATTGGCGAAAATGCTCGTCGGCGTGGAGCAGGTTGAGGAAAGAGCTCGCGCGACGAGCACCGAGGCGTTCGCGACACTTTGCGCCGGCGCGTTGTCTATCGGTGACGACGACGGGGTGAATCTCGATGACACCCATGCGAGTGTATTTGCAGAAACCATGCGTGCGATTGGTACGCTTGCGCCGCCACGAGAACACGTTTCGGAGGAGATTAAGAGCTTGGCGCGAACGCGGGCCGAAGCGTTTGGAAGCGCGACACAAGCCAAGTATGCGACGGCGATTAAATACGGTTTAGACGCGCTAGGTGTTGATGTTCCGCAAGCACTCGAGCGCGCGTTGACTGGAGTGCCGTTCAGATTCATGCCGCGCCTTGCGTCGGGGCTCGTGACCATGGATGCGCTCAGGGCGGAGGTGAAATTTAGAACTGAGCAATTGGTCACTCGAGACGGGACGCGCGTGGACGAGCGCCGACAAACGTGCTGGATGGCTGATGACGGCGTCGGCGGCTTGGCATACTCTGGGAAAATCATGCAACCCGTACCAATGACGCCAGTCGTCGCCGCCGTGCGCGATGCACTCGAAGAAAGTACCGGGGAGCGATTCGATTGCTGCTTATTGAACTTATATGGCGACGGAGACGTGGCGTGCAAATACCATCAGGATCCAGACCACGGGCGCCTCTGGGCCACGGACTCCATAATTGTTAGCATTGGTGAGACGCGACGATTTTCGTTTCGACCGCTCGGCACGACAGATGAAGAATCTCATTGGGTACGCGTGCAAGACGGCGATTGCGTGAGCATGTTTTCTCACTGTAACGAGCCGACGACGGGGTACGAGCATTGCGTGATGAAGTCTGAAGGCGAGAATAACTGCGCCCCACGCGCGAGCATCGTGTTCAAGCGCAGCATAGCACATAGCGGTGGGAAACGCGGCCATGGGTTGTCTGGCGCAGGCCGTAAGGCGGCGAAATCCAAAAACAAGAACACATCAAGGCGGGCTGGGAAGATGTAGCGGCGAGCGTAAACGTACATGCAATCAATCAATCTATCTATCAATCAAGCTAGAAGTATTTCCTCCTCAAAAACGAGTCATCGTCGTCATCATTATCATCATCATCGTTGTCGTCGTCATCATCATTGTCGTCTAGAGCACTGTCGAAAGACGCCAACCGAGACGCTTGAGCGGCTTTTTGTACGCGAGGCAACAACGCCTCGCGACGCCGCCTCAAATGCTCCGCCGTGTGTTCTAACACGCGTCGACGTGCGATATCGGCGCTCGATGTCGAGCCGTCTAACGCCCGTGCCTCATCCATAGTCTTCTTAGCTTCCTCACGAAGGACCTCATATTCAGCGAGCGCGTCTTCGAGCTCAAAGACGACGGCGTCGTGGGCCACGCTCGGCGCCGACATTTCGTCCAAATAATCAATCACTTCCTCCTCATCCGCGCTCGCTTTCGTGCGATCAAATAACCAAGCATATAAGGCATGATTAGTGCGGCCAGCGCGGACTTTCGCGGGCGTACCTTGCGCCTTTGTCTTCGCGCGCGTCACATCCAGCCACGCAGCAAACATCGTCGACATTGCGCTCGAAATGCGGTACGCGCGAAACGCCACCACTTTATTCAGCACCTCTTCGCGCTCTTCGTACGCTCGTGCAGACAATGCTGAGAGCCTCCATGCGCGCATTGCGCGTGAAAGAACTTTAATGTCATCAAACGACTTGGCGATAAACATGTTGGTGCGCTCGTTTTGTAGCCTCAACGAGGCGTCGCGCCAAGCGTCAAACGCGCGCTTCAACGCAGTCTTCCTCGCATACCTCGCCACGCGCGCCTCTCTCGCGCGCTTATCGCGAGCATAAGGCACGTACACATCCTTCCATCTCATAAACGATGTCCGTGTGCGCGTCATTGACACGTGTAAGTCTGCAATGTCGCGCAACAAGGCGCGAGCCGCGAGCGCCGCGCGTCTCCGACGCTCCACCGACTCGCGCCAATGTCCCGCCAATCGCCGCACTCGCGCCTCCAACGCCCGCCGAGCATCACCACCAATTTCTTGTCGCCATACATCTACGACGCGCTGCGCCAGACGCAGGCGATGATACATCACTGCGCGCAAACGCGCGTGTCGAGCCGCTCGAGCCGCAGCCCGCATCGCTCCCAACGCGCGAGAGCTCAAAACCTTCTCACGACACCGTCGCGCGCGCATCTCCAGTACCGCCCCGCGTCCTCGATGCAAAACAAACCAACGCCACTGTTCGACGACAATGCGCGCGAGACGCGCGCGTCGGCGTCGATGTTTCGTCTCACTCGACCCGTCGTCCGCCGGTTCGGTCAACGCCGTCCGCGCCGCGCCCCCTCGCGCGCGTCCGTCGCCGCCGAACCCGCGCGGACGCTCATCCACGCGCGCATCCGCGTCGTGCGTCGTCGCACGCGCGCGCGCGTTCGCGTCAGCCGCGCACAAACGCCGCGGAACTTCATCATCAACAACAACAACACCACCACCAGTCAACGCACATACGTCATCAACCGCGCCGCCGACGCGCGCACCGCCCGCACCGACGCCCACGCGCGCCGCGGACGCGCGCGTCACCGCCGCAGCGCGCGATGGCGCGCGGTGCGGTGCGTACACGACGCCCATGGGCGCGCGCGACGACGCCAAACCGCGCGAGTCAACGACTGACGACGCCACATCGCGACGACGCCCTCGACGACGACGACAACGACCGCATGCGCGCGTGGGCGACCGCAACGGTGACGGCGACGGCGGTGCGCGCTGCGCGGCACGCCGCATACGCATGCGACGCGCGCGGTGGCGACGCGCGCCGAGCGCTGCGCGATTCGCGCCGCCGGCGCAACCATCATCACATTCGATGCGCCGCGAGCTCAAACGACGATGCGCGCGCGACGACGCGCGCGTTGACGGACGCACAGCGCGCACAGATGCATGCGTATGCGGAGTTGCTGATGCGCGAGAATAAGGGCGAGCATGGGATGCTCACGGGGGCGACGAGCGTGGAAGAGGTGCTAGAGGCGCACGTGGGCGACGCGTTGGCGCTCACGCGCGCGTTTGACGCTTTATTACACGACGACGACGACGGTGGTGGGAGTGGTGTCAGGCGCGTGATGGATGTTGGGAGCGGTGCGGGGTTTCCCGGCATTCCGCTCGCTATCGCGCGACCGCAGTGGAGATTTACGTTGTTGGATACGCTGCGAAAACGCACGACGTTTCTCGAAGTCGTCGCCCGCGAGCTCGGTTTGACCAATGTCGACGTCGTGTGGGCTCGTGCTGAAGATTTAGCGCGCGAGGACGCGCATAGAGAACAGTATGATCTCGTCACCGCGCGCGCAGTCGCAGAGTTGCGCACGTTGGCGGAGTTTTGCGTACCATTCGTCAAGGTGGGCGGATATTGGGCGGCGCCTAAAAACGCCGACGTTGAGAATGAGATCGCCGACGCCGTAAACGCCGTCGGTCTCTTAGGTGCGGGCGCCATGCGCGTGGAGGCTGTTGATAGCATCGGTCCCGATGGACGCCATCGCACCGTGGTGATTAGTCGCAAAGAGAATGCGACGAATGAAAAGTACCCAAGAAAGGCTGGAAAAGCGAAAAAGCGACCGCTCTGACGCGCGTCGGCGCGAGCATCATCACCACACGACGCCGCCGCCGTCATTCATGTACCAACATCGATTATTAATTAATACTGGTGTATCATTATCATCGTAACTCGCGCATATCCGTCGCCAATCGCGTACAGTTGCGTCATGTGCGCGACGCGCGCAAAGAAGATGAGCGCCTTCGCGCGTGCCGTCAACGTCACAACTCGACGCGCACCGAGGTCTCGTCACCGCTCGTCACCGCCGCGCGTGGCATCGCCGCCGCCGCTGCCGTCGTCGCCATGCCCGAGCCAGCGAGCGGGCCAGCGTTCGCCGGCAACCCGCTCTCGCTCTCGCTGCAACCGCGCGACTTCAACGCATGGGTTGCCCAGAATCAACGCGCCGCGCGCGACGCCACCGATGCGCAACGCGCGAGCACGTCCGCTCGCGCGCCGCACGCATCGTCGAGCGCGCGTGTGCGCGCTGGCGGCGCGTCCGTGGCACCGCGCGCGGCGTATAAGACGCCAACCATGACGGTGGATGATCTCAGCAAGCCACCGAAACCGTGGCGAGAGTTTTTACGCCTGGACGCGGCGACGGCGGCGTACGCGGTTCCACGCACGATGGAGGACGCCAAGGCGCGTCTAGATGGAAACGTGTACGAATTTATAGGGAATTACATACGGATTGGGGTGATTGTTGGATGCGCGGTGGTGTACCGGTGGCCGACGGCGGCGCTCGGGATGTTGGCGAGCGCGCGGATGTACGCGTGGTGCGAGCGTCATATCGCGGTGATGACGGAGACGAGGCATCAGATAATACGAGGGGCGGTGACTGTGGCGTCGTGGTTGGTGATGATGTATACGAAAGCGTCAGCGGCGGTGTCGATGACGATGATGTGTACGTTGGCGTTTGCGTTGACGCACGGATGTTGTCGAAGACGGGACGCGCCAAAGTTGGTGAAAATAGGGCGTCACATCGGCCATGGATTGAAATGGGAGATGAAATCGCCTCAGAAGCAGCGGCGGGAGTAGGAGTAGTGGTGGTGGTTTGGATAGACATATATTTAGCTCGTGAGAGTACGCGTTAGGCGATTCTCTGATGTGTGATGCATACGTACCACATGTGGTAACATTAAAACATTGACCGACGACGCGTCTCGAGAAAAACGCACGTCACATCGCGCCGCGCGACACCATGCCGCGCCTCTCCGCCGTCGCAACGAGTGGCGATGGCGCGCCCGCGTCGACGCCAGCCCCGACGAAGCCGCCACCGAGGCGACAACGAGAGAAGGACTTTCACAGATTGATGACGCTAGAGGAAGAAACCGGCGGGTACTCGGATCAAATTACTCCAACAGACGGGTACGAGACAGCGCCTCCGCGCGACGCAAAGGTCAAAGGGTTCAACCTCGATGGCACTGTCATCGTTCCCGATGCCCCAAAAGTTCCGGGGTTTGATCCGTTCGACCAAATGTTTCGATGGCCCGATGGTTCGCTGCGAAAAGAATACCCGCCGCGGAATCCGTACGTCGTCGCCGCGCGCAAGCGATGGCACGAACTCGTCACGCACTGCCGTATGTCGGGAGGAGACGAAGAGTGCACGAAAGGTGTTAGTTATCGATACGGCATCGGTGTGTTGTGGTGCGAACACGCGAGGTATTTATCGGACAAGCTCAACATTCATCCAGAATGGAACGACCGCAATGAATGGTATGGCTTTGACGAGGACAAACAGGATCCGCTCGCCGACGAGTCGCATCCAATTTACCAATTATTGCGGGATAATGGTGAGAAGACATACGAAGACCTCGTTAAAGAAGCGGATGAGCATTTCGAGAAACTATTCTCAGAAAAATGGGACGAGGCGCGCAAGCGAGACGCCGAAGGCGATGCGTACGTGCCGCCAAGTCGGTTGGAGAATTTCAACAATCCCGGTGGTCAGACGCCGTTTCGATGCGAACAGGTCGGCAAGCAATCACCCATTGAACCACAGATTTTGTGCAACAGCGTGGATGAATTGGAATGATGATGATAATCGCGAACGACGACGTTGTTTTGTAATGTTTTGCAATAACGCCGAAGAATCAGAATCACTTGTTGTTACCGAGACGCCTCGTTGTATTATCGACAGAGAGAAAACAAACTAACACCACGCGCGAAGCGATATAATACCCATAATTTTACCGCACTCATCACATTCAACGCTCGAAAAGGAAAGCCAATGTTGCTCTTCGTACACACGAAAAGTGCGTTAACACTCACGTCGATTTTTTTTTAATATCATTACAAAGGGCGCGAGTCGTAGTACTATGCGGTTTGGAAAATGTTTTGTGAGACCGAGACGCCAACCTTTTCTGCAGCTCTGTCCAGGGCGTCAATTTCGCCCTCTGTGAGCCGAAACGACGTCGCGCCTAAATTGTCCTCAAGCTGTCGCACATTCTTCGCGCCTGGAATGGGCACGGTGTCCTTACAAATGCACCAATTAATCGCCACTTGCGCGGGTGTTTTCCCACCGTGCGCATCACCGACTTCACGCATGGTCTCGAGAAGCGTCGGTAGTCCTGGCAACACGCCCTTGTACGCGTTCCCGCGAAGGCCAGGCGGAGGATTACTCACGCTATATTTCCCAGTAAGCAACCCGAGCGCGAGTGGCGAATACGCGATGAGCTTGATTCCGAGTTCATCGCACGTCTCCTTCGTGCCGTTGAGCTCAGGAAACCTCGACAATAGAGAATATTGCACTTGCAATGTGGAAATTGGCACCCCACGCGCGGTCATGTACTTGTGAATTTTACGCAACTGCTTTGGGCCGTAATTTGACAAGCCAACCGCGCCGATGACGCCTTCATCGTACGCGTCCGCGATACCCGCCCAAAGCGCACCTTCTTGCAACGGCTGGTAGTTTCCCGTAGACCAATGCAACTGCCCGAGATCAATTTGTTCTCGCCCCAATCGTTTCGCGCTCGATTTCGCGGCGTCGACGAAACTCTTACTCGTCACGCGCCACGGATACGGCGCAAGCTTTGTCGCTAAAATCACACCATCCTTCTTCGCACTCGGACATTCGCGTAAAAACTCGCCAAGCAATGTTTCCGAACGACCATCTTTCCCATACGAATCCGCGCTATCGAACAGCTTAATGCCTCCGTCCACCGCACGGTTGAACACGCGCTGGAGCTCGTCATCCATGCTCTCGTCGTACTGAAACACCAACTTATTCCCCCACGCCCAGCACCCGAGACCGAGCGTGCCTATGTCTGATAACTTTGCCGGTGCCGCAAATGCCGCGGGCGTGTCGAGCGTGTGCGCGCCGACCGCGAGCGCGCTGCCGAGCACGATGTCCCGGCGCGTGATGATGGGTGCGCGCGGCTGCACCACGGGTGGTGTGTCAACCTTCTTTGACGTGGACGCCGACGTCGACGACGTCGACGCGCACATGGCGCGAAACGTCGCGCGAGACGCGGTGGCGGAGACAACCATGGACGAACGACGACAACGACGACGACGAAGACGAAGACGAAGACGAAGACGCGCGGGACACTGACGCGTCGCACGGTTAACGTCGCGCGTATGGATAAAAAAGCCCTAATTTTTAGGGTATGTAAACCCTATACCCTAGTACCCATCGACATTTTAGGGGTTTCGACGGGGGAACGACCTCGGACGCCATTCCATGCCGCGTCGATGAACGTCCGCGACAGCGACAGCAACTTCCGCACGCGTATCCCGCGACCGGCGATCGCGGCGACATTAAACAAACCACCACCATGCGCGAGTAAAGCATCCGTCGCCGCGGGCGCCGCCGCGGAAGCGTTAGGAAAAGAGAATCATCAGCACGGCGCCAAGCGCCGACGACACGAATCGACGACGACGGCGTCGGCGTCGGGTGTGGGCGAGATGAGCGCAGATGCGACCGCGATGACGCCGAAACGGTCAAAGAACTCTGGAGAACACGCATCGGCGTTGGTACAGTCGTGCGTGAAGTCGTGCGGGCGGTCGATTAGCATCAGAGAAGAATGTGACGAGGAGGATGAACAGTTGGAGGCGTTGTTGCGCGTGGCGCCTCGGGGGAAGGATAAATTTGATAAGATTGGTAAAGCACGCGCGTGCGATGAGTATTTAGGGGAATTAAAACCTGCGGTGCGAGCGTTACAAGGGCGATTGATGGATGCCAGGGTGGAGTTGGCGAATGCGGATGCGAATTTTGAGCAAAAGAGCCGCGCGATTCGGGAAAAGTTGCAGTCGGCGGAGCACGGCAAGGCGAGTTTAGAGGTACAGCTTCGTGAGGCGGTGCAAGAGCAGGCGAGATTAGAAATGGAGGCGAAGAATGCGGTTGAGGCGTCGCGTGTGAGCGCCAAGGCTAAATCAGTAGCTGAAAAAGAACGCGATGAGGCGACGGCGCGCGCGGAGAAAGCCGTAGCCGAAGCCAACGCCGCGGCTGAAAAGTCTGAGGGATTACAGAACGATGTCGAACGCTTAGAAGGGGAAATCGTTGCGCTCAACAAGGCGCTCATCGACGCACAGAGTGAAATTGAAGCGTTGACGTCGACAAACTCCACGCTGCAAGGTGACAAATCAAAGCTCACGACTGACATTGGCACGCTGCGCGGAGAGAAGAGCGTGCTGGAAATGCGCGTGGAAACGCTCGAACAACAGCACGTCGACCACGCCAATGAGCGCGAAAACATGCGAGAAGAAACAGACAAGCTACATGCCGAGCTCGCCAAGACACGTGCGGAAAAGGATGGAAGTTCACAAGCGATGACACGGGCGCTGGAGGATGCCGTAGACGCGCGAGCCAAGGCGGCGAAATGCGCGAGCCAAGCCGAAGCGGCGGATGAGCGCGCTCGACGCGCCGAGGATGCGCACAGTCATGCCACTGCAGATTTACAACGAGCGCGCAACGAGCGCAACGTGGCACAGGAACACGCTACGACGCTCGCATCTGAGATTGAAGTTTTAAAGCCGCAACTCGCGGCGACTGAGGAAAAGCTCAAGGCGAGTACGGCGCGTGTAGAGTCGGCAGAGCGCGAGTTGCGGTCAATGACGTCGTCCAAGGAAACGCTTGATGCAAAGGTCACCAAACTTGCAGAGTCCGTGCGCGAGGCTGAGCAAAAGGTGACGAAAATAACTGAGCGCGCGAACGCATCCGAGCTCGAGAGTACTAGGCTCAACGCCGAATTGATTGCCACGCGCGCGAGCAAAGACGCGCTGGACCCAAAGCTTACCAAGCTCGGCGCCGAACTCGCGGATGCTCGCGCCGAAGCGCGCACGTTGAAGCACGATAAGGAACGATTGGAGAATGAGATTACGTCGCTCAAGCATGCCGCGCAGGCGCTCGAGGGTGAAAACGCAAGCATTAAATCGAAAGTTGATACATTGAAGATTGAAAAGTCTTCGCTCGACGAACGATTACGCGGCGAAGTCGAAGCCCGACGAGAGATGGAGGAAGAATTGAGACACGTCAAAAAATCACTCAAGGAGGCGCAACGCAACGCTGCGGATGAACGTGCCAAAGCTATGGATGCAGAAGACGCTATAAACGATGCCAATGCCGTGCGCCAGCAACTCATCGCTCTGCAGCAGGCGCACGCGCAGCAGGGTGACGAAATGGCGAGGTGTAAAATGGAGCTCACAAACATTGTGAGCGATGAACGAAGCACTTCGGCGCTCATTGCACGTTTGCAAGAAGTCAAAGAGACACTCGCCGCGCGAGAAGAGGAGCTTCAGCACGCCATGGTGACTCGACGTCACTTGCACAACACAATTCAAGAGCTCAAGGGGAATATCCGCGTGTTTTGTCGCATCCGACCGCCTTCGCGGGAGGAAGACGCGTTTGATGAATCGAATTTATCCATTGACAGAAAAGGCGAATTCGCCGGGCGTCGTCTCGATATTGCTCCACCCGACGCGCCGAAGAAGTACAAGTTCACCTTTGATCGGGTATTTGCGACGAACAGCAATCAAAAGTCAGTGTTTGATGAGATTTCGCTCCTCGTGCAAAGCGCGCTCGACGGGTACAAGGTGTGTATCTTTACGTATGGACAAACTGGTTCAGGAAAAACTTACACCATGCTTGGCGGTAAAGGCGAAGAACGTGGTTTAATTCCTCGATCGATGGAGCAAATCTTTGCGTGCCAAGCGCAATTGAAATCTAAAGGGATGACCATCGCCATCACCGCCACTTTGCTTGAGATTTACAATGAGGACATTAGAGACTTGCTTGCTGATGGATCTTCGGATAATAAAATTGAGTACAAAATCAAGCACGACGACGATGGCAACACGCATGTGACCAATTTGAACGCTGTTGAAGTGCACTCCGCGATCGAAGTCGAGGCACTCATGAGCCAGGCAAACGCGGCGCGCGCCGTGGCAAAGACGAATATGAATGATCGAAGCTCCCGGTCGCACATGGTGATGCGCTTGAGCTTGGACGGCGTCAACGAAGCCGGTGAAAATATTCACGGTGCGCTCAATTTGATTGATTTGGCGGGCAGTGAACGCTTGAAAACGACGGGTGCGACAGGTGACCGGCTGAAAGAAGCCCAAGCGATTAACAAGTCGCTCTCATCCCTCGGCGACGTCATCTTTTCATTAGCCAACAAGGACAAGCACATTCCGTTTAGGAATTCCAAGCTCACATACTTGCTCAAAAATTCCCTCGGTGGCGACTCAAAAACACTGATGCTCGTCAATGTGTCACCGGCGTTAGAGAGCGCACAAGAAACAGTGTGCTCCCTTAGATTCGCCGAAAAAGTCAACTCGTGCGCGATGAAAAAGGCGTCAAAGAAATCGAGCGAGGCGTAAATTCTTTTCTCCTCCAACCATATCCACAGTATGAGCACTAGTAACAACAATTTCTCTTCAATGTGTATGTAATTTACTATCGATATTCATCACAACATTTTACAACAACAAGATAAGTGCAAGGCGAGAGACATGATTTACTTTTCGAGCTTGCGCAACGTCTGAGACGCGAATTGCGCCACATCCGCCGCTGAAGCGCGCTCGAGAGGATTCATCGCCAAGCATGCATTAATAAGTTGAGATAACTCACGCGAACGACCTTCGGGGAGACCAGGTGCCGCTGCGCGCGGCGTTGCCCCTCGAGGAAATTTCTTACCGCTCGCGGTTTCATACAATGTAACGCCGAGTGAAAACACATCCGCCGACGCCGTGGGCTTTTCACCCGGGAACAAGTTCAACAACTCTGGCGCGACGTATCCACCATCGCCTTCTTCCCAATCCCAGCCCTCGTCGAGCGCGCACGCTAACCCCAAGTCGCCAATTTTATACGTACCGTTGATGTCGATGTAAATGTTCTCCGGTTTAATATCCAAGTGAATCACGCGTCGTTGATGCATGTGCGCGAGACCACTCGCGACTTGATGCGCCAAACGCCACACGTCGAGTTCGGCAACAACTTTCCCCGGAGCTAAGCGCGCGCACACGCTCGCTAACGACCCGCACGCGCAGTGTTCCATTTGAATGTAAAACAACTGGTCTTGTTGCCAGCTGCGGAAATACCGAACAATGTGCGGGTGCTCGCCCAATAAATTCGCCGCCTCCACCTCTCGCTTAAAAACCGTACGCTGCGCATCCGTCGTGAACGAATGCACGCACTTCTTTACGACAAACGCATCGCCACTCGTCTTACTCGTCACCAACCATACTTCGGAATTCTGCGACGAGCCGATTATCTGTTCAAACGTAAAGTGCCCTTCGAAATCAAACATCACGTCGTTACTCACTGAAGTCTGTCGCACCAACCCCGTTGACGTCAACACTTTGGTCTCCATCAATGAATTCATTCTCGATAACGTCGACGGTAAGTTGTGATCCATACTTCCGGATGCCGCACCGCGCGTATTAAACTCGGAACCAAACGACGCCGACGCCTCCTCCGAACCAGACGACGCGAACAACGCGTTCCCCGCGTTTCCCACCGTCGACTCGCCCCGGCCAATATCCCGTCCAAAAACACGAAATCCATGCTCAAATTCAACGCCTTCATCCTCCGCACCGTGCGCGAGCGCGTTAAAATCAAACCCGCACGCATCTAAGTCCGCGCTCCGCGTCTTCGTCCTCCGCCTATCCATCACCGGTGGCGCCGCATCAAACGTCTCCGGCGCCCACGCAACGCGCGCAACGCGATCAAGTTCCGCCTCAAACACCCCCACGCGTTTCGCTGGCGGTGATCGCGGATCCACATCCATCGCATCGTCGCATTCCCTCGCCGTGCCGTTCAAATCATCCTCCAGCCCAGTCGCCTTCAATCCACCCTTCGCGCTCGACGCCGGCGTCAGCGGGCACAGCAATACGCTCATCGGCGACGTCTCGAGTCCGTGTCGCTTCATCGGTGGCGTGTCACCGCGCGCGTGCGATCGCAATCGTGGCGTATTCATCGTCGCGTCACACTCTGTGGCCCCGAGCTGTCGTCTGCGGTGTTTGAATTTCCGCGTTCGCCACTCGACGACGCGCGCCGCGCGCGGCGAGCGACGGCACGCGGCGGCGACGACGACGACGACGACGCGCACGACCGCCATCGCGCGCGTTCACCATGGGCAAGGAAAAGGGCAGGGCGTTCGCGTTCGTGAGCGAGCTGAACATGCCCGCGCTGGATTTCATCGCCGACAAGGACACGGATGCGTACCGGAGCTTTCACATGGCGCGCTTGGGCACGCGCGAGCTGGAAATCGTGCGGGATGATTTGGACGAGCGCACGGGGATTCGTACGCAGGTGATGCGCACGGTGCCGAATATTACGTTGCCGAGGCTGGTGCGCGGGTTGGTGCCGAATGGCAAGGTGGAGTTTGTGGATACGCGGGAGTTTGTGGACAGCTCGCGGTTCGTCGCGCCGTTTTCGCAAGAGTTTACGACGGTGAATAATATAACCAAGCACTCTGTCGTACAAGGGGTGATTACGGTGACGAGCACGGGGGCGAAGACGTGTAGGGTGGATGTCGTAGGCGAGTGTAGGGTGTCGATTCGAGGCGTGGGAGGTATCATCGAAGGTATCGTGATTGATGGAATACGAAAGGCGTATACGTCGCTACCGGAGATTGTGAAGGAGTGGGTGGTGCATAAGGCGGAGTTGCGACGTGCGGAGAAACGCGCGCTGGCACGAACGGGGAGTTGGGCATCGTTGACATCGTATTCAACAGCGCAAGATGAGATTGACCCGAGCGACGAGAACGACGTGAATAACGGCGCGAAAGACGGCAAGAATGGTCTTTCTCGCCGGCAAAGGAGGTCAGTGCGTGTATTCATGTGCTGCACAGCAGCACCTGCGGTTGCAGAGGATGAACCGGACGACACGGCGTTTGCGAGCGCGAAAGATTGTTCGGACGTGCTGACGTATTGAGTTTTTTTAACGGTTGACCACCGGTAATAATGTCACCAAAGTAGCAGTTTTAGTGTTTCGATACCAATATTGTTTATATGAAGTACTGGTAGCGTACAAAAGTATGTTACAAACGTGTGCAAGTGCGATGCTTGTACATGTATCCTATGCTAGCGTGCGTTCGATGTCCCCGATGGCCCCGAGCCACGCGATGATGAAATCCGCATTCGTGTCGATGATTTCTTGCCGGCGACACAGCGAGCGAGAAAAATCGAGAAATTCTCTTAAACCATCAACTCCACTGCGCTCTTTGCGCCTCTTCGCGTGCTCAGTGATGATGTCAATAGATCGCGATACTGTCTTTCGAGCGTGAATGTCTTCGCTCAATGTTTCTCGCCGACGTTTACTAATATTGAGTCTCGCGAGCTCGTAACGATTCCACGCAAAACATCGCGCCGCGGATTGATACGCGCATTCAATGGATTGCTTGTCGTCTAAAGCAATCTCTTCATCCAGCGCAAGCTCTTGAGTGTTTTCGAATACGTTCCAGTCTTGATTATTTTGTGTCAGAGACTGCGTAAAATCGACGTCTTCGCTGTCGGATTCCGAGCGCTCTGACTCCGTCTCTGCGAGTTCCTCATCGCTTCCGGCGATTGGAAACGACGTTCGGCGCGCAGATATCGCTGGCGCTGTGAGTTCTTCATCAGTCGCACCCGTGTCGATAGGTTTTCTAGCAAACATCTGAGCAATTGTGGGCTGATTCTTCGCCCCTGGGGACTTGACGCTCGCGATGTCTTCAAGTTTATTCACCATGACGCCCAACCCGCGAATCTCTTCTGGCTGCATGACTTGCGCGTGGCACAAGTCATGCAGCACGGAGACGACTTCTTTCGCGATTATTTCTGTCTCCGCCGTAGCTTTGAGCATAATTTTCGATCGCGACAGCACGTCGCATGGTCCGTGGCCCGCGTACGACTTACGCTGCATGAGCTCCGCCGCGTTTGGGAGCGCGCGCCAGAGCTTCAAATGTACGACGCCGCCAACCTTTTTTAATTGTTGTAACCGCCGCGAAACATCCGCCGCGAGCTGACGCACGAAATCCTCCGCCGCATCCATCGTCGCGCATCGCACGCCCCATGACATTTGCGCACCCACGCTTTTCCGCTCAGGTCGAACGACCCAAGGCGACGCGTCGACGCCTCGAACGGCGTCAAACACCTTGGTGCCCAATTTCACGCCCAGCGCCTCATTCAACGCCTTGGCGCTCACTTTTTCCACCACATCCTCACACCGCTCGAGTTTTGCCCCCACACGCGCCTCAAGTGCCTTGAGCTTCTCCATCGCTTTCCTCCCTAACCCAGGAACGTCCGCCAGCGACGTCTCCGCGACAAACCTCCGCTCGCCTCGGCCCGGCTCGACCACGCGACTCCCATCCGGCTTGGCCACCTTTGTCGCCAATCTCGCCACTAATCTATTACTCCCCACACCCACCGAGCACGTACACGACGTTTTCGCAAACACGCGCCTGCGAATATCTTCCGCCACGCGCTTGGCGTCGCCATTCGCGTCGCGTACCGCCCGCGTCGCGTCGACGTACGCTTCATCCACGCTCACGCCGACCACGGCGCCGCGCGCGACATCAAATAAAATCCGATACACCTCCAACGCCACCTCGGCGTAGGTGTCAAATTCATAAGGCACTGTGACGAGATCTGGACATCGCACCAACGCGTCGTCGAGCCACATGCCGGCGCGGATGCCAAACGCGCGGGCGGGGTAGTTTGCGCTGCTGATTTCGCCTCGCCTCGACGCCTTGGAGCCCCACGTCACGGCGAGCGGGGTCTCGGGCGAGAGATGCGGGCGCGAGCGCATGGCGACGGCGGCGAAGAAACAGTCCATGTCGACGTGGGCGATGACGCGCGGCGCCGCGGGGGGGTCGGCGGCGCGGGGTGGCGATGGGTTGGTGAGCTGTGGCTCGAGCGCATCGAGAAACGCTTCGTAACGCGCGCGCCAGGAGCCGATGAAGTGCAGGCGGCTGTTGGCGTGGAATGTGTGTACGGTGTTGTCGTTGTGAGGGGGCATCGTGCGCGCGCGCGCGCGGGTCGACGTGGATGTGCCTGTCGACGACGACGCGCGCGCGCGCCGGCGAGGCGAGCACTGGAGGTTCGTCATTGAGTGTACGTCGATCAATGACGTCGCAGGCGCGGGTGTCTGTGGATGATAAATATCACGATGAAATGGTATTATTCATGGTGTGGTGTGCCTAATAGTGGTGGTGTTCATGCGTCGTTGGACGAAGACAATGTCGGCTGCGCGTCGGCGCGAAACGCGGTGGTTGAGTTTCAAATTTACGCATCCTCGCCATCAAACGTCTGCTTGCACGCCTGTGCGTTGTAAAACTCAGCAACTTGCTCGGCATTCGTGGCCATTTCTGGGCTCTTGTCTTCACGGCGTCGCAAGAAACGAGGAAATCGAAGAGCGATACCTTTCGTCGGGTCGACCAATCCCGCCGCCGCTTGGTGCACGGGCGAAATGGAGAGATCCGCCGCCTTGACTTCCCATACTTGCTTCGGGTCAAACCACACGTCGGGCTTCATACCTTCACCCACGCGGTAATACGAGCGAGGGCCGTCGATGACGTGCGGGTTCATGCTATTCGCCAACTCTTCCAACACGACTTCGCTGAAACCGGTGCCTATTTTACAGATGGATTGGTACTCCTCGCCGTCTTCGTCATAACACGCGAGCAAATACGCGCCATACACGCCAGTGCGCTTACCACGGCCCACCCACGCGCCAATTGGTACTAGATCCAAAGAATCGCCACAACCTTCCATGTAATCCTTCTTCAATTTGAGCCAGTTCAACGAACGCTTGGATGGCTCGTACGTCGCATCGAGCGTCTTGACGATTAATCCCTCCGTGTTGGCTTGAATGGCATCTTCTAAGAACCCTTGCAACTCGTCCACATCGCGCGACGTCTTTTCAGTGACAAAGAAGAACTCGCCTGGAACAGATTGGAACGCCTCGTACAATGCCTCGCGGCGCTTTGACATGGGCTCGAGCAAAAGAGGCTTTCCGTTGAGGTAGAGGCAATCAAACGCATACAACGCAACTTTCACCTTGATTTGATCTTCAACGATGTTTTTCTTACCACGCGTGCTTAAAATCTGGAACGGCAGAATTTGATCCTTTTCCCGATCGTACGCTACGGCTTCGCAATCGATAACGACCGACTTGACACCCGGCTTGACGTAACGCTTCATGCCAGTGATGAGATCTGGAAACTTAGCAGTGTTGTCCTCTTGGTTGCGGGAGAAAATCTTCACCGTACCATCCTCCAACAAGTGAATTTGTGCACGCTCACCATCATACTTGTACTCGCACGTGAAAGCAATGTCTTCGAAACGTTTCAACACCTCCAACACCCCAGTCGTGGGCTTGGCTAACATCGGCTTGACTGGCACACCCGGCATAAACTTGCATCGCTCTTGTAAACCTGCGAAACCAACTTCGAGGAGGGCAGGAACGATTTCATCGAAAGTCGGGCATTCGCTGAACACGTGCTTTAAGATTTCCACGGCGTTCCCCAACTCGTCGGCAAGTTCGGCACCCTTTTTCTTTTTACCAATGTCACTGTTCAACACGATGGCGTGCGCCAGACTTTGCGTCACCGTTTGCTGCGCGAGCCCGATGCGAAGTTTGCCTTGGAGCGAGCGCACAACGTAGCCAGCTTCACATTCGCGTGCACTAACGAGAAGCTTTTTAATTTTAGACTTCTTGCGATCGACGCTCTTCTCACCTTCAGTCGTCGCGATGGCTCGGAATTCGTTGAGCACGCCAGCCACAGTCAACGGCGGCGGCGGGAACATCATACGCTGCGTGGAACGAGATACCATGGCGACGCTTCCAAGGTCACCGGCTTCTTTGTAATCGCTCTTGATTGCATCATCCTTACGGCCAGTAGCTTCAGCGAGGCACTTGATTAGAGTCGCATCGCCGATACCGAGATCGATGCCTACGTGCTGCGGATGAATCGTATTCGACGCCAAGTACACCGCTGGCAACAAATCGCTCGGATTACTCGCCAAAATGGTTCTGAACGCGTTCGTAAGCAACTCGGCAATCTCTAATCTCTTCGTCGTTTCCGCAATGGACTCAAAGATGTTTGCCAAGTACAAATACGGCGTCGGCGAGCCCTCCTTCCACGTCACCACCGACTTCGGATCGTACGATAGATATCGATCCGCCGCTTCCACACTCTTATCTCCAACCCCCGCCGTCGCTGCTTCTTCTTTCTTCGCCTTCTTCGCCTTTTTCGCCTTGGGCATCTTCCCTGTCTTTGGCGCGCCGACTTCGACGTCTTCAATATCATCCTCAATCTCTGAATCTTCCTCATCCGAATCAATCTCGTCCTCATCCTCGTAATCATCCTCGAGCGCACGAGAACTTGCCTTACCACGGCGTCGCGTGCTGACGACGATCTCCTCGTCATCATTACCGTCGTCTGCAGGCTTTGTTGAGTCAGCCGCGCGCGGCTCCGCCTTCGCTGTCACGTCGCGTAAAGGCGACTTCACCGCATCAGCGCTCGCACGTTCAGTCTTGGCATCATTCGCCGACGCCAGTGTCGTCGTTTTCATGCGCTTCGTGTCGCCTTGAGCGATGATGTCGTCCTCTGTCGCGGCCTCGGTGCGTTTAACCTCTGACGATGATTTTGAATTTTGAACCGAGAGCGCGTTCTCATCAGCCTCGACCGGTTTCTCCTCCTCTACAGTGCGCTTCACGCCTGCGGCGCCGCCAAAGAATCCAGCCAATGTTTGTTGTTTCGGTGGCATCGCGTCGCGCGTGACGTACGACGTGCGCGACGGGGTGTGAGGCGCGAAAGTGCGAGAGCGTAGCTGTCGCCCTGAAGGCGTCAAATTTTGAGACACTATTGACTATTGAAATTACATAACGCTGCGCAATGGGCATTTATCCTTCCTCGCCGAATTCACGAGTAAATCGCTCGTGGAGCTCGAGATCGGCTGCGGCGACTGTAGGACGCGCGCGAAGGAGTACTTTTCTAAAATCATTGGCGGTTATCGGCGGCGGGAGGACGCGCGCGGCGTAGCCGAGACGCGCGAGCTCATCGAGCGTCGATGGCCACGCGCGCGAATCGCCCGGGGAACATGGAACATAGTATTCATCTTCCACTGGTGTGTCTGCGGAGACATTTGCGGGGTTTTTGATGGTTACGAAGTGCGTCGCCTCTTGTACTTTACGCACCGGTTCGTACAAGACATCCTTGACAACGTGGTCAATGTCAGAACCACTGAAGCCTTCTGTGACAGCACCCAGGGACTGATAATCTTCGTCCGTCAAGTCATTCGGAGTCTCGCCGACGTGTACGCGGAAGATGTGCGCGCGAGCGGCGGCATCTGGAAGAGGGATGTAGATGCGCTTGTCAAAACGACGCCGCACCGCTTGGTCAAGCGCGTACGGCGTATTTGTCGCCGCGAGCACTAAAACCTTCCCCGAGGAATTACCAACACCCTGCATTTGCACTAAAATCTCCGTTTTGATACGTCTGGACGCCTCGGATTCGCCATTTTCACCTCGCGCGCCGCAAAGCGCGTCGATTTCATCGATGAAGATGATGGATGGCGCTTGCTCTCTCGCCATGTTGAAGAGTTGCGACACCAACTTTTCGCTCTCACCCATCCATTTACTCACCAAATCACTCGACGAAATCGAAAAGAATGTCGAATCTGCCTCGGTGGCCACAGCCTTGGCGAGGTAACTCTTCCCCGTCCCTGGTGGACCGTATAACAGAAACCCGCTCCACGCCTTGCGCTTACCGGTGAAAAACTGCGGAAACTTCACCGGCAACACCACCGCCTCCTTCAACGCCTCCTTCGCCGCTTGCAAACCCGCAACGTCGTCCCACTTTACATTCGGTTTCTCAGTCACGATCGCGCTCCCGAGCTGTCCTTTCATCTTTGCTAATTCCGCATCCTCGCCTCCGTCTTGCGGTTTCGCCCGTTGCGCCCCGCTCGCCCCCGTCCCGCTCACCTCCTTTGCATTCTTCTTCCCTTGCACGATCGCATGAAGCTCCTCCGCGCGTTCAAGATACTCTTTAAACTTCTTATTCACCATCTCCGCCAACCGCGGATTCTTCTCGTACTTCAAGTAGCACGTAAAGTGGTCCAACGCCTTCATGTACAACTTGAACGCGGCTTCATAATTCCCATCTTTATCCTCACGCACCGCATCATTCACGAATGCGATGGCTTTTTCGCGTATAGACGCTCCGCCTTCCATCGTCACGCGCGTGCGTGCGCCTCACGACGCGCTCGCGAGGATGCGCGAGCGATTCACGCGCGTTACGCTCGAGATCTAAAGTGACAGTTGGTGCAATACCAGCGCACTGCGCACGCCGACGACGACGTTCGCGACGACGTTCGCGCGAGTCGCGCGGTGTCTTTGGCGCGATGAAAACGCGCGGTGTCTCTCTGCGCCGCGCTCGCGCCGGGGCGTGACGCGAACGACTTTACTTTACGACGTCGTAAAGTAAAGTCGATCGACTGCGCGCGCCTCGAGCGCGTCAGAATCCGACGCGAACGATGCTCCGACGACGCGCTCTGGCGCTCGCGCGCGCGTGTGAGAGTCACGCGGTGACGCATGCGCGCGTACGCGCGGTGCAGACGAGCGCGAGGACGTCGGCGGGGATGGGACCGGCGGTGCGAGCGACGACCGCGCCGGTGGCAGAGGTGCGTGCGATGCGTTTTCGCGCGCGTGCGTCGCGTGTGCGCCACGAGTGGTGGCTTCGCGCGCGACAGGGACGTGCGCGCGATGCGTTTTCGCGCGCTGATGCGCTCGCGCGCGGACGCAGCGCGTGAGGCGATGGCGGTGTATCGAACGTGGAGGCGCGATCGGGTTACCCTAGCGCGGCGCTCGCGCGACTCGTGCTCGTGGACGGTAACGCGTGGCGTGCGCGCGTGATTGAAGCGTCTGTGTCGCTCGTACTGACGGTGTGTGTTTTGTTTGTGTTGACGATGCAGTTACCTGAAGATGCGGAACTGACGTGGGACGCGGGCGACGCGCACCCGGAGCCGTGCTTGGACAACGTCCCGTCGAAAATTGTCAGCAAGAATACGGCGGCGATGTACTTGACTGGGGCGATTGCGTTTTTAGGAGGCGTGTACGCCATGGCGACTGTTGTGGATAAGCCGTCGACGACGCCATTCGCGCCGAAGACGTTCCCGTACAACGGTCTCGAGGTTGAGCTCGGCGGTCGCAAAGCCAAGTAAAAACATTTTCAGTCAATTTGTATTCTAAAACCTATCTCTAGCACTCTAAACGACTCAGCGTGGTCACGACATCACGCATCAGACGTGTGCGTGTCGACCTCGATCATTTCGCGATTGGCGATGCGCTCGCGGAACATCGCCTGCGCCTGTGCCCACGTCGTCTGCGCTTGCGACGCCTTGGTTGCGCTTCGATCCTCAAACGTCATCGGATCCACCTCAGGTCCGCCCTTCACACATGAGCGCCACCAATGCACGAGCATGTCTGAACTCTTCTTACGCACTGTGACGCGCACGACGCGGCGAGCGTCATCCCCGTGTCCTTCGAAATCTGTGATTTCCCAGTCACCAAATGTCGGCGCCGCGCGACCGCCGCTATCGTCCTCGCCTTCATCCCTCGGTTCTTCCGCAATTTCATGCGCCCATTCGCCTCGAAACACTTCCCGTAGCTCACCGCCACCCTTCATCACAGAAATTTTCACCTCACGCGCGCTCACATCCACGCGTACGTCCTTAGCTTTCGTTTTCGGCGCCACGACGACGCTCGCTGTCGCCTCCTTGGCATCCTGCCGCCAGAAATACCGCACCGCACCATCGCCATCCTCGCGCACCACGCCGCCGTTTCGCGACATCTCTTTCACGACATCATCCCACTTTCTCGCCGTAGGCATTTCACTCGTATCACGCGCCTCGAGCGACGGCGAATCTGCGGAGCCGCGACGACGACGTCGCTCCAACGCCTCGGCGAGCTCGCGTTCGCTCAGCATAACCTCCGTCTCGCCCGCCCCAGGGGCGACGTTCACCTTCGACGCATCGATGTCCCCATCAAACGCTTCCACGTCGTCCGCATCGGTGATGCGCGGCGAGGGCGAGAGCACGACGCGCGCGTCACGGCCGCCACCAAACGTCACAGTGGATGGCCCATCGAGCGCGTGAACCATCGGCGCACCGCGGCGGCGGCCTTGGCCGTCGTCGTCGTCGTCCGACGACGACCCGATGTGATCGAAACGCGAGTAATCCACCATGGCGCGGCGCCTCCACGGTCGTCGGTGCGCGCCGCGGCGGCAAAAAGTGCGGTTGTAATGTCGCGGGACTGCGCGGGACAACGGCATTGTGCGCGCGCGCGACGTCACCGTCGCCGTCGCGCCGCCGGACGCGCGACAGACGCGCGACAGACGCGCGCGAACTCGTCATCGACGCGTCATGGGGAAGAATCGCGGTGGATCGGCGTCGACGTCGACGATGAAGGCTGGAGCCGCCAGTGTGAAGGAGGAGTTGCGAGTTCGCACTGTGGACGCGCCGGGATCGAAAGCGGCGTCGAAAGCGGCGAGGAAGCGCGAAAAGCAGGCAAAATTGCTTGCGCATTTGTCTGTGAAGAGTGCGACGGTGACGCCGTCGACGAAGCAGGCGTTGGCGTTCGGGGACGTGGACGACGCCGACCACTGCGAGACGCCGTTCAAGGCGTATCGGGATATTGAACCTTTTTTGTTCGCCCTCGCGAAAGCCATGAAGCGCACAAAGGGTGAATTGAAAATTTACGATCCATATTTTTGTGAAGGCTCGATGAAGGCGCACTTGCGGGCGTTGGGATTTGAGAGTGTCTACAACGAGAATGAAGATTTTTATGAAAAAGTGGCGACGCGTTCGACTCCAGAATACGACGTGCTCGTGACGAATCCACCGTATTCAGGCGATCATTTCAAGCGCATACTTGAATTTTGTCGAGATTCCAACAAGCCTTGGTTGCTGTTGTTGCCGAATTTTGTGTGCAGAAAGACGTATTATGCGCCATCCATCGGCGCAAATGCCAAGCCGATGTTTCTCATTCCAGACGCGGCCAAGCCGTATCGATATTGGGCTCCCGGGCGCCAAGGCTTTGAAACACGCGCCAAAGGCACGACGCCGTTTGAGACATTTTGGTACATAAATTTCAACGACGTGCTCGATGCAGAAACCATGCGCACGTGGTGGATTAAAAAGTATTCCGCCCATTCAACGTGTGACATTCCCAGCTTATCAGACGCGCTGCCGCAGCAGCAACGATTACAAAAGCGTCCAAACCCAAAAGTTCGAGCCATGCTCGCATCCAAGGGTGTGAAAAACATCACCTCCACGCAAGGTTTGTACTTTGATCCCGCAAAGGCGGCGCATAAAAAGCGTAAAGACCATCATTAGGCGTTGAAATTCCACACGTAGCTCTCGACGCGCGACTCACAACAAAACGCCAGTCTCACGCACGCCACTCGCGCATGCACCGCGCGTCGCGGCGCGTCGCCCGCTGCGTCCCGCGCGCGCTCGACGCATTTGCGCGTCCGCACACATGCGTCGATGTGTCGCTCGCGTCTTTCGCGCGCACCGCGCACCCGTCAACGTGTCCCGACGCCGCGCGCACAGTGGTCACCACGAGTGGAGCTCACACGTCGTTCGCGCGCTCATTCGCGTCGTCCGGGACGCCGCCGCGCGCGAACGACGCGCACGGCGAACGTTCAAATGCGTACCTTCGAGACGCGCGCGTGAACCTGGGTGAAACCTCTGAAAAGACGCGCGACAAGACGGAGAAAGGTGGCACCGCGGGACACAGCGTGGAGGCGTTCACGCCGACGACGACGACGTTCAACGAGAGCCACATTATCAATTTCCGCTGTCTGCCGAAGAATAAGCACTTAAAAGACGAAGTGTACGGCCGCACTCTGCGTGAGCGTTGGGAGTCGACGTACCCGAACGCGGCGGCGCTGAAGACGTTTCCAGGGTTGTACCATTTACGGCTCAAGGTGCTTTCCATGTACATTCGGTTGTGCGGCGGCTGGCCGTTCGCGGTGTTCTCGGTCTCCATGCTATTCGCATCCTGGGTCGTATCCTCATACGTAGTCGCGTTGGGTATGGTCGGTTGGGTTTTGATGATGAAAGGTGTTGGATTAGGGGATTACGGGTTCCAAGCGTTGCAGACGTTGCTTGAATTTTACAAAGGCGTCACCGGCGGCGAGGCGAGGCATTTGCCGCTCATTTTGGGCGCCGCATTGGCGTATAGAATGACGTATTACACGTTACCGCTGACGTATTTCATGTTTGAAGAATTACGGTTTGTATTGCGGCGCGTGGTCAGGCTCATGCGATGGGTTGTGTGAGGATGCATGATGTATTAGTTTGTAGACGAGCGCCAGCGCGCCGTGTAAAATATAGATTTTAGAAACGAATTTATTACCAGTTTTTACGCGTGTTGTTTCCACTCGCTACCGTCGCTCGACGCCGCACCAGCCGCATATGGTACAAACGCCGGTCGACCTTCGAGTCCGAGCTCCTCGAACAAGAATGAATCTTCAGACTTTTCATTGTTTGGCGTCGTGAGCAACTTATCGCCGGTGAAGACGCTATTCGCGCCAGCCAAAAAACACAACGCTTGCGTTTCCGCACTCATGTTCACTCGACCCGCACTCAAGCGTACGACGGTGGCGGGCATTAAAATACGCGCCACGGCTATGGCGCGAACCATATCCAATCCACTCGGCGGCTTCAAGTCTTTGAACGGCGTGCCCTCGACGGGCACCAACGCGTTGATGGGCACGCTCTCCGGGTGCTCAGGTAACGTCGCCAAAACCGTCATCAAACTCGCTCGATCGCTCTCCTCCTCACCTAAACCAAGAATACCACCGCAGCAGACGGAGATACCCGCATCACGCACGGCAGCAATGGTGTTCAAACGATCCTCATACTTGCGCGAAGACGTCACTTTATCGTAATACTCGGGACTGGTATCCAAATTGTGATTATACGCCGTCAATCCCGCCTCCTTCAATTTCAACGCCTGTTCCGGAGTCAACATCCCCAACGTCGCGCACACCTCCATACCCATATCTCTCACTTGCTGCGTCATATCCAAAACCCGCTCGAATTGCCCCGCGCCCACTTGCGACGGCCCGCGCCACGCCGTCCCCATACAAAACCTCGTACTCCCCGCCTCTTTCGCTCGTTTCGCCGCCTCAATCACCTCATCAACTCCCATCAACTTCTCCGCCTTTAACTTCGTCTCCCCTTTCCACGACGAGCTCTGCGCGCAATAGTTACACGTCTCCGGGCACCCACCCGTTTTAATGCTCAATAAAGTGCACTGCTGCACCTGTCGCGGGTCGTGATGCATGCGATGCACCTTGGCCGCGTCGTACACCAGCTCCAACAGCGGCCTGGCGTAGATTTTCGCCACCTCAGCCTTGGTCCAATCGTTGTAAATCGCGCCGAGCGTGCGCGACGGCGCCGCGGCGGCTGCCGTCGACGCATGCGTCGTCGCATGCGTGGATAGGTTCAGCGCGGCGCGGTGCGCGTGCGCGTGCGCATGCGCCGCGGGCGTCGGTGCGGCGAACGCAGCGCGGGAAAGGTGCGATGCGAGTGCGTTCGCGGTGCGTCGCGCGCGCGTCATCGCGCGTCGGGCTCGCGCGGCGTCGGCGTCTGACGTCGGAACTCGAGGACAACGATGGAGAGGTTTTCTTACGCGCATGGGGGGGGACATTGACCAATCATGAACAGGGACTTTGTGTGCATTTTTGACCTGCGCCCGAGTGCATGAAGTGGACAGAACGCGACGCGCCGAGGGCGCGCCGAGGGCGATGGATGACGCGAACGCGCGCGAGACGAGTGGTGATGATTCGTGTTCGTGGTGGCGCGCGTGTGGGTTCCCGACGCGCGCGAAATGCGTGGATGTCGTTGTGAATGATGACGAGGTTGGGCCACAGAAGGTGAGGCTCGTCGTGCGGTATAAAAACTTGGATACGACGACGACGACGACGAGGACGAGGACGGCGGAGGAGGACGAGGAGGAGGAGGAGGAGTTTACCATGGATCCGTACTTTTTTGATCCAGGATATACGATCGCGGCGACGACGGGGTTTTGTCGAGTGTGGGAAGGCGCGGAGACGCTGTCCAAGTTTTTGATGGCTGACGCGGGACGAGTGCGCGGAAAAAAGTGCGTCGAGCTCGGAGCGGGCGTGGGAGAGTGTGGTTTAGTCGCCGCCACGATCGGTGCGCATGTTGTTTTGACGGATGTCCACGCGGTGGCGGAGAATGTGATTCGTAGGAACGTCGGGACGAATGGATGTGGGGACGCCGCGCGATTCGGCGCCGA
>Ga0181563_10000115_pt1 | contig 66868 bp, 46 predicted proteins | sample 011ome_25_FD_133759 | JGI IMG/M metagenome (GOLD analysis project Ga0181563, IMG submission 133759) | Coastal salt marsh microbial communities from the Groves Creek Marsh, Skidaway Island, Georgia - 011512CT metaG (megahit assembly) | ecosystem: Environmental > Aquatic > Marine > Intertidal...
CCAATTCGCCATCTTGGAATCAATTTTGGTGCACCTGGCGATCGTCGTGATGACAAGGGTAACCTCTGGATTGAATATCCTGCGATTGCCGGAGACTCCATCAATATCGATGTGAAATGGAATCACGACGTCAAGATCTTTCGTCGCCATACCAGCCAAGCCAGTCGCACTGATTATCCTTGGATTTTTGCTTCCGGATTGGAGGGGGTTGAGGAGCTTAGCCTAAAACTTGATCAATTGGGCAATATCAATCCTGATCGTGCCAATCGCTACCAACTGGTGGTCTATGTGGTTAATCAGCTGGAGGGGCAATCGGGTGAAGTCGAAATGAGTCTTAGGGGTGAAAAAAAACGGATAAAACTCAAGGATATTGCGACAGATTTTGACGTGAATTCCGGCCGGCTAAAATTCGATGGAGTGACCCTTGGCGATGACTTAATGATTACGATAAGGACATTGTCTGGCAAACCAATCGTTTGCGCTATCGAATTGATAAGACAATAAGTCTGTTTGCAAGCGATTGAAGACGAATCGTTTCCGTTTTAGAGGTCGGTTGTCAGATCCCCACTTGCCGTTTTTCGGCTGACTTCATCAGGGTGGTTGTGCGATGTTCAGAATATCTTTATTCCTCGTAGTGCTCACTGCATGTTTCGGGTATCAAACTGCATGGTGCTGCAATGTTCCTGTCTTTCGATACGCCCTAGAACGTTGGCAGTCAGATGACTATGAATTGCTTGTCTTGCACAAAACGGAGCTAAACGCTGAGGAGAAAACGATCATCTCGTCACTGCGTCAAAAGACTCGATCCAACGGCGGGAATCTGAACTTACGGATTAAAGAATACGACCTCCAAAAACAATCTGATGAGCAACTTGAGCAGTTGTGGTCAAGGTACTCAATTGAAAACCAGAAACCGGTTGCTCTCTTGCTTTATTCAGAGAATGCCAGAGAGGTCCCAGATCGTATTGTTTCCGTAATGGCGTTATCACAACTTAATACAGAATGGTTTGCCGATTCCCCATCGCGTCAATCTGTCGTCAGCAAGCTTCTTTCTGGTGATTCTGCAGTCTGGATTTTCGTTACTTCAGGAAATCAAAAACAAGATGATGAAGCTTACGCGCGGTTAGAGCAGCAGATTGAATGGAATAAGCAACATCTAAGTTTGCCCAATCAAGATCTATTAGAAGCTGACGAGTTTTTTAATCGCGAGAATCCGATTGAATTAAAGTTGGATTTTTCCATTGTGAAGGTGGATCGCGAGGATCCACGCGAAGCACATCTGATCGACATGCTCATGGGAAGCGAAAGTGATCTAGAAGAATTGAATGAGCCGATGGCATTTCCGGTAATTGGTCGAGGCCGCGTCTTATATGCACTGGTCGGTCGAGGGATCTATAAAGACACGGTGGAAATGGCCAGTAAGTTTGTGGTTGGGCCTTGCTCATGCCAAGTAAAAGACCAAAACCCGGGATTTGATTTGTTGTTGAATGCGGATTGGGATTCAAAAATCGGCGGAAAGTCCGTCTCAAAAACCACGAGCAAAAAAACAAAGCCGCCGATTCTTATCGAGATTCCGGCTGGAAAGTGATAGACCGAGCGACGTCCTAAAGTCGATTTATTTTGAAAAAGGTCCTATTGAATGTTACGACAAGTGAATGCTTGGTCAATATTTCTTTTGATCAGCTTAGGGCATGCTTTTGGTCAACAGCAACCAAGCACATCTAGCAATGATGCTTCTTCAGTCGAGCACATGATGAGCATCGACGAAGTTATTGAGAGGGGTAGTCCCGCGCGTGGAGCGGTTATTTTTTCGTCTTCGACCCAAGCATGTTTGTCTTGCCATCAGGTGGGTAAGTACGGCGGGCAGGTTGGTCCTAATTTGAGTCAAATTGCAGCGAAAAGAAGCTTGACTCAATTGGTGGATTCACTCTGGAATCCTCAAAATTCTGTGGAAGAGCAGTACAACGCAGTCGCCTTGCTGCTCAGTGATGGTACTTCAATTCGTGGTTACAAATTGGAAGATGGTATTGACGATTTGCTCATTCGTGATCAGTCGACTGGCGAAACGAAAAGAGTTTTGCGAAGCGAGATAGAGGCAAACAAGAAAATAGGTTCTTTGATGCCCAGCGGATTGATGGAGGCATTAAGCGAGCAGGAGCGTTATGACCTGGTCTCTTTTTTAGCCGAGTTGGGTCAGTATCAGAGGATTAAACCCGAGGCGATCGACTCCCTGTTCTCGCATAGCCACATTCATCATCCTGCAACATTTGAAATGGAGCGCGTACCTCTGGAGCCAGAAAATTGGCCCAGTTGGGAAGCGAATGTGAATCGCGATCGTCTTTATGACTTTTATCGCAAACAGGCGCGACACTTTCGCGGTGCGAATCCGCCTCCAAGTTTGTTAGGTGAATTTCCTGGATTAGACGGCGGAAAATATGGCCACTGGGGTAATCAGTCTGAGCCGGTTTGGGCCGATGATCGATGGTCCAGATCGGCGCTCGGTTCCCTCCAGTGCGGCGTTTTCCACGGGGAAGGTATTTCCGTCGCACGAGGCATTTGTGTCACTTTGGGATCGGGTGAAGAATCTATTTCAGTATGTTTCGATCCAGAAACACTGACCTACCCGCGAATTTGGAGACAGGGATTTGTCTCGTTTACCGATGTGCGACATGGGTTCATGCAAGGACTAAGACAGTCTGGTGCGACGATTGTAGGAAATGACGAAAACTTAGAAGCTGACGTCATTGTCAATCAACAGGCGACAGAAAAAACGTTTATCGGCTTGTATCGGGACGGCGAGCGTGTCGTTTTTTCGTACGAGATTAATGGTGTGAACTATCTCGACGAGCCTTGCGTTGTGAACGGAAAGTTCCGGCGTATCGTGATGCCGATCGATCAGCATCCGGCGAGAAATCTCTTAACGGGTGGATCGCCGCGTTATCAGCAAGAAATCATTACCAGCGGTTTTTTAGGCAAAGGTTATCCCTACGCAGTCGATACGATTGTTCTGCCTCATGAAAACCCATGGAATTCACTCATCTACGTGGGTGGGCATGATTTCATGTCAGATGGTTCAGTCATGCTTTGTACGATGCAAGGTGATGTATGGCATGGAACAGGTCTCGATAAGGATTTGCAACGGGTTGTTTGGAGAAAATTCGCAACAGGTTTGCACCAACCCCTCGGTTTATCAATTCAAAGTGATCAGGTTTACGTCCAAGGAAGGGACCAGATCACCCGACTTCATGACCTCAACGGAGATGGCGAAGCCGATTTTTATGAGGCATACAGTCAGGCATTGATTACTTCGAAGTCAGGCCATGATTTTACATGTGGATTAGTTCGTGACGCATCCGGACGCTTTTACACCGCTAGTGGTTTACAGGGTGTCATGCGTATTTCTTCCGATGGACAGCAAGCCGAGGTGCTGGCAACCGGTTTGAGGAACTCGGACGGAATAGGATTGACTCCGGACGGATTAGTAACCATCCCTAGCAGTGAGGGCGATTGGATGCCTGCATCAATGATTGCAGCAATTCGGCCAGACGGTCCTATCCTCAATCGCTTTGCATCAAACCGTCAGGGTCATTCAACGGAGCAAGTACCATTCTTTGGCAGGCCCGGTACAAACTTGGTTCATCCACCCGAGGTGCCAATGCTTTATTTGCCACGAGGTTTAGATAATTCGAGTGGCGGCCAAGCCTACATTTCAAGCAATCAATGGGGTCCAGTACAGGGAAAAATGGTTCACCTTTCTTTTGGGGGAGGTCGAGCATTCTTATTGCTAAAAGATGAGTTTGATGGATGGATACAAGGTGCGGCAGTGCCGATTGCCGGTGAGCTATTGTCGGGTGCTCATCGAGGAAAATTTCATCCCATCGATGGACAGCTTTACGTTTCAGGAATGGCAGGATGGGGTACCTACACGACAGACGATGGATGTTTTCAACGGATTCGTTACACCGGCGGAAAAGATGTTCAGCTTCCAACCGCCTTTCATGTACACGATAACGGCATTCGAGTGTCGTTTTCAAAGCCTGTTGATGAATCGAGCGTCTTGAATCTATCTAATCATTTCGCCCAAGCTTGGAACTACCGTTTCAGTGGTGCATACGGTTCACCAGAATATTCTCATCGTCAGCTTGGATTGCGCGGGCATGATGTCATCCCGATTCAGTCCGCTACGATCTTAAACGGTGGTTCCGACGTTTTTCTCGAGATGAAGGACTTGCAACTGGTGAATCAACTTCACTTGCTCATTCAAACAAACGATCAAGAGGAGCATGATCTTTTCTTGACAGTGAATCACATGGATGCACCTTTCGAAAATATCTCGGGCTATTCAGCACAAGAGAAGGTTCGATTACCGCATCCGATGCTTGCTGATTTGAATCGACCCATGACTACGAAACGCAACCCGTTTGGAAAACCGATTGCGGAAGCTAGGGAAATTACCTTATCAGCAGCAAAGAACTTAATGTTTGATCAGGAACAGTTCCGTGTGAATCCGGGTGAAGTGATACGGCTCACTTTCAAAAATCCAGATGCGGTGCCGCATAATTGGGCGCTCGTGGAGAAAAATTCATTGCAAGAAATTGGGTTATTGTGCAACCAACAGATCTCGGACCCACAAGCGGCCGCGAATCAATACATACCCGATTCGTCCAAGGTGATTGCCTACACGAATATCGTGGAGCCATTCTCGGAGCATACAATTTATTTCCGAGCGCCCGAGACACCGGGAAGGTATCCTTACCTGTGTACTTTTCCCGGGCATTGGATGGTAATGAACGGTTCGATGACCGTCATCGATCCATCAAAAGATTGAATCATTCAAATCGTTTCTCATCATAAAATGAAGGGCTGTTTTGATGTACCGCTACTTTCGCCCTTCTCTGTTGGTTTTGCTCTTAACAACTGGACTAACCGCCGGTGAATCTCGCCTAGTGCTAGATGTTCGTGACGAGAAAACTCTTGAGCCGATCGAGTCGCGTATTTATCTGCGAGGTATCGATGGTACCGACTATTATTTCGAGACGTTGAGTGCATCCGGTAGCGCGGTAAAGTATCAAAAGCAAAATTGGATCAATAAGCAGTCCATTGAGAACCACACGACGGTTTCTGCACATAGTTGCTACTGTGAGCTTCCCAGCGGTCGCTATGAACTTTTGGTGGAACGAGGCAAAACATATTTCGCCCATCGCGAAACAATTAACGTCGTTGATACCGATGTACATCTAGTGGTTCACCTGCGTGAGTGGTGCAAAACCGAAGCGCTAGGTTGGTACAGTGGCGATTTACACTTACATCGCGAAGTAGAGGATTTGCGTAATGTAATCCTAGCCGAAGATTTGAATGTTGCATTTCCTTTGGTGAATTGGGTCACGCAATCAGCCACTCCGCCTAGCCGCGGTGACAAAAACCATTTGAACTCCGACTATGACGACCTAGTTCGTGTTGATCGTAGCCATGTCATATGGCCGCTCAATACCGAATACGAGATATTCTCGGTAGGAGAAAAACGTCACACTCTCGGCGCCTTGTTCGCCCTTGGACATCTACAACCGTTGCAGGCAACGGTACCACCGTGGAAGCCCGTGATTCAAGAAATCAAGGCAAGCGGTCACCAAGTGTTGCTCGACATGGACAAGCTCGCTTGGCCAGCATCGATGGTTTTGCCGACGATTGCACCCGATGCGATTTATGAACTCGCTAACAATCATTTATGGCGAACAGAATTTGCATTTCGGCAATGGACAACCACCGCTCCTCCTTTCCTCTGCCCTCCCTATGGTTCCGATGAGGGAGGTGAAAAAGATTGGATTGATTTCACCCTTGGCATGTACTACTGCCTGTTAAATTCCGGATTTCGTTTGCCACCAGGTGCCGGTACCGCTAACGGTGTTCACCCAGTTCCTGCAGGTTTTTCTCGAGTTTACGTTCATTTGGAAGATGGATTCGACTTTGATTCATGGAAAGCCGAATTGCAAGCAGGCCGTAGTTTCGTCACGACAGGCCCAATGTTATTTGCAACCGCTAACTCCTTCTTACCTGGTCAAGTCTTCACGATCGATAAAAGTGAAGTTGCAAAGCTACAGTTTGATGCACAATTCCTGTCACAGAATCCTGTGTTGTATGCAGAATTAATTTGTAATGGCGAACCAATTGAGTTAATCCGACCGAATAATCAGCGACTCATGTCTGGTGCCTACCAAACCCGTTTTCATAAAGAGTTTGAGATCAACACGAGCAGTTGGCTTGCAATAAGAGTATTCGAGCAAACCGAAGATGGGCGAATAAGATTCGCACATACCGCACCTTGGTATGTGGAGAAAGCAGGAAGCAAAATACAACCCACTTTTGAGCAGAAACAATTTTTAGTCTCTCGACTAGAAGAAGAAATCGCACGAAGTCGCGGAATAGTCTCCGATAGTGCGATGAATGAATACCAGAATGCACTTCGTTACTATGAATCTCTTGAGGTCAAAGTCCCCAAGGATCTAGATCAAACGAGTCGTGCCCTGCACGATACAGACGAGGATAAATGGTTAGCAAACATGATTTTAGACCATCAGTTCACAGCCAGTGAGATACAGGCTGCGACTGGATCAACACTCGAACAGGCGCAAACGTGGATACGCCAATATAAAGCGAATCAATTCAATCTTGACGGGACGGATCAACTTAAAGTTTTGCCTTACCCAGGTGGTCGTCATCCGCGTCGCGGCTTCTTAGAAGGTGCAATCAACCCACAACGAGAAACCAAGATTAGTGTGTTTCCGCCCTGGAAAGATGGTGGGTACGTGGTTGTTGACGTGCCAGAAGCAATCTTCAGTAATCTTGGACTGACGTACCTCGCTCACACCCATATACCAACCATATGGACTGAAGCTGAAATGGATTTGGAGCCACTGGAGTGGTTGCAGCAAGGCAATAAACTGGCGCTTCGACGTACGTTGCCCAATGGGATTTCGTTGTGTAGCACGATCACTTGGGATGAGGCACAAGTATCAATGCAGATTGAGCTCGAAAATGGGACTCGTGAGAAGTTAAGCGGATTACGAGTCCAAGTATGCACGATGCTTAAAGGGTTAACTGGATTTCAGTCGCAGCAGCGTCTCATTAGTTTGATCAATGGGCCTTTGATTGCGGTGAAATCAGTGACAGACGATCGTTGGCTAATCACTGGTTGGACACCGCTCAATCGCTGTTGGGATAATCCACCGGTTCCATGTATCCACTCTGATCCCATCTTCCCAGACTGCGAGCCGGGCCAGAAGGTAGCTGTGACAGGTCGCCTTTGGTTCTACGAGGGGCAAGAAATTCAGCAAGCACTTGCGAAGTTTAAGCAAGAAATCTTAATGCCTTGAATCGCAGGGTGTGGACAGATGCTTTTTTCAAAACCAAAATCTTGACTAGCAATGGCGAGCCAAAAAGCAGTTTGACACAGATATTTCTGTTCGCTCAATCGGTTGAAATGCCAGTGATTACCTGAAAGTGGTGTAGATCGGTTTCTCGTGATTGAAGCTTTTCCACCAATTACACAGCATTGTTTTGATTCCAAAAGAAATAGTCTCGCTTGAGGGAAAACTTTGAACGTGAAGACAAATCAGATTCACCGTGGAAGCTGCATCGAGAAACTCGCAGAGCTTACCAAGGAGACAGTTGATCTTGTCTTTGCCGATCCACCTTTTAATATTGGTTATCAATACGATTTGTATGATGATCAAAAAACCGAGGATGAATATTTAGACTTTTGTAAGTCTTGGATTGCACAATGCCACCGAGTTTTGAAATCCGATGGTTCTTTCTGGTTAGCCATCGGGGATGAATACGCAGCAGAGTTAAAATTGCTTTCCCAGCAACTAGGATTTCATTGTCGTAGTTGGGTTATTTGGTATTACACCTTTGGTGTTAACTGTGCCCGCGGTTTCTCTCGATCGCATACGCACCTATTCCACTTTGTGAAAGATAAAGAGAAATTCACATTCAATGGAGACAATCCAGCCATCCGCGTAGCATCTGCTCGACAGCTTGTTTACGCCGACGCTCGAGCAAACTCAAAGGGTCGGCTGCCAGATAACACTTGGATTTTAAGACCGCAGGATGTGCCTTCCCCGGGCTTTAGCATCTCACATGATACATGGTGTTATTCGAGGGTCGCCGGAACGTTTAAAGAACGCGAAGGTTTTCACGGTTGTCAAATGCCTGAGCAATTACTTGGTCGCGTAATCAGGATTTCAAGCAACCCCGGAGATGTTGTTCTTGATCCCTTTGCCGGTAGCGGCACTACATTGGCAGTCGCCAAAAAACTCGGGCGGCAATTTCTCGGTGTGGAATTGTCGAAGGACTATGTGGTGAAAATACAAGAACGCCTTGATCATTGCGAAGTTGGTGATCCTCTTGATGGTTCGGACGGACCAGCTGGCGGTGTTCCAACCTCAAAAGGAAAGCGACGTACAAAGTTTGTGAACGGTCGACCGGTTGTTGCCTTATCTGCGGAATCAGAGCAAGCAATTATCGATGCATTCATGGAGGCTGCAGATGGAGTGTCCGCCGATTTTTTGTTATGCGATCCAGAGCGTAGCAATCGTTTTCTTGATCATTGTCGAAAACGTAAAATTCCCGGTGACGCACGTTTATGGAATGGCTTTCTTTTGCGCGTTCGAAAGGCGGGTAAATTACCTCGAGCTGAGGCAACTGGGCAGAGGCAGTCATGTCAGGAAATGGATCCATACAGTGATGCAAGCGAGATTGCTGCGAGGCTGGTCATGCTTGATTACGAGATGACGCTTGACGAATTGTTATGCTCACCTGATGCGGTCGTCGAGTTTGATCAGATGGCGATGGCTTTCTCGTCGGGCTACAAGTCTTTTGATTATCGTTGGGCTGCTCTTGCTTTGAGGAAGCGTGCGACAACCAAGCGATTTCGTGATTTCGCTCACGCCCAGTTTGAATTTTGGTCCGGGCAAAAAATGCCGCGAAAACGAGCTTTGGATCAACAGGGTTTGAATCTTCCCTCGAAGCCCGCAGTCTACGCGTTGTATGATGATCAATTCCTTGTTTATGTGGGAGAGACAAGGAATCTTTCAGAACGGATTAGCCGCATGATCCAAAGTGAGATGTGGAACCGCTTTGGTGTGAATGCGATTCGCATTTGGGACATCAAACCAGAACTTGAGCAATTTGCTTTGAGGTCATTTTTGGTAACGCAGAACAAGCCATTGCTTAATTCGGAATTCTTAGTCAGTGATTTAAACAAGTGATGGACCGGAGTAGTGGGCGTCAAGTCCAGACACTCTTGTCGATTTTTGGTTCTCCGTTCAGCCACCCACTTAAATTCTTGAAGTGAATGAAGACTAGTTAGCCGTTGGAGGATAATGTCGTGAATTGACTCCGTACGCGCCTCTGCCCTGGTTCTCGATTGTGGCCGATCCTGGAGTGTTCCTCAAATCCTGCGCGTGCGAGTTGGGAGTATTACTTTTGGAGTGGAGGCTCAATCTGGAAATCGTTTCGCCTTTTCTGAGTATCGATTCGACGGTCGTGTTTCGTATGAGAGCTGAAAACTTTAAAAATCTCATTCTTTGAAGCTGTGAAAACCATTTTGGGTCTCAAAACGTACTCAAAATGGCGATTTATACATCGAAATTCACAATTAGGTTCTCAGCCTGTTTACAATTTCGGTCGAAGCTATAACAGCAACCTGTCCATCAATCACTCGTATACCACTTGAGGTTTTTACATCATGCAAAATGATTCAAACCGTCGAAATTTTCTCAAGGGCTCGACGGCCGCTGCCGCCGGAGCAGCGTTAACCAGCACGATTGCTCGTACTGCTCATGCAGCAGGTAGTGATGAAATCAAATTTGTTCTGATTGGCTGTGGTGGGCGCGGTTTAGGTGCCACCGAAAATATTATGAATACCAAGGGAAATGTGAAGCTCGTCGCAGCTGCTGACCCTTACACCGAAAAAGCCGCTAACAACATCGCGAATCTAGGAAAGAAGAATAAAGGAAAGTTTGCGGAAAAAATTGATGTTCCGCAGGATCGAATTTTTGGTGGACTCGATGGCTACAAAAAAGCGATCGATGTTGATGCCGACCTAGTCGTGATTGCGACTCCTCCCGGCTTCAAGCCACAGCAATTCGAATACGCTGTTAATAAGGGTCGCCATATCTTTATGGAAAAGCCAGTCGCATCTGATGCAACCGGCGTTCGACGCGTTCTGAACTCGGTCGAAGAGTCAAAGAAAAAGAACCTGATGGTCGCAATCGGCTTGCAGCGTCGGCACGAACCGCGATACGTGGAAACCATCCAACGCATACATGACGGCGCCATCGGTGATGTCATCAACATGCGAGTTTACTGGAACGGTTCTGGTATTTGGTATCGAAACCGAAATGAGTCGCAGACAGAAATGGGGTTCCAGGTCAACAACTGGTATCACTTCAATTGGCTCTCTGGTGACCAGATTTGTGAGCAGCATATCCATAACTTGGACGTCGGTTGCTGGGTCAAGGGCGAGTACCCCGTTGAGTGCAACGGCATGGGTGGACGCGAGCTACGAGAAGCAGGAGATGCGACAAAGTCACAGATTTTCGACCATACCTTCTGCGAGTATACCTTCGCTGACGGAACCAAGATGTACAGCCAAGGTCGTCACGTTCGTGGCGTCTGGAATCATGTTGGTGAATTCGTGCACGGCTCGAAAGGAACCTCTGATCCAGGGGCTGGCTGGATTGACGGAGCGAACCCTTGGAAATTCGAAGGCGATAGACCTAATGGACATCAGCAAGAACAACACGACATGATCGAGTCCTTGATGGCTGGCGAAATCTACAACGAAGGTGAGTACGGCGCGAAGTCGACGTTCACCGCGATTCTTGGGAGAGAGGCTTGCTACAGCGGAAAGGTCATCAAGTGGGATGATTTGTTGGCCAAAGGAACGGAATTAGCACCTGGTATTGATAATTACACTCTCGATACTCCACCACCACCGTCTGCGCTTCCAGGCGCGGATGGAGCTTACCCTTTCGCGATTCCTGGTCAGTACGACCCGTTCGCTTAGTTCCATTTAACCGATTGAATTGATTTACATCTGCCACCATGCTGAATTCAGCATGGTGGTTTTTTTTTGCGAAATAGACAGGTGCGGTTCAGAGATCTCAGCAACTCGATGCTAACGAATAATAACCGAGTCTCTTTGGATTTTCATCAAGTTTGGGTCTATTTGCCAGAGACGCGACGGCGATTGTCGGGCTGCTTTTCCGTTGGAAAATGGAGGCGTAATTGCGGAAGGGGTTCCTCGCTACCCGGCGGTATCTCCGATTGCTCTAAAACCTTTGTATTGCCTTCGCCGTTGACCTCGCTATGTGAGCTATCTTGAGCTGATGGATCACGTTCACCAAGCTTAGCTACTTCGTCACGATAGCCAGAAGTATTGTCGGTTTTTTTCTGATGATTGCATTTGAACCAACGACCAGCTGGCCCAGCAAGTAACGCAGGCAGCAGAATCATATCGCCAACCAAGGCAGTGGCCAGCATTACAAGCATCAGTGATCCAAATCGTTGTGTGGGTGTAAAGGTTGATAAAGCAAAGACAAAAAGTCCCAATCCACCAACGATTGTTGTCTGCGTCATTGCGGGGCCAACGCGTCGATAAGTCTCAATGACAGCATCTATCCGAGTCATCCCTTTTGCTAAGTTTGTACGGAACCATGCAAGGAAGTGGATGGTATCGTCTACCGCTACTCCCATGGCTACGGATGCAGTCATCATGGTTCCGATGTCAATTTCGAGTCCCAAATGACACATGACTCCAAAAACCATGATGACAGGAAAAACATTTGGGATCATCGCAACCATCCCAGCCATCAACCCGTCAAAAAGATTCGAAGGTCGCATCCAGTCGGTGGGTAAGTTTCCTGGATTGAGTAACAGGACCATGACGGCAGCAATTAGGATGAATGCGAGCCCGATCGACTCGGTCAAGCTTGTTAACAATGTGCGTTGAGCCTTGTAGACAACTGGAACAACCCCCGTGTAAACAACGCCAATTGCGTTCGTGGCGATTACGTCTTGGTTAGGTTCAGCGATCGCTACGCCTTGCTGGGAAATGGCACGAATTTCTTGTGTGTCGATAAGATTTTTGGAGCCACTGAAGTCGGCTTTCATAAATACATCACTACCAAGCCATAGGATCGCATCGTAGCTTTCAACAAAACTGGACCATTTTTCATTTGATACCAGTTCATCTCGTTTCTCTTTTGACACTTCCAGCCATGAGGGTCGAGCAATGCGTTCACCACTGATCAACTCGCCAAGTGTGCTTAGGAAAGCCGCGTGCGAGTCGATTTCGTCGTTGTCTTGTAACAGCGTTGCTTCGTCAAGTGTCGGTGGTGCTTTGGATCCTACAATCAACACTCGCGATTTAGGGTTGATTTTTCCTAGTCCGTCAGGGTCCTGCGTTGCCAGCGTACTTAGTAGAGTGCGGCGGGTTTCGTAAGCATGTAAAACCGGCTGAACGGCTTCTCGCAACGTGTAAATAAAGTTGCCGTAGTCGACATCAGATAAGGCAGCAACGCGCAAGCTGATTCGCCATAATTCACTAGGGTTCGGATCCGACGAATTCTCCATCCGTAGGTAATCAATTTGTTTCAAGTCAGCCAAGGAAGCGGTGAGTTCTCGATTGAACTTTGCTCGAACTGGGCTATAGCTGTTCGAAGGATCTGGTAGTGGTGGTAAGAAAGTGTTGGCGCTCATCGCCTGTCCTACCACTCCACGTCCTGGCTCGCCCAAAGTTTGGCTGACAACCTTGCGAACTCGTTCGACAAGCTCTGCTCTTTCCAGAATCTGCAAGGAATCTACAGCAAGCGAATCACTGTCGTCGGTGTTTCCAGGTTGGCTCCCGTCCTGCATCGATGCAGGGATACGTACAACTAATTCCATGGGGACGAGTTTGCCAAAATTATCTTCTAGCCACCCATAGTCATGAATGATTCGCGAGTCGGCATCAAAAAGCTTTAGAAGTTGAACCGATGTTTTGATTTCTCGAAGACCCCAAGCTCCAGCAACTAGAGCGACAAGACACACCGCAGTAACCGAAGCGTAATGGGCAGTGATCCAACGTCCTAGTCCAGCCCACCACTCAGAAAGCCGAGACTCGGGAGCGAGTTCTTGTTCGGGTGAGACTTGCTCTTCTTTAAATCCAGGAACAAAGGTTTGTAGAGCGGCTGGGAGGTAGGAAAAAAGAATTCCCACCGTCATCATGACTCCGATTCCAGAGTACAGCCCGAAATTACTGATCGGAGCTAGGTTGCTTGTGAATAACGATACCAAGCCGATCGCGGTCGTTGTCGATGCGAGTGCGCAGGGTAATAACGCGTGTCTGAAAGCACGTCCCGTCGCTCCTCGTTCGCCTCGCGCTCGGACTTCATCGCGGTAGTAGTTGATAACGTGAATCGCACCCGAGAGCCCGAGCACATACACAAGCGAAGGCATGCTCATCAGAATTGCGTCGACCCGTCCTGCGGTCCACCAAACAATTGCCATGCTCAAGCCAGCCGAGCTACCGCCAACAACGAAAACCATCATCGTGATTTTAAAGCTGCGGAAGCAGGCATAAGACAAGATCACTCCTATCAAAATGCTGTAGCCAACGAGCCTGACAAGCGTCACCGTACCTTCTTCATCAATCGCGATGTTATCAACCGGGGGACCGCCCATTCGTAACGGAGTGGTGCCGGGTTCGATAATCGAATTGCTCTTGTTGAATGGCGGCGGTGCCATTGAAGGTGCATTCGGTGCAGCGATACCAGACTCTTCCGCTAGTATCAGCAAGCGACCTCGTGCCTGTCCCAAACAACCGCGACCTAGTGCAAACGGTAGGTTGTCGTTCGCCAGATCCGTTAAGGTTACCATCACACAAGTTAGACGCGGAGGCGCTTCAACACCGGCCGCGTCATAGACGGAGTACCAAACATTCGTCCGGTCGTTTAGGGATGCTTTTTTTAGCAGATCAAGAGAATTGTTGAACTTTGTCGCAATCGTCTCGTTCACGACTCGTTCGACGGTGAAGTCAAAGTCAATCGGTAAAGTGGCACGCCGACCTTCTGGGATCATTGCGCGGAAAGAAGAAGCACTCCAATCAAATTGATCATCGATTGCGGGGGCGAATAAGCTGCCCGTTAACCGTTCCATCGCGAGACGTTTCGCAACGACACCTCGACGTGATTCATCGGTGAGGTCGACAGGCCACAGTGATCCACCTTCCCGAGCGAGCTCATCTACAACCATCTCCCCCGTTTGAACGGTTTGAAACAGCGGTACGCAAAGAAGAGAGAGATCGTTGTAGAAAGGGTTGGCAATTCGGTTTTCTGACGCTTCACCGAACGCGGTAACGAATTTACCTTCGAGTTCGAAGGTTCCCATCGACCGCTGAATGCCACGAATAGCACCCGCCACGGCGTTCATCGCTCCTTCCCAGCGATAAAGTCGACCATCTGGCGTAATGTAGTGCCATTGACCATTGGGTGTGGACAGCCATTTTTCCTGCTTTCCGCCCCAATTAAAGAAGTCGTTACCGCTTCTGAGCAGCTTGAGATTTAGTGCGACTTCTCGAGCCCGCTTGTAGGACTCTACCTGATCAGCTGGAACGTTTTCCCAAGGGGAGTAACTTGCACTTTCGTGGATAAGCTTTTCTTGGAACAGCTTCAGACGCTGGTCGTCTTTATTGCAGCCTGGCCAAGTCGTTAAAACGAAACTTTCACCCGCGAAATGTTCTGCAAACCAGCTTAGTTCGGCTGTTTCTGGGAAGTCGCTTGGTAGCCAGTCTTTAACATCGTTTTCCTTCTGCTCAAGGCTTAACCGCGCCGCTCGGAAAACCGACGGCATACAGAAAAAGAAAACAATAAGAATCAACAGCGCATAGGGTACCCCAAGAGGGCTTCGTCGCTCGAGGAGAGGATCTTGGTTCATAAGCGACAGTGTGGGACCAAAAACGCTGCAGGATTCTCAGAAACGGTATATCACTGTTTGTAAATTACCGACCTGTGGCTCAGGGGTCTACTTCAATCGGCTCTTAACCGTGTTTCAACGGCTCTTTGAAGCGTGAATGTACCAGTCACGGTTAGTTTGCTAGCAGCTAAAATCAGCAAGCACCCCTGCAGGGGGTGTTCTTGTTGGTGCTGACGCGGTGATTTCGATGTTGCAGGCGGTTGCGGCCAATCACCGCCGGCATGCATCACGCTTTTCCCAGCAATAGCCTTTTCGGCCAGCCACTTCCAACCCTAGCGATTTGATTGGGCTCGTTAGCCGCTACTTCTGCCGAAGAGGGTAAGGTTGATGATTGCTAGAAGCCTGAACTATTCTGCGACCATCAATTCACCGTCCGCGCGATTTCCGTACTGGCGGAATAGAGTTTCGTCGATGTTTTCGGAAATAAATCGTGTTGAACCATCGGCGAAAGTGAATACCGCTCCTCCATGGTGATAGCTGCCAAAGTAACCGACATCCGACCCATATTCTTCACCTGATTCATTTTCAAGTGCCCACGGATCTCGCTTGTCAAATCCGCCAGTGTTGCGCAGTGTCGACCGATCACCCGAGACCCAGCCTAGGTTTCTTTGATCTCCGCGGCATTCAGAGACAAGGATGGTATGCGAGCCTCCATCGAGAATATCACTGTATCGAACTTCGCTATTGAGAAACAACAAGCCGTTGTTATCAACATCGATGGCGGCTTCCGAATCGTTGTAGCAACCACCGTAATGGCTAACTCCAATGGATTGTTTGTCGATATCTGAGCGAATCGCTGCGGTGGGGTTAGAGGGACAAAGCAATGTTGGGATGGCAAGCGCTCGAACGGGTTGATTGACTTCTGCATAGGCCCCTGCCTGGATGTCAAATTTCTGATACGCGGCTTGTTGTTCGATGTAGGGCAGGATTGAAACAATCCAGCTCACCGCCTGGCCAACGGGTTCATTTGTTATAGGCCCTTGGGAATTAATCGATCCTGATGGCAGGTGTTCCATGCTGAACTCATAATGATGGATGCCTAAGCCCAGCTGAGTTTGATTGTTCATACAGGAAACACGCCTTGCGGCTTCTCTGGCAGCTTGCACGGCCGGAAGCAGCAAACCAACAAGTACTCCAATAATGGCGATGACTACCAAGAGTTCCACGAGAGTGAAGCCATAGTGATTTTGTTTCGTTTTTACTTGCATCGATGCATCAAGCATGCTGTTTCGCTCCAGTCTTTCAAAAATCATTTGTTTGTTTGCGACTAATCCAAAAGATAATCGTATTGATGAGTTCGTTTTATTGTGCGGTGTGAGCTCCCACTTTCTTGGTTCCCGTTGTCCTGCAGCGTTGCTACTACGGTCACCAATAATTTTGTTGGGTCCTCGTTCTGTTCGACCGTTATCAACACGGTCGGATTAAGGTGGCGAATGGTCACCGTCTCGGGCTGCCATTTTTCCCCGCGATAGTCCGCGGAACGCTTTAGATGCTCTGCTGACCGAAGTACACCTGCATCTAGCAAGTATTCGGTTTGCCGAAGTTGTTGAATCTTTCGAACCCCTCTGCGGGCGCGAATTGCGTTAGCAATTGAAAGGCTCATGATGGTGGTTGCAACACCGATGCAAACCAAGACACAGACCACGAGAACACCATTACGGTTCGTTCTGGGAGGTTTAAGGATCATCGGTCACCTCGGCTGTGTGATGCTTAACGAGACGACCAAGTGCCGCCGTGAATTGGCGCTGAGGCGCTAACTTGGTTCCAACAGAGGTGTTTGTGGACTGAATAGAGAGGCAGATCATGGTAGGTTTTGAGAGTACACTAAATACACCCACGATCGGGCGTTTCAATTCGTAGGACTCCTTGTGGATTAGTTGGCCGTCCTGAATGTTTTCCTTAGTGATCTCTCTTTCATTTACTCGAAAGCGTACCACCGTTTGCTCATTAGAAAACAATTCAAGTTCCTGAGATGAACGCAATTCGGCGTGTGTTGCGAGGTGGGTGTCCCTGCGGAAATCACTACTGAGTCGATCAAGCGTTCGATGTTCAGCTTCTCGATCGCGCGTGACGGAGTGATAACGCATCGCTTGATGGATGAGCCCAACTGACAAGATCAATAGTGCGCTACCTACGGTCATCGTGATGGAAAGCTCAATCAAGGTGTAACCACGAAAGCGATGGTTTTTCATGGCAGCTCTCCGTCGATCACTGTTCGAATCCAGCCGACAAGTTTGACTGGGGCTTTGGGCTGTTCGTCATTCCAGTCAAGCTCAAGGACGAGCGCGGTCTTTTGGTCGTCATCCCATGATGCGGTAATCGATGCGTTTGGTGAAGCTGATTTGAGTAGCGGCGATGGATGTAGCTGCTCCATTGCGCTATCTCTTGCATCGGGTGGGAGTGCGGTCAGTCGATCAAGTTCTCGACACAGTTCTTCCATTGCCATTTGTTGGTGCCGTGAATCTTGCCAAAGTCGCGTCGTTTTCACCATCAACATTGAGATGGCGGACATTGTTGCCACTAAAAGTGAGCAAGCGACGACAATCTCGGTGCTTGTGAATGCATTTCGGTTGAGGTCTTTTGCTGCTTTCATTCGCTGGCGTTTCCTAAACAACGTTTGCAAGTGCATGAATCATCTCGGTCAGAAAGCTAAGCATTGCAGCAGCAATAACTAGAACCAGCACTGCAAAGACGAGAGTTAATAGGGGGTGAATTAGTCGAAGTTTTAAACCTTTTACGCGGTTTGTGCTTCGGATCCGACGGTCTGAGAATTCTCGCAAGCACCAACTCAAGCTAGCAGGTTTATCTAGCAACTGTAGTGTTTGTGATTCTTGGGGGCTGATGATATTTTGCTCGGAAAGAGATTGCCAAAGATCTTCACCTTGGTCCATCTGTAATTCGACTGCCTGCATTTGTAGGCGAGTTTTTCGATCAAAGTGATGGTTAGCCAGAATCGAAACTACCGCGGTAGCCGGCCGTTGGGAATGTACTACAGCAGACAGGATTCCCAGCACCTCCCCTTGTAGCGAAGAAGAGACTCCCATCGAAAAACGACGATACAGTCGACGGAAGATCCTTCGAGATCGGTAAGACCAACTAAGCATCGCTGCGATGAACAACGCAAGACATCCATAGGGAATTAGCGGTCCAATCCAGTCATCAACCAAGTTGATAAGTAAGAGGGATAGTCCGTTTGTATCGATATCAAACTCAGCGTGTATTTGCTGAAGCACAGGTACGATAAAGGTTACAATGAAGTTTGCGGCGAGCATGTAAAATACGGCTAACAGAAAAAAATAAGCGCTTAGATTCTTTCTTGGATTCTGTTGATGTTTACTCTGTTGTGAGTGTGTGGAAATTAGTCTCTGGAAAAAATCGGCAGTTGATCCTGTGCTCACTCCAACCCTGAGCATTAACAGATCTTGTTCGCTGATAGAATCTGGCACTTGTTCCAGAGCAGCGATGATCGGCGTTCCCGTTTGAATTCTTTTTGCAAGCTCGTTAAGTCTCCTTCGGTACCGCCCTCGATTTTCTTGCGCCAGATTCTCAATGAGTGGAGCGAGCTCCAGGTCCTCTGTCTGCGCTACTGCAAGGATACGCAACAAACCATTTTGCTTGACTCGTAATGTGTCACTAGGCCACCACGGCGTTGAAAGCCATGTCCGTTCCGGAAACAGCTGAAAATGCGTAGCGGTGGGGAACCACTTCTTAAACATGATTTGGTTCCATTCTATGACAATGCCGAGATTAGACTAAAAAGTGGTGTTAACAATACCACCACCATGAATCCAACCACGCAGCCGAGTGTCACAACCGCAAGTTGGGCGAAAGCTCCCGTCGCCCAGTCCATCCGGTGGTGAACGCGATCCGCATAAATTGCCGATAATGCTCGTAGCAACGCAGTGTTTGGCGTTGGCTCTGTTTTTAATGCCAGAATCATATTGGCAGGGAACTCTTTTGCGGACCTACCTTCGTACCAAAGCTGGTTTGATCTCATTTCGCTGGATAGTTTTCGGCATGCTCGTTGATACCACGGGCTTTTTAAGGCATGGCTAGCCACAGTAAGTGCTTCGTCCCGCGGAATGCCTAACCGCAATAGCTCCGCGAGACGACTGGTTAGCAATGACATATCGCCGACACTTGCCGAGCTACCATTGACTGCAAATTTGAAAATCCTGTGTGCCAAACCCGTGTGGTGCCAGATTTTCGCGAAAGTAATAAAAATGACAATTCCGGTTAACACTGCTGAAAGTAGTCGAACAGGATGAAATCTTACTTCGCGTGATAGTGCAATGACGAACTGTGTTGCACCCGGTAACTGGATCCCATAGTCCTCAAACATCTTCTCGAAAATAGGGACCACTAAAATGGTGAGTAGTGAGAAAACAAGAGCAACTCCTGCAGCTAACATTGCTGGATATGCTAATGCCCGCTTGCGTTCGGTTCTGATGTCGTGATCCTTGGACGCATAAACAATAAGGTTTGAGAAATCATAAGCAGATCTGCCATCACCAAAACCTGAGGCAAGTATCGGCAGCCATTGCATCATTTCGTGATTACTCTGTAACTCCTCAACCGTTTTAGCATTCTGCAAGTGATCCAATAGCTTTCGTAGCTGTGTTTTAGTTCCTGTTTGATTTAAGTCGTCTAGTATTGCCGATAGTAGGGAGATGATTGCTGGTCGATTGTCAAGAATCGCGCGTAGTGCATCCTGCGATTGGAATCGAATTTCCTCTCGATCGATTGGTCGTGTCGGTTGTGGTTCTGCGTCAGGCATCGTGAAGTGGTAGCGTTAGATTCTGTAGTGTTCGGTGCGTTCATGCATTAAGGCATGTTGGTTATTGGCCGCTTAAGTTGCTAAGCGGATTTGCGAGATCGTGTAGCATTTCCACTACTGGGATGAATAAACTGAAGCCATAAGCGAACACGAGTAAGCCCCCGAAAACTAATCCAGCGATTGTCGGAAGTACGGTTTCCCAAGATTGAGATTCGCGTGCGGCCTGTTTGCCGTAAATTTCCGCGAGCTTTGGCAATACTTCTTGTACGGGTTCTTCGATCGCTTTGCTGTTCTGGATGGCCCAGCTTACTAGAGGTGCGGCTGCTCCGTGCGATGGTGTTGCCAGATCCATAGACGTGGAGACAGAACAACCGTTGTTTAGGAGTTGTGACATTAGCCGCGCTGAATGAGATTTTTCAATTGCTTTGTAGTAGGCATTATTTCCGGGTAACCATCGCCAAGAAGACCGCCTTCCACTCTTCATCCACCAAAAATAAACGGCTATCACCGAAACTAAAATTCCAACGAACCAGATTGGTAATAGTTCTCTCGCAATCTCTAAAAAACGAACGCTCTCCGGGGGGGCTTCCTGGACCTGTGCATACAGGCTAACGATCGTGGGTGTCGTAAAAAGACAAACGAGGGCAAAGCCAATTGCGACAAGTAGAGTGACCATGATTGGATAAACCATAGCCGAACCGACTTGACGGCTGATTTGCGACTGAGACCGGCTCGGGAATCGTAATTGCTCTAGAGCAAGTGTTTCCTCTCGAGAGGATTCGAAGATAGCGACTGCCCGTTGATAATTTGATGCTTGAGGAAACTCGTCAGCGAGTAAGTTTACCAGCGTCTCGTTACCTCGGTTTGATCGAACAAAATCGTTGACCTCTCGGAGAAGCTGGCGATTCGATTCAGGTGAATCGATCATGTTATTGATTTTGGTGGACTGATTCGTGGCTGTCATGCAAAGTCTCATCCCCGTGCTCAACAAATGGTCGACCACATGGTTGAGATGAATCAGTTCTTCTTGAGTGAGGCGCTGCATGTTGCGAAAAAATGGACTTCGAGGGATGGCTCGCATGGGAAATATGAGAAATCGGATTCTGAGATCATCGAGAGTTTATCAGTTTCGGCTGTATCACGCGAGAAAATTGATCGCCCTGTTTTTTTCTCCACTGCCAGAAAAAGTCATGCGTTGACCAGTTAGTTGCTTCAGCTTTGTTTTGTGTTTGTGTCCGGATATGCATTTTCAATTGTTTCAGCGGCATAAAGAAGGTTGCTTCCCGCCATCGTAATGACGCGTTATTCAGATTTAGTTGAATCGAAAAAAGTAGTAGTAGCGTTATCGTGAAACCGCCGAACTTTTGGTCGAGGACTCGTTTGTATGCAACTTTTTTTACATAGCTGATGATTTTCGGGCGGAGCGAAGACGATGGGTAGATCTCATATTGCAGTGTTTCTATGACTTGCTCAATTTGAAAATCCGATTGAAAATCCATTGAGTAATATTCGTGCTGATGATCATCGAACTTCATGGGCGATGCCTTCGTTCGAGTTGGTTGCGATCATTTGACGTAGCTTGCCAAGTGCATATCGATAGCGGCTTGCTGCAGTGGCCGGCGAAATATCTAGAACGCCTGCCAGCTCTTCGAAGGTCATTTGCTCCCAAATTTTTAGCAATAAGACTTCTCTTTGTTTTCTGGGTAATCGGTTGATCGCGCACCATAGCTGTTGCTTGGCCTCGTCTCCTGATTTCGTTTTTGACGGAGTGAGTGATTGCGATCGTGCTAGCTGATGGGTTGTTACATACCGCTCGCGGCACCGTAGGAAATCAATCGCTTCATTTCGTGTCATTCGCAGTAGATAAGCCCAGGCGCATGTTCGATCGACTATCACATGATGTTTGTTGCTAGTTTAGTGAGCACTAGTTGAACGATATCTTCGCCATCGTGTTGATTCCCCACAATTCCTGTTGCGTAACGCAGCAGCCTAGCCCCGGTAATGTCAAAGAGACCGGAAAGAGAGTGAATATCACCTTCGCGGAGTTGTTCCGTGTACTTTTGCACTTTCGATGCGAAGGTTTGAGATTGGTGCGTCATAACACCTAGTGACACGTTCGAGATCTCGCTATTTATCAAAAAAAATTATATTTTTTACAGGTTTTTATCGGTAGCTGGCTTGTTGAATTTCGTCGCGTAAAATCGATTGCTGATAATCTGTTCGAGAATAAGCACTGCACACGCTACAAGGATTGCGGAGGAATGGAGTGGTATATTTCGTGCGCTCTTGAGCTGGCGTACGGCTAAGTCATCCAAATCCGAAATGATCTGATAAGAATCGTTGCCAATGCGATCATCGAAAGTCGATGGATCGATACGTTTAACACTCGTAGCGTTTTCCTGTAGATTCGCGGAGAAGCCGTTTTCTAAGCCTTTGCCTCGTATCCAATAAGTTCCGGCCCGCGAGACCTCTCTGATTCGTAGGTAATCACTGGTTTCTAAACCCAAGATAGGCGAGGGTGTCGGATTATCGGGTTCGAATAAAAATCCTTTTCCGGAATAGTCTTGGTTTGACGATTTTTTAACACGCAGTGCGAATTGATTACCCACCATGGTGTTGTTAGCGACAGTGCTTCGGTTCGCAAGATACTCAATCATTTGCCGACATAGGAGCCATGCTGGCCACGCGTTAGTTCCAAAGAGTCGATTCCAGTTTTGATTCTCTTCATTGATTGCGGGGAAAGGCGTATTGATCATGAGTAATGTTCCGATCTGTTGATCGTCTTGTTCGTTGTTCACCCACTGCCTTTCGATGATTGCGGGATGATCGGTACCCGCAAATATCGCCATCACACCATCTTTCTCATTTGGTTCAACACGCCAATACTGTTGAATTCGAAAGTTGCCCCATGGAACATTTTCCGATAGTGAAAGTAGGGCGGGATGTCGTGAATCGACGAGTTGTAGAAAGGTGCCAGGATCAGGGCTTCGCCATCGTCTCGGGGTTCCCTGAAACCACTGGCCTTTGCTTGACTGTAGTTGGCTTTGATTTCCAAAACAAACTAGGACCCGCCCTCCTCCGTTGAGGTATTCTTCGGCGAGCCTGTAAGTTGCGTCTTGTGGCGGAGGGTCAATCAGTGCAACGACCGAGTAGTTTTGCATTCGAACGATCGGTAGATCTTCGAAGCTGATTTCATCGGTTAGATATTCCGGAGAGGATGCGACTTCTGAATTGACGGTGACAGCATTCGACACTACCGATGACTCCTCGCGAGAGTTACTGACGACTAGCAACCTCGAAGGTGGTGTGATTTTTACGGAGAAGTAACGTACATCATCCAATCCTAAAGCGTCTTGGCCTGCCAAGCGAACACGCCCATGGTGTGTTCCAATTGGTAACGCGGGTAGATTCAAAATTAACTGTTGAGCTGATCCCTGCTTCATGCTCACGCTTCTTCGATCTGCTGGAAAAGTATTCGGAGAGATTATTTCTCCGTTTTGAAGCATGGGTAACGAAGGATTGTTCTCAAAAATCTCGAGTTCTGCGGTAACAGAAACATCATTAGCTCCATTACTTTCGTTGTTGCTGACGGTGAAGCTAATCGGCAGAGAAGTATTTGCGGGCGGGCTCTGATCAGCGAGTTGTGGTAAGGAAAGACTCCAGTTTCTTCCTTCAAATTCACCGATGTCAAAAATGGTCAAATTCACTTCGTCAAGCTTGATGGGAACGGGCTTTTCATCGGCTGAAGATCGATGATTCCAGCTAAATTCGGTTAGGCCGCTGACGCAGAAAATCAGTTTTGATTCTAAGTTGCTTGTCTTTAGGACCTGAGAAGCGATTGCAAACTGTTCTTCAATCGGCCGAGGCGATTCGATTACCTCAAGTTGTCGCAGTTTGGTTTTCGAGCGATTTTTATCAAGTGTAAATGTTGCGGTCTTTGTTGAGCGATCAATCATGCAGATTTGACTCGAATCCGGCAGACCATCGATAAATGATTCACCCACCCGCTTTATTCGCTCGAGGTGTTGGCCCCGGCGATCAGTCCAAGCTGCAGACGGCCCATTATCTATAATGATAGCGACAGCTTGTGGCACATTTAGATTAACCGTAGCGTCGGTCGATCGTGCGAGGGTGAGGCAACTCCAAATTGTCGAACCAAACACAAGTAGGCAGCCAATCATCGCTAGACCGCGAACAAAAGATCTTTGTTGATTTTGCGATTTTGCCACGCTCGCCATTGCTAAAAGACTTATGCCAAGAAGCATCATTGCGGCAACGCTGATCCATGTCGTTGAATACGCCACTCCTATCATTGGTTGGGCGAGGGTTAACGCTAGTAAGAGGATTAGCGCGATACGTGCGGCAAGAAGCCACCACTTCTTTATTTTTGCGCGACTTTGCGTCAACGAAGCTTTATTGCGTAGCAATCCAATCGATGGAAAGACAACTCGTTTTGGCTGTCGTCGCGAAAGTAGATGCAGTGCGATTGGAATCGCAACAGCTAGTCCACCTAAGATTAAAGAAGCATTTAAAAAGGTCATTCCAGCGAAACGAATTCAAGCAGGAGGTTGAGAGAAAAATTTTAATGACTACGACGGTAGTTGACCGAAAGCATCATGATGCGAGTTGTCATTCTTTTGAGAATAAAAAGCTTTTGATGAAGAACCGCTAGCTAGAATCGATTTTGTCGTTGAATCAAGTATTCGGTCAACGCTTTATCAAACGGCATGCTCGTGTCGAGCGGCACATAGTCGATTCGAAGGCTATCGCAGCCTTCGCGATATCTTTGGCGAAATTCTTTCAGGTCACTAAGGTACTCCTCACGCAGTTCTGATGCGTCGACCGTAATGATTTGACCAGATTCTGAATCTTCAAATTCGACGGGTCCGTCATAGGGAAAATAAACCTCGGCCGCATCCAGTACATGAAAAACAATCACGTCATGACCCGAGTGTTTGAGCCGAGCGAGCGCAGAGATCATTTCGTCTGGATGGCCGCTATCTTCTCCATTGGGCAACAAATCTGATAGTAGCATCACAAGGGAATGATGCTTAAGCATGGCTGCAATCTGCGTGAGACAATGAGGTAATCCCGTAGCGCCTTTTGGTTCAAGTTGGCTGAGTTGGCTCAAAACATCACCAAGGTGACCTCTTCGGCTTCGAGCAGGGAGTAAGGCTTGTACTTTGTCCGAGCAGGTTAAAAGTCCGACAGGATCTTGCTGCATGGTCATCAGACACGTTAATGAAGCGGCTAGGCATGTGCAGTATTCGAACTTCGTCATACTCTGACTCTCAGTGAATCCCATGGACTTTGAGAGATCCATTACCAAGTATCCGGTCAGATTCGTTTCTGCTTCAAATCGTTTGACAAAATACTTGTCTGTTTTTGCATAGGCTAGCCAATCAATCAATTTTGGGTCATCACCGCGGTGGTACCGGCGGTGTTCGCTAAACTGCACCGAAAAACCATGGAACGGACTTGAGTGTAAACCTTGCAAAAAACCACGGATCACCATTCTTGCTCGAAGATCCAATCTTTGGATCTGTTGCAGAGATTCAGGGGAAAGAGAGTTGGTCATGGTGAGCTTTGTGTTTTACAAACCGTCGGCATGTGAACGTGTTTTTTTGCATCCGCTACTTCAGCTCATCACGCTAACGCGTCAATTTTTCTGGTGATGGTTCTGGTACGTCCTCGAGAAGTTTTTTGATGATTGAGTCGGAATTCATTCCTTCGGCTTGAGCTTGAAAGTTCGTACTAATGCGGTGCCTTAACACAGCTGTTGCGACGCGTCGAATGTCATGTGGGTCAATGCTGAAACGGCCGTCCATTGCCGCGATCGCTTTTGCGCCGGCAATAAGGTTTTGCCCAGCTCGAGGTCCGGCACCACAGTCAACTAAGCTCTTGACGTATTCAGGGGCCGTTTCGTCCGTCGGTCGAGTCGCACGAACGAGTCGCGTTGCATATCGAATGACATACGGGTTGACGGCGATGCTCGCGACAAGCTTTTGAATGTTTAAAATTGCTCGTGCTGATAATACCTTGTTAACTTGAGGTTTCTCACCTCGCGTTGTAGACGTAAGTATCTGCTCTTCTTCAGATGCTGACGGGTAATCGATCTTAATATTGAACATGAAGCGGTCGAGTTGAGCTTCCGGTAGCGGATAAGTGCCTTCTTGTTCGATCGGGTTTTGTGTTGCAATGGTAAAGAATGGAGATGGTAACGAGTAGGATTCTCTGCCAATGGTTACCTGTCTCTCTTGCATCGCTTCGAGAAGCGCCGCTTGTGTTTTGGGTGGAGTGCGGTTGATCTCGTCTGCTAATAGTATGTTTGTAAAAATCGGACCTTCCACGAATCTAAAGTTTCGTTTGCCCGATTCATCTTCTTCCAACACCTGCGTTCCGGTGATATCCGAGGGCATTAGGTCGGGAGTAAATTGAATTCGTTTAAAGGAAACATCTAGGATTTCGGAAAGGGTGCTGACCATCAATGTCTTGGCCAGTCCCGGCACTCCTTCGAGTAGGCAGTGGCCTCGCGTGAAGATGGCAGCAAGCAATTGCTCAATGGTTTCGGATTGGCCAACGATCACTTTCGCCAGTTCTTGACGCATGGTTTGCTGGTGTTCTGCAAACTCTCGTAACACATCTGCCAGATTTCGCGCTGGCGATGGATTGGTGCTAGCTGCCTTGCTGACGCCGCCGGAAGGTTGCGGCGAGGCGGGATTGGATGCTGGCGGAGGAGAACCACTCATGAGACTTCGTCGATTCGGTAGTGCAAAAAGTTGAATATCTCGTGCTCATCGCACTTGATTCGTTTTCGGAATATCAGGACGCTGATTGTTGGTCGCAGCGGTTTCTGAGCTGAACGATTGGTTGCTAGCAAAAATCGCATATTGGATGGGCAGAAGGATGGTTTGGATGAAGCGTAGCGGCAGAGTGGCTTCGGCGTCACGATTGGTTTTATGTTTTTTCGTGGTCTTGGGTTTCTTTCGTCCAATCAAAAAGTTCATCCTCCTTTTTACTGCAATGCTGCTTGCGGTGTCCGCCGGCAATCCCATTTCACATGCGGCGATCGATCCGGTAATCGTTCAACAGTCAATTGATCGAGGTGTGATCTACTTGAAAAAAAACCAAGGGATCAGTGGTGGATGGAAAGAATATAGTGGCCAGTCCTGCGGACTTTCTTCCTTGTGCACCTTGGCATTGCTGAACTCGGGTGTGTCTTCAGAAGACGAAGTGATTCAAAAAGCCATTAAGTATTTGCGGGATTTTGAACCCGAGGAAACCTACTCTGTAGCGTTGCAGACGCTGGCTTTTTGTAAGTTCGGTTCCGCAGGCGATCTTCCCCGCATTCGACGAAACGTCCAGTGGTTGGTGGCTCATCAACGCGTAGGAGATGCAATCAGCGATCGCGGCGGGAGTTGGGATTACGGAAGGCAGCGTGGTAGTGGAGATCCATCCAACACACAGTTTGCGTTGCTGGCTCTGAGCGCTGCTGCTGAATTGGGCATCGATGTCAATCCTGAAGTTTTTCGGCGTTCGATCCAGTACTGGGCCGTTAGGCAAAGTGAAGGCGGTTGGAGTTATGGTAACAGTCCCCGTCTTTCTGGGAGTATGACCTGCGCAGGAATTGCATCGCTTGTGATTGGCAACCAATGCTTGCGTGCTGAGGGTGAGCTGCAAATCGATTGTTGCGGCAGTGAAACTGATCAACAGCGGCTTGTCGAGAACGGTCTTCGTTGGCTCGGAGAAAACTTTACGCTTCAGGTCAACCCAGGTGGAGATTCTCTTACCTTTTTTTATTACCTCTACGCACTTGAGCGAGTCGGGAGGCTAACGGGTAGGAGGTTGATAGGAGGTCATGATTGGTATCGCGAGGGTGCCGAGCGGCTTCTCGCCTTGCAAGATGAATTTGTCGGCTTCTGGTCTGGTTCAGGAGCAATGGAGCAAAATCGTGATATTGCCACCTCATTTGCACTATTGTTTCTTAGTAAAGGTAAGCGGCAAGTTGTGATCGGCCGTGCGAAATATGGATCTCAAAGTGATGGTGATTGGCAGCAACATCCTAACTCACTCCGTCAACTCGTTAGGCATGTCGAAAGAGACTGGGGGCGTGATTTAAGTTGGCAATCGATCGAAATGGATTCAGCCGAATTGCAGGATCTGTTGCAAGCACCTGTCTTGATATTCAGCGGAGCGGATTCTTTCCGGCTCTCGGAAGCCGCAAAGAATCGTCTTTTGGATTACGTGGAACAGGGTGGCTGTTTAGTTTTTGAGGCGCAGGCAGACGTGGGCTGTGGAGATGCAACGGGGTTTGAAGATAGTGTCAGAGAGTTGTGCAGCGACTGGTATGGTGACGTTGGGTTCGAACGTTTGCCACCGTTCCATCCCCTGTGGTCAATTCGACACCGTGTCGATCCTGCTCAGATTTCTGATGAATTTTGGGTTTATGGAATACAGGCTTGTTGTCGCACTGCGGTCTTTTATCTCCCGCAAAGTCTTTCTTGTCGCTGGTCATACGGTGATTTTTTATTCCGTCGACCCAAGCAGATAGATGAGACGGGTTCACAAAATCAGATACAAGCTTTACAGCAAGTCAACCATGCAATTCATCTAGGCGAAAATCTAATCGCCTACGCCACGGGGAAAGAGCTCAAGGAGAAACTTGATACCAGAATGGTACTTCGGGGCGAGGCGGTGACAGAGGTAAAGAGATCGGAAGTCCAATTGGCGACTCTCGCATTGGGTGCGGGCGCTTCGGAGGCAAAGCGAACTGTTCCCAATGCGGCTAATCTCGTGTCATCAAGCGTGCCTGTCGCATTGGTGGCCCCTCGTGATCCTGTTGGATTCGATTCGGTAGCTCTACAAGATGTGCCTTTTTTATGGGTCCACGGTCGTCAAGATTTCGTGCTAACCCAAGAACAACGTCAAGTCCTCAGGAACTATATCGAGAATGGCGGTATTGTGATCGCCGCTTCTCTGTGTGGTGACGACGGGTTTACGACCGCATTTCGTCGCGAGTGGATTTCAGTCTTTCCTGAATTGCCCTTGGAAGTCGTTCCCACTGATAGCGAATTATTGAATGTTTCGAATGGTTATGACATACGATCAGTCCCAATTCGTCGTTTTGATCGCTCTGGAAAACTGGTAAAGAGTGTCGGGTCACCTGCTTTAGAGTGGATGAAATATGACGGATTGGTTTCGCTTATTTTCTCACCACTCGATTTGAGTTGTGCGTTGGAAAGTCCAAATTCGATTCAGTGTCCCGGCTATGAGACGGATGTAGCTGCCAAGATTGCGGCAAACATTGTTCTCTACTGCCTTCAGCAATAGCTCTTTTGGGTGGTTTCTTGATTGCGATTGGAGCGGTTCCATGAATGAAGCTGCCCGAAACACTGTCAGATTCCGAGGATAATAAGATTTTCGATTACCCATCTTGGTGTATCTCCCTATTTCTACTTGTGGAAATTGCCGATTCGTTGCAATAATCCCTCCTCCCAAAACTGGACTGTTATTGTCAAACACGCTGTAAAAGACAACAAAAACTAATTCTCTCGAGCCCGAGTCATGGCCAAAAGTAAGAAAAAAGCAGAAACCATTTTTCTCGTTTGTGAAGAATGTGGCGACTACAACTACTCGCTTAAACGCAAGCCAGGTGGAGAAAAGCTCCGTCTAAAAAAATATTGCCCGCGTTTGCGAAAGCACACATTTCACGCTGAAAAGAAAAAGTAGGCAAATATTTGCCCTCGCAAGTTAGATCAATTGGAGGTCGGCTTTTATGGCCGGCCTTTTTTCGTTCGTGCTAGATGAGTCTTGGTCTTGTGCAGTCGCTTCATGCTTTATTAACGAGCAGCCGCCAAAACTTTTGCTTGTCAACAAGAGCATTTGCTGACTCGAGGTTCATGGGTGTGCGACTTGGTGAATGATGCACTCGCTCGCTTAACCCATCTTTTTGAGTTCTGAAATAAAAGCGTTATGATTGTGGCTACTGTTCGCCGTCATGCTGCTTGTTGGTCAATCAGTTTCGTTTTGAACATGCGTTCGGTTTCTGAGAAAATTCTTTGTCTGTAATCACGACTAGATTTTTTAAGGGATAAGGATTCCAAGGAAAGAGTGTCGTGATAAGGAAAGAGGTAGAGCGATGCGGCGAGAGTGGAGGATCATTCCTCATGATGGCGGCCGAGTCGAGAGTTTATCCCGCGCTGCCTCGTTGCCTTCTGTTGTTGCCCAACTGCTGGTCAGTCGCGGGATTTACGATGCCCAATCCGCGGAAAGATTTCTAGACACCAAGTTAAAAGGTTTGAGGGATCCACAGTTGCTGCCGGGTATTCCTCAGGCGACAGCGGTAATTGTCAAGGCGATTGAGAATAAGGTTCCAATCGTCATTTACGGTGATTACGACTGTGATGGAATGACCGGTACAGCAATTCTTGTCAACGGATTGCGTCTGTTGAAAGCCGATGTGAGTTATCACGTTCCCAATCGGCTTGAAGATGGTTACGGCTTAAATGAGCAAGCAATCCGGAAATTAGCAGAAAGAGGCAAGCGTCTAATCATTTCGGTGGATTGCGGAATTACAAGTGTTGCACACGCAGAGCTGTGTAAGGAGCTTGGAGTAGAGCTTGTCATCACAGATCACCATACGATTGGCGAGGTGTTACCTGATGCGGCGGCAATCGTTCATCCGCGATTGCCGGGCACCTCATATCCTTTCGGAGAGCTTTGTGGTGCAGGTGTGGCATTCAAGCTGGCGTGGTCCATCTGCCAAAATCAATGTGGTGGAGAGCGCGTAAGTGAACCCTTGCGGCGTTATCTCATGCAATCATTAGCTTTGGCTGCGATAGGGACGGTTGCTGATGTTGTGCCGTTATTGGATGAAAATCGAATTTTGGTAGAGCATGGGATTCGGATGTTGAAGCAAGAGCCCGCACCGGGTTTGGCCGAACTGATGCGTATCACTAAATTAGATCAGGCGAGTCGCCTTGATACTGAAAGTATCTCATTCACACTCGCTCCACGGCTTAATGCAGCCGGTCGATTAGGACAAGCTCAGTTGGCGATTGAGTTACTGACGATTGGGCCGGGTGAAAGAACCACTCAGCTTGCTGATTATATTCACCAACTCAATGTTCAGCGGGATACTTTGCAACGCAGTGTCTATCTCGCTGCTAACAAGCAGGCAAAAGAAGAGTTTGATATCGAGAATGATGCTGCGTTTGTTTTAGCGGGAGTAGGATGGCACCAAGGCGTAATCGGCGTCGTCGCAGGGCGTTTAGCAGATAAATTCGCGAGGCCAGTGATTGTGGTTTCTCTTGATGCTTCTGGTAAACCAGAAGCCGTTGGATCTGGTCGAGTTGGAGGCACCAATATTAATTTGTACGATGCTCTCAAAGAATGTGATGATAGATTAGTTCGCTTCGGTGGTCATGCAGCAGCAGCCGGTATTACCATCTTGGAAGAGAAACTAAATGATTTTAGACAAGACTTTTGTGAAGCGATTTCAAAACAGTGGGTTGAGAAGAAAGTCGTTCCTGAAATCACCATCGACGCGGAGGCAACTTTTGGTCAGTTAACACTCGAAGTTGTGAAGCAAATTGAAACTCTTGCGCCCTTCGGCGCTGGAAACCCTCGTCCTGTTTTGTGTTGCAGAGAAGTGACTCTGGATGAACCTGCTCGAAAAATGGGCAGCGGTGAGCGGCATTTAACTGTAAAGCTTCGCCAAGGTGATCAAGTGGTAAGAGCGGTTGCTTTCGGAGCAAGTGAGTGGTGTGATGAGCTAAATCAACTGCAGTCGCCTATCGAGATTGTATATCGACCCGTGATTAATGAGTTTCGTGGCTATCGAAATGTTGAGGTGCATCTGATTGATTGGCGAGCCAAAACAACGGATGTAGGTACTTAGTCGCCACCGAATCATCGTAGCTAAAGATGCTTTTTGTGGCTTTGAACGATCCTTTGTATTTTCATGTGACGGTGATTTAGGAGAGTTCTATGCAACGCTGGATGTGATGCGTGGAACGTGTCGTTGCATCAAGATGGCAGGAGTGATTCGGTTTTTTAGGACTTTCTGGGTATTAAATGTTTGAGTCGACGCGAAAACGAATTGGGCAATTGGATTGCATTGTGGTTGATGGTGGACCAACGCCCGAGTGCGTTGTCATCATTTGCCACGGCTATGGAGCCAATCAAGAGGATCTAGCACCGCTCAGCGGAGAATGGATCGATATCTTGGGTGAGCATGCCTCTAAATACCGCTTTATTTTTCCTAATGCACCGCACTCGCTTTCCGAGCTCGGCATGCCTTTTGGTAGGGCATGGTGGCCAATCAACATGTCGCGGCTTGCTCAAATGGTCGAGGCTTCGGCGTTTGATGAACTGCATCAACATTCGCCACCAGGGATCGACGAAGCCAGAGTTGCATTGAGTGATTTGATCATTGCCGCGTGCGCGGAGGTGGAGGAAAAGAATGTCCAATTCGCTTTGGGCGGATTTTCACAGGGTGCGATGTTGACGATGGATGTCGCCTTGCGAGGGAAAACTCCCGCGCCACGAGCACTATTGCAGTTTTCTGGGACAATGATTTGCCAAGCCGATTGGACCGAAGTGGTTCGAGAGCGTCTTGCTACGACATTCGTTTTTCAGTCCCATGGAACGATCGATCCAATATTGCCCTTCTCCAGTGCAGAGGCCGTTAGGGATATGTTGAAAGATGCTGGGGTTTCCTTAGACTTTCACTCTTTTCGAGGGCCGCACACGATTGATGTAGACTCCGTGTTAAAGAGTGGCGTTTTACTCCGATCTTTGTCTGTAGATTGAGTGCCGCGCAAACAAGGGGAAAATGGAACTAGTTCAGAAGGATGTCCCTCAGTTGATAAAATGATATTCAGGTTCCCGAGATGGGCTCGCTGTTACATCGGTATGAATGAGTTCATATTCCGCAATGCACCCTGTGCCTCGTTAGCTACAATCCAAAATCCAAAAACAATTCAGAATGAGCCGCATAGCAAGCCGAAGACCCGACGAGTCAGAGATGTCCTCTGAGTTGCACCGAAGACTGGTACAGCGGCTTCAGGGTGAATGTGTCGTCAAATTGCTTGGCGATCAAATGTATTGGCTTTGCGAGTTGGCAAGTCACCTAAGCACCGAGCAAATTGACAAAGTTCATCGACCTTACGCATGGACGGTAAGGCAGGTTGTCGAGCATTGCGTTAACACGGAACGGTTTCTCGGTATGTGTCTGATGCGAATCGCTGCCGGCGATCGTTCTCCAATTCAAGGATTTGATCATGTTGCTTATGCCGATAGCCGTTTTGGTTTAGGGAATTTCTCCGGTCTGGTGACGGAGTGGGGGCATCTGAGGCAATCCAATGTGGTCTTCCTGAGAAGGCTTGTTCCTGTCGCTTGGGATCGTCAGGGGAAGATTGATGGAGATGTTCTGTCTGCCCGATCCGTTGCTTGGTTGATTGCTGGGCATTTGCAACATCATCTTTCGATTGTCGAAGAGAGATGCCGATTGTCAGTCCAACGCGGACCAGAAATGATTTCTTAGCGGAATCGTTTATCGTAGATAAGCAAGCTAGATTGATTTTGCGTGGTCCATACAACGCGGCATCTCAACAAAGAGTCGTTTGTATTTATGAATCGGTTGAATTTGTTGGTTTTAGTCCACAGATTTTGTTGATACGCGGTACATCGTTTTAAAGTAATTTTTAACTGAGCGAATCCATTGTTCCAAGATAATCTCGAAGCGCTGTTGCAAGGTCAAGCTGATCCCGTGAATGCCGGTTGGCAATTGCGTGAGCTCTCCGAGAAAGCTCAGAGTCATTCAGTCGACTTGCTCGATAATCTGCTTGATTGCCGCAATTTACTTGCGAATGCTGATCCCGCCATTGTGGGTACCATCCTTAGAATTTTACATGCATCGTTGTTAAGTGAAGGTTGGGGGCGAGTTGAAGAATTAGACAGCCAAAAATTTTTCGATCTTGAAGAAGCGATTCCGCCACTGTCTTCAAATCGCTTTTTGCTGCAGCAATTTTATGCAATGATTCAGGATGATGAATCGCTTGAGTTATTAGTGAGTTCATTGAGCTGCAAACCACCAAGCAAGTGGGTAGAAGCCGCGCAAGTGCTTAGTCCTTTGATGCAAAAAAATGATTGGAATATTGCGTTTTTCTTTTCTCGATCGTTAGTTCTTTTGCAGCAGCCAAGTCTCGCGTCGCCTCTGCTTGATCTTGCTAACTATGTTTATCGAGAGCAGCGGGTGCCTCGGCATCCTATGTTTGATCAAGTAGAAATGCTCAGAACTCTGCTGGGTGAAGTTGTTGGGCGTTTGGGGATGTTCGAAGAAGATCCAAGGACGTTTGGAAATGACATTCCGGTGGTTCAAGCAAGACTAGCGGAGGCCGTAGCGTTAGCTGTGTCATTGTGTGATGCGGTAGCCTTGATAGGTGACTTGTCCTCGATAGGGAAGCTACATCAAGCCATGGAGCTTCGGCATCGTCGTGTCCAGTGCGAAGCAGCAGGAGCATTGTGTCGTCTGGGTGATGATCAAGGTAGATCTCGTTTGCTTGCATTGCTGGAGGAGCCGGCGGCAAGATTACGAGCCGTTCAATACGCTGAAGAACTTGGATTTAGAGATGAGATTGAAGGAAGATTTCTCACGGCCGAGGCTTATTCTGAAGCGGAGTTGGCTTTGTGGCTGAGCCAGCCGCAGCAAATGGGCGTCCCACCTACAAAAGTAGAGGTGCTGCACACGACCTGCTGCTATTGGCCCAGCTTCAATGAACCGGTGAATGTGTCATTGGTTCGCTTTGAATATAATTTTGGAGAAAGATCGTACAGTAATGTTGCGATTACGGGGCCAGTCACTTTTGCCATGTCAGCAGATGTGACCGATTTATCGTTATCCGACCAGTACGCAATTTACGCTGGATGGCACGTCGAGCATGACGAAATATTTACGATAACTCCTGATGCGTGGAATGGTTTACAACGAGATCAAATAGACCAGTGGAAGAAGCATTTACAGCGGTGCGGTTTGGAGGATGTAAAAGGCATCCTGATCGGGAGATTCCTTGACGAAACGGCTGCTATCTTTGAAGCAAAGCGAGAAGCTGCCTGCTACCTCGTCATTACGGACGGATTAGAGAGTATTGAGTGCGTATCCGATGGAAGCGAACGAGGTATGAGCCCTCAAGATCTGTTCAATCTTTACAAGGGAAGAAAAATGCTCAGAACTTTTAATCCTGATCGTGACTTGGTAAGTGAATCAGATGAATAAATCGATATCACGCTCCTGAGATCGATCTTCTGAGTTCTTAGGGGAGCGTTTAGTATGTCAGAGTTAAAACTCGGAATTCAGTTAAGTTCAACGGCTGCCAATGGAATCTGAATTTCGTAGACGACTTCATTAAAGCCTAGGAGTAAGGTCTTGATGTCCACTTTTAGAAATCTAATCGAGGATGGAAATAGTCGACTTCAGCGATCCTTTTTGGACTTTTCTAGGGCATGGCGGGAATCCGGCGAGTCTTGGCGAGATAATCGCCGAAACCAGTTTGAATCACGGCACTTATCTACAATTGGTCCGAGTTTGCAGCGACTTTCTTCCAGTCTGCGTTTGCTTGCGGATTCTATCGCAAAAGCGGAAAAGGAACTTAGCGATGAAACGGAATCGTAGTGAGTGATTCGTCCTCGGTGGACTGCTTTTTTGGTCGCGAGACGAGAATCATTTTATCTCTATGATCACAAACCATATCTTCTCCCTGCCACAACCATTAAATGATTCGATATGAAGAAAAGTGCTGTGAGACCTGTTGGGGTCCTGGGTCCGCATCGGCAGCGTCAAGTGCTTGATGGTTTAAAGAAGCGACTCATGATTTGTCAGCAGGAGTTGCGGGATCTGGAAAAGAATCACCAATTAGAACTGTGTGCGAACGAAGAGGAGCTGGGGGATTTACGCGAAAGCGTGGTTTCCGAATGTCGTTCTCGTAGACGCGAAGTTTTGCATGACTGGGATTTGCAGCAGGAAGCGTTTCTCTCAGGTTATGAGAACCAAGTCGTTGAACAACGTAATCACTTAAGCCGCCTGTCGATTCTGTACCGACGCAAGCTAGATGAGGCAACTTCGAGCATTGAGAAAAAAGCAAAGCAGCGACAAAAAGCGGCTGAGCAAAACAATGCACATTCCAAAAAAGAACTTTTGTCTAAACGACACCAACAATCTCGGCAGATTAAGGAATTCAGAGAAAAGTACAGTCAGCACTTTGAGCAGATCCAATCGCTGGTCCTAGGAAGGCTAGATCGACTTCCGTCATTGCCCCAGCGAGACAGTGCGCACTGCGATCACAAGACTTTAACGATCCATTCAGATTCAGACCTAACTGATTACTTCAACAAAAGTCTCAACCAAATCGAATCTTATCGTCATCAACTAATAGGAACCAAAATAGCGAAAATTACCGAGTCTTGGTTTCTGCCTATTATTGGTCTCACCTTAGCGTTGTTCTGGATGGTGATGAGTTTGACCGTCTGGAAGGCTCCAATAGACTTTCCTCCTGTCGTCTGGGTCTTCGGTGGAATTGTGGTTTCAGGTGTAGTTGCATTCATTGCTTATGTAACTTGCATGTTCCCGCTAAAGAGACAGACGCTGAGTCTATATCCAGCTCTTCACGAGCTGGAGTCTGATTTTAATCACGTCCTAGCGACTTATGAAAAACGGATCGCAACAAAGTTCCAGGCCGAGGAAAAGGAATTAAATTCCTCGCATCAAGTTGCTGTAGCGGATATCACTCGGTCGCGTGACCAGTCGCTCGAGCGACTGAAGAATCAACTGGAAAACGATCAGGCGATTGAGCGCAAGAGTATTCAAGACGCACTCGATGATCAGGATGCAAAGTTTTCAGGTCAATTCCACGAAATCGACCAACGGATGCGAGGGAAGGCAGAAGGATTAGCTAGTGAAATATCTAAGGCGATAGAAACAACGGACCAAAATATTAAGAATCGCCGAGAGTCCTTGTTATCCCGGCATGCGAGCGAAACCTTTCGGTTGAAAAATCGTATGCGTTTAGGATTTCAGGGAGTCAATCGTAAGTTTGCGGAGGCGAATAAGCAGGCGGAATATCAGGTACCAGATTGGGAACAAGTTTCCGCTGGTCGATCGACAGGTCATCAGCAAGTTGATTATCTGACCTTAGGACGCTTGCAAATTGGTTCATGGGTGGATTCCATCTCACAGGCGATGAAGGCATCAGGAGGCGAGGAGTCGAGAAGAGGAACAACGGAGGAGCTAATCGTTGACGATAGCGGATTTGGTATCCCCCAGTTTTTTCCCCTTGTCTTGCACCGGCGATTGCACTCGGGAATTTTCTTGACAGTGGACGAGGCGCTGGTTCCTAAAGCGGTCGAATTTGTTCACCAGATCTTGTGGCAGGTTTTGTCTTCCGTAGAGCCATCAAAAGCGAAATTGATACTGATGGATCCCCTTGGACGAGGGCAGCATTTTACAAACTTCATGGCTTTGACGGATTATGATCCCGACTTGGTAGGGCATCGAGTCTGGACAACCGAGGAGATGATCGAGAAGCGGTTAGGAGAGCTAGCCCATCATTCCGAAGAGATTTTGTTGACGTGTTTGCGTGATCGTTTTGCGAGGATTGAAGATTACAATCAAGTCGCTGGTGCATTAGCGGAACCCTATACGTGTGTTGCAGCGATCGGTTTACCTTTAGGAGTTACTCGAGCATCTTATCGACATCTCAATGCTTTAATTGAGAATGGGTCACGTTGTGGAAACCTTGTCATCATTGTTTCGGATCGATCGAATCAATGGCCGACTGATATGCCAGCGTTGCGGCAGTCCAAGATGCTGCACTTGGATCTCAGTGAGTCTGATGGTTATCGCGTGAAGTCTTCGCAATTAGACGAATTTCCTTTTTCACCAACAACTGGTCCAAGTTCTGAGCAACGAAGCAAGATCATGGAGGTCGTTGGAAAGCGATCGGTTGCTGCATCAAAGGTGGAAGTGCCCTTGAGCCAGCTAATCGATGAGGGTGACGACCGATTTGGTTGCACCGATGATGGCATTGCCATCACACTTGGGACACAAGGCGCGGGACGCCCCTTGTCGCTGGCGATTGGTGAGGGCGTCAAGCAGCATGTTTTGATCGCGGGAAAAACAGGTTCGGGCAAAAGTACGTTGCTACATACTCTCATTACTGCTGGAGCACTCAAATATCGCCCGGATCAATTGAACTATTATTTGCTAGATTTCAAAAAAGGTGTTGAGTTTAAATCCTACGCCGATGAAGCTCTGCCGCATGCTCGGGTTATCGGAATTGAAAGTGAACGGGAGTTTGGAAGAAGCGTTCTCCAGCGACTAGATCTCGAATTGAAAGAACGGGGCGAAGCATTTCGTCAATGCGGCGCCCAGAGCTTGGCAAGGTACAGGTCTGCAACTCAAAAAACGCTGCCAAGAATCGTTTTGGTGATCGATGAGTTTCAAGAACTCTTTGTTCGTGATGATCGATTAGCCAGTGAATGTACGATGTTACTCGACCGAATCGTCAGACAGGGCCGTTCGTTTGGGCTACATGTTGTCCTTAGTAGTCAATCATTAGCTGGTGCTTATTCGCTTCCTCGCGCAACGCTCGGTCAGATGGCAATTCGAATCGCAATGCAATGTTCGGAATCTGATGCTGCCTTGATTTTATCTGACGAGAACACTGCGGCAAAACTAATCAAGCGACCAGGCGAGGCGATCTATAACGATGCAGGTGGTTTGCTGGAGGGTAATCAGCCTTTCCAGGCTGCTTGGGTTTCATCTGACGAGCACCGTCGCATGTTAAGAAAGATTACGTCGAGGGATAACAAGTTCGAACGCTCGTTTTCGCCTCGAGTTATCTTCGAAGGCAATCGACCATCAAAGTGGAATACAGATTTGGCGGATCAGGCGATTGCGGTGCATGGCGATTCCGCGATCAGCGCGTTGGTAGGTGAGTCGGTCGAAATAGGGCCGCCCGTGACAGTTCATTTTAGAGAGGAACCTGGGCGGAATCTTTTACTTGTAGCCGGTGAAGAGGTTCGTCAGTCCACACAAACTTCGCTTCTGATTTCTCTTTTGAAGTCACAACCAAGTTCGCAGATACTAGTTTTTGAGGGACATCGAAGCCGTGGTCAGTCGGCAACATGGGACCAGTTGGATTTATCGGATTTTGACCTGTCGATTGTAAAGCCACGCGAGTGTGAACAGGCGATACTTGATGTTGAGCAATCAATGAAAGATCGAGCCTCCGCTGAGAACCCTTGTCTCCCAATGTTTGTCTTTATCGATCCGCTCGAGCGATTCCGAGAACTACGACAAGAAGAAGGCTTTAGTTTTTCACTTGGTTCAGCAAATGATAAAAGCAGCGCGAGTGTTGCGTTTCAGAATGTTTTGAGAGACGGCCCATCCGTTAATATTTTTGTTGTCGTGGGATGTGCGTCGGTTGAGACGCTAACACGATGGCTACCTCGCGCGTCGCATCGGGATTTGGAATTACGTTTGCTTGGTCAAATGAACGCCTCTGATTCTGCATTTCTTATTGATTCTTCCGATGCATCGAATCTAACGGCAGCCAACTTGTTGTTGTATGACGATGCTAATGGGACTGCGCACAAGTGTCGTGTTCTCGATCACCCAGACGTGAATGAATTGTCAAGTTGGCTATCCGTCGATCGACTTTAGCTTGCGGTAAAGTGTCTTGCGGTCGAGTCCCAAAATCTTGGCCGCAAGGGTGCGATTTTCATTAACTGCAGTAAGAACATGCTGTATGTAGTGGTTTTCGATTGTTGCAAGCGGGACTAACTCATCAGGGTTGTTACCGCCGATATAAATGTGATTTTCCCGATGGTTGATAATCTTGTCTGGTAGGTCATCGACGGTGATTTGGCTAGTGCCAGTAAGTGTCACCGCTCTCTCGATGACATTTCGCAACTCTCTGACATTTCCTGGCCAAGAATAAGCTAAAAGCTTTTCAGCAGCAGGCTGAGATATGCCACTTACGGGTTTATCGTTCTTCAATGTGAATTGACTTAGGAAATTCAGCGCGAGCCCAAGAATGTCGGTGCCTCGGCATCGGAGCGGTGGTGCGAAAAGCTGAATGACGTTGATACGGTAATACAGATCTTCGCGAAAGTCTCCTGACTCCACGGCTTGCTCTAAATCGCGGTGAGTCGCAGCAAGCACACGAACATCAAAAGAACGTTCTTCGTTTCCTCCCACTGGACGCAGGGTATTTTCTTCTAATGCTCGTAGCAACTTAACCTGCATCATTGGTGACATCTCGCCTATTTCGTCGAGAAATAAAGTACCTCCTTCAGCTTCTTGAATTAAGCCTCGCCTGTCCTGCTCCGCATTGGTAAAAGCTCCTTTCACATGGCCAAACAATTCGCTTTCAAGTAATGTCTCTGAGATAGCGCCGCAGTTTACTGCGATGAAAGGTTTTTTACTTCGGTTGCTATTTTTGTGAATGGATTGCGCAATAAGTTCTTTGCCGGTACCACTTTCTCCGGTAATTAAAATAGACGCACTACTCTGAGCCACTTTAGCGATTGTTGCTCGCAGTTCGCACATCACCTCGCTGTCTCCAACGAGTGAAGAAATTATCGAGCAATGGTTTTGCTTTTCTTCGAGGAATTGTATTTGTTGCCTTAGTTCATGGTGCTGTGCAGCACGTTTTACACAGTGCCGCAACAAATCAAGTTCGAAAGGTTTGGTAACAAAGTCATAAGCGCCTCGTCGCATCGCCTCAATTGCGGAATCCATCGATCCAAACGCCGTCATGATAATAACGGGTAGGTCGGGAAAGATTTGATGAATTCTCTCGCATAGTTCGAGGCCAGAGATGTGTGGCATCTTGAGATCGGTGATTACCACGTCGAATTTTTCCGTCGTTATGGCTTCTAAGGCGTCATGTGCATTCTGGATGGAGGTGCAGTTGAATCCTATCATGCAGAGTACTTCTTCAACTAATCGGCACATTGATAATTCATCATCAACGATCAGAATTCGCTGTTTGTGTGCTTCGATTGTCATGATTTATAGGTACTGTCAGTGGGTATGTAGACTCGGAAAGTGCTTCCTTGGCCTACGGTGCTCTGTACTTCTATCCAACCAAGATGTTCTTTGACAATTCCATGCGCGATTGCAAGGCCTAAACCAGTACCTTCGCCAATGGTTTTCGTTGTAAAAAATGGATCAAAAATCTGATTTAAATGTTCCGAAGGAATGCCTGTTCCGCTGTCCCGAAATTCAATCACGATGCATTGCTGTGAATCAGCGCCCATATTATCTGGTGAAAGTTTCTGTTGAGTGAGCAGGTTAATTTCAATCAAACCATCCCCCTGAATGCTGTGAATTCCATTGATCAGGAGGTTGGTGAAAACTTGTTCGATCTGGGCGTAATCAATAGAAACCGTAAGATCACTCGCTAACGGGTTTATTTGAATCCGGACACCTTGTTTTGTCGCTAGCGGTTGCATTGTGTCAACGGTTTTTGACGCAAGCTGGTTGATTGATACAAGACTACGCTGGGGTTTTTGCGGCCGCGAAAAATCAAGTAAGCTTCGCACGATTTTTGAAATGCGTAGAGACTCCTCTTTGATAGTCACCGCGTTTTTTTTGACATCGGCTACATCGAGTTCACCGCTCACAATAAGTTCTGCGCGACCCAAAACAACATTAAGAGGCGTGCCGATTTCGTGAGCAAATCCTGCCGCCATTTGACCCACACTAGTGAGTCGATCCGAGTGACGCAGTTGCTCTAACGCCTCGATTTTTGATTTTGATTCACTAGCAATCGTCTTTCTCTGCAGTTCTAGTTGATCGCACATTTCGTTGATGGCATGGCTTAGATCTGCGAGTTCATCATTTGAATTCAATGTCAAGGGAGATGAAAAGTCGCCTTGACCAATTCGATGCACTTTCTCTGTTAATGCGTTAAGCGGCTTTCCCACCATCTTGAGCCCTCCGATCCAAATGATTGAAGCGGAAAGAGTTGTTATACCCAGAAACGCGAGAAGAGACGAAACAAGTGAGCGTCGCAAGCGTTGGTTATCACCTAAATCCGCATCAGATATTTCAAGGCCGCGTTCCACGCTTTCCTTGCTGTTAATCGTGGATAGGGGTAAGTAGGTGTAAAATCTTTTTTGGCCCGATTCATCAATTCGATAGATCGATGTGATCTCTTGTTCCTTGAGGATGATTTCAGGCGGTTTTCCGAATGCTGTTTCGAAGGTGTCGGTACCTAGTTCAATCACGCGTATTCGAGATCTGATTTTTAAAGGTGCTAGGTAAGGATTAATAGAAGCGTCTAAGAATTCGCTGCTCGATGGTAGTTGCGGATCTTGCTCGAGCGCCTCCGCAATAACCTTTGCTTGTTGCTGGTGTTCTAGCAATGCAAGCTTACGATCAGATTCGATCGTGGCATAAGCAAAAAAACTAACCAGTAAAAAAATGCCAGCTAGGAATAGAAGGATTAGCTTGGCTGCGAGTCGCATTTCCGATCAAAACCTAATCTGAGAAATTCCATTTTTAAAATCAGCTGTACCAATAGGTTTACTTTATCCTTGGTGTGATACAGCCATAAGATATCAGGCATCATGAGCTAGATAAATGAAGCTGACCATGGGCGGAGAACGTGTCGCCCATGGTCTTACTTGTTTGTGTAATCATTTTTTTAGGCGATCGGAATCACAACAAATTTCCTTATGCCGTTATTTTCAGCGAGAACCAAAATCGATTGATCTCCTTTTTGGGTAGCCGAATCAAATATCCTATGAAGTACGTCGATTGAATCCAGCGTGATGTGATTGGCCTCTATCAGCAACGTTCCATTGCTGATCCCCGCCTGTGCAGCGTTTCCATCGGCTTCTACCGATATTACTCGTAATCCTACGACTTCACTGTTGGCATCTGAATGCTCTGCTTTTGCAGATAAGTTCATGCCCAGTAATTTATCAGACTTTGGCTTTGTGTAAGAATCCGATAGTTCACTGAGCGTTTGATTCTGATTTGGATTCGGTTGAGCAACATAGGTGACTTCGATTGGCTTCTGATTGCGTACCATTTGAATAGGATTTTCACTACCAAAGGCTGATTGTTCAACTGCCAGTTGTAAATCTTTTGGGCTCTTGATCGCCTGCGAACCTAGATGTGTGATGACATCTCCAATCTGTATGCCAGCTTGGTCAGCGGGGCTGCCGGGAATCACCTCTGTTACTACCACGCCCTCACGCGGACCGACATTAAGGTGTTCCGCTAGTTTTGGATTCAAGGACTGCATGGCGATTCCGAGATACGCTCGATTCACTCCGCCTTTCTCGAGCAATTGTTCAGAGACCCACTTCGCAAGGTTCGCCGGAATAGCGAAACCGATTCCATTGTTGCCACCGCTTCGTGAATGAATGGCGGTATTGATGCCGATGACCTCGCCTCGTAGGTTCACTAACGGACCACCGCTATTGCCTGGGTTAATCGCTGCATCGGTTTGGATGAAACTTTCTCTAGCAGTGATCCCGATGCCTCTTTGCTTTGCACTGATTATCCCAGCCGTGACGGAGTTCTCGAGGCCAAACGGTTGACCTAATGCTAGGACCCACTCCCCCACACCCGATTCATCGCTGTTCCCAAGAATTGCAGCGGTAAGGTTCTTAGGATCTTTAATTTTCAAAATAGCAATATCTGTTTTAGGGTCAGAAAAGATTTCATCTGTTAGGAATTCTCGTCCGTCCATGGTTCTGATACGCACCTTGTCGGCGTCCGCGATGACATGATGATTGGTCATCACGATACCTGCGGAATCAATGATCACTCCGGTACCGATGCCACTAACCAAGGGAGCTTGGTTGGGTATGGTTCGGCCGGTTGGATTTTGTGAATTCTGCAGTTGCTCAAGCAAGTCATCAAAAAAATGTGAGCCCGAAGAGCCCATCGATGGGATGTGAAGCCTTCCCTCTGGTAGGTGCGAAACACCTTGGCCGTTTCTTTGGTTTCTGATTGATTCGATCGCGACCACCGAAGGCAAAACTTCTTTGGCGACACATTGAAATGCCACTGATAGATGGTTCGCGTGTGCCAAGGCCTCCTGTTGAGACGGATTAAGAGATTTCAGTGGTCGCTGACTGTTTGTCTCAGCGTCTGATTTGCCAGTCCAAATCGTTAGGGCTAATAAACCCAAGCATCCGGCTACAAGGTAGTAAGTAATTTTATGTTTCATGGTTCATCGAGATGTTGCGAGTGGAGTGATTGAGAAAATGATTTGAGAACGCATGTTCGAAAAAAAATAATGATTTGGTTTGTTGGTCAGGCAACTTTAGTCAAAGAGAAATCAAGATCAGTGAGGTCAATGTTGGGAACTCGCCATGAATGATCACCGCCAACGCGTCGACGATTTTCGGTTTGACGACTCCAGCGTTTTCGAATAACGGCGGATCTTGCTGATATTTGTTCGGGTGAGGGCAATTCTTTTGCCCTCATTTCATTGCTTTGCATATTCATTGATTCTTTCCTTGTATGGAGCAAAGTTAGGAGTCCGAAGCCGTATGCGATTAAGAGAGCAAGCAGTTCTTGTGCCAAACGTAAATCGCAACAAGATTTGATCCTACGCCCATTGGGTCGGGGCAAAATGACACGGTGAGGGGCATCCTGCCCCGATGGGTCAGCGATTCAGCGTGTGGCTCGGAGTCTTACAGAAGACGAGTAGTTAGAAAGAGGTTGAGAATCAATCGCCTTGAGACATCACATTTAGCGCTTCTTCTCAATTGATTGTTCAGGTTGAGATTTTGCACACTATCGTCACGAAGCTATGTCAGAACGCGTCGCACTGTTTGTACCGAGTTAGCTGTTTAGGCTTGTTGTTCTTGAAGCGGTTGCGACGAGTTGCCGGGCATGATTGAACTTGAGACAATTTAAATAGATTGCCAAAACGAATTCATTCGTCACAACAATTAGAATAGGTGGCTATTTCAGAAGATCTTGTCTACCGGATTCCAGGCGTATCGGTAGGCAGGTGGAATATTACAGTCGTCAACATCACAGTGTTGAACTCTTAAGAATAGCTTTCTAATAACAAAAAGTTTCGAGGAAAGACGCATGAAAATTAATTCAAAATTAGCTTGTTGGTTGGCCGTTTCAATGACCATTTTTTGCTTTGCAGGGTGCACTGGTGAAACAAAAAATACCGTGGTCGATAGTCAGCCATCCAATACGGAGAATGATCATGGAGATCATTCACATGATGATCACGATCACGCAGACCATGGCCATGCGGACGATGGGGAGTCTGCCGAGATTGCAAAAGTGTTGGCGAGTTTGACCGACGAAGATCGTGAATCGGTTTTGGCACAAAAGAATTGCCTTGTTGGCGGTGAGCCGTTGGGTTCGATGGGCGCACCAGAAAAGGTGGATGTCAAGGGAACCAATATTTGGATTTGCTGTGAAGGATGCAGAGACACGCTTCTCGGTGAGCCCGAAAAATTTATTGCAAAACTCGAGACCGTTTTAGGTGGTCAAAATGATGCGGAGGCGCCGTAGTATCTTTGAGTCGCAGCAAACCAAGAAAAATGTTGTTCAGCTAACACCCCTGTGGTGTTTATCGTGAAAATCCCCCGCAAGCATTGTTGTGGGGGATTTTTTTCTGAAGTAATTCGGTCGTATCTTGAGAGTTCTTTCAAAGGACAACCAATGTCAGAGTCACGGGTTTTTAAGGTGGAAAGAATCCCAATAAAAAGGATCTGATCTTTTTGGTGACAAATAAGCTGACCAATCAGTGGTCGGAAAACTAGTATCGCATTAGATTGGGTACTCACCCATGACAGGATCGTTGGCCCATCATTGATGGTGGTGCGGATTTAATGTTGGATTGGATTTGAATAATGACAGATAGTGGTGAATCTAATATCACAAAAGATTACGTAGCTGCGGCAAATCGCAGGGATGCAATGTCTAAATTGGTCGCTGCACACCCAACCTTGCGATCGATTTATCAATCCGGTCCACAGAACGATGGTAAGGCGGGCTGGGTTAATGCAATTCGCGATCAGCACGATCCAGCCTATCGCCTTCTTTTTTATTTAGATCGATTACCCATCGCCGAAGACTATGTCGATATCGATGTTCATGAACTCTTTTTTGGGGCCTACGACGAGTATGCTGATCCCAACTACCAACGAGTTCTCTTCACAACAACGGGTGGTGTCAACCTTCTTTTACAGGATCTGCCCGATGCAACTTTTGGTACCGCACTGGTGACACATTCCCTCGAGGTCGTGCCACTCTCGATGGATCGGGACCTTCGAATTGAGCACTTACTGAAAGATCGATTTGCTTACGTGTGTGCATTTGATGAGACGCGGAATGGTATGTGGATTCTTCCGTTGAAAGACTTTCACGAAATTTACGTGAGTCGAGAAAATAAAGAGATTCAAGTTCGCGATGAGGAGCGGATCTTTGTCGGTGACACGACGATCATGCAGCCATTTTTGCTTCGTTACGTGGTAAAGAAAGCAGATGACCGAGCGATTGATTCACGAACTGCCGCTAACCAGCGGCTTTCTGGATATTGACCATTGCTTCCTTAGAGGGTGTCATTAGACAGTCTTAGCTTGAAGACAACGAGCGGCTTGATTATCTAGGTTTTTAATTCGCTGATAGGAACAAATAAATGAACTATCTAGGTAATTTCCTTGGCGGAGATTTGTGGTGTTTTAGATATTTAGTGTTGTTCTTTTTAGCAATGGTAGTTGGTGGTGCTAGGGTTAGCTCGCAAGATTCTCCTAGTGTTCCACTCATGGCGTATGTAGGAACATTTAGTTCACCACTAGGAGATGTTTTGCCGACTCAGGTTGATTTACCACCCGGCAATGGGAAAGGTATTCATTGTTTTTCGGTTGATCGTCAAACCGGTGCGTTGACACCGTCGTCTATTGTGCCAATGGGTAACAGTCCCAGTTGTTTGGTGGTCAATCAAGGTCGTACGCATCTTTACTCTGCAAACGAAACAGATCGCTGGAACGGTGCCAAAGAAGGTAGCGTTAGTTCGTTTTTGATTAATCAGAACAATGGATCATTATCAAAGTTGAATACCGTTCCGTCTGGAGGAGATGGCCCGACTTACGTTAGCTTGCACCCTTCTGAGCGATTTCTCTTTGTTGCGAATTATTTTGGGGGATCTGTTGCTGTACTTCCGGTGCTCGCAGATGGTCGGTTGGGCGAACCTGTCTGCGTGGTAGAGGACAAAGGGGAAATCGGCCCAACCATTGCCACAAATGCTCCCGACGGAAGTTTTGCATTTAGTGGGCATGACCGCACGCACGCCCACATGATTCAATCTGATCCTGAAGGCAGGCATGTGATACATGTTGATTTAGCCCTTGATCGAATTTTTGTGTGGGATTTTGATGACACAACAGGCCAGCTAAAGCCGACAAAGCAGGGTTATGTTTCGTTACCACCCGGTGATGGTCCCCGGCACTTTCATTTCCATCCAAATGGTCGTTGGTTCTATTCCGTTCAGGAGGAAGGTTCGACAGTCGCCTTTTTCCATTACGACGGTTCTGACGGAACGCTTCGTTACCAAGATTCATGGAGCACATTACCTCCTGGTTTTTCGGGCAGTAATTTTTGCTCCGAGATTCTTGTTTCCGGCGATGGGAAGTTTGTTTACGCAGGCAATCGACTTTACGACACGATTGCAATCTATGCCGTTCAGGAGACAGGTTCCTTGTCTTACCAAGGAGAAGTTTGGACGCGCGGGAACTATCCACGAAGTTTTCATTTCGATCCCTCCGGGCACTTCCTTTATTGTTGTAACCAACGAGCCGACAACGTGGTGGTGTTTCGCGTCGATCAGCAGACAGGGGGGCTAGATTTCACTGGCCATTACCAGCCTGTGGGGAACCCATCGCATATCGTCTTCGCGGATATGCTAGCAAAGTGATGCAGAGAAACTGTCGTATAAAGAAATAAGCTTCTCGGTGGGCCAGAAACGGCGAGAAATCGGCAACAAAGCGACGCGGACGGGACTCGAACCCGCAACCTCCGGATCGACAGTCCGGGGCTCTAACCAATTGAGCTACCGCGCCAAAGGTCGGTATCGTTGCCGAGATGCAGGATTATATCGGCAGTTTATTCTGCCGCAAGACCGACATTTCGACCCAAAACGATTTGTTTTGCAAAACACCGTGACGGCTCTGCAGATCAACGGGATTGTCGGGTTTTTACCATCTCTCCCAAGCGGAAAAAGAGCGGTGGCGTATCAAGGAAGTCTTGTAATTGGCGTATGTTTTGAATGAAAGAGGTGCTTCGGAGTCGCTGGATGCATCAATTTGGTTTCAATCGCCAACCCCAGCCTCAATAATTACCAACGCTCCATAAAACACCAGGTTGGAAGGTGTTTTAATCATGTTCTTCGGGACGCGAGCGATTTGTTGGCGTTTTGAGGTCGCCTGTCCGAATCCTGCTGGAGTTGATTGCTGGGTTCATCGTTCTCTTCGGATTTCTTTTTGGAAGAGGTCGTCCGTCAATCAGTAACTCCAACGAGAATTTTGCTTCGATGTGGAGGTAGGACGCGTCGATGGGAAATCCCTAACCACTACACTTGGAATCGGTGAAGAGAAGTATATTCAGCCCGTGTTCTCTGAAATATTGGGAGATTCTTTGATCGATCAAAACTACCGAACATCAACGCCTAAGAATTGCTTTTTCTCATGATTGATTGTCGAACAGTAGCGAAATTGATCCTGCCACTCCTTTTAAGTCTGTTACCACGATGTCTAGGATCTAACGACTGGTAGGTGACGCTGGTGGATTGAAATAAGTCGAACTGAGTAGCCGTGTCATCTCGGCCGAAGTGTTTTACCCTAACTCGTAGGGCGTTATGATGACGTGATCGCGAGGGGGCTAGATGCTTTCTCAAACGCTAACTCAGTGTCAGGAGTTTGTTGGATGCCACTGTTCGAGATTGAAACAGATGCTCACATTATTATTACGTGGGCAGACGATGAGTCGGCGGCAAGGGCGGTAGTAGCCGATGCTTATCCGACTGATCAACTCGTTCGATTAACCAAGCGACCGAGAGATACTTGGGTCATTAGCAAAGGTGCGCTGGGTTTGATTCATTCAGATCTCGATCCCTGTGTGATTGCTCGAGAATGTCTCAGTCGGTCCTCTGGCGATAAGGTCAATGCAATTCGACTTTATCGCATGGAAACCGGTAGTGATTTAGAGCAGGCAAGAAAGGTGATTGAATCCAACATGGTGATGGGTTGGTGACATCTGGTTCTAGCATTAAACGACACGTTGTAGAGTCGACGGATCGCAATCATTATCGCACTGGTTTGTGGTTGGTCGTGCTACTTTTCCCCTTTTTGGTTGGGTGTGAAGGTTGTCGTACCAGCAACCCAAACACTAAAAACGATCAGTCTCAATCGGAACGCCTCTATCAGAGTCAATCCATACGCACCTACCCGTCAGACGATGACCGTCCGATTGGGATTAAGCCATCGCATTGGATTGCCGCGAGTCAGAGACTGAAGAGTACAGCGTCGGATGCTCGCGGTGAATTTACTTCTCGAATCAAGCGATCCAGAACCGATCGTGTTGGAGCAGAGGAAGATCTTCGGGTCAATCGAGAGGTGATACTTCCAAGAGGACAGTGGCGAGAAGTCGACTTTCGTTTACTACCCCAACAATCTGATCGCGATAGAGCAAATTTTTATTTCGTTGATAGTCAGCTAAAAATTTCGGGACAACCTGTTGAGTTGCCCGGTATGAGGAGAGTGATAAACAACGACGAAATTTTGAAGTCGCAAGAGTATTTTTTTCTGATCTTCACAACTCGGCCAGAACGTTTTACTGGCTTACAAAGAGCTGATTGGGTTCGATTTCAATCCGACCCGTTTCGAGTATCAAAATCAGAACCTAATTTTCGCGTGATCACCATCTCTGATAATCGGAGCCAAGTTCCTTTTCCAGAGACCATGTTGGATCTGACCGCCACCGGTGTAATTCTCTGGGATGATTTGCCGATTGAGATAATCACACCACGGCAGCAACTGGCGATATCTGATTGGATACGGTTTGGTGGTTTGCTTGTGCTCAATGGCGCAGCACCTTCTGAGGCTTTGTCCTTCTCTGCTCTTGCAGATCTAGTTCCAATGGAGATGGAATCGAGAGTTGAGCTGGATTTTGAAGAAGCGAAGAATCTTCTTCTCGATTCCACTGTGCCAAATGACTCCAGCCTCGAAAAGCAGATAGCTGTACTTGGTCAATACACAGGTGGAATCTCATTTGTCGGAAAATTAAAGGATGACGCAAACTATGTGATGGCAAGTAATAACTTGCTGGTGCGTTTACCTGCAGGGCGAGGTCACGTCATTCAGTCTCGGTTTGATCTAACAAGTGACTGGATAACGAACTGGCAATCATTCGACAGTTTTTTTAATTCCGCAATTTTAGGACGGCCACGACGTGCTATCCGTGTTTTGAAAGATGAATTCGATGAGCCTGTTTTTACCCAATATTATCCCGATCAGCAGGTAGAGGCAGCAGATCCAACCTTTAATACAAGATTTCGGATTATCGCACGGGATGCAAAGCTTTCTGCCAGCGAAACCGAAGGTCAGCTGAGCCAAGAGAAAACCGCTTTTCCAGATCCGTTTACGGCCGTTGATCCAGTGTCAGGAATTTCTGGATGGCGTCATGATAGCGACTTCATTCGATTCGGTGCTGACGTCCTTCGCGAGCGGTCCAGTATTCGGGTTCCTGAAGCTGCGACCGCGATGGTCATTCTGTTTTCTTACTTAATTGTTCTGATTCCCATTAATTACATTCTTTTTCGCCTCATTAACCGATTGGAATGGTTTTGGTTGGCGACACCAGTCATCGCTATTGCTGGTGTGGTGGTTGTGGCCTACGCAATCCAGCTCGATATTGGATTCGCTCGTAGTCGCCATGAACTTTCCCTTTTAGAAGTACATGGTAACTATTCGCGTGCCCATCTCACTCGCCTCGTTGCGGTATACAATTCCTTGTCAACAAACTACGAAATAGACTTTGACTCATCGGATGTGTCGATTGAGCCAACTCTTGGTGGGGAAGTTGATGTGGCGAGTTATCCATCAACACTGAAGCTTGAGCGTACAGGAGCGATCTCCCTCGATGATTTTCTGATTCGAAGTAATCAAGCACGTGTTTTGCGAGTTGAGCAGATGATTGAACTTGGTGGTTCGATAGTTCTTTCTGCTGATGATCGCATCAACAATCAGAGCGATCTTCACTTAAGAGACGGTATGGTAATCCGAAGAAAAGAAGATGGTCGGCTTGAAAAGGCGATACTTGGAGACTTGGGTTCATCGCAGCAAGCAATATTGAAGTTTGAATTATTTGACGAGACTGGTGTTTCCGATTTGGAACTGCAGTCACAGGAAGAACTTTTGAATAGCTTGGCAACTGGACGCACCATGCCACGCGGAGCCGCAAAGCTGGTTGCACTCTATGATGGCGCAATTGATGGAATGAACACTCAGCCGCCAATGGATCAGCAACACGGCCAAACGCTTGTCGTTGTCCATCTTGGCTATGCCAATTGGCCAGCACCCATTCCCGATGTGAATTTAATGACGGGATTGGTTGCGAATCTGAGCAGAGATCAGAAAACGACCACAATCAATGAACCATCAGGGGATTTGAGTTCAAATGATTGAATTAAAAGCCTTTGGTAAAGATTACGGTGAATTCACTGCTGTCGATTGCATTGATTTGAAAATTCAAGCAGGTGAGACTTTTGGATTCATTGGTCCAAATGGTGCCGGCAAGAGTACTACCATTCGTTTTTTGGCGACACTACTCCACGCCAGCCGCGGTTCTGGTGAAGTTGCAGGTTGCGATGTGATGTCAGACCCAATCGGAGTTCGACAAGCAATCGGATACATGCCTGATCATTTTGGTGTTTATGACGGAATGAAAGTTTGGGAGTTTCTGGATTTTTTCGCTGTTGCCTATCGAATTAATAAGAATCAAAGGAAAAAAATTATTGCAAACGTTCTTGAGTTGCTTGATTTGGGACACAAACGAAATGATTTTGTGAATGGTTTATCAAGAGGCATGAAGCAACGTCTATGCCTTGCAAAGACCTTGGTTCATGACCCCCCCGTGTTGATTCTAGATGAACCAGCGAGTGGACTTGATCCGCGAGCTCGCGTAGAGGTAAAGGCATTGCTGAAAGAGCTTCGGGCAATGGGAAAGACCATTCTAATAAGTAGTCATATTCTGACCGAACTTGCTGATTGCTGTACTTCAATAGGAATTATGGAGAGAGGAAAACTGCTAACGCATGGTTCCATATCAACCATTTATAAACAGGTTCGCCGAAACCGCATCATCGAAATCCACTTTCTTACTGAGATAGAGAAAGGTCTATCCATACTTAGGAGCTCACCACAACTCACAGCACTAGAGGTTGTAGGTAATCGCGTAATAGCAGAGTTGCAGATGCGAGACGATCAAGTGGCTGAGTTGCTCGAAAAGTTCATTGCTCAAAACGTGAAATTATTATCGTTCCATGATCGCGAGCCAACACTTGAAGATGTATTCATGGCTGTGACCGAGGGATTGGTCACTTAGAGAGTACGACGTTGTGTCGTTTGATCGAACCTAGCAAGATTTTGACAAGACAATGAAAGTCCCGATTTAGTCAGCGCATTACCTCACGTAAGTGACTCGCCAATGTAGAGCAATCAAAGTCTTCCAGCATTGGTATCGCAGTAATCTCTTGAAATGAACGGAACCATGTTTCTTGCCGTCTCGCTAGTTGCCGTGTGTGGGCTGCGACGTTTTCCCGCATCCAATCATTGGATTGTCTTTGTTCAATCCCGTCGATGACTTCTCGGTATCCCACGGCTTGTGAAGCGGTTCGGGACAAGTGGTTGTACTCCCGCAAGAGTGATTTAACCTCTTCTATTAGCCCCAGCTCAAACATCGCATCCACACGTTGATTGATGCGAAGATGTAATGTTTCCCTTGACCACGCTAAGCCAAAGACGTTGCATTCATCGGCGTTTCTCGTGGAGTCGAATTGAGTTTGTTGATGACTTATCGGCGTTCCGGTTATTCTCGCATACTCCAATGCTCGAATCATTCGACGCGTATCCGAAGCGTGAATGCGTGAGGCCGCCAACGGATCTACTTGGACCAGGCGTTGTTTCAAAGATTCGATACCGTATCGTTCCAGATCTGCTTCGACTGCTTTTCGAAATTCCCAGTCTGCCGGTGGACCGGGATTAAAGCCCCTAAGAATTCCCTTGAGGAACATCGGGGTGCCGCCAACAAAAATAGGTGTTCGCCCTCGGCTACGAATCTCCTTCACCGCCCTATGGGCAGCGTCGAGATAACAGGCCACGCTGTAGTCCTGGTTTGGTTCAACAAGGTCAATTAAGTGATGGGGTATCTCTTGTTGTTCTTCCAGACTCGGCTTAGCCGTTCCAATATCCATTTTCTGATAGACAGCAATTGAATCGAGCGACAAGATCTCGCCGTTGATTTGTCTGGCTAGCTCAATTGCAATGGCAGATTTTCCCGATGCGGTCGGTCCGGTTAGCACGACGACTTTGTCGACTAGCGGAGGATAGACTTGATCAGCTCGGAACGAGCTTGCTTTTAGGGGGTCTGCGCTCATTCAGACTTAATGATCCAAAATAGTGTTCGCTCACACGCGTAAAAGGGAATTTGGTTGCGGATCATAGCAAACACTCGCTATCTCAACAAATAACCTGATAGGTTTGAATACTCTGATCATTGTTTTCTTGGGTTGCAACGCACCGTCGTTGGTTCGTTTCTCTTGAAACGGTTTGTAGCAATCTATCGAGCACAAACGAATTCTTACACCGCTTTAATCGCCGTTTGGTCTGAATGTAGGGTTTTGGTCGGAACTGGATTCAGCCGAAGAGTTAGATTGGTATTTTTTGATACTTTCGGGAAGCGTAATGAAAGCGGTTTTGCTTGCCATAGCGAACAGCAGTGCAACACCTAGGTACGAGAACCACTTCAGCAAATTTCCAGCTGCATGCTTACCAAGCAGTTCTTTCTTGCTGGAAAGCCAAACCAACACAATGGCAACCAATGGTGCGCCTACCACCGTCACCGCATTTGCAGCAATGATGGTTGGCGTGCGATCGAAATCAAAATAGATCGCCGCGACCGCAACGGCCATTCCTGTAAGAAGTGCCAAGCTTGTTAATATTTTTGGCCATCGATCTTCATGCGAGCAGCCTAGATTTAATCCATCGGAAAGGACAAATCCACCGATCATGGAATTGACTAGAAAAGACGAATAAGCAGCTGAGAATAGACCCAAGCAAAAAATGAGTTTCCCTGTTTCGCCAAAGGTTGGCTCTAGCGCTCTGGCGATTTCAATTGGATTGGACAGGCTAATGATGCTACCGGTTTCCGAATGAAGACCAGCTGCCGCGGTTGACATGAGCATGATGGTGATGATTGCCATGATTGAGGCACCAATACGAACATCTATTGATCGACTCGCGACATCATTCATTGTCCAGCCTTTTTGCCGCACCAAATAGGCTTGATAGTAGGCGGCTGTAATGACAAACGTCGTGCCGACAAGACCAAGCGTATTTATGTCTAATAAATCTAGACGCGGAACAAATCCTTTAACCATGGCAGCGGGTTGTGGCGCTAACGTCCAAAGATTGACAGAAAAACTCAAGAGCATCAGCGCCACCAAAAACATCATCATTCGCTCAACGACTTGATAGAGATTTCGGAAAGCAAATAGGAAGATGATTGCTCCTGCGTTAAACAAAACTACTAAACAAGAAATCAGTAATCGTTTTTGGCTTGGATCATCCTCGGAAAGTAACAATGCTTCAAATACCGCCGCGACACCCATATTATTTCCGGATTGAAATGCAGCGGAAATGAAGAACACCGCTATTCCAACGGCAATCGCTAGCCATCCTTTCTTTCTGTCTCGAATCATGTCGCCAATGGACTTGGACTCGACGCTTCCAAGCCGACTAGCGAGAGTCATAAAAGTGAATTGAAAAGCAACAGCAAAAACCACGATCCAAAGCATTGAATAACCGGACTTTGCTCCTACAGTCGAGCTGGTCACGATGCTTCCGGGCCCAATAACGACGCACGCAGTAATTAATCCTGGTCCAATGCGTCGGTACCAAGGAGATTCGGTAATCGGTTTCATGCGACAATGATCTTGATGGTGAGGGTGCGTAACGCTGGTAATTCGAGATTGAGCCCAATATCTGGATTGGGAGGAGTGAAGTGGGGTGTACCCTTGTCTTGAAGTCCTTACGACGTGCCCAACTTTGATTCCTGAAATTCAGATGGGTGTACCTTTGCTTTTGTGTATCTTATACCGATCAAGCACTGCCGGTTTCTTACGAGATAGAAAATGAGTTTACCAAGCGATTTTGTTCCTCCTCCGAACACGGTTCGACTAGATGACTTTTTAAAATGCCATGGACTGGTCGGAACGGGTGGCGAGGCAAAGGTTAGAATTCAGTCAGGTGAAATCAGGGTTAACTCAGAGGTCGAAACTCGACGGCGTAAGCAACTGACTGAGGGTGATTGCGTTGAATTCGGTGGTCAAAAATACATTGTGAAAATGGATGACCTTTAGACTTTGACGGTTGTGTCGAAATGACCAGTCAGGCCAACTGTTTCCAAGTTAGCTATTGTGATTCCCCGATAACCACTAAAGACACGGACGTCTAGCGAGGTAAATCAACGGGTACCACAAGGTATTCAAACGGGAGCGTGGTCAGGATGACACAGTCTTTTCGCATTCTTTTATTCGGTTTCACCGCCTTGATCTGTGGATCTGATCCAGCCTCGGCTGATTGGAAAAGCTTCTGGCATCAAATACATGTTGGCTTCCACAAGAACAATGATTGGCCCCAGCCTTTTCAGCAAGCCGACGTCCATGATGTCCAAAAGCCCTTTGAATTAATGAAATCAAATGGCTGGAGGTTGCATAACACCATTGGAAACGACTTGTTCCGACCAGGAGATGGAAGTTTGTTGAGTGCGGGTCAGAGAAGGCTGCACTGGATTGCCACTCAAGCACCTGAGTCAAGGCGTCAGGTTTTCATTATGAGAGCCAATACGATAGAAGAAACGCAGGCGCGCATCGAAGCTGTGACAATCGCGATCGAATCTTTTGGCAGCGATTCGATTACGCCTCAAATCTTTGTGACCGAAACCTCTCCTCCAACCATTTCTGGCTCGTGGGCTACTAAAATCAATCGCGATTGGATGGACCATATGGCAGCGCCCAAATTGCCAGATCAAAGTACCACCGGCCAACCGGGCGTCGGGGCGTCGTCGCCCTCTCGGTAAACGCTAGCAAGCTCTATCGCGCACGTCGCACTGGTTGCAAAGTCGTTATAGAAGGTCTGTTAATGCATGTTGGTTAAAGTGTAGTGATTGTGCATGCCGATACAAGATTGACGTAAGTAGGTGTGCATCAGTAGTGGTTCCGTAATTGGCCACAGGAATGAACGGAGGAGATCGTCCGTGAGGAAATTCCATCAACGTAGGATTAAAATCATCCTCGCATCGGTATCTGTCTTGATGCTAGGATCGGGAGGGTGTTCCACGAAGAGTTTAGCTTGGAATACCTTGAATCCGTTTTCCGCCAACGACCCCGCTGGTGTGACCCAATCGTCCGACGACTCTGTGCCAAAGATTGCAACCGCTTCTCAGACGGTTGATTCGGAAGATGGTGTCATTCAAGGCGCCGGATTTACCGCTTCAGCAAAAAAAGCCTGGAGTTCAACCACCAGCGCTGTCACTGGAATTTTCACGAATAGCAAGGAAGAGAAATCACCATCTGAGCGTGCAGAAAATGATCCGCTTAGTTTGTCGAACCAGCCAGAAAAGGTGAACGCCGAGGTTTATCTCGCCAACGGCCAATTGTGGGAGTCGACCGGTGACCTTGGAAAAGCGATGGAGAGTTACACCAGAGCTTTGACGGTGGAGCCGAATGACAGTTCTGCATTGAAAAGTGTTGCCCGGTTGCATTTTCGTCAGCAAAACTATGCCGACGCAGCTAAATACTTTCAGCGAGCCGCCACACTTATTCCAGAGGATGCTGGCTTGCAAAATGACTTAGGGTTGACACTGAGTAAACTTGGCCAATCCGAGACAGCCATTGAACATCTGTCCAAGGCATTGGAACTGAGCCCCGGAAACTCGCGGTATTCGAATAATCTTGCGAGTGTTCTGTTTGACAACCAGGAAGAGCAAGCTGCTTTGAATATATTGTCTAAGAACAATCAGCCAGCCGTCGCCCACTTCAACATGGCATACCTCTACCTTCAATCCGGTAAACTCGTCCAAGCGCGAAAGCACCTAAGCGAGGTGATGAAGTATGAAGTTCTTGCCGCAGATGATGTTGCAACTCGCCGGGCGGTAGACCGCACGAGGGAGATGTTGGCAGGTCTCGACTTGCGCGATGAGTCAGGTCCAGTTGCAAGAACTGCAGCCAGGCCCATCTCTCAGGTCATGGACAAGTCAAGTAGTACGGACGGCGTACTTTCGGCAACTGTTCCAGCTTCTGAGGTGAATAATTCGTCTTCAAACGTACCTTTTGCGTTACCCACGGGGTACGAAATCAATCCAGCAGATTCTGGAAAGTAGCTAATCTTGGTCCGCCACCTTCTGGTCGGCTGGATAAGGAATGGCTTGATCCTGAAGTTGAGCGAGGGCATTTGAAGCAGCTTTCTGCTCTGCTTCTTTCTTGTTCGTGCCCCAAGCAGCAGGAAATTGTTTGTTATCGATTACTGCTGTGATCAAAAAGTTTTTACAGTGATCGGGTCCAGACTCTTTAATTAGTTTGTAAATGGGCGTGTGACCTAGGTCTCGCTGCGCAAACTGCTGAAGAGCTGATTTAAAATTCCCTGCTCCCTGATTCGCTATCGCACTGATAACTTCATTCTTGAGCCACCGTCTAATGATGACTTTGACAGTCTCGATGTCACTATCCAGGTAGATGGCAGCGATGATCGATTCAAACACATCGCTCACGAGTGAACGTGGGAAGCTGTGATTGCGGGTGACTCCACGCCCTACAATGAGGCAATGATCAAGGCCCATTTCTCTCGCAACTCTCCCACAAGTTCTTCGGCTGACCACCGCTGACTTAATTTTTGTCAGATCTCCCTCGTTGTAATCGGGAAACTCCTCGAAAAGCCATTCACAGACCACCATTCCGAGAACCGCATCCCCGAGAAACTCGAGACGCTCGTTACTCGCTAAACGGTGTGAAGCGCCCGAGGCATGGGTCAAGGCCGATTGCAGAAGCGAGATGTCTTTAAATGAATAGCCGATCGATTCTTGGCAGGATGCAAGTCGACCGGATTGGTCAGCACCTAATTGAGATTCAGTCGGATAGTTATCTGTAACGATCGGTTCCGAGCTCACGTGTGATCTTTTCCACGCCAACGAGCGTTGGCAAAGAGGAAGGTTTCACCGCAAATCAAATGCCTTGCATGATTTTTTGCGGGTCGCCTGTTATTTGACAAAAGCAAAATTGTCACACGCCGGTGGTCGGGTAAAAGTCAGAAACACAGTGCCGACTCTTTCAATCCCGAACTCCGGTGGATGACCGACACGAAGTCTACTTAGATCAGAATCTAAACACCAGATTCGAAATGACTTTTTGTCGATGGTTAGAGTGGATTCTAGGGTGATTCAGATCCTGCATTCGCAATTGTGGCAGGATCTTGATTGACAAAAAAATGTCCATGGTCCGCGGTTACTATTACCGCGGTGTGATCCCACGCATCATGCTGATCGACCCAATTCATGACCACATCGAATGCTGCCTGACCACTCAGAACCGCTCCAATGCTGTTGTCGATGTTATTGGCATGGTTGGCCCAATCAACGTCCCCTGCTTCAACCAAAAGCCAAAACTTGTTGTCTCCCGCCGAAAGATGAGTTAGCGCGGCTTGTGTCATTTCTGCAAGCGTTGGATTTTCAAACCGATCTTCTTTTGTGTAGGTTTCTATGCCTTTTCCGTCATCAGTTGGGTCGTAATTTCCGTCTGCTGTTTGAAACGGTAGATGACCGTCATATTGAGTGCCAAAGAAACCTAGCAGACGTTTATTTGATTCAATTGCCGTAGTGGTCGCTTGGCTCAGAATTTCTGCGCCGCTTCGATTTTTTGTTCGAGACGCAACTACGTAGTTTCCTCCACGTTCTGCATCGACAGCTGCGATGTCTGATTGATGGAGGTATCGATTGCCGGACAGGTAATTAGCACCTTGGCTGGAGTCTTCAGTCTTGTCGGGGCTCCACCCGCCACCGATGACCACATCTAGTCCCCGCAATGGCTGATTCTTGTGCGAAACAGATCGAAGGCCAAGCATGTCGCGAGAGATATCTTGGTAATCCTTCCGCGTGACATTGTTTGCGTAGGCGGCGGCAGGTGTTGCGTGAGAGATGGGGACACTACTCACGATCCCAGTTTTGAATGCTTGTTGTTCGAGCCTTCGGGCAATTGGAACAATTTGTTCTCCATTGGGTAAGTAATTAATTGATCCGTTATAGGTTTTAACACCCGAAGTGATGCTTGTTGCCGATGACGCAGAATCCGTAACGGTATGTGGTTGTTCCCGGTCTCCGCCAATCAAATAATTCGTGGTGGTCGGTTCAGCCCAAGGAGCGTGTCCACCACGGTTGACATCAAAGCCGCCTGTACTCTGGGCGTCGCTAGAATCTACGGTTTGCGAGTTCACATCGAGTTTTGCATTTCCCAGCAGAGGACTCGTACATACCAGTGCGAAGTCTGTCTTGGTTCGGTAATCGTCAAGGAAGTGCAGCCCGCTACCTCTGCCGCTTGTGTAGGGTACGCTTTTTTGATGGTAGGAAGCTGCAGCGTGAGATGTTTGCCAGTCCATTCCATCGAAAACCAATAAGATAATATGTCGATAACCTTGCTGAACCGCTTGTAATTGCAAGTGATAGATATCGGTTTGGTCGTAATAGTCAGCATGGGGATTGAGTGTTCCCGTTGGCACGACGCCGTAGAGTGTTTTTAATGCTTCTGCATTGCTGTACTTACTGCCCTGCTCTCTCCATTGATTGAGGGTAATTCCGAATGTGTAGACTGGAATCAATCGATTGGAGTGTTGGTTCCAGTGTCGATACTGATTGGGCCGATTTCCCCAGTGACCCCAAGCAGCTTGATTTTCAGTCATCGCGGCTTGCTGCAAAGATCTTAAACGGTCGTTCCCTATATTTGTGTCGTTAGGTTCCGCACAGCCAGCGAGCTGTAAAGGAGTCATCAATAGAGCAAAAAAATAAGCTGCGGCTAAGAGTTGTAGTCTGTGTAGCATTGGTCGACTTTGAATCAACACACGGGGTTGGAGGGCTTTAAAACGAGCTAACACGTTAACGATGCGATCGTAAGCGTCAATCGCTGAGTCGGCTTTAAACGCTAACTACCGCTGTCATCTCTTGTTCTCTCGTTTAAACAGGTTGAGGACTTTGCTTATACAGTGCTTTCGTCGGGTTTTTAACGAATTCCATTTTTAGCTGCTAGGCGGCCGGTTGCGACTAGGAATTCCTTGCGTTCGTCGCCAAACCCGATTCCCGTGCGGAAATAGAGTCGGTCTTCCAAGGCGACGGGGGACGCAAAGATAGATTCGCCACTTGAGTTTTCAGCAAGTAGGTCAAATCGATCAGGGGAAGCAGCAATGACAAAGATGGTACCCGACTGGGTTGCTACATAGATTCGGTCGTCAACTAACAGCGGAGAGGCGCTGATACCTCCTCCAAAAAGTCTCTCTTTCCATTTAGAGACACCATCTAAAGTTCGCCAGCAGTGAGCGATACCATTATCGGAAATTGCAAAGGCATGGTTTTTAATGGTCAGCAGGGACTGTTCGTAGCACATGACGTTATTTTCCCAAAGCTTCGAAGCTTTGCCATCTCCGGTTACACACCAAGTGCCCGCGATCGGATTACCGCCGCTAAACAGGATTCTTCGATCGTCCCACACGACGGTACCGCAAATAGCTTCGGTTCCAACATCAGCGGTCCAACGGATCGTTCCTTTGATTGGGTCATAGGAAACTAATTGATCCGCACCCGCTAGCAGCAGTTGGCGTTGCCCAGCAATCGACGCAACGATTGGCGTGGCAAAATTCAAATTAGCGGGTCGTGGGAGTTTCCAAGCTCTTTCGCCGTTATGCAGAGCCAATGCATAAAGACCGCTTTCACTGCCATCATACTCAGCTGCAATGATAAGTAGATCGTCTTCAATCAGAGGGCTCGCACCGTAGCCAAATTGAAAAGCGGTTGGCTTGTAAGTACTGACTTTCTTCTTCCAAAGAATCTGTCCGTCAAATGTAATCGCTGATGCCCAAATCGCATCACCGGTATGAAAACAGACATAAAGGTTTGTTCCGTCTGACACAGGAGTTGGAGAAGCGTGCGAGTTATTGGGGTGAATTCGCGCTGGTAGCGTGCCTCGATGAATAACCCATTGATCAAGCAGCTTTCCGCTCTCCTTTTCAATCTTCAGTACTGACTGCGTTTGTTTATCTGCATCGGCTGTGGTCAAAAAAATCCACTCACCTACAAAAATCGGCGTTGAGTGCCCACGACCAGGAATCGCTGTACGCCAGGCAATGTTGTGACCTGTTTTTAGATCCCATCTCAGCGGAGCATCTGTCCTTTGTGATGCATGATTGTCGCCGTTTGGTCCCCGCCAAGATCGCCATTCGTCACCCAAGCAACCACTCAAGCCATTTGCTAAAAGAAAAGCAAAAGATGCTAAAATCTTGCCCAAATTGCGGTGATGTTTTCTGATTCGTTGAAGCTTAATTGATTCCATCGTCTTCACGCCTTTTAGGCGAATGTGTGGCTGAATAGTAAACTAATTTTAATATCTTGACGCGGAAAAGAGCTAAGTATCATCACCCAATTTGATTTAAATCACACAAGTTTGGTTTCAACATCATTGATCAATGAATCGCCAGATGAGGTTCAAGTGGTTCCTGTGTGCAGCAAGGTTTTTTTGCTTTAAGCTATTGGACTCATGGCATAGACATTAACATCATATTAAACGCTGGTTTTGTGTTCGCCCCTCGTCGGAGTTTTCAGATGCGTGTTGGAGTAGTTGGTGTCGGTTTTATGAGCTGGATTCACTATCTCGCGTATCAAAGGAGTGAACGCGCAAGCATGGTCGCTTTTTGTAGTCGTGATTCCGAGAAACGAGCTGGGAACTGGACGGGGATTCAAGGAAATTTTGGCCCTCCAGGTGAACAGATAGAGATGTCTGGGTTGACTGCCTATGAAACTCTTGAAGCAATGCTGGAAAATGATTCAATCGATTTGATTGATATCTGTTTGCCCCCGCGACTGCATCCTGACGCGATCCGAAAAGCACTGCAAGCTGGGAAATCAGTGCTCTGTGAAAAACCTTTAGCGCTAAGTGCAGAAATCGCAGACTCTCTGGCGTCTGAAGCAAAGCCTGGCCAATTAATGGTGGCGCACATATTACCGTTAATGCCTGAATTCAAAATCCTAGTTGATGCTAAAAATGATCAGAGGTGGGGAAAACCTGTAGCGGGGCGGTTCAAACGAACCATCGGCCCACCAGATTGGATTCCCGATTTTTATGACCGCGATAGCGTAGGTGGTCCGCTGGTGGATCTGCACGTACATGATGCACATCTTATTCGGTTACTTTTCGGTATGCCGAAGGCTGCCAAGACGATGAGTCGAAGGAAAAATGGGCAGCCCATGTTCTATGAGTCGATTTTTGAGTTTGATCAATCAGATCTCGTCGTTTCAGCCGGTGGTGGTGTAATCGACTCGCCTGGAAGACCGTTCACTCATGGTTACGAAGTTAGTTTTGAACGCGCAACGGTGCAGTTCGAGTTTGCGGGCTATGCAGATGGATCTAGTTCCCTCATCCCCGTAACAATCTTGCATGCCGATGGCAGCGTTGAAAAACCCGAATTCGGAGATGGGGATCCAGTGAATGCCTTCGTTCACGAAATTGATGAGGCTGCGAGGTGCTTCAACGATGGTGTTGCTTCTCCCATCCTTGATGCTCGAATCGCTGCTGATGCACTTCGTATTTGCGAAATGCAGATGTAACCAATCTGAATCAATGGTTTAACTTCAGCGATTAAAGATTAACTAAAAAAGATCCAACGTTGATTCTTTTGCTGCTGCTTGGTGATCAGAACCTGTAACGCGTTTATTGTTCCGTAATGATTAAAACGATCAGCGAATGATTGTGACGTTTTGAGTTATTTGCCAAAGAGTTTTTCTAAGCCACGATTGATTTGATCTTCGAGAAAGTTTTCCGCATTGTTTTGGATCGCTTGTATTCCAAGTTGTCTAATCATTGCTTGAAGATTTGTCCCGTCGATTATGGGGCGTTCGAGGCTGCCGCGAACAGGAAGATAGAGCGTTTGACCTGCAAGCGGCTCGAGATCTTTTCCCAGCCAATTTGGATCGAGTGGTACCGCAACGGTAAGGTTGAGTTCGCTGTTGAAGCTAACTTGACCTGTCGTGATCAGTTGAGCACGATCCAATTCGACTTGAAGCCGGTCATGGGCGACAATTTGGTTAGCCACGGCAAAAGAAACTGATTGCTCTGGAATCTTCATAATCGTGCTTCTTGCACGATTGTCCAGACTTGGATCAAGTGGTTGCTCGCTCAGCGACCTGACTTGCTGTACTGTCTGAATTAATTGACTCGTAAAAGGTCCCGCGGACAAGCGAATGGTGTCTAACTTCAAACGCCCGTCGACTTTTGTTTTTGATGGATCGCTTAGATTGATTTTGGCCTCATCAAGGGTAATTCCGACGTTTCCATCAATTTCCGTCGCATCAGCAATTAGCGGTGCGATGAATCTGAGCCATTGCTTGGACATTTTGGGTGTAATAGCGACCTCGTTGACGATGCTACCCGGATTTATTTCCATCCAGGTTGAATCGTCGATCTGCCTTATGGATCCCGAGAAATTTACCCAGCCCTCACCCACGGGCAGTTTAGACTCATTGAGATAGACGGTGTTATTTTCAAGCGTTACGGGGATGACCGCTGATTCGATCTCGATTCCGGCAAATTCAGCAGATGTCCATCCAAGACTGGTTTCCAACGTAAGCTGATTAGTGGCTGCTTCAGCAAATACTCCAGTGACGTTCAGATCAGAATGATGCAAGCCTCGAAGGTTCACTTTGAGTGGAAGGAGTGATTGGATTTTTGGGTTGAATTGATCCATATTCCAGTCGCAGGTGCCATGAAGCTTCAGTTGATGGCTGGTGCTTTCAGAAAGTAACTCCCCCTTAAGACTGGATTGAATCCAATTTGTAGATACGTCTAGTTGGTCTATGACGACCTTTGGTTCACCATGCCGCACTCTTGCTATGGATAGTATTCTTAAGGATGGTTCCACCCACTGTTCGTGCTGAGATAGCTCAGGGGCAATGCTTTGCAGCGTATTTCGATTGGTGTTGAGTGAGGTCGTATCAGCAGTTGTCTCATCGAGATGAGGAATGGAAAGGTCTGTGACGTGGAAATCAAGTTCATACTGCGATGATTCTTTTGTACACTTGGCAACCAAAGTGCCCTCCCCATCACCTCTCAGGTCGATTTCATAAAGCTTTTGTAGATCTTTTTCTTTTCTGTCTGCATCGTTGTCGAGAGATGACGTACTGCCTAAAGCGGGGATTGGGTTTTCGGTGATGCTCGCCAACAAGCGATTGAGTAATGTTCGCCATTGCACTTCATACTCAATGCGATCGTCTTGTTTCTTTCCATGTGCTCGAGCTGAAACGCTATGGCTTGATACGGTAAAGTCATGCACGATCCAATTGCTGCTTGATCGATCAAAACGCCCAGCAAGTGTTAATTGAACCAGTGGCTGTTGGAAATGGATGTCCTTCAGTTTTGCTGATAGCTTTGAAATCTCGGCTGACGATTCCGTGATTAGTATTTCGGCATCGGAAAAAATGGAATCCGCTTCAAAACGATACTTGCCGGTAAGATTATTGACACGAGAGGCACTTAGGTATTTTGCGAGTTGAGTGAAATTTCCGAGTTCACCTTGGCTGGTCCAGTGAAACCGCGATTTGTTTCGTAGGCCTGTCTCGCTTTCTTGCGGTACAAACCGGCAGGTTAGTGTCATGTCATCCGAATTTGCCGACGCGGTAAACGCAATCAATTCTTCTAGCTCTCCATCGCCCCAGCGTCCTGCTGCGTTGATTTCCCCATGAATCGACGATTGTTCAATGCTCGGCAAATCTTCAGTTTTTACGACAACGTTCTCGGCGTTAAAGACTCCGCTGAGTGACCAGTCATTGGATCCCGACGATATCCAGCTAACGGATCCTTCACTTATGCCAGAAAGCGAATTTTTCTTTAAGTTAAAAACCTGTCCCAGTGTGTTTGCAATTTTGCTGAGATTGACTTCAAACTCACACTCTCCTTGGCGAAGATCGCCTTCGCCAGATGCAGACCCAAACTCACTAATCCACGTCAGATTCTCTGCTCGAAAATTCTTCTCATCGTGTTCAAACGTTGCATTAAATGAATTCGGAGCTAAAGCTACGGTGTCACCCGTTTCAGTTGTTGCCTGAAAGCTATCCAGCGTCACGTTGATCGTTGTTCGTTTAGATGACGCGATTCGATCTGTTGTCGCGGTCCCATATAAGCGACCAGACTTAAGTTCCGTGTCGTTTCTTAACGGCAAAAACCAAGAGACGGATTTTTGAAACGAAGGTAGATCAATGTCAATCTCAACGTCACCCACCAATTCATGAAGTGCATTTTGTGCGAAGCGTTTTTTAACGTTTGTTGACTTGGAAGGATCCATCGACAAGTGAAACGATGCGTTTCCAAAATCAGTGGAAACTTTCAGGTTGTTACTAGTGAAGATGCTGCCGGTGATGGTGACACCACCATCAATTTGGATTAGTTGTTGGCGCCACGGTCGCCCTGAATCATCTCGGACTTGTAAGTCACTAAGTTGAAGATTTGAAAATGAAGCCGTGGTTTCCTCTTGGCCATCGAACGCCAAAACCAAGTGCCCTGACACATCTCCAGCAATAATGTCTGGGCTTGTTGTATCCGTTCCGGTGAAGCAATCAAGAAAGAGCCGACCAGATGAAACGGGTAGTGAGTCGAGACTGAGGTCCAGTTTCCACGAATCATCGATTAATGATTCTGGTTCGCTCTCGCTTGCTTTGGTAAAGGTGCAGTTGACTGATCCATTGAATCCCAGTGGGTCTGTTACAACGCCATCTACGGTCAGTGTGACAAGTTGATCGATGCTCGTAACGCTCGCACTCGCTTGATTGGCTTGCCAAAGTTTTTGTCGATCTCGGTCTTCGAGAACGACTGAAATCTCTTTCATGTCTAGGCGGTAGTCAACGTTTTCGTTTGATACTGAACCTTCTTGTAATGTTTCGAGATCTTTTAACAATCTGATCTCTCCTCCCTCGATGCTCGATCTGACTGTCGCTTTCCTTCCATAGATGTCCAGTGGTCTAGAGAAACCGGACATCAGCCATTCGAGTAGCGACAGGTCACATGTCAGAGTGACTAATTCCACAAGGCTTCCGCCACGTGTTTTCACGGAGATCTCACGAATCTGCGTTGGCTTCATCCAACCGAAGTTGATGGAGCCCAAATCGACCGCCATAGATTCGGTGGATAACTTTGAACCGAGAAATCGAGCAGCAAGACCGCTGCGACCTAATGCCCAAGGAGCGACAAGGAAAGCTAATAGTAGGACAAAAAAAAGAATCAGTAGGATCAATCGCTTGGGCAAATACCGTTTCAACTTGCGAGGCTCGACCACTGACTCTCGCTCCATGGAACTTACCGCGAGGATCACCCGCGTAAAATGAAATGCATTAATTCCCGTCTACCGATGTCACATGTTAGCGGGCGTAAAAGGGTCAACCCAATACATCTTTTGATACCATTGCGTTGCGTACGAGGGCTCGATCTAGTTTCAGAGAACTCGGTTCGC